>ERZ724512.1147-NODE-1147-length-12436-cov-5.413537_pt1 | contig 12436 bp, 9 predicted proteins | sample MGYA00376045_ERZ724512 | MGnify/ENA primary metagenome ERZ724512 (study PRJEB28724, sample SAMN07190883) | activated sludge metagenome | isolation source: activated sludge of sewage treatment plant in Hong Hong | place: Hong Kong | collected 2016-03-17 ... | reverse complement strand
TTGCGGTCGTGGTAGAAGATGCCAGCGCCGACCTCGTCGAAGGTCCAGGTGATCGGCGCGTGGTCGGGGTAAGTCTCGTAGCCGCCGCAGAAGGTCTCGAAGCGGTTGCCCGAGGGATCGAAGGCGTAGATCGTCGAGCCGCGGGTGATGCCGTGGCGGGTGGGGCCGATGTCGATCGACACCCGGTTCATCGACATGATGTCGGCCGCGCGCAGCACCTTCTCCCAGCTGTCGAGCAGGAAGGACAGGTGGTGCAGCTTGCCCGGCTCGGGGTGGGCGACGAAGGCCAGGTCGTGCGCCTTGTGCGAGCACGAGATGAAGGTGGCGAGCAGGGACTTGCCGTCCTCCAGCAGCACGCGCTCGACGAGGTGGAAGCCGAGCACCTCGGTGAACAGCTTGAGGTTCTCCTCGAGGTTCGGGCCGTAGAGCAGGCAATGGTCGAAGCGGTGCGGAGCGATGCCGTGCTCGGAGGCGGCGATCCACGGATCCGGGTTGGTGTAGGGCTGGCCGTTGCCGACGTCGGTCTTTTCGGCGTACAGCTCCATGACGTGGCCGGTCGGGATGGTGAAACGCACACGCTCGCCGGTCTCGAGCAGCTCGCCGGCGGGGATGCGCTCGGTGCCGACGCCGTAGGCCTGCAGGTCCTTGTCGAGCTGCTCGAGCGTGGCCTTGTCCTTGACCTTGAAGCCGATCAGGTCCACGCCGGCGCGGTCGGCCTGGCGCAGGATCACGCTGTTGTGGTCGCGCTCGTCCCAGGCCTTGAAATACACCCGGCCGGCGGCGTCGCGGCCGGTCTCGACGAGGCCGAGCACGTCCTTGTAGAAAGCCACGCTTTCGTCCAGGTCCAGCACGCGCAGCTGGATGTGGCCAGGGCGCATCACTCCGGTAGTTGCCATCTTGCATCTCCTCTCAGGGGTCACGGACGGGGTTGCGGGCGCCTCGTGCGACCCGCGCTCCCCGGGTTCTCATGCGGCGGGTCGCGCCCGCCTGTTTCTACGACTGCCTTGCGTCCGCGGCCGCCGCTGACGGCGTCGCGCACACGTTCTTCTTCATCTTGCCGAGCACCGCCAGGCGGAGGTCCGACAGCGGCTTCACGCGGCAGGCGAGGACGATGCCGGCGGCCTCCTCCTCGGCACTGACGTAGGCCCGGCTCATCACGCGCTTGCTGTACTCGCCGGCCTCGACCTGCACCTTGCACACGCCGCAACCGCCGCCGCGACAGCCCACCGGGATGCCGCGCTTGCCAAGCCGCTCCATGCCCGCGAGCAGGGTCTCGTCCTCACGGCAGCGGTAAACCTCGCCGGTCTCGACGATGGTCACCTGGTGGAAGACCTTCGGCGCGGGGGCGTTCATGTCAGGCCACCTGCCGTTCCTGCTGCGCCTCGTTGAAGGCCTTCAGGCGCGCGGCCTGCAGTTCGCGGGCCGCGACGAGGTTCTTCTCCTTGACGTGGCCGAAGCCGCGGATCTCGTCGGGCACGCTCGCCAGCGCCACCGCCGCAGCGTGATTCACCGGGTTGAGCCTGGCGAGGATCTGGTCGAGCAGCTGGACGTACTCCTCGATCAGCTTGCGCTCGGTCTGGCGCTCTTCGGTCTTGCCGAAGACATCGAGCGCGCTGCCACGGAAGCGCTTCAGGCCGGACAAGCGCTTGAAGGCCTTGAACATCCACTCGCCGTACTGCTTCTTCTGCGGGTGGCCGGTGACCGGATCGGTCTTGGAGAGCAGCGGAGGCGCGAGGTTGTACTTCACCGAGTAGCCATGCGGGAACTGCGCGTCGAGCTCGGCGAGGAAGGCCGGGTCGGTGTGCAGGCGGGCGACCTCGAACTCGTCCTTGTAGGCCATCAGCTTGTACAGGTAGCGGGCGGCCGCCTCGGCGAGCGCGGAGGAGGAAACCGCCTTCTGCTCGCCCGCAACCACGCGCTTGATCACCTCGGCGTAGCGCTTGGCGTAGGCCTCGTCCTGGAAGGCGATGAGCTCGGGCACGCGGATCTCGACCAGGCGCTTGACCTCGCCGCTGGCGCCGATCGAATCGACGATCGCACGCGCGGCCGGCGACAGCTGCGGCGCCTTGTTCAGCACGACCACCTGGCCACCGGTCTTCTGGCGCGCGACCTCGGCCTCGACGAAGGCGCGATCGACCACCGCCATGCGGCCCCAGCGGAAGGCGGCCAGACTCATGTCCACCGCGACGCCGGACTGGCGGATGGCGTCCTCGATCGACTCGGCCCGGAGCGGGATCGTGCCGGCCTGGAAGGCCACGCCGACCATGAAGTTGTTGGTCGCCATCGCATCGCCGAACAGGCCCGCCGCCAGCGCCTCACCGTCGAGGAACACGTTGTGCTCCTTGCGGGTGACGCGGTCGATGCCGCCGGTGAGGCCGCTGGTGGCCGGGAACAGCGCCTTGCGGTTGGTCACCATCTGACCGGTCGGGGTCTGAGTGGTGGACACGACCGCGATGGTGCGCTCCGGATTGCACTTGTCGAGGTTCTTCGGGTCGGTGGCGTTGAGGATGTCGAAGCCCAGATACAGGTCGGCACGGCCGTCGGAGATCTTGTTCGAACCCTTGAACGGGGCGTGGGTGATCTTGATGTCGGAGATCACCGCGCCGCCCTTCTGCGCCAGACCGGTCTGGTCGAGGCCGATCACGTGCTTGCCCTCGAGGCGGGCGGCACGCGCCAGCGTCGCCACGACGGTCACCGAGCCGGTGCCGCCGATGCCCATGACGTGGATGCCGAAGCCCAGGCTGTCATCGACCTTCTTGACCGGCGGCGGCAGCTCGCGCTCGAGCGCCGGGATGCGACCCTTTTTCTTCTTGGGCGCGCCCTCGGCGGCCGGGGCCGGATGCGGGGTGATGGTCAGGAAGGACGGGCAGAAGCCCTTCACGCAGCTGAAGTCCTTGTTGCACGAGGACTGGTGGATGCGGGTCTTGCGACCGAACTCGGTCTGCACCGGCTCGACCGACATGCAGTTCGACTTCTCGCCGCAGTCGCCGCAGCCTTCGCAGACGCGCTCGTTGATGACGGTGACCTCGACCGGCTCGTCGGCCTTGCCGCGGCTGCGCGCACGGCGCAGCTCGGCGGCGCACTCCTGGTCATGCAGCAGCACGGTGCAGCCCGGGGTGGCGGCGAGCTCGCGCTGCGCCTCCTCGATGCGGTCGCGGTGCCAGACCTCGGTGCCACCGGGCAGCTGCACGCCGTTGAAGCGCGAGGGGTCGTCGGTGGTGACGATGATCTTCTTGACGCCGTTGGCGAGGAGGTCGGAGACCATGTTGGTCACCGGGACCTCGCCCTGGATGGCCTGGCCGCCGGTCATCGAGGTGTGCGCGTTGCGCAGCAGCTTGAAGGTGATGTTCACCCCGGTCGAAGCCGCATAGCGGATCGCCAGGCTGCCCGAGTGCGCGTAGGTGCCGTCGCCCATGTTCTGGAAGATGTGCTGCGCCTCGGTGAAGGGCGCCATGCCGATCCACTGCGTGCCCTCGGCGCCCATGTGGGTGCCCATGACCACGTTGCGGCCCATCCACATCGCCATGGTGTGGCAGCCGATGCCGGCCGACACGATGCTGCCGTCGGGGGCCTGGGTCGAGGAGTTGTGCGGACAGCCCGAGCAGAACCAGGCGGTGCGCACCGCGGTCGGCAGCTTGTTGCGCGAGTGGATCTCGTCCAGGCGCTTGAGCCAGTTCTCGGCCGACTCGATGCGGGTCTTGCGCGACAGGCGCTTCAGCAGCGCGCGCACGATGACGTCGGACTCGAACTCGCCGTAGTGCGGCAGCAGCTCCTTCTCTTCCTCGTCGAACTTGCCGACGATGCGCGGCGCGTTGGCCATGCCGTAGAGCACCTGCTTGGCGAACATCTCCAGGAAGGGACGCTTCTCTTCGATGACGAAGATCTCTTCCAGTCCCTGCGCGAACTCGCGCACGATGGTCGGCTCCATCGGGAACAGCATGCCCATCTTGAGGATGCGGATGCCGTAGCGGCGCAGCGCGGCATCGTCCAGGCCCATCTCGAGGAAGGCCTGGTTGAGGTCGTTGTAGGTCTTGCCCGCGGTGAGGATGCCGATCCAGGCGTCGGGGTTGGGGAAGACGACGTTGTTGAGGTTGTTGGCGCGGGCGTAGCGCTTCACCACCTCGAGGCGGCGGGTGTACAGCGACTGCTCCATCTCCAGCGCCTCGACGCGCACGTTCATGCCGAGGTTCATGTTGGGCGTGAACAGCTTGCCGTCGAACTCGAGGTCGGGGGTGACGAAGTTCAGGCGCTCGGGCGACACGTTGGCGGTGCCGGTGCCGTCGGCGACGTTGGTGACGATCTTCATGCCCATCCACACGCCCGCCAGACGCGACATCTGGTAGCCGTGCAGGCCGTAGTCGAGGATCTCCTGCACGTTGCCCGGGTACAGCGAGGGGATGCCGACGTGGAACAGCATGGGCTCGGACTGCGAGCACAGCGAGGAGCTCTTGCAGCTCGGGTCGTCGCCCGCGATCGCGAGCACGCCGCCGTTCTTGGCGATGCCGGTGTAGTTGGCGTGCTTGAGCGCGTCACCGGAGCGGTCCACGCCCGGCGCCTTGCCGTACCACATGCCGGTGACGCCGTCGAACTTCTGCTTGCCGACGGTGTGCAGCATCTGCGTGCCCCACACCGCGGTGGCGGCGAGATCCTCGTTGATGCCGTCCACGAAGTGGATGTGGTTCTGCACCAGCAGCTTCTGCTGCTTGATCAGCGCGGCGTCGAGCATGCCGACGGGAGAGCCGCGGTAGCCGGAGACGAACATGCCCGTCTTGAGCCCGCGACGGGCGTCGGTGCGCACCTGATCGAGGGTCAGACGGACGATCGCGTCGATGCCGCCGAGGTGGATGTCTCCTTCTTCCTGGGTGAACGTGTTGGAGATTTGCTTGCCGGATGACATGAGTGTCCTTCCCCTTTTATCAGCCCGTCTCCGGGCGTTTTGTCCGTCTCGTCCCCCACGCGCCGGGCGGCATGGCGGAACGATCTGGGGCGCAGATTAGGGGGAGCAGCCATACGGCAATATCCACTTCGTGCACAACCGCTATCCGCTTTGTGCAGCCGGGACCACCCTGCAGAGAGTGGATACTGATGTTGCAAGAACTGGATATTTCGCGCCTTTTGACCTCCCTACGATGCGAACTCCGCGCATCAGACAACACAGGAGACTCTGGCGATGATCACCACGGAATATCTGGACTCACTCATCGAAAAGGACAAGGAAAAGGGCCTTTTCCGCTGCAAGCGTGAGATGTTCACCAACAGGGAGCTGTTCGACCTCGAGATGGAACACATCTTCGAGGGCAACTGGATCTACCTCGCCCACGAGAGCCAGCTGCCGAAGATCAACGACTACTACACGACCAAGATCGGTCGTCAGCCGGTGTTCATCACCCGCAACAAGGACAACCAGCTCAACTGTTTCATCAACGCCTGCGCCCACCGCGGCGCCACGCTGGCACGCTTCAAGCACGGCAACAAGGCCACCTACACCTGCCCCTTCCACGGCTGGACCTTCAACAACTCGGGCAAGCTGCTGAAGATCAAGGACCCGTCCGAGACCGGCTACCCCGAGAGCTTCAACTGCGAGGGCTCGCACGATCTCAAGAAGATCGCGCGCTTCGAGTCCTACCGCGGCTTCCTGTTCGGCAGCCTGAAGGCCGACGTGCAGCCGCTGGAAGACTTCCTCGGCGAGTCGAAGAAGATCATCGACATGGTCGTCGACCAGTCGCCCGAGGGCCTGGAAGTGCTGCGCGGCTCCTCGACCTACGTCTATGAAGGCAACTGGAAGCTGCAGGCCGAGAACGGCGCCGACGGCTACCACGTCACCGCCACGCACTGGAACTACGCCGCCACCCAGGCGCAGCGCAAGAGCCGCGACGCCGGCGACGACATCAAGGCCATGAGCGCCGGCGGCTGGGCCAAGAAGGGCGGCGGCTCGTACTCGTTCGAGAACGGCCACCTGCTGCTGTGGACGCGCTGGGACAACCCCGAAGACCGTCCGCTGATGGAACAGCGCGACCGTCTGGTCAAGGAATTCGGCGAAGCCAAGGCCGACTGGATGATCGGCAATTCGCGCAACCTGTGCCTGTACCCGAACGTGTACCTGATGGACCAGTTCAGCTCGCAGATCCGCGTGTTCCGCCCGCTCGACGTCAACCGCACCGAAGTCACCATCTACTGCATCGCGCCCAAGGGCGAGTCGGCCGAGGCGCGTGCCCGCCGCATCCGCCAGTACGAGGACTTCTTCAACGCCTCGGGCATGGCCACGCCGGACGACCTCGAAGAATTCCGCGCCTGCCAGGAAGGCTTCATGGGCCGTGCGCTGGAGTGGAACGACATGTCGCGCGGCGCCACGCACTGGGTCGAAGGCCCGGACGAAGAAGCGGACAAGATCGACCTCAAGCCCATCCTGTCGGGCGTGAAGACCGAGGACGAGGGCCTGTACGTCGCCCAGCACACCTACTGGCTTGAAGAGATTCGCAAGGCTGTCGCGGCCAAGAACGCATAACCGGAGACCCAAGAGATGAGCATTTCCTACGAGAACCTGTGCGCCTTCCTGTACCGCGAGGCGCGTCACCTCGACGACCGCGAGTGGGACGAGTGGCTGGCGATGTACGACGAGAGCTGCACCTTCTGGATGCCGGCCTGGGACGACGACGGCGAGCTGACCGAAGACCCGCAGAGCGAGATCTCGCTGATCTGGTACGGCCGCCGTGCCGGCCTGGAAGACCGCGTGTTCCGCATCCGCACCGAGCGCTCGAGCGCGACCATCCCCGACACCCGCACGAACCACCACATCAGCAACATCGAGGTGGTCGAGCAGAACGACAAGACGGTCAAGCTGCGCTTCAACTGGCACACCATGAGCGTGCGCTACAACCACACCGACCACTTCTGCGGCACGAGCTTCTACACCCTGGACGTGTCCGGTGCGAGCCCGCTGATCAAGGAAAAGAAGGTCGTCCTGAAGACCGACTACATCCGCCACGTCATCGACGTTTACCACGTCTGACAACGAGGGCGGGGCACCGCGCGCCGGCAACGGCACGGGCGACCCCGCCCCAACCGGGAGAGACAACCATGACATTCAAGATCGCGCTGAACTTCGAGGACGGCGTCACCCGCTTCATCGACTGCAACGCCACCGAGACCGTGGCCGATGCGGCCTACCGCCAGGGCGTGAACGTCCCCATCGACTGCCGCGACGGCGCCTGCGGCGCCTGCAAGTGCAAGGCCGAATCGGGCAAGTACGAGCTCGGCTTCTACATCGACGACGCCATGAGCGCGGAAGAGGCCAAGCTCGGCTACGTCCTCACCTGCCAGATGCACCCCAAGAGCGACTGCGTGGTGAACGTGCCCGCCTCGTCCGAGGTGTGCAAGATCAAGCACGCCACCCTCACCGCCACCGTGGCCGAAGTGCGCCAGCTCTCGCCAAGCACGCTCTCCCTGGTGCTGCAGGGCGAAGGCATCGGCAAGCTCGCCTTCCTGCCCGGCCAGTACGCCAACCTCACCGTGCCCGGCACCGAGCAGACGCGCGCCTACTCGTTCAGCTCCATGCCCGCCGACAGCAAGGTGAGCTTCCTCATCCGCAACGTGCCCAACGGCCTGATGAGCGGCTACCTCACCGGCGCCGCGAAGCCCGGCGACACCATCAAGCTCGCCGGCCCGATCGGCAGCTTCTACCTGCGCGACGTCGCCCGCCCGGTGCTGATGCTCGCCGGCGGCACCGGCCTCGCGCCCTTCCTCGCCATGCTCGACAAGCTCGTCGCGGCCGGCGGCAGCGCGCACCCGGTGCACCTGATCTACGGCGTGAACACCGATGCCGACGTGGTCGAGCTCCAGCGCCTGGACGCCTTCAAGGCCGCACTGCCCAACTTCACCTACGACGTCTGCGTGGTGGCCGACGACAGCAGCTGGCCGAAGAAGGGCTATGTCACCGCCCACATCGAGCCCGCCCACCTCAACGAAGGCAACGTGGACATCTACCTGTGCGGCCCCCCGCCCATGGTCGAGGCCGTCGCCCACGACCTGCGCGAGCGCAAGGTCGAACCGAACAGCTTCCATTACGAGAAGTTCGCCGCCAGCGTCTGAGCGCTGCCCATCCCGTCAGGAGCGACAATGGCAAACCGTTTCAAGAAGAAAGTGGCCGTCATCACCGGCGCCGCGCAGGGCATCGGCAAGCGCGTCGCCGAGAAGATGGCCAAGGAGAAGGGCACCCTGGTGCTGGTCGACCGCTCCGAGCTCGTGCATGAGGTGGCCAAGGAGCTGTCCGGCAAGGTCGAAGTCCTCAGCCTCACCGCCGACCTGGAGAAGTTCGCCGACTGCAAGCGGGTCATGGAGGCCGCGGTCGAGAAGTTCGGCCGCATCGACATCCTGATCAACAACGTCGGCGGCACGATCTGGACCAAGCCCTTCGAGCACTACGAGGAGGACGAGATCGAGGCCGAGGTGCGGCGCTCGCTCTTCCCCACGCTGTGGTGCTGCCGCGCCGCCCTGCCCTACATGCAGGAACAGGGCAAGGGTGCGATCGTGAACGTGTCCTCGATCGCCACCCGCGGCGTCAACCGCGTGCCCTACGGCGCGGCCAAGGGCGGCGTCAATGCGCTCACCGCCTGCCTGGCGTTCGAGAACGCCGAGCGCGGCATCCGCGTCAATGCCACCGCGCCCGGCGCCACCGAGGCCCCGCCGCGTCTGATCCCGCGCAACACCAAGGAACAGAGCGAGCAGGAGAAGCTCTGGTACAAGCAGATCTACACCCAGTCGATCGACAGCAGCCTGATGAAGCGCTACGGCACGCTCGACGAGCAGGCCGACCCGATCCTGTTCCTCGCCTCCGACGACGCCGCCTACATCACCGGCACCATCGTGCCGGTGGGCGGTGGCGACCTGGGCTGATTTTCCCGCGTCCTCTCCCTCCCCTCGGACGCCTCGGCCGCGCTGCAGCGATGCAGCGCGGCTTTTTTTCGTCCCCCTGTCTTGCGGCCTCAGAATTAAAAAACTTTATCCATAGAACCATAGACAGCGCTTTCGCTTCCCAATAAAATCGAGATTCTTAAGTTTCTCGAAGAATGGCCGATCAAGAAGCCGACTTCGTCCGACAGAGAGCGAGACAGCCTGCACGCCAGGCGGAGAGGAGAAGCGCATGAGCAAGGAACGCCGGTTTCAGACGCACGTGAGCAAACCCGAATGGAGGACCGCGTGATGCCCATCCGCTTCCTCAACGGCCAGAGCAATGTCTTCGCCGCCGCCAACCCCTTCGAGGTCTCCGAGTACGTGCGCGCCAACGTGGGCTCACACAGCCTGCGCCTGCCGCGCGCCAGCGACGCCAGCGCCTCGCTCAGCCACCGCCGCGCCGGCACCCTCGACCTGTGCCGTCTCAGCTACGGCGCGCAGGCCCGCGTGCTGTCCGAGAGCCTCGGCGACATCTACCACGCCCAGTTCATCCTGCAAGGCTATTGCAGCTACACGCTCGCCAACCGCACGCTCGACCTGCCCGCCGGCCACGTGCTGGTGCTCAACCCGGACGAGCCGGTGGACCTCACCTACTCGGACAACTGCGAGAAGTTCATCGTCCGCATCCCCTCGGCGATGCTCGACGACGCCTGCACCGAGCACCGCTGGTTCAAGCCCAACGAGCGCATCAAGTTCAGCCCCGAGCCGCAGCGTTTCGAGGACATCGACAGCCTGCTGCTGTTGCTGCGCCTGCTCTGCGAGGAGGCCGAATCCGAGCTGGCGACGCCGCAGATGCTGCAGCACTACTGTCGCGTGGTCACCACCAAGCTGATGGTGATGCTCAAGCACAACGTCAGCATGGTCGCCCCCACCCGGCACGCGCCCAGCTTCGAGCGCCTGGTGAACTACATCGAGCGCAACATCAAGCTCGATCTCAGCGCCGAGGATCTCGCCCACTACGCCGGGCTGAGCCTGCGCTCGCTCTACCTGCTGTTCGAGAAGAACGTGAAGACGACGCCGAAGAACTTCGTGCGCCAGAAGAAGCTCGAGAAGGTGCATTCGATCCTGAGCGACCCGGGCCAGGCCTGTCCGAACGTCACCGCGGTCGCGCTCGAGTACGGCTTCTCGCACCTGGGCCGCTTCTCCGAACTTTACAAGTCCACCTACGGCGTGCTGCCCTCGCAGTCGATCCGCTGCCGCCAGCCCCAGCCCGGGCGCTGAACAGCGACCGGCGCCCGCAGCCGGGCGCCGCATCTTCCGTACCCCAGCCTGCCCCCGCCCTCCTCCGGGCGGGGCGCGGTCACGACCCCACCTGGAGAAATGCGCCATGGAACGCATCGCGATCAATCCCCCCGAGCTCTTCAGCGGCAAGGCCTTCAGCCAGACATTCTCGATCAGCACGCCGCAACGGCTGATCTTCGTGTCCGGCCAGGTCGACTGCGACCGCGAGGGCAAGGTGCGCAACCCCGACGACCTCGAGGCGCAACTGAAAGGCACGCTCGACAACCTCGAGATCGCACTGCGCGCGCAAGGCGCGAGCATGCGCGACCTGGTGCAGGTGACGATCTACGTCGTCGGGCTGCGCCCCGAGGACACCACGCGCATCCGCGAGATCCGCTCCGCCTACTTCGACGCCGAGCGCCCGCCGGCGGTCACCCTGCTCGGCATCGAGCGCCTCGCCTTCCCCGGGCTGCGTGTCGAGATCGACATCATCGCGGCGCAGTGACGCAAAGGCCCGGCGCGCCGCGCTCCGGCGCCGCCGGGCAGGCAGGGCACGCGCATGCCGTCGGCGCGCGATCAGCCCTTGCGCGGCGGATTCAGGAAACCGCGCATCAGGCGGGTGAGGCGCGGCATCACCACCCAGGTCATCGTCACCACGATCAGCGCAGTGAGCACCGCGGTGCGCGGCAGGAAGGGCAGCGGCTGGATCCACGGCAGCACGAACCACAGGAAGAAGGACACGGTGGGGAAGATCCCCAGCCAGGTCACCACCGCCATGCGCACGCGCGGCGGATGCATCGTCGCGGGCACCACCGCGGGCTCGAACCAGGCTTCGAGCCCGCTCAGCTTGCGGAATTCAGGCTCGCCCTCGGCCACCGCCTTCATGCGCTCGAGCAGCTCGTGTCGTGCCTCGCTCATGTCCCAGGCCTGCAACTCGGCCTCCGAGGCGAAGCGGATCACGAGCTGATACTCCTCGCCCGCCGCCTCGGGCGGAATCAGATCGCCGCCCAGAAAACCCTTGTGCTCGCGCATCTTGGCGAGCATTTCACGCAGCATCACTTCGTACTCGGCCTCATGCCCCGGGCGCGCGCGGCGGCGGGCGATGCGGGTGATGCGGGCGGGAGCGGCGGCAGGTGCATTCATCGAGGACTCTCCTGTTCTGACGGGGCGGTGAAGCCGGATTGCGCATCACCGCGGGTAGAGCTCTACTCTAACGCATAATTCTCGAGATTTTTATAAATAATCGTGATTAATATTTTGCATGATCACGATCAGCAGCGCAGTGGACGCGTCAGACGAAAAAACCCCGGCCACCAGGACGGTGTGCCGGGGTTGTGCTCGCAGCTCCGGGAAATGCCCCGCCGCCTCTTAGAGCGGCATGATCAGCTTGAGGATGAACTTGTCGCCCTCGAAGCGGTTCTCCACCTTGGTCTCGTGGTTCCACTGCGCGGTGAGGTGCACACCCCCCTTGGTCGTGTAACTGACCGTGGGGCCGATGGCGAAGACCTGGCCGCGGCGACCTTCGGACCAGAACGCATTTGCTGCGACCTTCTGACCGTTGATCTCGTCGTCCGTGGTCTGCTTCAGGTAGTAGCCGGACAGGCCCACGCCCCATGGCCCGATACGCTTGCCGACGAGATAGTCCATGTGAAACTCGTCGCCCGACGCGTAGCTTCCCGCACCGGCCGGACCGGCGTAGTCCTTGTTCTTCGTCTTGATGTTATACATCAGCTTGGCAGACACTTCCCAGCCGGTGTCGCCCATATAGGAGAAGGCAAACAACGGCTCGTAACTCCAGTAGTTGGCGCCGATGCTCTGGCGCGCATCGCCTTCCTTGTAGCGTCCGACCGGCAGGTTGATGTCCAGCCCGATCGCCCAGTGCCAGTTCTTCGAATGCCAGGAGACGATGAACGGATCGATCGTGATGTCGCCGACACCATTCACCGACTTGGAGCCGAACAGATCGACCTTCTGGTGCACCAGCGGCACGATCACATGCCAGCCCCAGTTTCCGCCCAGAATCTTGTGCTCGCTGGTGTGCACGAAACGGAAGGCGTTGAACCAGGCGTCGACCTCGCCCGAAGGCGCCTTGTTGCCATTGCCGTCGCGCAGTTCTCCATCGTAATAGCCGAAGTAGTTGATGAAATAGTTGCCGGGCGGCGGCACCGCGCCGGCCAGCCAGGTCTCGGCCCCGTTGGGGTACTGGTCGCCGCCGTCCTTCGCATGCGCGCCGCCGATCGCGAGCGCACCGAGCGCGACCGCAGCC
>ERZ724512.1140-NODE-1140-length-12458-cov-3.930339_pt1 | contig 12458 bp, 2 predicted proteins | sample MGYA00376045_ERZ724512 | MGnify/ENA primary metagenome ERZ724512 (study PRJEB28724, sample SAMN07190883) | activated sludge metagenome | isolation source: activated sludge of sewage treatment plant in Hong Hong | place: Hong Kong | collected 2016-03-17 ... | reverse complement strand
GGTGAGCGCACGCGGCTCGCCAGCTTTTCCCGACAGAACCTTCGTCACAGGTGGCGTTCGTCCCGGCGGTAGCTCGTCGAGCTGACTGACATCCAAGTCTCCGTACAGCGTCAGCGCCAGCGTCCGAGGAATCGGCGTCGCGGTCATCACCAAGATATGCGGCTGCCGACCTTTGCGACGCAGCGCTGCACGCTGACCGACGCCGAAGCGATGCTGCTCGTCGATCACCACCAGCGCCAGATCATGAAACTCGACGGAGTCCGCAATCAGCGCATGCGTTCCGACGACCATGTTCAAAAATCCGACGCGCAGCATCGCCAGAATCGACTCCCGATCGAGCGGCTGTCCGGTGCTCTCGTGCAGTCGCCACACCTCGGCAAAGCGTCCCGCCTGAAGCTGCGCGAGCGTGGTCTTGCGCGCTGTCTTCGGCGTCGTCGCGGTCAGAAGCGCCAGCCGACGGCCCGTCGCCTGTGCCCACACCCGCAGCGTCTTCGCGTGCTGCTCTGCCAAGATCTCCGTCGGAGCCATCACCGCAGCCTGATGTCCCGTCGCCATCACCAGCTCGCACGCGGCGTAGGCCACCAGCGTCTTGCCCGACCCCACATCGCCGTGAAGCAGTCGCTGCATCGGGTGCGGCTGGCTCAAGTCGGCGCGAATCTCGGCAATCGCTCGCTGCTGCGCCGACGTCGGAGCAAACGGCAAGACCGCCCACAGCGGCACAAGTGCGTCATCGCTCGTCGGACACACCGTCGCATCATCTGCCGCAATCGCTCGTCGTCGACGCAGAAGTCCAAGCTGCAAAAAGAACAGCTCTTCGAAGATCAGCCGTCGCTGCGCCGGAGCCAGCCCTTCATTGAGTCGCAAAAGCAGCTCGGGCGTCGTCTCACCGGGCAGAAGATGCAGATCGCGCAGCGTCTGCGACAGCACCGGCAGGCTCAGTCGATGCAACAGAGGCTCGGGCACTCCGTCGGGAACCTGCTCGGCATACTGCGAACAAAGACCTTGGCATAGCTTTTCGACGAGCCGGGCCGGAACACCCTCGACATCGGGATAGCGAATGCGAATGTGACCGGAACCTTCAGGCATCACACCGTCGGGCTGCTGCTCTCCTTTCGGCGGCAGATCGACCAGCTCGGGATGCGTGACTTGCAAGCTGTCGCGGAACTTGCTCGGCGTCGCTGACAGCAGGAACCGCTTGCCCGGCAGCAGGCGCTTTTGATAGCCGCCGTGAAAATAGAACCAGCGCGCCAGCAGCGGCGAGCCATCTTCCCCACGAAACATCGCTTCCAAAAAGCGCTTCTTCGCCCACACGACACGCGTTCGCTCGACCAGCACGATCGTCGCTTGCAGCACACCGGGCTGAAGCTGACCAACGGGAACCACCTGTCGCAGATCGTCGTAGCGCTTGGGCAGAAAGTACAGCGCGTCGATGATGCGATGAAGTCCCTTGTCGGCGAGTCGCTCTGCCGTCACGGGACCGACGCCCGGCTGACCGAGCAGCGGTGCCAGCAGCGGGTCTGTCACAACTTCCGTCGCAGCATCGACGGATTCAACCGAAGCAGCGACGGACGCTTTCGCCGAAGCAGGATCTGCCGATGCGGAGCGCACGACGGACTTTGCCGCAGGCTTGGGCGCAGCACGGGACGCGGACGGTGTCACGGGACGAGCCAGCGGCGTCGGGGCAACCTCACTGACCGAGCGGCGCTCGACACGCTCTGGCAGATAGATCGAGACGCTCAGACACAGACGCTGACCGAGTGCCACGAGGCGCTGTCGTTCCACAAGTGGCAGCGAGCCAAGCCGCGCGGTCTGATCCGCCAGCAGCTTCAGGTCCGCGGAGATCTTTTGACACCGCTCACGATCGCTGTCGCTGCCCGGTCGCTGACTCTTTTGCTCAAACGCAGCGGACAGCGCCTGCGCCGATTCGGTCATCTGCTGCGCCAGCGCGCGCACTCGCTCCTCGCCTTCGGGCTCAGCCAGGCTCGGCAAGCCACGCGCGCACAGCTCCGCAATCGGCTGCTGAAGTGAGGCAAGCAGCTCACGAACCCGTCGCACCGAAGGCGTCGAGCCGTCCACTGGCGCGGCCACTGCCTTCTGCGCAGCGCCGGCCCGATGTGGGTCCGTAGCGGACGCCACCTCGATGCGTGCAGATCCTGCGGAGGCCACCGACGATGGAACTTCTGCCATGTGACTGTCTATTAACATGAACAGACCGCCGTTTTCCGAAAGGAAGTCGTGTACTATGAATCGGATTCTCTCTATCTAGCGGACGACACCTACGATCATGGAGCGCGTCATCGGCATCGACCTGGGCACCACCAACTCGTGCGTGGCCATTGTCGAAGGAGGTGTCCCCCTGGTGCTGCCTGGCCCCAGCGGTCAGCGTGCGTTTCCATCGGTGCTCGCGATTGATGAGCAAGGTCAGCGACTGCTTGGACAGACCGCGCGTCGTCAGGCCGTCTTAAATGCCGAGCACACCGCGACGGCGCTCAAGCGACTGCTCGGGCTGCGCTTCGGTCATCCGCAGGTGCGACAGCTGTCCGAGATGGTCGCCTATCGCATCGTCACCGGCCCGAGTGACGAGCTGCGCATTGTCCTGCGCAATGAGCAGTTTTCCGTCACAGAGCTTGTCTCGGCGCTGCTCCTCGATCTCAAGAAAGCGGCGGAAGCGTATCTGGGCCAGCCGGTCACGCGCACGGTCTTGACCGCACCGCTCGCGTTTTCCGACGCACAGCGCATTGCCTTGCGAGACGCCGCGCGGATGGCCGGGCTCGATGTCATGCGGATCATTGCCGATCCCATCGCCGCAGCGCTGGCACACGGCATTGGCACCAGCGAACACCGAGCGCAGCGCGTCGCGGTCTACGACCTGGGCGGCGGAACCTTTGACTTCGCACTGCTCGAAATGAGCAGCGGTGTTCACGAAATCCGCGCCAGCACCTGCGATGCGTTCCTCGGAGGCCAGGACTTCGACCGACGGCTGCTCGACTACTTGGTCTTCGGCTTTGCCAAGGATCACAAGATCGATCTGCGTCAGGATCGCACCGCGCTTCAGCGACTGCGCGACGCGGTGGAAAAGGCCAAGTGCGATCTATCCGTCGACGAAGAAGTAACGATCGAGGTTCCGTTCATCATCTCGACGGGAACGTCCGAGCCGCTGCATCTTCATCGCGTCATCAACCGCGCCAAGTTCGAAGAGCTGACCGAAGACCTCGTCGAGCGAACCATTCAGCTGTGCCGAGGAGCGCTGTCCGAAGCGGGCGTCGAGCCGCACTCTGTCGATGCGGTGATCGTCGTCGGTGGCATGGCGCGGGTTCCGCGTGTGCAAAAGGCCCTGACCGAGCTGTTTGGTCGCACACCGATTGGTGGCGTTGTTCCCGAAGAAGCGCTGGCCGTCGGAGCGGCACTACAAGGCGCCGCGCTGTCACAGACGCCGTCGGCCAGTACAACCTTTGAGCTGAGCCCACATCACCTTGGTCTTCTCGTCGGTGGCGGAAAAGTCTTTCGCTTGGTCTCGGCGGGAACCCAGCTGCCTTATGAAGCGGCGCACGTCTTTACCACCGCACGCGATCATCAGACGGCGCTGCGACTGGTCATCCTCGAAGGCGACAGCGAGCTGGCCAGCGAGTGCAAGATCCTCGGGGAGTTCGTCTTTTCCGGCTTCCTCGCTGCTGCCCGTGAAAACACCGAGGTCGAAGTTCGCTTTTCAGCGGCCCAAAACGGCGACTTGACCGTCACAGCCACCTATCTGCGTGAGCAGCGTCGCGAGCAGCACACCTTTCGACTCACCGCCTCGCTCCTGAGCAGCGAGACCGACGGCAGCAAGAGCCCACTTGGCAGCTACGAGCTGGAAACCCAGCGCACCGACGAGCTGTCTCGCAACCAATCCCGCGCCGAGCAGCTCATCAGCGACATCTTGGGCATGCTCCCGAAGGCCGAACAAGCCGTCGCTGGCAGTGAGCTGGGACTCGACGCCATGCGCCGCGCCCGATCCGCGATCGAGCGCGCACGCATCGCCATCATTCGCGGCGAGAGCGTCGCGATCGTCGACGCCCGTCACGTCCTCGAACGAACCGCAGCGATGCTTCGCGGAGTCACCGCCAGCCTGCGCTGATCGCACCGATCACTGCGTAATGACCCGACCAGCTGCGTAACAAGCTATGCACTTGGTACCTGGGTAACGCGGCAAATTCGGGTCCAGCGGGCGTGAGGAACGATTGGTCTGCGCGCTCTCCGTCGAGAGGTCGGACCAGGAACTGTTCGCTTCGTGCTGGCCCGGGAAATGCTCTAGACCGGCCACCATGCAGCTTCAGTCCTCCCGATCCGCAGTTTCTGCACACGACGCGCTCGTCGTTGGCAATCCGCTCAGCGGCGTGGCCGTGGTGCTCAATCGCAATGCGCGCGCCGTCACCCGCAAGATGGTGCAGCGCCTGGAAAAGCTTCATCCCAGCCAGCACCTGTTTCTGTCCGAGAGCTTCGAGCACAGCCGTCAGATCGCAACGCAGCTTGCCGAAGGTCCGTTTCACACCGTCCTGTTTGGCGGCGGCGACGGCACGTTTGTCTGCTGCTTAAACGACCTGCGCGAAGCCTGCCAGCGGGCCGGACGTCCCTTGCCTCGCGTCGGAGTTCTGCCGATGGGAACCGGCAACGCGATCGGTTACTACCAAGGCATTCCGACGACGCTGCGCGGCATCCATGCGCAGCTTGAGCGTGCCAAGACCGTGCTCAGCCCGACCCGCGAGCTGCCGCTGCTGCGCGTAAATGGTCGCCTGTCACCGTTTGCGGGCACCGGGCTCGACTCGCAGATCTTGGAAGACTACGGTGCGACCACCCGGGCGCTCGATGCGATGGGCCTCGGACGACTGATTGGCTCGCCGCTGCGCTATGCCTTGGCGGTGGCGCTGCGCTCGGTGCCACGCTTTGTGATGCGCAAGCTGCCCGAAGTCGAGGTCGTCAACGTCGGTGGCCCAGCCTACGCGATTGGGCTCGATGGCAAGCCCGACGACACGCCGCTACCAAAAGGCACGGTGCTGTATCGCGGTCGCTGCACGCTGGCTGGCGCAGCGACGGTGCCTTGCTACGGTTTCGGCGTTCGCATCTTCCCGTTTGCCGACGTACGCACCGACAAGTTTCATCTCCGCTGCACCGACGCGGGCGCGGGTGAAACGCTGGCGCACCTGCCCGCCGTGCTGCGAGGCGACTACCGAAGTCCGTCGCTGCACGACTTTCTGTGCGACGCGGTAGAGCTGCGCGTGTCACAGCCCGTGCCGATGCAGAGCGGTGGCGATCTGATTCCTCAGCGCAGTGAGCTGCTTCGCATCGACCTGGCCGAAACGCCCGTCCGCCTGCTGTCCCCCGAATAGCGACTCGTCCCAGCTCCCAGCTCTCTGCGCAAACGACGCTCGGCGCATACACAGACCGACTCGCTACGTCGGTCCCCACTGCTATGATTCGCGCATGGCTGAACCGCGTGTCCGTCGCATCGAAACGCCGCTGTCCACGCAGGATGTCGAGGAGTACCGCGCCCTCATCAAGCTGGCGCAAGGGCCCATCCCGACGAGCTCCGATGAGATTGCCAAAGAGCTGACTCGTCTGTGTCGGCTGCGCAACCGGCCTGCGCTGCTCCGCGCACGCCTGCGCTTTGGCCGCGAGCTGCTGCTGGTTCGCGTGGTGGATCTCGACGGAGACGGCAAAAACGAGATCTTGGTCATCGACAGCGACCGCAACGTCCACACGCCGCGCTTTTCCGTCCGTCAGACCGAAAGTGGCGAAGTGGCCTCGTGGATCATCGGCAGCCATCGCTATCGAGGACGACTGCTCGGCGTCAGCTTCAGTCCATTTGGCGTCTTTCACCGTCAGGAAGCAATCGTCACCTCCGTCGAAGAAAACGACGGCAGCGCGGTCTATCGAGAGCTTAAGCTCACCTGCGACGGACAGCAGTGGGACGTCGCCGAGCTAGAACACCGCAGCACCAGCTCCCAGGGACTTGGCGAAATCCGCTTGATTGGCGACTCCAGCGAGGTCGGGCGCGTCCCAGTTCTTCGCGTTCGCCCCGACGATGGACGACTGTGGGTCGAGATCATCGACGATCGCGTCGGCCCGCGCAGTCCCGTCGGTACCGACTTCGGCAAAGTGTCGTTTTTGCCCGGCGAAGTCACGGACATGGTGCTCGCCGATGATGAGCTGGTCGTCGCTTATGCACGCGGCGGACTCCAGCGCATCAGTCGCGACGGAAGGCTGCGATCGCTGCTGTTTCCGCAGTGGCGCTTTGTCTGTCTGGCCTACTCACAGGTCCGACGGCCAGCCGATCGCGGGATACCGGGACGAGGGCTGCTGCTCGGCGGAACATCGTTTGGCTACGTGTTCGCGATGGATTTGTCGCAGTCGCACTCGGGCGTGCTGTGGCGAATGGACGCGGGCTTTCTGTTTTCATCGATGACGCTGGCCGATGTCGAGTCGAGCGGACGGACCGATCTGGTGCTCGGAGGCATCGACGGTGGCTTGCGAATCTACGAGCTGACCGAGCCGCAGCTGCTCAACCAGCGCTGTCGACAGCTCTTCGGCGCGATGGGACACCGTGCCAGCGACAAGCTGCTCGAGCTGGCGCCGCCGCGTCACGAAGCGCATCCGGCGGTGCAGCTCTACTTGCTCAGTCGCGTGCTGGAAAGCAGCGGGCCCGCGACGCATGCCGTCGTCGAGCTGGTGCGCTGGTTTACGCTCGGACAGCCCGGCTGGCACACCCTTCCCGAGCGAGCGCAGCGCGAAGCGGTGGTGACGATGGAGCACTTTCTGCTCACGCACCTGCCGCAGCTTGCGACGATAGAAGGACGGTCCACACCGACGGGACCGCTGCCACTTTTGTCGGCACGTCAGCTGCAAGAAGGTGGTCCCGGCGATGTGCTACCGGCGGGTCCGTACGATCCGACGACGAAGCTCCAGCTGGCACGGACGGTGATGGCCGAGCTGGTCGAAATCTACCTGGGTGCGCCGCGTCTGGTTCGTCATCAGATTGACCGCATCTCTCGTCGGCTGTTCGAGCAGTACTGGCAGCTTGCACCGACGCTGCTAAGCGACGAAGACGGGCTGATTACCGTCGATCAGCCGCCGCCGGAGCTTCGCAAGCTGCTCAATGTCCGCAGCCTGCGCGCTCGCGAATATTCCAGCACACTGGCGACGGAGTCAGAGACTCGGCTGGATCATCTTCAGTCACTTCCCGACGGAGAACGTCCGCGCATTGATGAAAACAGCGACGTGGTGGTTCGGGTGCTGCGTGCGATCGGTCTGACCGAGGAGCTGCGCACGGACCGCTTCTCGATTGAGCTGGAGCGACTGGATCTGTCTGCGACGGCCATTGATCCGCTCGATCTATCCAGTGCGACGCCGCAGATGCCTGCCGATGTCTGGCCCGAGCGCTGCTACGTCGTCGGCATCGGTCGTCATCGAGCGCTGCGCGTCGAGCCGCTCCAGCCCGCGCACACAACCTGGGACGGCAAGACGCCCGAGTCAGAGATCATGGCGTGGCCGTGGCTGCCGTCGCAAGGCGGCCCAGAGGTCAAGATTCCAGGTCACGTTCGCTTCGTCGAGGCCAGGCGGCTGTGGAAAGAAGGCGACTGCATCCTTCCAACGGTGATCGTCGGTGCGGAAGAAGCGGGCGATACCAGGCTGCTGGTCTATACGCCGCTGGCCGACGGAAGGCTGCTGCTGCGAGGCGAAGCGCGCTGCGGTGGCGTGTCGGTGGATCCGATTGGCTATGACTGTCACGTCGAGGAAAACAGCAGCGAGCCGCCCACACGGCGCAGCGAGGTAGAGTCGCTGGTGCTCCGTCTGCCGGGGACGACTGAGCGCGCGCGTCCGCAGGTGCTGGTGCTTGATACACACGGCGGTGGGCTGCGGCTGCGATCGACGCTGCTGCAAAGTGATCTGATTGCGGTGGTGTCGACGACAGGCGGATCGCTGTATCTGTCGTCAGCACGGATCAAGCTGCAGCGACCGGGGGACAAGCCACTGTGGGCACCGTCTCCCGCGGGCGTGTTCTGCGCGGCGCTCGATGAAGAAGCGACGACGATTGCGGTCGGAACGACGACGGGACAAGTGCAAGTGCTGCACCTGGAAGCGGACTCGCTGCGGCTGCATGCGCAATATCTGCTGCCCAAGGGAATCTCGGCGCTGTGCTTTGTGCCCGCCGGGGTGTTCGGGGTGCCGTGTCTGGCGATTGGTACCGAGGACGAGCAGGTTCACGTCATCGCGATCGACTTCCGTCACGATGGCCAAGAGGTGACGCGCCTTGCGGCGGGTGGAACGCCACAGCGGATGATTTGTCGACCGATGGCCGAGGGAGGCTTCCGTCTGCTGATCCTGCTGTCAGGCGGCGTGCTGACGAGCTGGGAAGCGCATCCCAACGACGATCACGTTCAGAGCATCCAGCGACTGATTGATCTGGGAACAAAAGCGGCGGGCTCGCGGGTCGGGCTGCTGCGGGCGGCGCTGCGCGGGCTGGGACCGCACATCCGCGCGGTGGCCATGCGCGAGCTTCTTCGCAACGCGCGCGAAGGACGGATTGCGGGGTCGATCTACACGTCGTCGGAGCCGAAGGTTCACTCGGTCACGAGCGTGGGACGGATGCCGATCCCAAACAAGCCGACGCTGGAGCGCGGAACTCCGGCGGTGGCCAGCGTGCTGCACTTGTGTCGGCTGATGCTGCAAGGTGACGTCGAGCCCGGTGGCGAGCTGCCGCCCAAGCCGACGGGACGATCTGAAGTGTTCGACGTGGCTGCCTGGCCACTTCCGCGTCCACCGCGACATCGCTTGCTGGTGGCGCAGCTGTTTGACTCGCTGGTGCCGATTGCGCTTGGAGGAACAGGCAGCGGTGCCGACGTGCAGCAGTCGCGGCTCGCGCGGGAGCTTCTGGGCAAGCTGGTGCAGTTTTGTGAAGATCCGCTGGCGGTGCGCGGTGATCTGCTCCAGTGCATCGAAGCGCACGTTCGCCCCGAGCACATCGACGAGCTGTCTCTCTGGCTGCCGCAGCTTATCTTGTACTACGACGCGCGGCTCGATACGCGTCCGGTGCCGTGGCCGCTGACCGTCGATGGCGTTGCGGCGCTGTTTCTACGGCACTTGCAGCGACTGGATCGCGCGCAGCTGTTCGACGACGCTGAGCCGACGTTTTTCCGCAACATTGTGTCGGTGCTGGAAGCGGTGGGTCCGACGCTGCCCAGTCGCTTTTTGCTGACCAACTTGGCGCTGCTTCTGCGCTCGGCGCTGCGCTGGGAACGCATCTTTTTGGCCGGGGATCTGGGACGGGTTCGGCTGTATCTGCCGCATCAGGTCGTCGAGGCCATGTGTCAGCCCGAGATCCTGCCGGACCCGGAGGTGCGCGCGTTTCTGCTCGGGGTGTCGCGACGCTGGGGACCGAGGCTGCCGACGATTGGATCGGACGAAAACGACGAAGTCAGCGCGAGCATTTCCGTCGGAGAGAGCCTGGCTTGGCGCTTCGAAGTCGCCGTCGAAAATGGCTTCGATCAGATGTACTACGAGCGACTGTCCGACGAGCTGACTCGATCAGCACTGCCGCTCAGCATCGACAACATTCCGACGGATGCGTGGGCACTGCACGAGATGGTTCAAGGCGTGATGCGCATCTTCGACGTGACCAACATGACGGAGCTGCTCGCGTCGCTACAGCCTCAGGCGGTGGATCGCGCGCTTTCGTCTCTGCGCAGTCATCATCAGCTGTCGAGTGAGCATCTGTCGTTCCGTTATCGCGATGAAGCGTGGGGACTTCTCGACGAGGTGTTGTTCCTGACCGAGCAGCAGTTTCTGCTGTCAGCGCTTCAGGACATGGATCGCAAAAACAACAAGGCGCAGCTTGCGCACACGCTCGATGAAGTCGCCGAGCAGGTCGAGCAGCATCGCAACAGCATTCGGATGAAGCTGCTTCAGCAGCTCTCCGAGGAACCACCCGCGCAGCACACGGGTGCGTTTGTGTCTCGGATGCTGCGGGTTCGTCCGCAAGCAACGGTCGTCGCACTGCTGACGGTGTGGTGGCAAGTCCTGCGTGAGGAAGCGACGAGGCTGCGCACCGAGCCAGACTTCGACGTACGGCTGGTGTCGGATCTGGGCATCACCGAGGGACGACGAATGCTGCGTTACGCGGTGCTGCTGGCGGCGGATGCGCCTCGGACGGCGCACGGTGTGCTGCTGACGGTGCGACAGGTGGAACCAAGGGAAGTGCGGGCGCGCGTGCTCGATCCCGAAGCGGTGGATCTGGAGCCCGGACAAGAGCTGGGCTTGGTCATCGAGTGTCCAGCGGCGATGGCGGCGGATGGTCTGCGCTACCGAATTGAAATTGAGCTGTCTCACGACGGAGACAAGCGCACCGAGCGCACGATTGAAGGACAGTTCCGACGGGAAGCACGGGCGCTGGCGCGGGCGCTGTTCGATAGCTTCAGTGAGCGGTTGCCGACGCTGTTCTCGGTTCATAAGCAAGATCTGCTGGAACGCATTCGGCCCGCACAAGCAGCCGTGGCGCTGACGACAGCGTTTCCGGCCCACGCGCACGAGCTGCTGGCGGAAGCGGTCGGGCTCGACTGGCCAGAGCGTCCGCTCGATACGCTGGAAGACTGGCGGATGGTCAACGTCGCGGTGCGCACGCCGAGCAGTGGCTCGCAGACAGCCTCGACGCAGAGACAGACGACGCCGACGCTGCGCGAGGTGGTTCAGCAGATCGGTCAGCGGATCGGAACGCTGCTCGGGCTGCCGAGTGCGGATCGTCTGGATACCGTCGATGCGGTGGTGCGTGCGGTGGCCGATGCGCCGGTGTCGGGCACGGGGACGGCAAGTCGCGGGCTCATCCTGCTGGGGCTGCCCGAGCTGGCCGAGCGGGCCCGTCTCGAGGACAGCGAGCTGCGACAGCTGTACATGCTGGGTGCGCGAATCGCCCTCGCCTATCGAGGCCGCGTGCTGCTGCTGGTGTCTCCGCAGGCGGCGGCCATCTTGCTTCAGACGCTGCCGTATAGCAGTGGTCCCGTCGGATCCGCGCCAGAGCTTCAGCAGCCACGAACGGTGCAGCTGCTCGATCTGGATGTGGTGGCGGACCCGCTTTCGCAGCAGCGCACCGACGAACGAATGCGCACCGAGCTGGAACAAGCGCTGCTCAACCTGCTGCTGCATCGCGACGGAGGCTCGCTGTCAGCGCAGAGTGGTCCGGGGCTGCCAGGTCTGACGGCACCTTCGACGGCGCAGTCAGCGGTGCGAACGCTCATCGACACCACGGGAACCGATCTGAGGCTGTGCGCCGAGTGTCTGCCGCTGCTTGAACAAGCGCTGCGTGAGCGCAGTCGCGCGCCGCTGTCCCCGAGTGCGTTTGAAGCGCGGGTTGGAACCTTTTTGTCGACGCTGTGGGGCGCGCTGCCACTGGGACATCGGCTGTATCTGTCGGCGCTGTGCAGTGACTCAGTGGATCTCGATGTGGTGGATCTGCGCGCGGGCATGGTCGTCGATCAGCCGGTGTATTCGATCTCGGGAAAAGACCGACTTCCGACGAGCAAAGTGGTGGCCTCGGCGGGCGTTCGCATCGAGCAGCGCACCATCGACGACCTAAACCGCGTGATGTGGCTCAAGAAGGTGCGCATCCGAGGCAGCTTGCACGACTCTCGCAGCGTGCTGTGGACGTATCTGAAGCAGGTTCGGCCTCGGCTGCGGGGACGATCGCCGATCGAAGATCCAAACGGTCGCGAGCAGGCAAGCGGGCGCTGGCTGGAACAGATGGCGAGTGATCTGACGGCGCTCGGGCTGATCAGTCATCACAAGCTGAGCGGCGATCGGGTGTTTTACGCGTTCTGTTCACCGCCAGCGCGAGAGTGGCTGCGGACGCTGCTCGGTGTCGTCGAAGGCGAAGCGGGACTGACCAACACCATCGACGGACGAAACCTGACACGCGGGCTGCCGCTGTGGGATGCGGCGGGTGTCGATCGCGCACTTGGAGGCAATGCGGCGCAGGTTCGCGCGGTGCTCGGCTGGAACCGTCCGAACATCCAAGGCGGACAGGGTCGCTGGCAAGAGTTTTTGGATCTGTCGCGCTCGTGTCGAAAGTGGGTCGATGGCCAGGAAGAGCCGCGCTTTGTCGAGGCGGTGGCGCGCTACTTCCGACTCGATCTGGTCGATGGAACCAGCCGGGATGGAGGCGTGGACACCAGCGCCGTCAGCCTGCGCTCGGTGCAGATTCGCTTTCGGGAAAAGCGTCAGCTGCCGTGGCTCAAGCGCGTGGTGCTGTATCTTCCGTCGAGCCAGCCCGATCGCAGCACGCTCGAACAAGTGCAGCTCGATCTGCGCAAGCGACTGCCGATGCTCAGTGGTGGATCGGGGCCCAATCCGATGGCGCGCTCGGATGCGTCGTTTGCGGGCATTGAAGCAACGATCAGCGACACGTCGCTGTCGGCGATTGTGATCGTGCCGGAGCT
>ERZ724512.1139-NODE-1139-length-12458-cov-15.451262_pt1 | contig 12458 bp, 12 predicted proteins | sample MGYA00376045_ERZ724512 | MGnify/ENA primary metagenome ERZ724512 (study PRJEB28724, sample SAMN07190883) | activated sludge metagenome | isolation source: activated sludge of sewage treatment plant in Hong Hong | place: Hong Kong | collected 2016-03-17 ... | reverse complement strand
CGGGGGTGGCGGATGCCGGGCTGGCGGGCGCCGGGCTGGCGGTCCTGGGAAGGCATGATGGGCGGCCCGATGATGGGCGGCCGCATGATGTCCGGCGGCCTGATGCCGCACGCGATGATGGGCGCCGGCGTCCGCAGCGAGCGGCAGTACCTCACGACGATGATCGCCCACCACCAGGAGGCCGTCGCCGCCGCGACCGAGCTCGAGCGGTCCGACCGCCCGGAGATGCGGGCCTTCGGCCGCGACATCGTCGACGTCCAGACCGCCCAGATCGAGCAGATGCAGCGCTGGTTGGCCGAGTGGTACCCGGACGCCCCGCCGCCGACGTACCACCCGATGATGCGCGACCTCGGCGACCTGTCCGGGGACGAGCTGGACCAGGCGTTCCTGGAGGACATGGTCTGGCACCACATGGCCGCGGTGATGATGTCGCAGTCGCTGCTGGTCCGCGGCCTGGCCCGGCACGAGGCCGTCGGCGACCTCGCGGTCGACATCCGCGACGCCCAGCGCGCCGAGATCGTGCAGATGACCACCTGGCTGCGTCAGTGGTTCGACGAGCCCTGGATGAGCGGCGCCATGATGCGTGGCGCGATGATGCGCGGCGCGCGGGCCTGGTGAGCCGACGACGAAGGACGGGGTTCGGCAGCCCCTCGAAAACCCCCCCGACGGACCCTTCCGAGGCGCCCCGGAGAGGGTGCCGTTGCCGTGCGGCACACGTGCGCGTCACACGTGCGTAGCAGAACCTTCATCCCGAGCCGAGAGATTTCCCCCCTCGGGATGTTGGCAGGAGGTCGCGGATTGGTAACGTTGTCCCCGTAGAAGGTGCAAGTTCCAGCAGGTCTGACGCCCGCGGAGTTTGTGATCCAACGGCGTTTCACTTTCGTGGGCCTGCCACTCACGCAAGTCGGAGCGACGTGTCACCGCATTTTCTGCGGACCGCCGAAGTGGCGGTTCTCGCCCCGACTAAGGAGTAATCGAGCAATGGCTCAGGGCACCGTGAAGTGGTTCAACGCCGAGAAGGGTTTCGGCTTCATCGCGCAGGAGGACGGCGGCGACGACGTTTTCGTGCACTACTCGGCCATCCAGTCGCAGGGCTACAAGTCCCTCGACGAGAACCAGAAGGTCGAGTTCGACGTCACCCAGGGTCCCAAGGGTCCCCAGGCGGAGAACGTCCGCCCGCTCTGATCGCGGGGAAGGCGCCGAGCTCAGCTCCCGTCTTCGACGAAGGCCCCACCCTCGGGTGGGGCCTTCGTCCCATTTCGGACCCTTTTCTGCGGTTTCCCCGGTGGGCATGGTGGGCCCGACCCCCAGTGGTGGCGCGGTCTCCGGCTCCTGTGTGGGCCATGCCTCATGGCCCGGACGGGCCAAATTCGGTCGAGCGGCGTTTGGCGCGCGGCAGCCTCGGGCAACGTCTGCGGAGACGAGGAGGTCCGATGGACACGAGGAGTGATGAGGTGCACGACCAGTTCGACGTGACCCTCGAGGACTCCGACCTCCTGGGTGAGGTGGAGCTCACGACGAACCTGATCATCGCCGCGAGCGAGTCAGACGACCACCTCTCCGAGGCGCAGATCGACGAGATCCTCGGCGTGGTACCGGAGCCCCGACAGGGCTCCTGACCCGGTCCCCGACCGGCCTGCCCGGCATACCCCCAAGGGGTATGCTGGGTCCATGGCGGAGCACCAGCACGGCTACCTGGGCCACAAGGACGACCACCTCAAGCGGCTGCGCCGCATCGAGGGCCAGGCCCGCGGCCTGCAGCGGATGGTCGAGGACGAGAAGTACTGCATCGACATCCTCACCCAGGTCTCCGCGATGACCAAGGCGCTCCAGTCCTTCTCGCTGGTCCTCCTCGAGGAGCACATGAACCACTGCGTGGTCGACGCCGCTCGCGCCGGCGACGACGAGGCGCAGGAGAAGGTCACCGAGGCCGTCGCCGCCATCGCGCGGCTGGTCCGCTCCTGACCGCTCCAGCGGGATAGTCCCTGACGTTTCGGTCCCGGACGGCGCGGATCCGGGACCGAAACGTCAGGGACTATCTCCCTCCTGCCCGGACCGCTCGCCGCCGAGCACACTGAACGCCCAGGCACCGCTCCCCCCGGTCAGTGTTCAACTGAACGACGCCCACCCTCAGCAGGTCGCGAACAGCACCGGCCCCGTGGAGAGGTCGGAGAGCACGTAGCTGCCGTCGGTGGGCACGAGGTCGAGGGTGACGACCGAGCCGTCGGCGGTGGCGGAGGCGACCGAGAACCGGTCGGAGAAGTCCCCGCCCTGGCCGGGCGCCGGGCCGCTGGCGAGGACCGAGCGGGTGTCGGCGTTGGTCCGAGCCTGGTCGTCGGTCTCGAAGCCGAGCGCCACGAGTACGTCGCCGCCGGGCTGGGCCGACATGGCGAACCCGGTCACCGGGTTGACCTCGCCCGCCTCGGCGACGAGCTGGTCGGCCTCGCGCTGGGCGGACGGGTCGGCGTGGCCCATCGCGAGGGCGGAGCAGGCGTACGGGCCGTCGTACACGGCCGCGGAGAGCGGTGAGCCGGAGGCGGCCACGACGTCCTGCATCCCGTCCGGGATCGAGCCGTCGCCGAGGTGGTCGACGGTCTGCTGCAGGTAGGCCTTGTTGTCGCTGGTCAGCACCAGGTGCTCGTCGGCGTCGAGGGCGACGTACTGCAGCTCGGGCGTGAGGTCGGCGCCGATCTCCGGCAGCAGTCCCGAGCCCCCGGACCACACCCCACCACCGGTCGGGTCGGTCGCCGGCCGCGTGAAGCCGCTGCGCTCCAGGTCGTCGGCGATCGCGTCGAGGTCGGTGTCGTCGGGCACCCGCACGATCACGACCGCGCCGTCGTCGGCCTGGCTGAACAGCTCCCAGTCGGCGGTCGCCGGCGAGAAGCCGAAGTGCGCCTGCATCACCTCGGCCGACTGCACCAGCGCGGACGTCGAGGTCAGGTCGCGGTCGAAGCCGCGGTCCAGGAAGCGGCGCACCTCCCCGGCCGAGGAGGACCCGTCGAGGTCGGTCCCGACGGCCCCGACGGCCTCGCGGACCGCCGCCCAGTCGGTCCAGGAGAGCCGCTGCGCGTCGGCCGGGGCGTACGACGTCGCGCGCTCGAGCTCGGTGGTGTCCCTGTCCCGCCACCAGCGCAGGGCGACCAGCGCCGCGGCGGCGACCAGCGCGATGGCGAGGACGACCACGACCCCGACGATCAGACGTCTGGCCACCGGTTCTCCTGTTCGCGGTCGGGTGGTGTGACACTAGCGCCATGCCCGCGAAGGACGTCCTCGCCGCCGGTGCTGTCGTCTTCGGTCCGGGCAAGCGGGTGCTGCTCGTGCACCGGCCGCGGTACGACGACTGGTCGTTCCCCAAGGGCAAGCTGGACCCCGGGGAGCACGTGGTCGCCGCTGCGGTCCGCGAGGTCGAGGAGGAGACCGGGCTGCACGTGCGGCTCGGGCCCCCGCTGACCGGGCAGCGCTACCCCGTCGCGGGCGGCCGTACCAAGGCGGTGTCCTACTGGGTGGGCCGCGCAGTCGGCTCCGACGACGTCAGTGGCTACCGGCCCAACTCCGAGATCGACCGCGTCGCGTGGTTCCCCGTCGACGAGGCGCTGAAGCGGCTCAGCTACGACCACGACCGCGCGACCCTGCGCGAGGCCTACCCGACGCGGCGCAAGACCCACGCGCTCGTCGTGCTGCGGCACGGCGAGGCGCGCTCCCGCAAGGCCTGGCGCCGCCAGGACGACCGCCTGCGCCCGCTCCTCCAGGCCGGGCGGCACCAGGCGCAGCGGCTGATCCCGATGCTCGCGGCGTACGACGTCACCCGGATCGTCAGCTCGAGCAGCACCCGCTGCGTCGAGACCGTCGGGCCCTACTCCGACACGACCGGCTGGAAGCTGGAGCTCGAGGACGGGCTGAGCGAGGAGGAGGCGACCGCGCAGACCGTGACGGCGGTGGTCGACGAGCTCGTCCACGGCGACGAGGGCGCGGTGCTGTGCAGCCACCGGCCGGTGCTGCCGACGATCTTCGACGCGCTCGGCGTCCCGGACCCCGAGCTGGCCGCGGGCGAGATGCTGGTGGCGCACCTGCGGCGGGGCACAGTCGTCGCCACCGAACTGCAGCGCGCCCACTGACGTCAAGGCTTCCGGCGCTTGTTCATGTGATGGACGTCTCGCGCCAGCCGGTGCGTCCCCGAGTGGGCACGTCGAGTTCACCGCTCGTTCACCGGCCGCCACGCATCCGTCCACCTGTGCTGCCTAACTTCGGGATCGACAACGAGAAATCCCGATGAAATCAGGAGCTCAGAAGTGATCCGCACTTCCATCCGCCGGGCCGTGGTGCCCGGCATCGCCGTCCTCGCGATCGCCCTCACCGGCTGTGGCGCCAGCAACGAGAGCAGCGACGGCTCGGCCAGCAGCGACGGCTCCAGCAGCAGCGGCTCCCTCAGCGGCGAGCTCGCCGGCGGCGGCTCGAGCGCGCAGGACTCCGCCCAGCAGGCCTGGCGCGCCGCCTTCCAGTCCACCAACCCGGACGTCACCATCACCTACGACCCGGTCGGCTCCGGCGGCGGTCGCGAGAGCTTCAACTCCGGCGCCTACGCCTTCGCGGGCTCCGACTCCTACCTGACCGACGACGAGGGCGAGCTCTCCGCGGCCAAGAAGCGCTGCGGCGGCGAGGACCCGGTCGAGGTCCCCGTCTACGTCAGCCCGATCGCCGTGGCGTTCAACCTCCCGGGCATCGACAGCCTCAACCTCGACGCCAAGACGATCGCGGAGATCTTCGACGGCAAGATCACCAAGTGGAACGACCAGGCCATCGCCTCGCAGAACGACGGCGTGGACCTGCCTGACACCGCGATCTCCCCGGTGCACCGCTCCGACGACTCCGGCACCACGCAGAACTTCACCGAGTACCTCAACGCGGCCGGTGAGGGCGCCTGGTCCTACGACCCCGACGGCGTGTGGCCGATCAAGGGTGGCGAGGCCGCCGAGGGCACCTCCGGCGTGGTCGCCGCGATCAAGGGCGGCGAGGGCACGATCGGCTACGCCGACGAGAGCCAGACCTCGGGCCTCGGCATCGTCTCGGTGAAGGTCGGCAGCGACTACAACGCGCCGTCCGCCGAGGGCGCCGCCAAGGCGCTGGCGGTCTCCAAGCCGAGCTCCACCGCGACCGACACGATGCTCACCTACGACATCGACCGCACCACGACCGAGACCGGTGCCTACCCGATCCTGCTGGCGTCGTACGAGATCGCCTGCCAGACCTACGACGACGCCGACCAGGCCGCCCTCGTCCAGGGCTTCTTGTCCTACATGGTCTCCGACGAGGGCCAGCAGGCCGCCGCGGAGCAGGCCGGCTCGGCGCCGCTCGACCCCTCGATCGCCTCGCAGGCGCAGCAGATCGTGGGAGCGATCTCGGCGAAGTGATCCGTAAACCCCCTAGCGTGGTGTGCGGCGGTCCGGGACCCGGGCCGCCGCACCGCCATGGAACGACAGGAGTCTGATGTCCGACACCGCCACTGAGGTCCGCGCCGGCACACCGGTCCGCCTCGGCGACCGGATCTTCTCCCGCACGGCGTGGGCCGCGGCCATGCTCATCATGGTCGCCCTCGCCGGTGTCGCGGTCTTCCTCCTCATCGAGGGACTGCCCGGCCTGTCCGCGCCCGCCGACATCTACCGGCCCGCGGACAGCTTCTGGTCGTACGTCGGCCCGCTGGTCTTCGGCACGATCCTGGCCGCCGTCGTGGCGCTGGTGATCGCGGTCCCGTTCTCGATCGGCGTCGCCCTCTTCATCTCGCACTACGCGCCGCCCCGGCTGGCCGCACCGATCGCCTACGTGATCGACCTGCTCGCCGCCATCCCCTCGGTCGTCTACGGCCTGTGGGGCGGCCTCGCGCTCGCCGGGGCGATGCGGCCGGTCATCGACTGGCTCTACGACAACCTCGGCTTCATCCCGTTCTTCGCCGGCCCGCCGTCGGTGACCGGGCGGACCATGCTCACTGCCGGCATGGTGCTCGCGATCATGGTCATCCCGATCACCACCGCGATCTCACGCGAGGTGTTCGCGCAGACGCCGAGGCTCCACGAGGAGGCCGCGATGGCGCTCGGTGCCACCCGGTGGGAGGTCATCCGCCTCGCGGTCTTCCCCTACGCCCGCTCGGGCGTCGTCTCCGGCGTGATGCTCGGACTGGGCCGCGCGCTCGGCGAGACGATGGCCGTCGCGATGGTCCTCTCGGCCACCCCGATCGTCACGCTGAACCTGATCTCCAACAGCAACCCCGCCACCATCGCCTCCAACATCGCGGCGAACTACAAGGAGGCGACACCGGACCGGCAGGCCCTGCTGATCGCCACCGGTCTGGTGCTGTTCTTCGTGACCTTCGTCGTCAACTTCATCGCCCGGCTGATCGTGGCCCGCAGCGAGCGGAAGGTGCAGCGATGAATCACCCCACGAAGTCCTTCGCTCCTTCCGCTGCGCTCCCTCCGCTCACGACTTCGAGGGGACCCCGATGACCACGACCCCGATCGACCGCGACTTCGACGCGATCACCGCGGGCCTGGTCCAGCCCAAGCTGCCGCGGTGGGCCGAGCTGCTGATCGGCGCCATGTCACTGGCGGTCGCCGGTCTGCTCGCCCTGCTGCTGGGCTGGGGCCTGGTCGCGGCGGCGATCGTCGCGGGGCTGCTGTTCGTCGTCGGGATGCCGCTGTGGTCGCTGCTGGTCGAGGGCCGCCGCTCGGCGACCGACCGGTTCGCGACCTGCCTGGTGTGGGGCGCCTTCGTCGCCGTCCTGGTGCCGCTGGTCTGGCTGATCTGGATGGTGCTCAAGAACGGCGCCGCCGCGCTCAGCTGGAGCTTCCTCAACGAGTCGATGCGCGGTGTCGTCGGCGACGGCGGCGGCATCTACCACGCGCTGATGGGCACCCTGCTCGTCACGCTCGCCGCGACCCTCATCTCCGTGCCGATCGGGCTGTTCGCCGCGATCTACCTGGTGGAGTACGGCAAGGGCAACAAGCTCGCCCGGGTCACCACGTTCCTCGTCGACGTGATGACCGGCATCCCCTCGATCGTCGCCGGTCTGTTCGCCCTGGCGCTGCTCGTCGTGCTCTTCGGCCCGGCGGTCCGCATCGGCATCGGCGGCTCGATCGCCCTGTCGCTGCTGATGATCCCGACGGTGGTCCGCTCGGCCGAGGAGATGCTCAGGCTGGTGCCGAGCGACCTGCGCGAGGCGTCGTACGCCCTCGGCGTGCCGAAGTGGCGCACGATCGTCAAGGTGGTGCTGCCGACCGCGTTCGGCGGGATCGTCACCGGCATCGTGCTCGCGATCTCGCGCGTCATCGGCGAGACCGCGCCGCTGCTGGTCGTGGCCGGGGCGACCGACTCGGTGAACATGAATCTCTTCTCCGGCCGGATGATGACCCTGCCGGTCTACATCTTCAGCCAGTACAGCTCGCCCGGCGTGCCGGCGTTCGGCACCGACGGTCCGCCGCCGGGCTACGCGCGCGCCTGGGGCGCCGCGCTGGTGCTGATCGGGATCGTGATGATCCTCAACCTGGTCGCCCGGGTGCTGCAGAAGATGTTCGCCCCCACGTCCGACCGACGCCGCTGAGCACGCAGAAGGAACTGAGAATGGCCAAGAGCATCGACGTCTCCGACCTCGACATCTACTACGGCGACTTCAAGGCCGTCGAGGGCGTCAACATGACGATCCGCGCGAAGGCGGTCACCGCCTTCATCGGGCCCTCCGGCTGCGGCAAGTCGACCTTCCTGCGTGCGCTCAACCGGATGCACGAGGTGATCCCCGGCGCCCGCGTCGAGGGCAAGGTGATGGTCTCGGGGCAGTCGCTCTACGACCCGTCGGTCGACCCGGTCGCCGTACGCCGCCAGATCGGCATGGTCTTCCAGCGCCCGAACCCGTTCCCGACGATGTCGATCTACGACAACGTGCTCGCGGGGACGAAGCTGAACTCCAAGAAGATGAAGAAGGCCGACGCCGACGCGGTCGTCGAGCAGTCGCTGCGCGGCGCGAACCTCTGGGAGGAGGTCAAGGACCGCCTCGCCAAGCCCGGCATGGGCCTCTCCGGCGGCCAGCAGCAGCGGCTGTGCATCGCCCGCGCGATCGCCGTCTCCCCCGAGATCCTGCTCATGGACGAGCCCTGCTCCGCCCTCGACCCGATCTCCACCGCCGCGATCGAGGACCTGATCGAGGAGCTCAAGACCGAGTACACGATCGTCATCGTCACCCACAACATGCAGCAGGCCGCCCGCGTCTCCGACGACACCGGCTTCTTCAACCTCAAGGCCGCCGGCCAGCCCGGCCACCTCGTGGAGTTCAACCCCACCAACAAGATGTTCACCAACCCCGACGAGGAGTCGACCGAGGCCTACATCTCGGGTCGCTTCGGCTGATCGCCTGGGGCGTTCTGGGGGTGGTGGCGGAGACGAGGGGGGATAGTCCCTGACGTTTTCGTGGTCAGCACGCACTCCTGACCACCAGAACGTCAGGGACTATCCCGACCGCTGGCCTGTGGACAAGCCCCGGCTGACCCCGCCCCGTGGGCAGGGTCCAGCTCATGGACCTCTCGGGGGTGTCGCGTGGTGTCGTCATCCCCGTGCGGGTCGACCCCCTCGGCGTCGCAGGTCCGACTGCGAACCAGGCGCGGGGGCCGCGGTGGCGGCGGTCCAGTCGGGGGCTGTTCGTCCCGGCTCACGTCGACCCCACTGGGACCGAGCAGCGGATCGTCGAGGCGGCCGCCGTAATGCAGGACGACTGGGGCGGCGTGACGGGCTGGGCCGGGCTGGCGTGGCTGGGAGCCCGGTGGTTCGACGGTACGCCGTGGGGTGGTGGCCGGCCGGTCCTACCGACCCTCGCGGTGGGCGGCAACAGGGCCATCAGGCCCCAGCCGACCTTCCTCACCTCCGAGGAACGACTCGCACCAGGCGACCTGGTCGTGGTCGACGGCCTTCGGATGACGACCGCGGTCCGGTGCGTGTGCTTCGAGATGCGCTACGCCAGGAGCGAGCTCAGCGCGGCCATCGCGCTCAGCATGGCCGCCTACGACGACCTGGTCTCGATCGACGAGGCGTCGGCGTACGCCGGCACCCTCAACGGGTGGAATGGTGTCCCTCAGTGCCGCGTCGGCATCGATCTCGCCGTGGAGAACGCGTGGTCACCCGCTGAGGTCGTGATGGGAACGCTGTGGCGGGGGCCCGGCGGCCAGGGGCTGCCCCTCCACAACCAGCCCGTCTTCGACCTCGACGGCCGCCACATCGGCACGCCCGATCTCGTCGACCCGGTGGGCGGGGTGCTGGGGCAGTACCACAGCGGCCTGCACCTCGCGCGCGCCCAGCAGCAACGGGACGTCGACGGTGACGACGCGTACCGCAGGCACGGGCTCGAGTGCACCGCCATGCTCGCCGGCGACCTCGTGGCGCCCCAGCAGTTCCTCCGGCGACTCGCAGCTGCCTACGACCGGGCGGCCGACATCCCCGCCAGCCGCCGCCAGTGGACGATCGAGCAGCCGGACTGGTGGCGCGACACCACGACCGTGGCCGCTCGGCGCGCGCTCTCGCCGGACCTGCGGGCCCGGCTGCTCCGCTACCGGGCCGCCTGATAGGGCAATGGGGGATAGTCCCTGACGTTTTCGTGGTCAGCACGGTCGATCGACCACGAAAACGTCAGGGACTATCCCCGCCGCCGCGCCGACCAGACCAGACCAGACCAGACCGAGCTCAGCCGATGATCGCGTCGAGGACCTCGTAGCAGGCAGCGGCGACGAGGCCGGCCATGGGGAAGGTGAGGACCCAGGCGGCCACGATCGAGCGGGCCACGCCCCAGCGGACGGCGGAGAACCGCTTGGTCGCGCCGGCACCCATGATCGCCGAGGTGATGATGTGGGTGGTGGAGACGGGCGCGTGCCAGACGAACGCCGTCGTGTAGAGAACGCTCGCGCCGACCGACTCGGCCGAGAAGCCACGGGCGGGGTCGACGTGGATGATCCGACGACCCAGGGTGCGCATGATGCGCCACCCGCCGGAGTAGGTACCGAGCGAGATCGCGCTCGCGGCGCAGATGATGACCCAGATCGGCAGGTTCTCCTGCGGCTGGCCGTCCGCGGTGAGGTAGTAGCCGGCGGTGGTGAGCGCCAGGAAGATCACGCCCATCGTCTTCTGGGCGTCCTGGAGGCCGTGGCCGAGCGCGAGCGCCGCGGCCGAGATGGTCTGCGCGCCGCGGAACCCGCGGTTGACGCGGTGCTGGTTGCGCCTCCGGAAGATCCACATGATCGTCAGCATCACCAGGAAGGCGAGGAAGAACCCGACGATCGGCGAGGCCACCATCGGGATGACGACCTTGTCCCACACGGTCATCCAGTGCACCCCCACCCCGGACCCGATCGCGGCGCCGACCAGGCCGCCGATGAGGGCGTGGGTGGAGGACGAGGGCAGGCCGAAGTACCAGGTGGTCAGGTTCCACACCACGGCGCCGAGCAGGCCGGCGAGGATGACGACCAGCCCGTTGACCCCCTCGGGCGGTGTGATCACCTCGCTGACCGTGTGGGCCACCTTCTGCCCGAGCAGCGCACCCACGAAGTTCATGACCGCCGCCATCAGCAGCGCGACCCTCGGGGTCAGCGCCCGTGTCGAGATCGACGTGGCGATCGCGTTCGCGGCGTCGTGGAACCCGTTGGTGTAGTCGAAGAAGAGGGCGACGCCGATCACCGCGAGAACCAGGGCGAGCTCCATGCCCTCAGGACTCCTTGACGGCGATCTGCTCCACGATGTTGGCGACCTTCTCGAACGCGTCGATCGCCTCCTCGAGAGTCTCGGCGACGTCCTTGAGCTTGAGCACCTCGATGGTCTTGAACTCGCCGCTGAAGAGCCGGGCGAGGGTGCGGCGGTGGTTCTTGTCGCCGGCGTTCTCGAGGCGGTTGATCTCGATCCAGTACTCCTCCAGCGACTGCATCGACCGCAGGTTCGGCATCGCGGCGGCGGTCAGGTCGGCGCACCGCTGGAGCACCTCGACCTGGGTGGACAGGTCGGCGGGGAGCGTCTTGACCTCGTACAGCAGGATCAGGTCGACCGCCTCGTCCATCGAGTCCATCACGTCGTCGAGGCCGGAGCCCAGCGCGTAGATGTCCTCGCGGTCGAACGGCGTCACGAAGGTCGAGTTGACCTTGCGGATCAGCTCGTGGGTCGTCTCGTCGGCCGTGTGCTCGGCCTGCCGCATCCGCTTCGCGACGTCCTCGCGGTCCGCGGTGTCGCTGAGCATCTCGGCGAGCAGGGCCGCGCCGTCGACCAGGTGCAGCGCTGCCTGGGTGAAGAGGTCGTAGAAGGACGTGTCGACGGGCCGGAATCGCAAACCCACGGGTAACTCCTGGTGAGGAGGAATCAAACGGCGACCAGCCTAGGGGGTGCCTGCCGTCCCGCCGCAAGTCAGGGGGCCGTCCGGCCCCCCACGCCGGGACCTGAGGCCGGGACCGAGGCCGGGACCGAGGCCGGGACCTACCGCCGGCGCCGCTGCCGCTCGATCAGGCGTTCCTGCAGGTGCACCGGGGCGTCGTTCCGCGTCCACACGCCCTCGCTGTCGAGCACCCAGGCGTTGGTCTGCTCGTCGAAGGCGAGGTCGAGCAGGTCGCGTACGGCGGCCCGCTCCTCGTCCCCGGGCAGCCGCACCAGCACCTCGACGCGCCGGTCGAGGTTGCGGTGCATCATGTCCGCCGACCCGATCCACGCCTCGGGCTCGCCGCCGTTCTCGAACCAGAACACCCGGCTGTGCTCGAGGAACCGCCCCAGCACCGAGCGTACGGCGACCGTCTCGGACAGCCCCGGGACGCCGGGGCGCAGCGCGCAGATGCCGCGCACGAGCAGCTGGACCGGCACCCCGGCCTGCGAGGCGAGGTAGAGCGCGTCGATGACCGCCTCGTCGACCACGGAGTTGGCCTTGAGCCGGATGCCGGCCGGCCGCCCCTCCTCCAGGTGGCCGATCTCGCGGTGGATCCGGTCGACCAGCCCGGTGCGGATCGAGTCGGGGGCGACCAGCAGCTCGTCGTACGTGGCGTTGCGCGACCACCCGGAGAGGTTGTTGAAGAGGTGGGCGACGTCCTCCCCGATCCGCTCGTTGATCGTGATCAGCCCCAGGTCCTCGTACATGCGCGAGGTCTTGGGGTTGTAGTTGCCGGTGCCGATGTGGGTGTAGCGGCGGATCCCGTCGGGCTCGTCACGCACCACCATCGCCAGCTTGCAGTGCGTCTTGAGCCCGACCAGCCCGTAGACGACGTGGCAGCCGGCCTGCTCGAGCTTGCGCGCCCAGCGGATGTTGGCCTGCTCGTCGAAGCGCGCCTTGATCTCGACGATGACCAGCACCTGCTTGCCGGCCTCGGCGGCGTCGATGAGCGCGTCGATGATGGGCGAGTCGCCGGAGGTCCGGTAGAGCGTCTGCTTGATCGCGAGCACGTGCGGGTCGGCGGCGGCCTGCTCGA
>ERZ724512.1134-NODE-1134-length-12492-cov-5.538796_pt1 | contig 12492 bp, 9 predicted proteins | sample MGYA00376045_ERZ724512 | MGnify/ENA primary metagenome ERZ724512 (study PRJEB28724, sample SAMN07190883) | activated sludge metagenome | isolation source: activated sludge of sewage treatment plant in Hong Hong | place: Hong Kong | collected 2016-03-17 ... | reverse complement strand
CAGACCGGCGTATATTCCGCCGTCGCTTTGTCCCCGGGTTCCGGGGATGGTTTTTCCTGATTGTGGTTTCTTGCCTGCCGTTCCAGAAACCGACCTGCCGCCCTTCAGCCCATGCCATTGCCCAGCACCGATCCCGACAATTACCAGGCCCTGCTCGCCGAAAAGCTTGCGCAGTTCCGGCTCGCTTTCGCGCCGTTCGCCATCCCCGAGTCCGAGGTTTTTCCCTCCGCCCCCGAGCACTACCGCTTGCGCGCCGAGTTTCGCGTCTGGCACCAGGACGACGAGCTGCACTATGCGATGTTCGATCCGGAGAACCCGAAGCAGCCGGTGATGGTCGACGATTTTCCGATGGCTGCCGAGTCGATCTGCGGGCTGATGCCGCGTCTGATGGCGCGGCTGCGCGCCAGCCAGACCTTGCGCGGCGGGTTGTTTCAGGCGGATTTTCTGGCGACGCTGAGCGGCGAGTTGATGGTCACGCTGATCTATCACCGCCCGCTCGGCATCGGTTGGGAACTGGCGGCGCGCGACTTGGCGGCCGATCTCGGCGTCCAGATCATTGGCCGTAGCCGTGGCCAGAAGGTCGTGCTGGATCGCGACTGGCTGCTGGAGGAATTCGAGCTGAACGGGCGCCACCTGCGCTACCAGCAGGTCGAGGGCAGCTTTACCCAGCCCAATGGCGGCGTTAACCGGCAAATGCTGGGCTGGGCCTGCGCTCAGGCCGCCAGCCTCGGCGGCGATCTGCTGGAGCTTTATTGCGGCAACGGCAATTTCACGATGGCGCTGGCGCCGCTGTTCGGCAGGGCGCTGGCCACGGAGGTCAGCAAGTCGTCGGTGCATGCCGCACAATACAATATGGTCGCCAACGAGGTCGGCAATCTGGCGCTGGTGCGCGCGTCCAGCGCGGAGATCGCCGACGCGCTGGCGGGCCGGACGGTGCTCAAGCGGATGAAGGAGATCGACCTCGCCGGCTACCGCTTCTCGACGCTGTTCGTCGACCCGCCACGCAGCGGGCTGGATGCCACGACGCTCGAATTCGCCACCGGCTTCGACAATATCCTGTACATCTCCTGCAACCCGCAGACTTTGCAGGAAAACGTCGCTGCCTTGCAGGCCACGCATCGGGTGAGCGCGGCGGCGGTGTTCGACCAGTTCCCCTACACGCACCATTTGGAGAGCGGCTTGCTGCTGACCCGGCGCTGAACGAAGACGTTCGCTGCCATACTGACGGTTGCCGTGCCACAGGTCGCCACCATGCCGGAACAACTTGCCGCGCAAATCCAGCACACGCTCGCCGCGCTCGCCGATCCGGCGCGGGCGGCGGACATGCGCGCCTATCTGCGGAACCAGTTTCCCTTTCTCGGCATTCCGACGCCGGCCCGGCGCGCGGCGCTCAAGCCGCTGCTCAAGGTGGATTTCGACCAGAAACGGCTGTTGACCGCAGCAGACCAACTGTGGCGCCAGCCTGAACGCGAATACCGCTACGCCGCCATCGACCTGCTGGCCTGCCATGTCGGGCGGCTCGACCTGAGCGCGGTCGCGCCGCTGCTGGCGCTGGCGCAGCGCGAACCGTGGTGGGAAACCGTCGATGGGCTGGCCGGGATCGTCGGCGACGTGGTTCGCGCCGGGCGCTGCAGCGACCCCGATGCGCAGCTGACGATGGATGCCGCGCTTCGCCACGATTGCCTGTGGGTACGGCGCATCGCCGTGATCCATCAGCTTGGCTGGCGGCTGGAGACCGACACCGAACGGCTCTTCGGCTACGCGGAAACGCTGGCGCCGGAGAGCGATTTCTTCATCCGCAAGGCCATCGGCTGGGCCTTGCGTGACTACGCGCGCTGGAACCCGCAAGCCGTGCGCGATTTTGTCGCGGCGATGGGCGGGCGGCTATCGCCGCTCAGCGCCCGCGAGGCGATGCGGCGGATTCCGTAACGTAGTGCGTGACGGTTGCGGTCGACCGTCAAAAAAGGGCGATTTTCAAAACACTGCCGCGTCGGGCCAAAAAAAACGGGGGCCGAAGCCCCCGTTGTTCGCGACTGACAGTTAGCCCGGATTACTTGCCTTCCGGACCGTCCTTCTTGTTCTCGTTGCCGGCGATGAACGGGCTCCACGGCTGGGCGCGGATCGGGCCCTTGGTCTTCCAGACCACGTTGAACTGGCCGTCGGCCTTGATTTCGCCGATCATCACCGGTTTCCACAGGTGGTGGTTGGTTTCGTCCATCTTGAGGGTGTAGCCGGACGGGGCGGCGAACGACTGGCCGGCGACGGCCGGGATGACCTTGTCGACGTCGGTGGACTTGGCCTTCTCGACCGCCTGCTTCCACATGTGGATGCCGACGTAGGTGGCTTCCATCGGGTCGTTGGTGACCACGGTGTCGGCGTTCGGCAGCTTCTGGCGCTTCGCCCAGTCCTTGTACATCTTCACGAACTTCTCGTTCTGCGGGTTCTTGAGCGACATGAAGTAGTTCCAGGCGGCCAGGTGGCCGACCAGCGGCTTGGTATCGACGCCGCGGAGTTCTTCTTCGCCCACCGAGAAGGCGACGACCGGCACATCGGTGGCCTTCAGGCCGGCATTGCCCAGTTCCTTGTAGAAGGGCACGTTGGAGTCGCCGTTGATGGTCGACACGACGGCGGTTTTCTTGCCTTCGGAGGCGAACTTCTTGATCTTGGCGATGATGGTCTGGTAATCGCTGTGGCCGAACGGGGTGTACTCTTCCATGATGTCTTCGTCCTTGACGCCCTTGGACTTCAGGAAGGCACGGAGAATCTTGTTGGTGGTACGCGGATAGACGTAGTCGGTCCCGAGCAGGACGAAGCGCTTGGCTTCGCCGCCGTCCTTGGACATCAGGTATTCGACGGCCGGGATCGCCTGCTGGTTGGGCGCGGCACCGGTGTAGAACACGTTGCGTTCGAGTTCTTCGCCTTCATACTGGACCGGGTAGAAGAGCAGGCCGTTCAGTTCCTTGAATACCGGCAACACCGACTTGCGGGAAACCGACGTCCAGCAGCCGAAAACGACGGCAACCTTGTCCTTGGCCAGCAGCTGGCGGGCCTTTTCGGCGAACAGCGGCCAGTTGGAAGCGGGGTCGACAACGACCGGCTCCAGTTTCTTGCCCATCACGCCGCCGTTCTTGTTGATTTCCTCGATGGTCATCAGCGCCGTTTCCTTGAGCGCGGTTTCCGAAATGGCCATAGTTCCGGACAGCGAGTGCAGGATGCCGACCTTGATGGTGTCGGCCGCCTGCGCGGCCATGCCGATGGACGACAGGGCGGCGGCGAGGACGGTGGCCTTGATGAAGTTGCGACGATTGCTCATGGTTGCTCCTTGGATGTGGGGAAAATCCGGATCGGACTGCGTTGTTGCAGCGCAGCGCCAGATTACGGAGCGGCCGTTTGCGGCGGAATACGTTAGATTGCGTAGGGTGGGGTACAGGCTGCGCGCCCGCCTTCCCGCGTTCACTGCGGGCGGCCTGCTGCGGTCGACCGTGAAAATGGGCCAGATTCGGCCTGCCGGCCCGCGGCGGCGGCTTCCAGGTCTGGGAGAACATCGCTATCGCCGAATACCTCGCCGAGCGCCACCCGGAGATGTGGCCGGCCGATGGCAAGGCGCGCGCCCGCGCGCTGCATCAGCGCCGAAATGCACGCCGGCTTCGTCGCCCTGCGCACGGCGATGCCGATGAACTTCAAGCTCAGGCTTCGGGGCAGGGCGGCAGGAGTTGGGGCGTATAGGGGCTAGGTATCGGTTTTTCCGTCCGGTCGATTATGCGTACTTCCGGAGGCGACCCGCTGCCGTCATTAGTGGCATCAATGCTCCAATGGCAAGTTACTGAGAGGATCGGTCGTTATGTGTCTAGGAAATCCATAGGGATTAGTGTGCAGTCATTGTGCCAACACTTCTGCTCGCGCGTCGCTGAGCCGTTCCAGGTATGGTGGCGCGATATGGAAACCGGGTTAGAGTTCAGTGAAACGAGCGTCATGTATGCTTGGCGGATCGCTCGGCAAGAAGGTCACACAGATGAGGTCGCTATGGATAGCAGTATGCAAGTAATTTCTTCGCTCGGCGACTTGATCCTCAAACAGACCGCTGATGCTCTCATTTACTCTAATCGGGAAGGGGTGATAGAACGCTGGAATGCAGCTGCCGCATCAATGTTCGGTTATGCATTTGGCGAGGCTTACGGCCAAAGCCTGGATCTGATAATTCCCGAACCTCTTCGCGCAGCGCACTGGCGGGGCTTTGAGGCCGCGATGGTCAATGGGTCGACTCGGCTGCATGGTCGCCCCACATTGACACGTGCAGAGCGGAAAACGGGGGAGAGAATCTACGTCGAAATGAGCTTCTCCCTGGTCATCGACGAACTCGGAAAGGCCATTGGTTCGGTTGCCATAGCGCGGGATGTGACCGAACGTGTCGCTCGGGAGAAGGCTGCAGCAATTGGCAGAAGCGATTACTTCTGGCTTATGTCCGGTAACAACTGTAGTGCCAAGATTTTTGGTTCGGAGCACCACCGGCTGCTATGATCCGAGACCGGTACGGGAGCGCACCATCGCCTGCAGGAAGCTCGCCAAGCCTGCGGTCGGCATCAAGGCAGCGGCCTCGTCGGCAGAGCGGTCGATCGGTCGCCGATGGGCGGTGCCATGGATGGGCAGATGGGCCACCTCGGCCTGCCAGGCCGCGAGTTGCCGGTCGGAATCGTCCAAGTCGGCAGAGCGTCGGCCCTGCACCAAGTTGCCCGCCCAGGGTAACGGTAACCTGCCCGCGACGCGCGCCTTTCCGACCAGCAGCGCCACGCCATCACAGACCGAAGTTACAACGAATCCCGGAACCAATCCGCCGAACACTTCCCAAGCTGGCGACAACCTGCCGCCAACCAACCCCACCGCAAGCACTACGACCGTAAGCACGACTGCGAGCACCGCACACCACACACGAACGGCCCAATGCTGCTCGCGCTTGCCCACAAAGCCCTTACCCAGGGCGATGCCAGCGCCAACACCGAGAAATAGCCACATAAGAAATCCCCCATATCAAAGTAGTCTTGCGTGAGCACATTGTGATTGGCAGCGACCAAGGCGAACGTGAGCATCTTCACAGCCCCATTTGCTTCATGGCCGGGGTTTGTGAAGGATTTCACGAGTTGCGGCAACTTGTCTTGACGAGGTGGTTCAGGTGAGGTGCTGAGGCCGCTAGTGATACGGCAGGAGTTCTCCGGCGTGGCTGGCCGGCTCAGTCGGCGAGACGCCCGCGCAGGCTATTCGGCAAGTTTCGGAGCGAACCTGCCATTCGAATGACAGCGAAGCAGAGTAGATGATCGGCAGGTTGTGGCCGAGGCTGTGTGAAAACGCCTGTGAGATTTTCTGAGGTGGGAAAACAGCACTACATCGCCGGCTAAAATGATTAGCGATTAAATGACTGAAGCCATCAGGCCCGTTTTGCAGCCACGATGGTGGGAAACTATTTCACCGCAGGCTACATTATTGCGTTTCCACACAGCCTCGGCCGGGAGCAGAGCTTGTCAGCGTGCAACCGGCCAGAACGGAGCACCCGAAACCCTGCCGGTCACGGTCGACCCCGGAAAATGCACGAAAATCAGGCGCTGTTCAGCCGCCGCGCATCCTGCCGAGCGCGAGGTTGGCGGCGGCGGTGCGGGTTTCGACCCCGAGTTTCTCGAAAACGTGTTCCAGGTGCTTGTTGACCGTGCGCGGGCTGTTGCCGAGGATGTCGCCGATATCGTTGCTGGTCTTGCCCTGCACGACCCAGTAAAGCACTTCGGCTTCACGCTGGGTGAGGCGGAAGGCGGCGATCAGCGATTCGATGGCCGAGGCATCGCTTTCCTCGCGCAGGACGACCAGCCGTTCATCGTCGCCCGTCTGGTCATGGAACGAGGCGAGCAGCCGGCGGCTGCCAGCGGCATGCAGCAGGCTGGTCGGGTCGCGACCTTCGCGCCGGGCGCGGTGGGCATCGGCAATCCATTGCAGCAATTCCGGCGGCGCGACCTCCTCGGGATTGCCGAAGTGGTCTTTGAGCAGACTGCGGGCCAACGGCGTTTGCCAGACCAGCTTGCCGCTGGCCGCATGGACGGCGACCGTGGCCTGACCAAACGCATCAAGCGCCGTGCGCGCCTGCCTTATCCGGCGGGCGTTCTGCACGTGGGCGGCGATGCGCGCGAGGACTTCGGCCGGGCGGATCGGCTTGGTGACGTAATCGGCGCCACCGGCGGCGAAGGCGGCGACGACATGCTCGGTCTCGGTCAGCCCGGTCATGAAGATGATTGGTATGTGCTGGGTGGCGAAATCGGTCTTCAGCCGGCGGGCGACTTCGAAGCCGTCCATCCCCGGCATCAGCGCGTCGAGCAGGATGACGTCGGGCAGGCTGTGGCGAGCGCGTTGCAGGGCGGATTCGCCATTGGTGGCGACGAGCACGGTATGGCCGGCCTCATCCAGTGCGTCATGAAGGAGAGCGAGGTTTTCCGGAATGTCGTCGACGATCAGGACGATGTCCGAAATGCTGCGGTCAACGGGCGGCATCACTGATTTTCCTGAGCAGTTCCTTCATCGCATCGAACTGGAACTGGCGTGCCAGATCGCGCAGCACACGGACAAATTCGCCGTGTTGGGCGTCGAGGCGCTCGATTTCGGCCAGCTTGTTGAGGATGCCCCGCAGGTAGCCGAGCTGGATGACTTCGTCGAGCGCGGCCAGGTGGTCGGCACCGGGAGCGACCAGCGGCGGCGGCGCGACCGGCGCGGGCGCAGCGACGGGCCTGTCGGCGATCACCCACTCGAGCCCCAGTTTGCGGCCGATCCAGGCGAGCAGTTCCTCGACCTTGAGCGGCTTGACGATGAAATCCTCGGCGGCGACACCGGCATCGTTCTCCAGCCCCTTGTCGAACGCGTTCGCCGAGAGGATGGCGATGTGGGCATCAGTCAGCCGCTGGCGGCGGATGCGGCGGATGGTTTCCCAGCCGTCAATGCCGGGCATGCCGAGATCCATGAAGATCAGGTGCGGCATGAAGCATGGAATGATTTGCAGGCATTCCTCGCCGCTCGCTGCCTGTTCGATGATGAAGCCGAGCGGCTCGAGCACGTTCTGCAGCAGGTCGCGGTCGACCTTCTCGTTGTCGACGACCAGGATCCGTTGGCGCACGCCAACATAGCCGACGCGGTTGAGGCGGGGCAGTTCGCGGGCGGCCTGGGCTGCATGCATCTCCGGCAGGAACAGGCGGATGCGGAACAGCGTGCCTTCGCCCGTCGTGCTGGAAACCTGCATTTCGCCGCCCATCAGGTCGGTCAGCATGCGGGCGATGGTCAGGCCGACGCCGCTGCCGCCGGCCTGGGCGCTGCTGCCGCGGACGAAGGGTTCGAAAATGCGCTCCTGGTCGGCCGCCGGAATGCCGGGGCCGGTATCGCGGATTTCGAAAACCGCCATCTCGCGCCCGTACTCCACCCTGAATGTGACACCACCGCGCACGGTGAACTTGACTGCGTTGCCGAGCACATTGATCAGGATCTGACGCAAGCGCTTCTCGTCGGCGCGAACGACGGCCGGCAAGTCACCGGCTGGCTGGTAATCGAAGGAGAGCCCCTTGTTGCGCGCCTGCAGGTCGAACATGCCGACGATCTGCTGCATGAATTCGGGGAAGTCGAGCGCCCGGACTTCGAGCGTCAGCTTGCCGCCTTCGATGCGGGCAATGTCCAGGGTGCCTTCGATGACCGACAGCAGGTGATCGCCGGATTTCCGGATGACGCTGACCGCCTGTTTGCGATGCGGCGGAATGCTCTCGTCGGCAGCGAGAATCTGGGCATAGCCGAGAATGCTGTTGAGCGGCGTGCGCAACTCGTGGCTGATCGCGGTGATGTAGCGGCTCTTCGCCTGATTGGCGTGATCGGCGATCATTCTTGCCTTCTGCAAGGCTTCGTCGGTTCGCTGATGCGACTCGATTTCCTGCATCAGCAACTGCGTCTGCCGGTTCGATTCCTCCTGCGCTACTTGCCGGCTTTGCTGCGTCAGCACCATCCACCAGGCGCCGACGGCGGAAAGCAGCAATAGTGCCGCGAATGACTTGATGAAGCTGTCCTGCAGGGGGCCGATCAGTGCCACCTGCTCCGGCCCAAGGGCAAGCAGTTCGTGGGTGTAGAGTACACCGAGGACCAGCGCCAGAATCGGTACGATGCCGGTCATCAGCAGCAGGTAGTGGCCGAGGCCAGTTTCCAGGTAGGGCAGCACCGGCGCCGGCAGCAGGCGCCGCATTACGGCATTCCACTGCGCAGTCAGGCTGGCTTGCGGCTTGCACAAGTCGTGGCAACGGGCATCGAGCGTGCAGCACAGCGAGCAGATCGGGCCTTGATAGGCTGGGCAATTCGCCATGTCCTCGTCTTCGTAGTCGCGTTCGCAAATCGCGCATTTTTTTCCGTCGACCGCAACCGGCGCCGGCGGCCGGGCCAGGTAGTAGCGGCCGCCGGTGGCCCAGGCGATCAGCGGCGAAACCAGCAGCGCGCTGCCCAGCGCGACGAAGGAGGCGTAGGGCTGGAGTTCGGCTCCGAGCAGGCCGACGAAGGCGGCGATGGAAAGCAGCGAGGCAATGCCCATCGCACCGACGCCGACCGGGTTGATGTCGTAGAGGTTGCTGCGCTTGAACTCGATGCCCGGCGGCGCCAGGCCGAGCGGCTTGTTGATGACGAGGTCGGCGACGACCGCCGCCATCCACGAGATGGCGATGTTGGAATAGAGGCCGAGCACCTGGCCGAGCGCCTGGAAGACGTTGAGCTCCATCAGCAGCAGCGCGATCAGCGTGTTGAAGACGACCCAGACGACGCGCCCCGGATGGCTGTGCGTCAGCCGTGCGAAGAAGTTGGACCAGGCCAGCGAGCCGGCGTAGGCGTTGGTGACGTTGATCTTGAGCTGCGAGACGACGACGAAGAGCACGGTGGCGGCGATCGCCAGCGTCGTGTGGTCGAAGACGTGCGAGAAGCCGATCAGGTACATCTGGTTGGGGTCGACCGCCTTTTCGGCCGCAATTCCGTTGCGCAGCACCAGCCAGGCGAGCAGGGCGCCGCCGAGCATTTTGAGGATGCCGGGGACAACCCAGCCGGGTCCGCCGACGACGACGCCGAACCACCAGCGGCGGGTGGTGGCCGGCGTCTTTTCGGGCATGAAACGCAGGTAGTCTACCTGTTCGCCCATCTGCGTCACCAGCGCGATGCCAACGGTCAGTGCGGCGCCGAACAGGTGCGGGTCGAAGCCGGCGCCGGCGCCGTGCTCGCCGGCGTACTGCCAGAGCCCGGCGAGCGCTTCGGGTTCCTCGACGAAGACGAAGGCGTAGGGCAGCACCAGCAGAACGATCCACAACGGCTGGGTCCACGCCTGCAGCCGGCTGATTGCCGTGACGCCGTGGGTGACCAGCGGAATGACGACCAGCGCGCAGATCAGGTAGCCCCAGGCCGGCGGAATGCCGAAGGCGAGTTCCAGCGCGTAGGCCATGATCGCCGCTTCGAGGGCGAAGAAGATGAAGGTGAACGAGGCGTAGATCAGCGAGGTAATGGTCGAGCCGATGTAGCCGAAGCCGGCGCCGCGCGTCAGCAGGTCCATGTCGAGGCCGTGGCGGGCGGCGATGACGCTGATCGGCAGGCCGAGCAGGAAAATGATCAGGCCGGTGACCAGGATCGCCCAGAAGGCATTGATGAAGCCGGCATTGACCAGCATGGTGGCCCCGACGGCTTCCAGCACCAGAAAGGAGGCGGCGCCGAAAGCGGTGTTGGCGACGCGCATTTCCGACCACTTGCGGAAGCTGCGCGGTGTAAAGCGCAGCGCGTAGTCCTCCAGGGTCTCATTGGCGACCCAGGTGTTGTAGTCCCGCCTGACCTTGACGACGCGCTGCGGGGCCGTGGAGTTTGGATTCATCATTGGGCCGATGTTGGCCAAAAGGCCAATTTACCGCAATCGTCCAGCGGGTCCGCAGCCTGTCGACAAGACACCATGACCAACAGCGCAGGATTGTCGAACATTGTCGTCATGAACAGCGCTGCCGTTTGGTTGGCATAGGGTTGAGAGCCGCCATTCGATACGCAAATTGTGCGATCTCCGGAATTCAGCAGGACGCTGGATAGCCCGCATCCTCAATTGCTCGCACGATGTCATCCGGCTCGATCAGCCGCCCATATTCGACGATGGCCTGCTCCTTCTCCAGCGAGACCTCGATATGGCCGATATGAGGCAAGTCCTGAATCGTATTGGCGACGACGCGCACGCAATCCTCGCCCCTCATGCCGCTGATCTTGATGATGAGTGTGTCCATGAGTCGGGAGTCTAGCCTGAATTGCCTCCCGGCGATGGTAAGTCATCCACTCGTCTTGCAGACCGGGATCGGGCGGAACGAACGCGAGGATATCCGCACCGCCCGTGCCCCTCAAATACTGAATGGTGGTTATCTGATCTGGTCGACGGCTATCTCGCCATGGATGCAGTTTTTCCGGTCTTCTATCTGGCCCGGAATGGTCCGCACAAGGTGTCCGTATTTTGGGGACGCATGGGATTTACTCTTCCTTGCCATCGAAGGGCCGTGACTTGTCGTGCGCGGGCAAGGGCCAGGTCGGGCGGGCGTTGGGGACGCCGCCGTCGACGCGGATGACCGAGCCGGTGATGAAGCTTGCCGCCGGCGACAGCAGGAAAACGATCGCCGCCGAGACTTCGGCGTCGATGCCGAAGCGTTGCAGCGGCACCTTGCGCGGCAGTTTTCGCGCCTGCTTGATGAATTCGGGCGGGTAGGTGTCGAGCCCCGAGGTGGCGATATAGCCGGGCGCAACGGCGTTGACCCGGACTCCCGAAACCGCCCACTCGCAAGCTGCGGTTTCGGTGAAATTGAGCATTCCCGCGCGCGCCGCGCCGGAGTGACCCATCCCGGGCATGCCGTGCCACATGTCGGCGATGATGTTTACGATGGCCCCGCCGTGCTGCGCCATCGCCTGCGTGTAGCATTCGCGCGCCATCAGAAAGCCGCCCGTCAGGTTGTTCCTGACGACGGCGTCCCAGCCCTTGGCCGTGATGGATGCGAGCGGCGCCGGATACTGGCCGCCGGCGTTGTTGACCAGCCCGTCGATGCTACCGTGGGCGGCAAGAACGGCGGCGACGGTCTCCTGCACCCTGCCTTCGTCACGGATGTCGCAAACGTGCGTCGTCGCATCGCCGCCGATCTCGCCGCGCACCGTGTCGAGCTTTTCCGGCGTGCGTCCGACCAGTGCCAGGCGGGCGCCGAGCGCCGCCAGTTCGAGCGCGGTGCTGCGGCCGATGCCGCTGCCGCCGCCGGTGACGATGATGCTGCGGCCTGCGAACAGGCGCGGACGGAAGATCGAACGGTAGGTCACGTTGCTGCTCCCTTGAATAGGCGTCTATTGGTTCATCCGAGTTTCGGGTAGCCGGTAATGTCCTGGATTTCCGCGTAAAGCGGGGCCAGCTGCTTGTACATGCGTTTGTAGACGCGCTCGTAGAGTTCGCCATAGATCGCCGAATGTCCGGCAATCGGCTCGAAGATTTTCCCGGTGCGCGTCATGCCGGCGACGGCGGAAGCGAAATCGCGGTGCAGGCCGAGGCCGACGGCGCAGTCGATGGCCGCGCCGAGCCCCGAGGTTTCATGCGTGTGCGGGCGCAGCGCCGGCAGGTTGAAGATGTCGGCGGTCAGTTGCATGGCGGCATCCGACTGCGCGCCGCCGCCGGAAACGCGAAGTTCGCGCAGGCGCACCTTGCTGCGTGCTTCGAGGCGCTCCTGCCCTTCGCGCAGGGCGTAGGCCAGTCCTTCGAGAATGGCGCGATAGAGGTGGGCGCGCGTGTGCACATCGCCGAAACCGATCACCGCGCCCTTGGCCAGCGGCCCCGGCTGGCGCAGGCCGGGGCTCCAGTAGGGCTGCAGCATCAGCCCCAGTGAGCCGGGCGGAACGGTTCCGACCATCTCGTCGAAGAGCGCTTCGGGAAGGATGCCGGCAGCGGCGGCCGCAATCGTCTCCGCGTGGCCGAACTGTTCCTTGAACCAGTTGACCATCCAGTAGCCGCGGAAGATCTGCACCTCGCAACTGTACTGGCCGGGAACCGCCGCCGGGTAGGGCGGCACCCAGGGCGAGACTTCCAGGTAGCGTCGCGAAGTGATGTTGATCGTGGCCGTCGTGCCGTAGGAGAGCGCGCCGACATCGGCGCTGATCGCTCCCGCGCCAAGGATCTCGCAGGCCTTGTCGGCGGCTGCGGCAATCACCGGCAGGCCGCATGGAATGCCGGTGGCGGCGCCTGCGGCGGCGCTGATCTCGCCCAAGTGCTCGCCCACCGCAACCAGTTCCGGCAACTGGTCGGGGCGAATCGCCAGAGCCTGCCATTTCCAGTCCAGCCGCCCGGCCCAGCGATGGTGCCGGAAATCGATCGGCAGGTAGGCGACCAGCGAACCGGCGGAATCGGCGAAGCGGCCGGTGAGGCGCTGGTGCAGCAGGCCGGAGACCAGCAGGTACTTGTGCGTGCGC
>ERZ724512.1133-NODE-1133-length-12505-cov-6.679920_pt1 | contig 12505 bp, 11 predicted proteins | sample MGYA00376045_ERZ724512 | MGnify/ENA primary metagenome ERZ724512 (study PRJEB28724, sample SAMN07190883) | activated sludge metagenome | isolation source: activated sludge of sewage treatment plant in Hong Hong | place: Hong Kong | collected 2016-03-17 ... | reverse complement strand
AGCGATTCACTCGTAATGAATAGGTCGGGGGTTCGATTCCCCCAGGCGGCTCCATGTGACCGGCTCGCCGACCGTGAAACGTCCGCGAATATCCGCGGATTCTCTCGCAGCGGATTCACGTTCGGCGCGCGTGTCCCTCAGAATCTCTCGACTTTCACGGCTTGGTCGCGCTGCGGTGGGCCGCTGTCCGGCGTGGTGAGGATGAGACCGACGCCCTTTGCGTAGTACTTCCGCTCCGCCGGGGCGTCCGGCTCGAGACCGTCGGCATCCCTGATCACCAGTAGGTCGCGAACCGGACCCGTCAGCGGGGTGTTGTCGCTGCCTTGGCGGCTTAGAACCTCACCGGTGTCCTCGGCGACGCCCCTGGCGTACTCCTGACGGTACTTGTCGCCGACCTGTGGGTCGCCCGGCATCACGATGCCGGGCAGTGCGCCGTCGACACCCGCTTCGAACGACCCGCCGGTGTCGACGCCGCCGTCCGTGAATTCCTTGCTGTCTTCGCCGAAATACCACACGGTGCCGTCCCGGGCTTGGGCATACCAGTCGAACGTGTCCTCGGCGGGCTTCCCGTCGAGCGTCACGACGTCGTGGACGACGACGGTCTGCACGCCCATCACCATGCGGGTGTCGCGGGTCACCTCGGTGACGGTGCGCTGTCTGCCCTCGCCGGTGTCCGCCTCGAAGATCGACCGTGTTCCCGGAACCAGCGGGAGATAAGGATTGTCGATCTTCGTGGTGAACGATGCCGGGTCGATTTTCGGTGTGTAGGGATCGTCGATCGTCAGCGTCGGGCGTGATCCGGGGGAGCTTGCCGGCGCGGCGGGGTGCTGCGCCGACGGGGACGGAGCCGTCGTCCCGGCGCAGCCGGCCGTCAACAGCGCCGACGCGACAAGCGCGGTCAGTCGGTTCATCGCCGTCTCCCCGCGCCGCGGTTCACCGCAGCGCGTTCAGCAGCGCGTCGAGCGCCTGCTTCTGGGCCGCGGGGTCCGGGGTGCCGGCCCGCACCGCCTGCAGGGCCTCGTCGATCTTGCCGTCGAGGTAGGTCCACGCCGTGCCGTCCATCGGCTGCAGCTGGTCTTGCGCGTCGTCCCATGCTCTCTCCAAGTCCCGGATCCGGGTCTTGGCCCCGGCCTGATCGCCCGCCTGAACCTTCGTCAGGGTGTCACTGACAATGGTGCGGAACCCGTCGAGGTCGGCGGCGGGAAACGCGGTAGCGACCTGCCCGGGCGGTAGGTCGGGAACCGCCGGGGCCGCCGGGCCCTCCGCTTCCAGCGCCGGCGAAGTACCGTGCGGCTGACCGGACGCCCACGTCAGCAGGGCGGCGGTGGCCACGGCCAGCGCCGCGAAGTAGCCCAGCATCGCCCTCTCCCGCGCCGGCGCCGCCGTAACCGGCGACACCGCGTCCGGGTTGTCGATCACGTCGGCGCGGGTGACGGTCAGGTAGGCCACGACGGCCAGGATCGCCAGCAGGAACAGCACACTGGTGCCGGCGGTTCCCAGCCCGACGCCGCCCTCCGCTGTGGACCGGGCCAGCCAGTCGCCGAGGTTGGCGCCCAAGGGTCGGGTCAGGATGTAGGCCAGCCAGAACGACAGCACCGGGTTGGCGCCCAGCCGCCAGCCCAGGACGACGGCGGCGATCAGCCCGGCGGGCAGCAGAACGGCGACACCCGGGCTCCATCCGGTGAGTTCCAGGGTCCAGTCACCGACGGCGGTGCCCAGCGCGAAGGTGACCAACACGGCCAGCCAGTAGAACCCTTCGCGCGGGGTGGTGATGATGCTGTGGATCGACAGGGTGCGTTCGCGGGCGTACCAGATCGCGAACACCACGGCCAGCAGGACGGCGAACACCGCCGTGCTCACGGCGAGCGGCACGCCGAGTGCGTCGGTGAGGATGTCGGTGTAGAGCGTGCCGGTGATGCTGAGCACCACCACCGTCAGCCAGTAGACGAGCGGCACGTAGCGGGAGAGGCTCATCTGCCAGGCCAGCATCGCCGCCAGAATCACGGTGAAGATCACCGCCGTGGTGTTCAGTCCGAGGCCCAGCGTGATCGATACCCAGTCGGCGAAACTCTCGCCGACGGTCGTGCACAGTATCTTGATGATCCAGAACCACAGCGTGACCTCGGGGACCTTGCTGAGCATCCGGCGATTGAGCAGCATGGCCGCCACGGTGACACAACTCGCTGGGGAATCGCTGAGACCGCGCCGCAGCCCACGCCCGGTTGCTGCGGACCACGCACATCGGGGACAGCGGCCCGACCCACAGGACAGGCGGTAAGCGTGCATACAGGCCGCTTCGGTGCGGTTGGTGTCGGGCTCGCCGCCGCCGTGCTGCTGCTGGCCGGCGGAGCCATTTGGGTGGCGCGCCATCCGTGGCGTGACATGTCGCACAGTCTCGATCGAATACCGGCCGTCAGCAGGTTCCGGCGTTGGTACACAACACATTTCGGCGAGTTAACCGCAGAGCTGCTGGACCGGTTGGGACGCCGGGGTGTGGCCGCGGCGGCGCTACTGGCCGGCCTCCTCAGCGTGATGGTCTTAGCGGTGGGGTTCACTGCCCTGCTCGACGACGCTCTCGAAGGTGACGGCGTGGCCCAGATCGACCGGCCCGCGGCGAGCTGGCTCGCTACCCACCGCGAAGGCTGGCTCAACACCAGCCTGACCGTGTTGACCCACCTGGGTGACCCAGCGGCGCAGACCATCTGGCTGACCGTCGTCTGCGCGGTCGCGGCATGGCGTGCCCGGTCGTGGCTGCCGGTGATCCTCGGTGCGGTGGGCGGCATCGGAATCGCCGTCGTCCTGGTGACCGCGAAAGCCGTCGTGGGCCGCCAGCGTCCCGATCCGCCCTTCGCGCTCGTCGCCAGCCACGGGTACTCGTTTCCGTCCGGACACGCCGCCGGCGCCGCCGCGGTCGGCCTGCTCAGTGCCTGGATGCTGTGCCGATGGGTCGTGCATTCCTGGGCGGGTCAGGTCGCGGTCTGGGCCTTCAGCATCGCCTTCGTGGGCGTAGTGGGGTTCTCCCGGCTCTACCTGGGGGTTCACTTCGTCACCGATGTGCTGGCCGGCTGGCTGCTCGGCACCGGCTGGGCGGCAACGGTCGCCCTGGTGGCGGCGTGGTGGTCCGGACCCGACCGCCCCCGGATCGGCGCCCGCAGCCACGGATCCGGATCGATTTGACCTCCGGCCAGATCCTCGCCGGCGCCGTGCCGACCTACTTTGCTGCGGAAACAGCCTGGGTCATGGCCGCGCGTATCACCTCGAAGTCGCCCTCGTCGATGGCGAACAGGCCGAACCGGAATCTGAAGCCCCAGCGCTGCTTGTCGGTGATGAAGCCGAGTCGGTCGATCAACGGCCGGATGGGTGTTTCGACGCAGTCGACGAACTCCACGTTGCGCCGGTACGGATGGAAGTCCGCGGTCATCTTCACCTGATACGGCTCGTCGTCGACCACCCGGCCGAGCGCCGTGAACGCTTGCAGCGGAGCACCTTTCGGATAGTCGGTGCGGGGTGAATAGAAGGCGATCCAGTCATCGCGGCGTAGTCGGCGCAATGCGTCCGGCTTGCCGTGGTTGGCCTGGGTGAACCCGCCGGACACGCCGCGGAGCACATGGTCGCGGCTCACTGTGTTGATCCATGTCGTCATGCCCACACGCTAGGGGTGGGGTCCGACACGCGAACTACAGCTCGTGGTCCTTGGACAGTGCCCGCAGCGCAACCGCTTTGGCGGTGTTGGCGGCCGGGAATCCGGCATATCCACTGGCGTGGTAGACGACCTCGGCGAGCTCGTCCTCGGTCAGTCCGTTCTGCAGCGCGATCTGGAAGTGTGACTCCATCTCCTGCTCGGCGCCGAGGGCGATGAGGATGCCCAACGTGACCAGGCTGCGGTCCCGACGGGCCAGCCCCTCGCGTGACCACAGGCGCCCGAAGATGCCCTCGATGCCGATCTCCATCAGCTCGGAGGCGAATCCGGTGCCGAAGGTGATCTTCTCGTTGGGAACGTGGTCGGGCAGTCTTCCCGGCACCATCTCCCGAAATACGTTCAGCCCCTGATCACGCCAGTTAGTCATGCGAACTACTTTGGCACAGCTAAGCGGGCGCCAGGTAACCGACCGGTCCGGACGCCAGACAGACCGACAGGGCGGCGGTCTGTGCCCGCACCGTGATCGCGTCTCCGGCCCCGGCAAGCCGGACGAACACGCGGTTGAGCCCCGGATGCACCGCGACCCTGGTTTCGGTGCCCTCGCTGAGCCTCAGGATGACCGTTCCGTCGCTGTTGGCCAGGTAGTTGATCTCCGCCGTCCACTCCGACGGCAGCAACGGGCCGTCCAACGGCATCGTCACCGGCGCCTCGGTCTGGACGAGATAGCCGCAGTCCGGGATCGGCCCGGGCCGGATGGTGCGGACCCAGGTCACCTTCGCGTCGAGCAGTCGGCCCGACATGTCCAGCATGCGCAATTCGCCGGTGGACGCGGCGAACTCGGGCCGGTCTTCGACGAGCGCGAACATGTGGCTGAGCAGGTTCTCCGGCCAGGCCACCCGCTGCAGGATCAACGGGTCGGCCTCCTGGTCGAGCAGCGGCGCGTTCGACGCGGCGCGTGCCGCGGCCAGCGACGCTCGGGTGGTCTGCAGGTAGGCCTTCGTCGGGTTGTCCCGCCAGCTGGCCAGGAATGTCCACGAGGAAAACAGGCTGCTGGCGACGAAGGCGGCGGCCAGGGCGACGACCGCCGACGCGCGGGCCCGCGAGGCGTCCAGCGCCGGTGTCGCGCGATTGGCCGCGCACAGTCCGACCGCGCACAGCAGCGCCAGCACGAACACCAGGTCGGGCTGGTAGCGCAGCGTCTGCGCCAGTTCGAGGGCGGTGAACCGGGACGACCGCATCAGGTAGATGGGAATCTGACCCGCCACGGCGTAGCCCGCGGCGGCCAGCCAGACCGGCCCCAGTCGTCGCTTGCGGGCCAGGGAGACGACGAGAATCGCAGCCAACGCGAGCCAGCCCAGCGTCATCACCGCCACCGGCGGCACCGCCCAGGGTGAGGCGGGCGCCCAGCGCTGCCACTGCCAGGGGCCGCCGACCAGACCGGGCACGATCCCATGAGTGAACGAGCGGCGCAACAGGTTCCACGTCATCGCCAGGTCCCAGCTCCAGCGCTGCTGATCGACCACCACGAGATAGAGCGCCACCCAGGCGGTCAACAGGCCGAGCGCCGGCAGCCACAGCCGGGCGCCCCGGCGCCACGCGGACGTTAGCCAATTTCGTTCGCCGGCAACATAATTCAGCAGAGCGACGAGCATGAAGGCGACGAACGGGATCACCGCGGCCTTCTCGAAGAACAACAGGCCACCCAGGAACACCGACATTCCGGTGGCGGCGTAGCGCGTGTTCCCGGTGCGCGCCAACAGGATCGCGTCGCCGCACACCCACGCCAATGCGGCCAGCATCGGCAGTGAGTTCAGCCCGGCCGCCCACCACGCGAATCCGGGCAGGCCCAGCGGGGTGAACAACGCGAACGTCCACGGCGCCAACAGCACCGGACGCCAACCTAGGATCACGTGCAGGGTGCGCAACAGGGCGAGCCAGGCCAGCAGTTGCAGCAACACCAGGGACAGCGCCGGCCAGAACCAGACCAATGGTGCGGCCCGGGTGATCAATCCGCCCAGCAGGAACCCCGCGGGCATCACGTGGCCGTCGTGGTCGTCGAACAGATACCCCCACGAGAGCAGGTTCTGGGTGCCGGCCCGGCCGATCAGGATCAGGTCGTCCCAGTAGAAGTAGCCACCGAACGCGGGTACCGCGCGCACCGCGAGGGCCACCATCAGCAGGGTGATCGCGATCACCGGCACCCGACGCGCAGACACGACTGCATTCATACCTGGGTAGGGTGAGTGCGATGCGTGCACTGGTCACCGGCGCGGCCGGATTCATCGGATCGACGCTGGTCGACCGCCTCCTCTCGGACGGGCACTCGGTCGTCGGCCTGGACAACTTCGCCTCCGGGCGGGCCACCAACATCGAGCACCTGGCCGAGAACCCGGAGTTCTTCTTCGTCGAGGCCGACATCGTCGACGCGGACCTGAACACGACCCTGGAGGAATACCAGCCGGAGGTGGTGTTCCACCTGGCCGCCCAGATCGACGTCCGGCAGTCGGTGGCCAATCCGCAGTTCGACGGATCGGTCAACGTGATCGGTACGATCCGGCTGGCGGAGGCCGCGCGCCGGGCCGGGGTCCGCAAGATCGTGCACACCAGTTCCGGGGGCTCCATCTACGGCGTTCCCGACGTCTTCCCCACCTCCGAGGCGGTGCCCACCGATCCGCACTCGCCGTACGCCGCGGGCAAGGTCGCCGGCGAGATCTACCTCAACACCTTCCGGCACCTCTACGACGTGGACTGTTCCCACATCGCGCCGGCCAACGTCTACGGGCCGCGCCAGGATCCGCACGGCGAGGCCGGCGTGGTCGCCATCTTCTCCCAGGCGCTGCTGGCCGGTAAGCCGACCCGGGTGTTCGGCGACGGCGGCAACACCCGCGACTACGTGTTCGTCGATGACGTCGTCGACGCGTTCGTCAAGGCCTCCAGCGGTGCCGGCGGCGGCATGCGCTTCAACATCGGCACCGGAGTGGAGACCTCGGACCGCCAGCTGCACACCGCGGTCGCCGCGGCGGTCGGCGCACCCGACGACCCCGAGTTCGCCCCGCCGCGCCTGGGCGATCTGCAGCGGTCCTGCCTGGACATCGGCCGGGCCGAACAGGTGCTGGGCTGGACCCCGCAGGTTGCGCTGGACGAGGGCGTGCGCCGCACGGTGCAGTACTTCCGGTCGTTGGACTGACGCCTCACGCCGTATCGGGCCGTTCCTCCGGTGCGGTCGCGTTCTGCAGTGCCACCGCGCGGGCCAGTCGCGCGTACTTCAGTTCGAGGTCCTTGAAGCGCATGTATGTGCTCATGGTGGTGAAGATGAACGCCACGATGAGGACGTAGCCGATCAGGTCGGCGCCGCGGTCGACACCCAGCCAGTGCGCCACCACCGTGGTGTCGTCGGGCCGCAGGATCGCGTACACCGCGGCGATCACGAACAACAGGTAGCCCACCTTGACCCAGGCCCGGGTCTTGGCGCTGGTGCGCGAGCGCAGCAGATAGAACAGCAGCGACACGATCGCGCCGATCAACAGCACCTGGATCCAGTTCATCGCGGCATCCTTCCCCGTAGCAGCCCGTCGAACAGAATGTTGACGCCGTTGAGCAGGGACTGCCCCTTCGACATCGAGTAGTCGGTGTAGAGAATCTCGACGGGCTCTTCGCCTACCCGCCAATGGTTTTCGGCGATCAGGCTGATGAACTCGCTGGCGTGACTCATCCCGTTCATGGTGAGGTTCAGCCCGTCGGCCACCTTCCTGTCGAACACCCGCAGCCCGTTGTGCGTGTCGGTCAGGTGCAGCCGCCGGCTGCTCGGGCTGAGCCATGCCGCCGCGCGCAGCACGACGCGCTTGAGGCCCGGAACCCGGGACGGCGCACCGCCGGCGAACCGGGTGCCGATGACGATGTCCAGGCCGTCGCGGCGCAACCGGTCGATCATCATGACGACGTCGGCGACCCGGTGCTGACCGTCGGCGTCGAACGTGACGAACACCGCGGCGCCGGGCTGGGCGCGGGCGTACTCGACGCCGGTCTGCAGGGCGGCGCCCTGACCGAGGTTCACCGGGTGCGTGACGACGTGCGCGCCGGCGCGCGACGCGACGGCCGCGGTGTCGTCGCGGCTGCCGTCGTCGACGACCACGACATGACGAAACTCGCTGCGCAGGTCCGCCACGACGTCGCCGATGACGCTCGCCTCGTTGAAGGCGGGCACCACGATCCACACGTCCGGATGAGCCATGTCTGCGGGCCAGGGTACCGGTGCTCAGTCCTTCACCTGAGCCAGCGCGGCCAGGTGTACGGCGATGCCGACCAGCGGCCCGCACACCAGCGCGACGATCGTGCGGGCCTCCAAACCGAGCGGCAGGGTCAGCAGCGCCGCCGCGGCGACCGTCGCGCACACCCAGCCCAGCGAGTAGGCCCGGTGCAGCGCCGCGGCCACCGTCGCCGCGCCGGTTACCGTCAGCACCGCGATGACGACCGCGCCCGCGGTCAGCCAGGCCAGCAGCGCGCCCGACGCGTGGTACTGCTCGCCGAACCCGACGCGCAACAGCCATGGCCCCGTCAGCGCGGCCAGGGCGATCCCGACGCCACCCACCACGACGAGTGCCGACACGGCGCGCGCCACCGCCCGCAACCGGTGCGCGCGGGCATCGACGAAATGGGCGATCAGGTTGCCCTGCATGGCGGTCAGCGGGACCAGCAGCGGCGCGCGGGTCAGCGTCACGGCGAGGATCACCACACCGCCGGCGGCGCCGAGATCTCCGGAGGTGGCCTTCAGCAGCACGGGGAATCCCATCACCAGAATGGCGCTGGCCCCGGCGGCGGCCACCGCATGCGACGCGCCGCGCAGGAATGACGCCGGGCTCTCGTGGGCGACGAGCGCGCCGGCCGCCCGTGCGGTCGGTGAGGTCAGCAGGAGCAGCAGCCAGGACAGTGCGCCGCCGACGGTGGCCCACAGGAAGCCCGTCAGGCCCCAGCCCAACACCACCGTGACCACGGCGATCACCACCCGGATGGCGGCGTCGGTGACCATCAGGGCGCCGTACTGCGACCACCGGTCGGCGCCGGCGAGCATGCCCAGCAAGGTCGCGTGCAGGCAGAAGCAGGCCAGGCCGGCGGCCAGCAGCAGCACCGACAGCCGGCACGACTCGACGAACACGTGCGGCGCCCACAGCACGGCCGTCGCGACGACGACGACGGCCGCGGCCACCCCGACGGCCGCGGCCAGCCGAAGCGGGCGGGTGATCGGTGCGGCGTGCGTCGCCGATCCGGGGCGGGCAGCCAGCCGGATCTCCCGGGTGGTCTGCTGCAGCAGGCCGAACGCGGCGCCCGTGACCAGGCCGAAAGCCCCCCAGAACACGCCGAACACCGAGAAGCCCGCCGGATCGAGGTCCCGGGCGGCCAGGTACAGCACCGCGTAGCCGCACAGGGCGCTGACGGCGGTTGCCGCGCCGACCCGGGTGACGCTGCTGCGGGTCACCGGGCCGGTCGGGGTACCGGCGTCGGTCACAACGGCGGAACCGGGGTCGAATACAGCCAGGCGTTCCACAGCGGCCGCAGCGAGGTCTGCGCGTAGTGCGCCGCCAGTCCGGTGAAATCGTCGGTGCCGACCGTCGAATGCCGGTACCGCTCGGTCCAGTCCCGCAGCAGGGCGAAGAAGTTCTCGTCGCCGATGACGCCGCGCAGCGCGTGCAGGGTGAGCGCGCCACGCTTGTACACCCGGTCGTCGAACATGTCGCGCGGCCCGGGGTCGGCCAGCAGCAAATCCTGTGGGGAGTCGGCGAGCCGGCGGTGGTACTGCCGGGCCAGTTCCTCGGTGCCGGGGCCGCCGCAGTCCTGCGACCACAGCCACTCCGCGTAACAGGCGAAACCCTCGTGCAACCAGATGTCACGCCAGCGCCGCGCCGTCACGCTGTTGCCGAACCACTGGTGGGCCAGTTCGTGCGCGATCAGGCGTTCCGAACGGCGGGTGCCGTCGCAGTGGTTGGCCCCGAAGATCGAAATACCTTGTGCCTCAAGGGGAATCTCGAGATTGTCGTCGGTCACGACGACGGTGTAGCCGGTGGACAACGGGTAGGGCCCGAACAGCCGGGTGAACAGCTTCATCATCTGGGCCTGGCGCGCGAAGGTCTGATCGAAGGCGCGGTTCAGCCGTTCGGGCAGCGCCGCCTGCATCGGCACCGGCGCCTTGGGCAGCTTGCGCAGCCGGTAGTCGCCGATCTGCAGAGTGACCAGATACGTCGCCGTCGGCTCGGCCAGATCGTAGGTCCACGTGGTCATTCCGGCCTTTACCCGGCGAGATGTCAACTCCCCGTTGGCGATTGCCCGGTAGTGGGTCTCGGTGCTGATCTGGATGCGGAAGCTGGCCTTCGAGGTGGGATGGTCGTCGCACGGAAACCACGACGAGGCGCCGTTGGGCTGGCCGGCCACCAGCACCCCGTTCGTCAGCTCCTCGAAGCCCACATCACCCCAGATCGTGTGATTGGGTTTGGGCGAACCCCCGTAGCGGACATGGATTTCCATCGCGGCACCCGTCGGGAGTGCCGAGCCGAGGGTGATGTGCAGCTTGCCGGCGCTGCTGCGGAAGGACGCCGGCCGCCGGCCGTTCACGGTCACCTTCGACACCGACAGCGCCGGGCTCAGGTCGAGGGTGAACGTCTTCAGTGCGGCCAGGGTAACCGCGGTGATGGTGGCCGAACCGGCCAGCCGGTTGATGGTGACCTTGTACTCCAGTTCGAGTTCGTACCGCGACACCCGGTAGCCGAAGTTACCGGTCGTCGGCAGGTACGGATCGATCACCGGCGGCCCGGAGCCGCGCTTCTTCGGTTTGCTCACGCGGCGGCGCCCCCGGCCGGCGCCGCGCTGTCCGACTTGGCGCCGCGCCGCTGCTTACGCGAAACCACCCACGGCGCAATGGGATTGCCCTGCCAACGGGTGTTGGGCGGCACCTCGTCGCCGCGCATCACCAGGGACGCCGGGCCGACGGTGGCCCCGGCCCCGAGCCGCGCCGCGGGCAGCGCCACGCAGTGGGTGCCGAGCGTCGCGCCCTCCTCGAGCACCACGGTGTCCATCCGCATGATCCGGTCGTGGAACAGGTGGGTCTGCACCACGCAGCCGCGGTTCACGGTGCTGCCCTTCGCCAGGGTCACCAGATCGGCTTCGGGCAGCCAGTAGGTTTCGCACCAGACCCCGCGGCCGATCCTGGCGCCCAGCCCGCGCAGCCACAGGTTCATCACCGGCGTGCCGCTGGCGGCCCGGGCGAACCACGGCGCGGCGACCGTCTCGACGAAGGTGTCCGACACCTCGTTGCGCCAGACGAACGACGACCACAGCGGATGCTCGACCGCCCGGATACGGCCCACCACAACCCATTTGGCCACCACCGCGATGGCGCCCGCTGCACCGCCGGCGATCAGCAGCACCACGCCGCCGGACAACGCGGCGCCGCCCCAGCCCCAGGCGCCGGCGGCGGCCTGCAGCGCGCCCAGGACGGCGACCCCGATCCCGAAGGTCACCATCACCGGGATCAGCCGGCAGGTCTCGACCGTGCCCCGCATCGCCTTCAACGTCGGCGACGGGTGGAAGGTGCGCAGCGCGTCGGCGGCAGTCGGCTTGCGCCGCAACCGAATCGGCGGGCTGCCCAGCCACGACGAGCCCCGCTTGGCCTTGTGCGGCGTCGCCGAGAGCACCGCCACCAGGCCGTCGTCGGGAACCCGCCGGCCGGGCTGGGTGATCCCGGAGTTGCCCAGGAATGCGCGCTTGCCGATCGTGGCCGGGCCGACGTGGATCCAGCCGCCGCCGAGCTCGTACGAGCCGACCATGGTGTCGTCGGCCAGGAACGCGCCGTCCTCGACGACGGTGAACTTCGGGATGAGCAGCGCGGTGGAGATCTCGGTGCCCTTGCCGATCGTGGCGCCCAGCAGGCGCAACCAGCCCGGGGTCAGCAGGCTGGCATAGATCGGGAACAGGTAGGTGCGGGCCGCGTCCATCAGGCGTTCGGTCGCCCACAGCTGCCAGCCCACCCGGCTGCGCACCGGGTGATAGCCCTCCCGCAGGCCGAGGGACAGCAGCCGCACCCCGATCACCGTCACCGCCGCGTAGACGGCGACGGCGACCAGCGTCGCGACCGGCACCCACAGCAGCGCCGGACCGATCGCGGCGCGCAGCGTGCCGGCGTCGCGGACGGCCCAGCCGACCACGGCCAGTCCGGCGCCCAGCGCCAGCAGCGGCAGCGCGCCTAGAAGCACCGAGGTTACGCCGTAGACGGCCACCCACCACGGGGCCGGTGGCGGCCGGTGGTCCGGCCACGGATGGCGGGCCTTGCCGGACTTCACCGCCGGGGAGCCCTTCCAGTACTGGCCGTTCTTGACCTTGCCCACCACCCCGGATCCGGGGGCGATGTCCGCGTTCTTGCCCACCACCGCACCCGGCAGCAGGGTGGTGCGCGCGCCGACGGTGGCGTCGTCGCCGATCGTCACGGTGCCGACGTGAAACAGGTCGCCGTCGATCCAGTGCCCGGACAGGTCCACCTCCGGTTCCACCGAGCTGCGATGGCCGAGGGTGAGCATCCCGGTCACCGGCGGCGCGGAGTGCAGGTCCACGCCCCTGCCGACGTCGTTACCCAGCGCCCGCGCGTAGTACACCAGCCACGGCGCACCGGCCAGGTTCTCCGCACCACTGGCGTCGGCGAGACGTTCGGCGAGCCACACCCGCAGATGCTCGCCGCCGCCGCGACGGTAGGTGCCCGGTCGCAGGCGGGACAACAACATTCGGGCGCACAGGACGGCGATGCCCATTCGGCCCGGCGGTGTGATGAACACCAGGAACGCCGCGAGCACCCACCACCAGTTCAGCGGCACCAGCCACGGCGCC
>ERZ724512.1129-NODE-1129-length-12525-cov-6.528709_pt1 | contig 12525 bp, 10 predicted proteins | sample MGYA00376045_ERZ724512 | MGnify/ENA primary metagenome ERZ724512 (study PRJEB28724, sample SAMN07190883) | activated sludge metagenome | isolation source: activated sludge of sewage treatment plant in Hong Hong | place: Hong Kong | collected 2016-03-17 ... | reverse complement strand
GGTCAGGGCGTGGTCGGGCGTTTGCGCACTGCGAGGCGCTGGCCGAGCAGTCCCGCAAGGGCGGGACAGGGGCGGCACCGCTCCGCGGCAACCCACGCAACCCCTGCAGGCCGGACAAGACGCAAAGGGGTCTCGACAAGCTCGACCAGCAGAGGCGCCCCGCGACATGGACGACCCCGATAGCCTGGGCACATGTTGAGCCGCCAGGTGGTCGACCAGGTACTGGCGCTGGCTGCCGCGGTTGCCGAGGCCGACCGTGAGTACCCGCTCAATGAAGACGCCCGCTTCGCTCTGACCAGCAATGATGCAGGTGTCGAGCATCGCTTCGAACGTGGCGGCACAGACGACTTGCTCGGCTATGCCCAGGGCAACCGCCGGCACGGCACCGCTCAGCTGTTGGTGCACCCCGAACACCGCCGACAGGGCATCGGCACCCGCCTGTTGCACGACCTCGGCCCGCTGCCCGTGTGGGCGTTCGGTGACCTCGACGCCGCCCATCACTTCGCCACCGCGAACCACCTGGTCGAGAAGCGCCGGCTGCTGATCATGCAACGACCACTCGACCCGCCGGTCGAGCTCGACGACCCCGACATCAGGCCCTTCGACCCGGCCAGCGACACAGAGGCGTTTCTCGTCCTCAACGCAGAGGCGTTCGCCTGGCACCCCGAGCAGGCCCACTTCTCGCGGAACGACCTCGATACCCGGCTGGGCGACGACTGGTACGACCCGGCGGGCTTTCTGGTCAGCACTGACGCCGAGGGCCTCACCGGCTTTCACTGGACCAAGCGCCACCCCGACGGCCGCGGCGAGGTCTACATTCTCGCCACCGGCCCTCGGGCGCAGGGCCAAGGCTTGGGACGACGCCTGCTCGCGGCCGGCCTGAACCACCTGGCCGAACAGGGCTGTACCACCGTGCACCTCTACGTTGAAGCGGCCAACACTCGCGCGGTAGAACTGTACGACCGGGCCGGCTTCGCCGTGGTGCACAGCGACGTTCTGTACGGTCCGCCACCAGAGCCTTCCCAGGAGCCGTGATGACCGCCGACGTCACACCCGACGAGTCCACCGAACTGCCCGACGACCGGTATTCCGACCGCGAGCTGAGCTGGTTGAGCTTCAACAACCGGGTGCTCGACCTGGCCAAAGACGCCAAGCGCGTGCCGTTGCTCGAACGCGCCAAGTTTCTGGCCATCTTCAGCTCGAACCTCGACGAGTTCTTCATGGTGCGGGTGGCAGGGCTCAAGCGACGCATCGCGGCGGGGGTGGCCGTGCCGTCCGCCTCGGGCATTCTGCCCCGCGACCTGCATGAGGCGATCATGAGCCGGGCCCGCGAACTGGTCACCGAGCAGGCCCGCGTGTTCGCCGAAGACGTGCGGCCCGCGCTGGCCGAGCACGGCATCGAGGTGCTGCGCTGGGACCAACTCACCGACCCCGAGCGCGAAAAGATGGCCACCCTGTTCGAAGAGCGCATCTTTCCGGTGCTCACTCCGCTGGCGGTCGATCCTTCACACCCGTTCCCCTACATCTCGGGCTTGAGCAACAACCTGGCGGTGCTGCTGAAGAACCCCACCACCGGGGCCCGCCAGTTCGCCCGGGTCAAGGTGCCCACCCTGTTGAGCCGCTTCCTGCAGCTCGGTGAGGGCCGGTTCATCGCCATCGAGGACGTCATCTCACAACACCTCGACCGGTTGTTCTCGGGCATGCAGGTGCTCGACCACTCCACCTTCAGGGTCACCCGCAACGAGGACCTCGAAGTCGAAGAGGACGATGCCGAGAACCTGCTGTACGCCTTGGAGCAGGAGTTGCTGCGGCGCAAGATCGGCCGGCCGCCCGTGCGGCTCGAAGTCGAAGAAGACATCGACGACGTGATGCTCGACCTGCTGATCAACGAACTCGACATCACCGAGAAGGAAGTCTTCAAGCTGCCGCCGCCGCTCGACCTGCGCGGACTCTTCTCGCTGGCCGACCTCGACCGCGAGGCGCTGAAGTACCCGGCCTTTCTGCCCCGCACCCACCCCGAACTGGCCGAGGTCGAGACCGCCAAACCGGCCGACATGTTCGCGGCGCTCAAGCAGCGCGACGTGCTGCTGCACCACCCGTACCACTCGTTCGCCACGTCGGTGCAGCGGTTCATCGAGCAGGCGGCGGCCGACCCGACGGTGCTGGCGATCAAGCAGACGTTGTACCGAACGTCCGGCGACTCGCCGATCATCGACGCCCTGATCGACGCCGCCCAGGCGGGCAAGCAGGTGCTGGCCCTGGTCGAGATCAAGGCGCGCTTCGATGAGCAGGCCAACATCGCGTGGGCCCGCAAACTCGAACGCGCCGGCTGCCACGTGGTGTACGGGCTGATCGGGCTGAAGACGCATTGCAAGCTGTCGCTGGTGGTGCGTGACGAGCCCGACAGCCTTCGCCGCTACTGCCACATCGGCACCGGCAACTACAACCCCAAAACGGCCCGCATGTATGAAGACGTGGGTCTGCTGACCGCCAACCCGGTGATCACCGACGACGTCGCCAGGCTGTTCAACCACCTGTCGGGCATGGGTCAGGAGCGCGACTACCGACGACTGCTGGTGGCTCCGCACGGCATTCGCCGCGGGTTGCTCGAGTTCATCGACGACGAGATCGAACACCAGCGCGCGGGCCGTCCGGCCGGTATCAGAATGAAGGTCAACTCGATCGTCGACGAGGCCGTCACCGACGCGTTGTACCGGGCGTCGCAGGCCGGCGTTCCGGTCGACCTGTGGGTGCGCGGCATCTGCACGGTGAAAGCGGGGGTGCCCGGGCTGAGCGAGAACATTCGGGTGCGTTCGATCCTGGGCCGGTTCTTGGAGCACAGCCGGCTGTTCTGGTTCGCCAACGGCGGCCAGCCGCGGGTGGGGCTGGGGTCGACCGACCTGATGCACCGCAACCTCGATCGGAGGGTCGAGGTGCTGGTGTCGATCACCAACCCGCGGCACATCGGTCAGATCGAAGAGTGGTTCGACATGGCCTTCGACGAGGGCACCGCGTCGTGGTGGCTCGAACCGGACGGCTGGACGCAGCGCACCGCCGACGCCGCGGGCGAGCCGCTGCTCGACATGCAAGAGGCGCTGATCCAGGCGGTCAGCGCCCGGCGGACCCCCGAGCGGGGCGCCTGATGGCGGGTGGTCGACTGGTCGAGGCGGCCGGCGCCATCGTGCTGCGCCGTCCACCGGGCAAGCAGGTGCAGGTGCTGCTGATCCATCGGCCGAGCTACAACGACTGGTCGCTGCCCAAGGGCAAGCTCGACCCCGACGAGTACCTGCCCGCCGCGGCGGTGCGCGAAACGGTCGAAGAGACCGCGGCGGTGATTCGGCTCGTGCACCCCGTCGACCGCATTCAGTACCCGATACCGACCGGCGCCAAGCGGGTGGCGTACTGGCTGGGCGTGATGACCGCCGAGAAGCGGTTCAAGCCCAACTCAGAGGTCGACAGGCGCACCTGGCTGACCGTGCCGTCGGCGCTGCGCCGCATGACGTACGCCGACGAGCGCGATCTGCTGCAGCAGGCGGTCACGTTGCCGCAGACGACCCCGTTGCTGATCGTGCGGCACGGCAAGGCGATGGACCGCAAGCACTGGTCGGGCAAGGACCAGCTGCGGCAACTCAGCAGCCGCGGCCGCAAGCAGAGCAAGCAGTTGATACCCCTGCTGGACGCCTACGGAGTGCGCGACCTCGACTCGTCCAGTTCGTTGCGGTGCACCAGCACGCTGGCGCCCTACGCGAAGGCCCAGCGCTTGGACGTGCAGGGCTGGGCGACGCTCTCGGAAGAGAAGGCGAAAGAGAGCCCCGAGGGCGTGCGCAAGCTGATGAAGCGGTTGATCGGTGAGACGGCCGCGAGCGGAGTGCCACGGGCGATCTGCGGGCACCGTCCGGTGCTGCCGCTGATGCTGGAGGTGCTCGGCGTGCCCAATCGCCCGATGCTGACTGCCGCGGTGTTGGTCGCGCACCTGTCGCCGGAAGGCGAAACGGTCAGTGTCGAGTGGCACAAGCCACGCGTCTGAGCGATCGCCTCTCCGGCGACAGGCACACCTGGCGGGGTTGAGCGGTCAGGCCTTGGCAGCTGCCCGCTTGCGGGTCAGCAACACACCGACGCCGAACAGCAGATGGACGACGTTGTGCAGCACCGACACCTGGAACAAGCCCAGCAGCATGGCGTCAAAGTGGTGGCCGGCCATCATCAGGTCGCCGGAGTTGGTGGTGACGCAGGAAGCATTTGCGTCGATTCCTCTGTCGCCTTGGCGCACGTTGGGGACGGTTGCTAACGCGCGCCAGAAACGGCGGAGGCGCGAGTCGGGAACCGTCCCCAACACGCGCCACCAGGTCAGAGCCGGCTCTGACTCGACCGATATGCAGCTGCTTGACAAGGGGTGATACCGAGTTCACCCGCTGTTCACCCAAGATCACCCATTGCGTCGATTGGGCTGCCTACCGTGCTGATCGGAGCGACCGCTCCAACACAGCGTCAAGCTGTAGATCTTTCTTGAAGGGAAAGCCGTGAAGATCTCTTCGTTCGGCGCACCGGTGGCTCTGTTCGCCGCGGCAGCGCTGACCCTCTCCGCCTGCGCAGCCAACGAGACCGCCAACCCGGGCACCGGAACGAGCGGCTCGGCCGCCGCCGGCGGCACCCTGGCCGGCAAGGGCGCTTCGTCGATGTCCGCGGCGCAGCAGAAGTGGATCGCCGACTACCAGTCCGCCCACCCCGGCGTCACCATCAACTACTCCCCCGACGGCTCCGGTGCGGGCCGCGAGGCGTTCACCTCGGGTGCCGTGCAGTACGCCGGCTCCGACCGTCCGTTCAAGGACGAAGAGATGGGCGCCGGCAAGTTCGCCAAGTGCACCGCCGAGAGCAACGCGCTGAACCTGCCCGTCTACGTGTCGCCGATCGCGGTGATCTTCAACGTCGAGGGCGTCGACAGCCTCAAACTCAACGCCGACACCGTGGCGGGCATCTTCGCCGGCGCGATCACCAAGTGGAACGACCCCAAGATCGTGGCCACCAACCCCGACGCCAAGCTGCCCGACGCCAACATCACCGCCGTGCACCGCTCCGACGATTCGGGAACCACCAACAACTTCACCGACTACCTCGCCCAGGCCGCGCCGACGGTGTGGACGCAGCCTGCCGCCGACACCTTCCCGGCGGCGTTCGGCGGCGAGGCCGCCAAGGGCACCTCTGCCGTGGTCGATGCGGTGACCACGGGCACCAACACGATCGGCTACGCCGACGCGTCCGCCGCCGGCAAGCTCGGTCACGCCGAGCTCAAGGTGGGCGACGCCTGGCTCAAGCCCACCGCCGAGGCCTCAGCCAAGATCGTGGACGAGTCCACGGTGTTGCCGGGTCGAGGCGAGCACGACCTGGCACTCAAGCTCAACCGCCTGTCGAAGGACGCCTACCCGGCCGTGCTGGTCAGCTACGCGCTGGTCTGCCAGACCTACAAGGACGCCAAGGACGCCGAGCTGGTCAAGGGCTTCATCGGCTACGCCGCCTCGACCGAGGGCCAGAAGGCCGCCCAGACTGCTGCCGGCAGCGCTCCGCTGAGCGAAGCGATGGCCGCCAAGGTCAAGGCGTCGATCGACTCGATCAAGTGACCCGAGCAGTGCCCGTCTGGAGTGTTCCAGGCGGGCACTGACGGCCCCACCGCCATAGCAACCCGACCAGATTGAGCGAAAGAATGGCCACTGTGACGCAGTCCACCCAGGAGGTGACTCCGAGCCCCTCCACGCACCGGCCGCCGGGGCAACGCGCCCTGAAGCGCATGGGCGACCGCGTGTTCAGCGGCTTGTCCACCGGTTCGGGCATCATCATTCTGGTCATTCTCGCGATGGTCGCCGGCTTTCTGCTGATGCAGGCATTGCCGGCGCTGATCACCTCGCCCGAGGTGCTCAGCGAGCAGGGCTACGGCCCCTTCTGGTCGTGGATTCTGCCCTTCGCCTGGGGCACCGTGTGGTGCTCGTTCTGGGCGCTGCTGATGGCGGTGCCGGTGGCGATCGGCATCGCGCTGTTCATCTCGCACTACGCCCCCAGAAGGCTGGCGTCCGGTCTCGGCTACGTGATCGACCTGCTGGCCGCGGTGCCGTCGGTGGTCTTCGGCCTGTGGGGCAGCTCGGTGCTGGCCCCCGCCGTGCAACCCCTGTGGCTGTGGCTCAACACCTACCTGGGCTGGATCCCGTTCTTCTCGGGCCAGGCCTCGGGTACCGGACGCACCCTGCTGACCGCAGCCATCGTGCTGGCCGTGATGATTCTGCCGATCATCACCTCGCTCAGCCGTGAGGTCTTTCTGCAGACTCCGGTGCTGCACCAGGAGGCCGCCCTGGCCCTGGGCGCCACCCGGTGGGAGATGGTGAAGATGACCGTGTTGCCGTTCGGCCGGGCCGGCATCGTCAGCTCGGTGATGTTGGGCCTCGGCCGCGCCCTGGGCGAAACCATGGCGGTGGCCATGGTGCTGTCGGGTGCCTCGGTGATCAACCTCGAGATCCTCACCTCGCAGAACCCCAACACCATCGCCGCCGTGATCGCCCAGAACTTTCCCGAGGCGTACGGCCTGAAGACCAACATGCTGATCGCCGGCGGCCTGGTGCTGTTCGTGATCACCCTGGTGGTCAACATGATCGCCCGCCTGATCGTGGGCCGCTACAAGGAATTCTCGGGGGCCAACTGATGTCGACCATCACCGCCAGCCGCACCGACAACCCGCTCACCGCCGGCCAACTGCCCCGCTACGCACCCTGGGCGCTGGGTGCCGTCGCTCTGATCGCCGGCGGCGTGATCGACGCCTTGGTTCTCGCTCCGTTCGACATCGCCACCACCGTCTTCTTCGGTGCCGTGCTCTTTCTGCCGCTGAACTACCTCGCCGGCCGACTCGTCGTGGGCAAACGCGCCGCCGCCGACCGGCTGGCCACCAACCTGGTCACCGCCGCGTTCCTGGTGGCGCTGCTGCCACTGGTCTCGCTGCTGTGGGAGGTGCTCGCCAAGGGGCTGCCGCGCTTCGACGCCACGTTCTTCAGCTACTCGATGCGCAACGTGATCGGCGACGGTGGCGGCGCCATTCACGCCCTGTACGGCACCCTGTACGTGACGGGCATCGCCACCGTGATCGCGGTGCCCATCGGCCTGATGTGCGCCATCTACCTGGTCGAATACGGCAGCGGCGCGCTGGCTCGCTCGATCACGTTCTTCGTCGACGTGATGACGGGCATTCCTTCGATCGTGGCGGGCCTGTTCGCCTACGCGCTGATGGCGATGGTGTTCGGGCCGGGCACCATCAACGGCTTCTCGGGCTCGCTCGCACTGGCCGTGCTGATGGTTCCGATCGTGGTGCGCGCCACCGAAGAGCTGCTCCGCATCGTGCCCAACGAGCTGCGCGAGGCGTCCTATGCGTTGGGCGTGCCGAAGTGGCGCACGATCACCTCGGTGGTGCTGCCCACCGCGGTGTCGGGCATCGTGTCGGGCGTCATCTTGGCCATCGCCCGCATCATCGGCGAAACCGCTCCGCTGATGATCGCCGCCGGCTTCACCAACTCGATCAACAACAACCCGTTCGCGAACCCGATGATGACCCTGCCGGTGTTCGTGTACGACCAGTACGCGCACCCCGGCGTCGAGCGCGACTTCTACAACGAACGGGCCTGGGCCGGTGCTCTGACGCTGATCGTGCTGGTCATGCTGCTCAACCTGCTGGGCCGCTTCATCGCCAAACGCTTCGCCCCCAAGACCGGGCGCTGAGAAGGACAACCACCATGTCGAAACGCATCGAAGTCACCGACCTGAACTGCTACTACGGCAAGTTTCTAGCCGTCGAAGACGTCACCATGACCATTCACCCCCGGTCGGTGACGGCTTTCATCGGGCCGTCCGGCTGCGGCAAGTCCACCTTTTTGCGCACGCTGAACCGCATGCACGAGGTGATTCCGGGCGCCTACGTCGAGGGTGACGTGCTCATCGACGGCAACAACCTGTACGGGCCCGGGGTCGACCCGGTGAACGTGCGGCGCCAGGTGGGCATGGTGTTTCAGCGGCCGAACCCGTTTCCGACCATGTCGATCAAAGACAACGTGCTGGCCGGCTACAAGCTCAACAAGCAGCGCATGAAGGCCAGCGAGGCCGACGACCTGCTCGAAAAGTCGCTGCGCGGCGCCAACCTGTGGGAAGAGGTGAAGAACCGGCTCGACAAGCCCGGTTCGGGGCTTTCGGGCGGCCAGCAGCAGCGGCTCTGCATCGCTCGCGCGATCGCCATGCAGCCCGAGGTGCTGCTGATGGACGAGCCCTGCTCGGCTCTGGACCCCATCTCGACGCTCGCCGTCGAAGACCTGATCCAAGAGCTCAAAGAGACCTACACAATCGTCATCGTCACCCACAACATGCAACAGGCCGCGCGAGTGTCGGACGAGACGGCGTTCTTCAACATCGCCGGCACCGGCGCCCCGGGCAAGCTCATCGAGATGGGCGCCACCGAGAAGATCTTCTCGACCCCCGACGAGAAGGCCACCGAGGACTACATCACCGGCCGCTTCGGCTGAGGGACGGCGCCGCCGAGCGTGTGGACGCGCTCGTTGGTCGACCGTGTCGAGATCCGTTTGTTGCCGCGGAGCGGGGCCCCTGTCCCGCCCTTGCGGGACTGCTCGGCCAGCGCCTCGCAGTGCGCAAACGCCCGACACGCCCTGACAGGGGCGCCCCCGCTCCGCTTCACGCGTGTGTTTCCGGGTCTCGACAAGCGCGACCGGCGGCCCACCGTCATCCAGGCGAACGCCCGGATCTCCAATTTGTTCCACTGCACGGTTGCGTGTGAGATCCCGGGTCAAGCCCGGGATGACGCCGTGTTCAGCATCCCGGCGAACGCCCGGATCTCTCCACCGCTGGTCGAGCCTGTCGAGACCCCACTTCGGGTTCGGTTTCGCGAAATGACGACGGGTTCGGTGCGGCCTCTGCCTCGCTGAGCGTGGACGCCCGCACAATCCGTCGTCATTTCGCGGCCACGGATGACACGGAGCGCGATCCAGCCGGCGGCTCACACAACCACTGGAATGACGACCCCGGGCGCGACCGCTCGGGCTGGTGAGGCCGTCTAGACTCGTCGCGTGAGCGCCGCTGGATGGTATCCCGACCCGGGTGGCCAACCGGGCATGTACCGGTACTGGACCGGGTCGTCCTGGTCGGCTTCGATCACCAACAATCCCATGCAGGCGCCCCCCGGCGGCGGCTTCGGGGCACCGCCGCGACCCACCGGCCAGCCGCAGTGGAACCCCAACCAGAACCGGCGCTCGCAGAACCGGTGGTGGCTGATCGTCGGTGCGGTCGTGCTGGCTCTCGCCGTGCTGGTGTGGTTCGCCGTTCGTAACCTGGGCGGTGTGCTGGGCACGAACCCGTCCACGGGCAGTAACCCCACCCAGAACGTCTGCCCCAAACAGGTGACGAGCACCGAGACCCCCGTGGCGCCGCCGGCCGACGGACGGGTACACGGCGGCGCCCTGTCGTACCCACGGTTGGGCAGCCCGTGGTCGGCGCCCACTGAAGAGAACCGGGTGCCGTTCGGACGCGACGTGCTGGTGCAGACGGTCACCATCGAGCCGAACTATAAGGCGAACTCGAGCTGGGTGGCGTCGGTGCTGGTGGGCGAGTTGGTCGCCGGTGACGGCTTCTTCAGCCCACAGCAGGGCTCAGAGATCGTGGTCAAGTGCATCATGGGCGTCTTCTACGACGACGCCGAGGTGGTGCGTGCCGACAAGGTGAACAAGGCCACCAAGGTCGACGGCAAAGACGCGTGGCTGGTCGAGACCCACCTGGCGTTCGACATTCCGAACCTCAAGGCGAAGGGTGAACTGGCGATCATTCTGATCGTGGCCACCAAGGCCGAGTCGTCGAGCATCTTCTACGCGTCCATTCCCGACAACGCCGACCCGCAACTGGTCAGCGACGCCCGCTCGGCCATGGCCGACCTTCGCGTCGAAGCCTGAGCGTTGCCGCTGGTTGAGTTGGTCGAAACCCTTGCCGCAGCGGGTCTCGACCCACGGTGATCAGCGGCAGGGCACCAGGCCCTGGTCGACCTTCATGGTCACCACCCTGATCGCCGCCCGCCGCACCTGCGCCTCGACGGAGGTGTTGTCGTCAGCGGCGCTGACGATGCCCTGCACGAAGGCCGCCGCCAGGCCCGGCGCGACCGTGATGGCGACGTCGCCCCCGGCCTTCACGAAGTCCACAGCGCGCCGCCGAGACGGCACCGCAGCCATCGACTTGGCCGCCCCGAGGTCGTCCGAGATCACCACCCCGTCAAAGCCGAGCTGCTTGCGAATCAACCCGATCACGGCCGGCGAGAACACCGCGGGGTGCTTGGCGTCGATGCGCGTGTAGGTGACCGTCGACACCATGATGCTGGCAGTACCCGCTTCGACCGCCGAACGGAACGGCTGCAGATAGGGGTCGTCGGCCGTCGTGACCCGATCGACCACCCCGGCGGTGAAGTCGGTGTTGCCCACGACGCGTCCGATACCCGGAAAGTGTTTGGCCGACGTGGCCACGCCCGAGTCGCCCATGCCGCGCACGAACGCCGTCACCTTGGCGGCCACCGCGGCGGGCTTCGACCCGTAGCCGCGCCGCAGGGCACCGATCGGTGCGTTACGACTCGTCATGTCGGCAGGCACCACATCGGCCACGGGGGCCAGCGTCCAGGTCACTCCTGCCGCGGCGAGCTGGCGGCCCCAGCGGCCCGCGGACGACTGCAGCGTCGAGTCTTTCCAGGTGGCCTGCACCCGCGCCGACGGAATGGTGTCGAAGCCCTTCCCACGCAGCCGTTGCACCACGCCGCCCTCTTGATCGACGGCCACCAGCAGCGGTACGGACCGACCCTTCCAGCTGAGCCGCGCGACGACCTTGCGCACACCGGCGACGCCGTCGGTGTGCTGGCCCATCAGAATCACCGAGCCGATCTTCTGGTCTTTCAGCACCTTCACCTCGGCCGCCGAGGCGGTGGTCACGCCCACCATGACGAGTTGCCCGGCGCGCTCGCGCAGCGTCATGTCGTCGACCAGGGCGGCGGCGCACCGCCCGGCTGGTGAGGCGGTTTCGGTGCTGGTGGACGGCGTGGGCGAAGCCGACGCCGACACCGTCGATGCGGCGCTGGTCGAAACTGTGGTGGTCTCGACAGGCTCGACCGACGGGGTGGGCGCGGGTGCGACGGTGCAGCCGCCCAGCAGCGCCAGTGCGGTCAGGGCCGCAGCGAGCCTCACAGTTCGAGCGCCAGCAGCGCGTTCTCGACCACCTCGGTCAGCGCCGGGTGAATCCAGTACTGGCCACGCGCCATGCTGGGCACGTCGAGGCCGAAGCTCATGGCCTGAATCAGCGGCTGAATCAAGGTGGACGCCTGCGGCCCCAAAATGTGCGCCCCCAGCAGCTTCTTGGTGCGCACCTCGGCGATCAGTTTCACGAAGTGGCCCTGGTCTTCCATCGCCCAGCCGTAGGCCACTGAGGCGTAGTCCTGCCGCGCCGTGACGAAGCGGCGCCGGGCCTTCACGGCCTGTGCCTCGGTGAGCCCCACCGAGGCCACCTGGGGGTCGCTGAACACCGCGCACGGAATGAAGCGGTGATCGGCGGCGATCATGCGGCGCGGGTGCAGCAGGTTGTGCTGCACCACGCGGGCCTCATGGTTGGCCACGTGCTTGAGCTGGCTGGGCGTGCTGAGGTCACCCAGGGCGAAGATGCCCTTCACCACTGTCTGCTGATGGTCGTCGACCACCACCAGGCCGTCGTCGTGCACGGTCACCCCGGTGGCCGGCAGGTTCAGCAGGTCGGAATTGGGCACCCGGCCCACCGCCAGCAGCACCCGTTCGGCTTCGAAGTCGTAGTGAATGCCGTCGGGGTCGACGCTCTCGACGATCACGGTGTTGCGGTCTGTGTACTCCAGCCCCACCACGGTCTGCTTGAGCCGCACGTTGACGCGCTGCGCGAGTTGCTCGGTGAAGGCCTGCGCGATGTCGGCGTCCTCGCGCTTCAACAACGCGTCCGAGCGCTGCAGCAGCGTGACGTCGGTGCCGAAACTGGTGAAGATGTGGGCGAACTCGGCGGCCACGAAGCCGCCGCCGATGATCACCAGCGAGGCGGGCAGAGCGTCCAGCCGCATGATGTCGTCAGAGGTGTGGACGCGCTCGAGCACCCGCTCGTCGTCCATGCCCGGCAGCCACGGAATACGCGGCCGCGAGCCGGCCGCCAGCACGAACCTGTCGGCGGTGATGGTCTCGTCACCGATCAGCAGCTGCTTGGGGCCGGTGAACTGGGCGGCCTCGCGGTACAGGGTGACGTTGGGGTTGCTGCGCCGCCACGCTTCGCCGCCTTCGCTGATCGGGTCGATGCGGCCGAAGATGCGGTCACGAATGCCGGGCCAGTCGGCGCGCACCTCACCGAAGGTGATCCCGACCCGCGCGGCGTCGTCGGCGTCGGCGGCCAGATCGGCCGGGTAGACGTACATCTTGGTGGGAATGCAGCCCGCGTTCAGGCACGTGCCGCCGAAGC
>ERZ724512.1126-NODE-1126-length-12555-cov-7.040480_pt1 | contig 12555 bp, 8 predicted proteins | sample MGYA00376045_ERZ724512 | MGnify/ENA primary metagenome ERZ724512 (study PRJEB28724, sample SAMN07190883) | activated sludge metagenome | isolation source: activated sludge of sewage treatment plant in Hong Hong | place: Hong Kong | collected 2016-03-17 ... | reverse complement strand
GACCGATGTGGACCCACGTTGCCTCTGTTCCTCGCCTGTGCAAGAATCTGCATCGTGAGTTCCGGGGGGTACTCACGCGCGAGTTCGGGGGTTCTCGCGAAAGTTTCCGGGGGGGAACCATTTCATGACCACGCTAGACGTGCGGCTGCGCGCTGCCGCGACTCAGCCGGCGCTCTCCACCTCTCTTCTTCGTAGGGCTCAACGCAGCAAGGTGCTGCGGCAGACCCTGCTGGCTCTGGGCGACTCCGCCGTTCTGATCGTTGCTGCGCTGGCTGCCTACATGGGGCGCTTCGGACTGGACAGTTTGTTCATGGATGCTCACCCCGACGTGCCGTCGTGGCTGGCCCACGCCATTCCGGCACTGTGGATCGTCGTGATTGCCGTTGCCGGCGGCTATTCGCTGCCGCACCTGCAGACCGGCATGGTCGAGTACCAGCGGATCACGCTGGCATCGGGCATAACCGCCGGTGCTCTCGGTGTCGCTTGCTTCCTGAACAAGTACGACCTGTCGCGCGGCTACTTCGTCTTGCTGTTCGTCATCGCGGTTCCCGCGCTCCTCGTGCTGCGCCTCGGCCGTCGGCGCATGATGAAACGGCTCCGCACCAAGGGCTTGTTCCAATCGCCCGTGCTGGTCGCCGGATCGCCGGCCCACATCGACGAGGTCGCCCAGGTGCTGCGGCGCGAGAAGTGGCTCGGCTATCAGATCATCGGCGCGGTGACCCCGGCCGACATCGAAGAGACCGCGTGCGGGCTGCCTGTGCTGGGCAAGGTGTGCGAAGTTGTCGACCTGGTTCGCGACTCCGACGTGCACACCGTGATCTTCGCCGAGGGCTCCTTCCCCGACAGCCAGCACTTCAAGCGCATGGCGTGGGAGTTGGAAGAGCATGACACCCAGATGATGGTCGTGCCCGCCCTGACCGACATCAGCTCTGAGCGACTCACCGCTCGCCCGGTGGCGGGTCTGCCGCTGGTGCAGGTCGACCGGCCTCAGGCCATGGAGGCTTCGCGCTGGATCAAGCGGCTGTTCGACATCGTGGGGTCGTCGTTGTTCCTGCTCGCCGCTTCGCCGATCCTGCTCGCGGTCGCCATCGCGATCAAGCTCGAAGATCGTGGCCCGATCTTCTTCAAGCAGGTTCGGGTCGGCCGCCGCGGCGAAGAGTTCGAGTGCTTCAAGATCCGTTCGATGGTCGTCGACGCCGAGGCCCGCAAGGCCGAACTCGAGTCGCAGAACGAGGGCAACGGCGTGCTGTTCAAGATGGCGCGCGACCCGCGCATCACCCGTGTGGGCCAGTTCATTCGCCGGTTCTCGATCGACGAGGTGCCGCAGTTCTGGAACGTTCTCCGTGGCGACATGAGCCTGGTCGGCCCGCGTCCGGCGCTGCCCCGTGAGGTGGCTCAGTACGACCGCGACGCCGTCCGCCGGCTCGACGTTCGCCCCGGCCTGACCGGCCTGTGGCAGGTGTCCGGCCGCTCGGACCTTTCGTGGGACGAAACCGTCCGGCTCGACGTGTACTACGTCGACAACTGGTCGGTCATGCAAGACGTGTCGATCATGATGCGCACTGCCGGTGCCGTCCTCGCTTCCAGAGGCGCGTACTGATCATGAGCTGAGAGCCATCCCCCCGGCTCTCACCCGGCACTGCGGGATCGGTAGCCCCGGTCCCGCAGTGCTTCTTCGAACCGACCGGTCCGCGGACGCCCCCGCGTCCCTCCGAAACGCCGGTCACCCGAAGCCTTCCCCGAACGGCTTCGCCCAACCACCGCGGACCCGACCGACATGGCCGGGTCCGCGGTGCGTGTGGCAGCAAGGCGCGGGCCTTGCCCCTCGGTTCAACCTGACGATTCGACGCCCGACCGTGCGCGGCCCCAGAACGAGCCCTAGGCTCGAGCCCATGACCGATGTCACCGCTCCCCTGCCCGGCGTCGAGACTCACCCCGGCAGCGGCCACTACGCCGTCTACGACCACGGCGCGCACGTGTGGGCCTGGCAGCCTGAGGGCCAACGCCCCGTGCTCTGGCTGAGTTCGGCCACTGCGCTCGCCGACGGCAAGGCGATTCGCGGCGGCATTCCGATCTGCTTTCCGTGGTTCGGCCCCGGCTTCTCGGGCGACAAGACGCCCCCACACGGCTTCGTGCGCACCACGGCATGGGTGCGCGATTCGGTCGAGCAGTCAGATCACGGCCTCGAGGTCAGCTACCTGATCGATCAATCGGTGACGGGTGATCAGCCGTTGTTCCCGGGCGCCTACTCGGCCAGGCTGACGGCTCGGTTCACCGCCGAGCATCTGACGGTGTCGCTGCGCGTCGACAACCACGGTGACGACGCGTTCACCATCGAAGAGGCGCTGCACACCTACCTCGCGGTCAGCGACGTGACCACCGTCACGATCGACGGGCTCGACGACGCGCCCTACCTCGACAAGGTGGCGGGCGATCAGGCCTTCGACAACGTGCAGCACGGCCAGTTGCAGATCACCGGACCCACCGACCGGGTGTTCATGCACGAGGGCGAGGTGACCGTCGACGACCCCGGCTTCGACCGGCGCATCGTGCTGCGCGGTTCGGGCTCGGCCAACGTGGTGGTCTGGAACCCGTGGTCGACCGGGGCCGAGAACATCGCCGACATCGGCCCGGGCGAGTGGCAAGGTTTCGTCTGCGTCGAGGCGGCCAACGCCTACGCCGACGCGATCACCCTGCTGCCCGGCGAACACTGGACGATCAGTCAACGCATAGAGCTAGAACCCCGCGACTGACTGCCCACTACACGTCATCAGGCGAACGCCGGGATCTGGCGCGTATCGGGGACGGTTCCGATTCCCGTTCATTGCATGAGTAAACACACTTGTCAGAGCGATTTGACCCAGGCCTGAACGGTGATCGGAACCGTCCCCATTACCCACCAGGACGAGAATCTGAACGGTAATCGGAACCGTCCCCATTACCCACCAGGATGCGTTGGTAGAACGCCAACTCCGCCTGCAGGGCACGCTCAACGGTCTCGGCCCGGCGGAAGCCGTGGCCCTCGCCCTCGAAGACGATCAGCTCGACCTCCAGCCCCTTGGCAGCCACTGCCTCAGCCATCGTCTGGGCCTGGTTCGGCGGCACCACCGCGTCGTCCGCCCCCTGCAGAATCAGCATCGGACAGTTGAGCGCGTCGACGTGATTGATCGGTGAGCGGTCGCGGTACACCTCGGACGCCTGCGGCCACGGCCCGACCAGTCCATCGAGGTAGCGTGACTCGAACTTGTGCGTGTCGGTGGCCAGTGCGGTGAGGTCACCGATGCCGTAGCGGCTGCAGCCCGCGGCGAAGGCGTCCGACGTGGTCAGCGCCCGAAGCGTCGTGTACCCGCCTGCGCTGCCGCCGCGAATCGCCAGCTTGGCGCCGTTCACGCGACCGCTGTCGGCCAAGAACTGCGCACCCGCGATGCAGTCGGCCACGTCGAGCTCGCCCCACCGGCCGTGCAACCGTTCGGCGTAGTCACGGCCATACCCGCTGCTGCCCGAGTAGTTCACGTCGAGTACGCCGAAGCCGCGCGTGGTCCAGAACTGAACACCCAGATCGAAGCCGCATGACGAGAACGCGGTGGGCCCGCCGTGGCTGATCACGATCAACGGCGGGGTCTCGACAGGCTCGACGACCGACCCAGCCGTCTCGACTCGCTCGACGGACGGGTTGACCGGCGCGTAGTACCAGCCGTGCACGTCACCGGCCTCCCCCGGCCAGCTCACCGCCTCGGCGTGGCTGACCCAGGCCGGTTCGAAAATCCGCCGCCCGGCGGCGCGGACGACCCGCCGGTGCCCAGGGGACAGCTCGACGATCTCGGTGGGCACGTCGGCGAATTCGGCCAGCAACACGATGCGGTCGCCGGCGGCGTCCAGGCTGTCGCAGTCGACCACGTCTGAGGTCAGGCCCAGGTACTCGCCGTTGCGCAGCAGCATCGGACGGCTGCGGCCGTCCACCCGCGGCCGAATCACCAGATCGCCCGCACCCGTCAACGCCACCGGGCGCCGTCCGAACACCCAGAACGGTTCCACCAGATCCGCGTTCAGGTGCGTCAGTTGCGTCACGGCCCCTTCGGACGACCGTGCGTACAGTTCGGCGAAACCCGTGCGGTCGGAACAGAACAACAACTCCTCACCACGCCACAGCGGGTGCGTGGCCGACTCCGCCGCACCACCCGCGACCACCTGCACGTCGTCGACCGTGAGGGACGAAACGTCGAACCGTCCGGTCACGATCAGGCACGAGTCCCACGGCATCGCCGGGTGCCGCCACTCCATCCAGGCCAGCCGTCCCCCGGCGCTCAGCTCGGCACAGGCATAGAAGTCGGCGCCCGCGACCAGCACGACCCCACCATCGTCGTTGGGGGCTTCCAATCGCAGCGCCACCAGGGTGTTCACCGGCTCACCGGGCTGCGAATGGTCTTCGCGAACGGCCAGCACCAGCCCAGCGCCGGGCAGCACCCGCAGGTCGGCGTAGCGCCAGCCACGATCGGGCGGCGTCAGTGCGATCGGCTCGGCGCCGTCCACCCGCAGCAGCTGCCCGGTCGGGTCGGAGCTGATCACCACCACCCCGTCGCGGGCGGCCCACGCGCCACCGCCGTATTCATGCACGCGGCTGCGCACGTTCTGCCCTGGCGCGACCTCTTCGACCGCACCGGCGCGTTCGCGCATCAACGCGACCCGACCGCCCTCCGCAGGTCGGCCCTCCGTCCAGTACAGGTCGGCGCCGTCGTACCGTGGTTCGCCCAAGCGCACGCCCGCTACCGCCAGCGACCGGGCCGTAAGCGGTGACGACCAGGCGCCGAATGCGTCGTTTACCATGCCGCCCACCGTAGTGAGCATTAGGATTTTCAGGACGAGTCAGCAACTACTATCATGTGTAGTAGATCATTTCATCGACGAAGAGGCGCCATGTCACGGGTTCTGAACAAGAAGCTGCGCAAGAAGATCACCACGGCCGAAGAAGCGGCCAAACTGATCAAGCCGGGGCACAACGTGGGCATGAGCGGCTTCACCGGAGCCGGCTACCCCAAAGAGATTCCCGGCGCCCTCGCCGCCAACATCAAGGCGGCCCACGAACGGGGCGAAGAGTTCATGATCGGCCTGTTCACCGGCGCGTCCACCGCCCCCGAGCTCGACGGAGTGCTCGCCGAGGTGGACGGCATCAGCTTTCGCACGCCGTACCAGTCCGACCCGATCATGCGCCGCAAGATCAACCAGGGCATCAGTGAGTACGCCGACATTCACCTGTCGCACCTGGCCCCGATGATCTGGGCCGGCTCGATGGGCCGACTCAACACCGCCGTCGTCGAGGTCACCGCCATCAACGAGGACGGCACCGCGGTTCCGTCGTCGTCGGTCGGCAACAACAAGACCTACCTCGACCAGGCCGACCAGATCATCCTCGAGGTGAACTCCTGGCAGTCGGCCGACCTCGAGGGCATGCACGACATCTACTACGGCACCCGGCTGCCACCCGAACGCCAGCCGGTGATGCTCACCCACACCGGTGACCGCATCGGCCAGCGCAACTACAAGCTCGACCTCGACAAGGTCGTGGCGGTCATCGAGACCGACGCCCCCGACCGCAACACGCCGTTCAAGCCGGCCGACGAAGACTCGAAGAAGATGGCGGGGTTCTTCCTGGAGTTCCTCACCCACGAGGTGAAGAAAGGACGGCTGCCCAAAGACCTGCTGCCGCTGCAGTCGGGCGTGGGCAACGTCGCCAACGCCGTGCTGGCCGGCCTGATGGACGGCCCGTTCAGCTACCTGACCAGCTACACGGAGGTGATTCAAGACGGCATGGTCGACCTGATCGATGCCGACAAGATGACGGTTGCCTCGGCCACGGCGTTCTCGCTGTCGCCGGAGTACGCGAACCGCATGAACGACCAGGCCAAGCGCTACCGCGACAAGATCGTGCTGCGTCCGCAAGAGATCAGCAACCACCCCGAAATGATCCGCCGGCTGGGCGTGATCGCCTGCAACGGCATGATCGAGGCCGACATCTACGGCAACGTGAACTCGACCCACATCATGGGCTCGAAGATGCAGAACGGCATCGGCGGCTCCGCCGACTTCACCCGCAACTCGTTCATCTCGGCGTTCGTCACGCCCTCGGTGGCCAAGGGCGGCGCGATCAGCTGCATCGTGCCGATGGTCAGCCATCACGACCACACCGAGCACGACGTGCAGGTGCTGATCACCGAGCAGGGCCTGGCCGATCTGCGCGGCAAGTCACCCAAGCAGCGCGCCAAGCTGATCATCGCCAACTGCGCCCACCCGACCTACCGCCCCTTGCTCGAGGACTACTACGAGCACGCCCAGAAGGTGTGCAACGGCCTGCAGACCCCCCACGACCTGCGGCTGTCGCTGAGCTGGCACCAGCGGTTCCTGGAGACCGGCACGATGCAGCCGGCCTGAACCTCGGGCCCCCCGGCTCGGCCGGCCTACGACGTCCGGACGCCGTCGGCCCCTGCCCAACCGGTTCTGCCCTTTCGTCGACGGGAGGGCAGAACTGATTAGGCAGGGCTTTGGGCGGCACGGCGTCCGGGGACGCGCGCGCGTGGCACCGCGTCCGGGGTGTCGGCTTGCGACCGCCGGTCAGCCCTCGGGAGCGGTCCGACTCTCCGAACCGGCGTCGGCGCCGATCGCGGCGTGCTCGGCCGGCACGATGATGCCGTTCAAGAAGTCACCCAGGCAGCCGACCACGTCGACGGTGTCGCGATCGAGCAGCCACTGCGCCTGGATGCCGTCCCAGAGGGCGACCAGGGACGCCGCCGCACGGTCCACGTCGACACCGGGTCGGAGCCGTCCCCGGGCCTCCAACTCACGCAACCGCCGGGCATAGGACGCGCGCAACCTGGAGAACCGGTCGACGAAATAGTCGCGGGCCGGGTACCCCTCGGTGACCGCCTCGCCGCACAGCACGGTGTAGAGCTCGATCAGCCCGGGAATGGTCTGGTTGTGCATCGCCTGTGCAAGCACCACCTCGACCAGTCCCTGCGGGGCCTCGCTGGGCTGCGGTTTGGCGACCGCGTCCCGCTGCTCGAGGACCGCGATCAGCAGGGCCCGCTTGCTCGGGAAGTAATGCAGGATGCTGGTATGGCCCAGACCCACCCGGTCGGCCACCTCCTGCAACGACCCACCCTGGTAGCCGCGGGCGGCGAACACATCGAACGCGGCCTCGATGATCTGCCGCCTCCGTTGCGCCGACTTCGCATAAGGCCCCCGCTTGCGGTCTTGTGTCTTCATCGAGCGAAACATTACCGGCCGCGTCCACTCCTCGGTTGAATTTCGAGCAACTACTCGATTTTTGTGCTAGCGTCCAGCCCAGCCTGGGCAGCAGCCTCGGCTACCCCCTCACAACGATGTGGAGGCACATGCGAACCCTCACGCGACGCCGAGTCCTGGGCCTCGGCCTGGGTGCCGTGGCCGCGGGCATGGTGGGCGGGTGCTCGACACCGGGCACCATCTCGGTCAACAGCCTGCCGGTCATTCCGCCCAAGGCCCCGGGTGAGAAGATCACCCTCACCTACTGGGCCTGGTTGAAAGACCTGCAGAAGGTCGCCGACATCTGGAACCGCCAGCATCCCGACGTCCAGGTGAACGCCGTCTGGATTCCGGGTGGGAACTCGGGTGGCTACCAGAAGATGTACTCCGCGCTGGCCGCCGGCGGCGGGCCCGACATGGCCCAGATCGAGATGCGATCGATCCCCGAATTCATCCTCGTCAACGGCCTGGTCGACCTGGCCCGCTACGGCGCCAACGATCACGCCGGGCAGTTCGACCCGACGCTATGGAGCCAGGTGAGTTTCACCGGAGGCGTCTACGGGGTCCCGCAGGACTCCGGACCGATGGGCTTCTACTACCAGACCGAACTGCTGGACGAGGTGGGCGCCAAGCCGCCGACCAACTGGGACGACTGGCGCGCGGTCGCGACCGAACTGCGCAAGGTGGACAGCTACCTGGAGTGCTTCTCGCTCTCGGACGCCAGCTTCTTCTGCTCGCTGGCCACCCAGGCCGGCGCCGAGTGGCTGACGCCGACCCCGGAGGGCTGGCTGATCAACATGACCGACGACGCCACCATGAAGGTCGCCCGGTTCTTCGACAAGGCGATCGATGACGGTCTGGTCACCACCCAGATCTCACCCTTCTCGCCGGCCTGGTTCGCCGCCTGCTCCCGGGGCGGAATAGCCGCCCTCACCGGCGCCAGCTGGGCCGACGCCCTGATCGAGGGGGTGGCCGGCGGCAAGGGACGCTGGCGCGTGGCGCCGATGCCCCGCTGGGACACCGGCTTCGGCTCCAGCTACTGGGGCGGCTCCACGACCGCGGTCCTCTCCAGCAGCCGCCACCCGAAGGAGGCGCTGGACTTCGCCGTCTGGCTGAACAGCTCGCCGGAGGGCGTCGACGGCCTGATCGAGAACAGCGGCATCGGCTGGTCGGCCAACCCCGCTCTCATCGGCACCCCGCGGCAGCAGCCGTCCGAGTTCTTCAGCGGGCAGGACTACAACCAGGAGATCTTCGTCCCTGCCGCCAAACAGCAGAACGCCGATTGGAGCTGGTGGCCGATCACCCAGCAGTCGTTCAACATCCTGGCCGACGGTTTCCGCCGCAAGGCCACCGGCGGGACCCTGGTTGACGCCGTCGCCGACGCCGAGAAGAAGATCCTGACCGCCTTCACCAACAAAGGCCTGAGCATCCGAAAGGTGTCGGCATGAGCACCACCCAGCCGCACGCCCGCAAACTGAACGCGGCCACCAGGCGGGCCCCCTGGATCCTGCTGGCACCGTTCCTGGTGCTGTTCGCCCTCACCTTCGTGCTGCCGATCCTGACCGCGGTCGGCTCCAGCTTCACCCGGGTGACCCGGGCCGGGCTCTTCGGCGAGGAGGGCGTGACCAGCGGTTTCGCCGGCTTCGCCAACTACGCCCAGGCCCTCGGCGACGGTAACTTCATCGCCTCGATCGGACGCATGCTGCTGTTCGGCGTCGTCCAGGTACCGGTGATGATCGTGCTGGCCACGATCCTTGCCCTGCTGCTCGAATCCGCCTCGGCGAAGTGGCCCGGCCTGTTCCGCGCCGCCTACTTCATGCCCTACGGCGTCCCCGGCGTGATCGCCACCATCTTGTGGTCGTTCCTCTACGTGCCGGGGCTCAGCCCGATCGTCGACGTCGCCGGCTGGATGGGTCTCGAGGTGGACTTCCTCGGCGCCGACACCGTGCTGTGGTCGATCGCCAACATCGTCACCTGGAGCTACGCGGGCTACAACATGCTGATCATCGTCGCGCAGCTGAAGGCGATCCCGAACGAGCTCTACGAGGCTGCCCGGGTCGACGGCGCGACGCCGTTCCAGATCGCCTGGCGCATCCAGATTCCGCTGATCACCCCGGCCCTGGTGCTGACCACCGTGTTCTCGATCATCGGCACCCTGCAGCTCTTCGCCGAACCGCAGGTGCTGAGCAAGGTCGCGCCGGCCATCGACAGCCAGTTCACCCCCAACCTCTCCGCCTTCACCACGGCCTTCGCCTACAACGACTACAACGTCGCCGCGGCCCAGGCGGTGCTCATCGCGGTGGTCGCGTTCGTGCTCTCGTTCGTCTTCCTCCGCCTCACCAACCGGGAGGACTCGTGACCACCACCACCGCCTCGAAATCGGCGACGCGCGCGGCCCGCGCCGCCGGCACTGCCGATCACGCCAACCGCTCGGCCGGACGCTCGGCCGCGATGACCATCGTCGTCACCGGCCTGCTGGTGATCGTCGCGCTGTACTTCATCGTCCCGGTCTACTGGGTGTTCGTGGCCGCGTCGAAGACGACCGAGGACCTGTTCTCGTCGTTCGGGTTCTGGTTCGCCCCGAACTTCGCGCTGTGGGAGAACCTGAGCCAGGTCGTCACCTACGACAACGGCATCTTCGTGCGCTGGTTCCTCAACTCGGTGCTGTACGCGGGGGTGGGCGCGCTGCTCGCCACCTACCTGGCGGCCGCAGGCGGATACGCCCTGGCCAAGTACAAGTTCAAGGGCAGCAACGTGATCTTCGGCATCATTCTCGGCGGGGTGCTGGTTCCCGGCACGGCCACCGCGCTGCCGCTGTTCCTGTTGTTCAGCCAGCTGGGTCTGGCCAACACCTACTGGAGCGTGCTGATCCCGTCGCTGGTCTCGCCGTTCGGGCTGTTCCTGTGCCGGATCTACGCCGACGCCACCGTGGACGACGCCCTGCTCGAGGCCGCTCGGCTGGACGGCGCCAGCGAACTGCGGATCTTCCACACGGTCGGCCTGAACATCCTCACCCCGGCCCTGGTGACGGTGTTCCTGTTCCAGCTCATCGGCATCTGGAACAACTACTTCCTGCCGCTGGTCATGCTGGCAGACTCGCAGCTGTACCCGATCACGCTCGGCCTGAACAACTGGCTGGGCCAGGTCGATCGGTTGCCCGAGTTCTACGAGCTGACCACCGGCGGCGTCCTGCTGTCGGTGATCCCGCTGGTCATCGCGATGATCGTCCTGCAGCGCTTCTGGCGCGGTGGGCTCACGGAAGGAGCGGTCAAGTAGCCCCGCACTATCTGCTCGATCGGGGGCCTGGGTCCGGTACCCGGGCCCCCGCCCGTTCCCGGCTGGACAGCGACGCGCCGGAACTGTCGTTGAACGGCGACTGGCGGTTCCGGCTGCTGCCCGGCGCCCCCGGTGGCGCCGTCGCGGTGCTGCCGGACGGCGAAGCACCCGACGCGATCGCCGAGGACGGCTTCGACGACTCCGGCTGGGACGAGCTCCCCGTCCCGTCCCATTGGGTGCTGCACGGTGGCGGACGCTACGGGCGTCCGATCTACACCAATGTGCAGTTCCCGTTCCCGATCGAACCCCCGTTCGTGCCGGACGACAACCCGACCGGCGACCACCGCCGGCGCTTCGCGTTGCCCGCGGACTTCGCCGGCGCGGCGTCGGTGCTGCTGCGCTTCGACGGGGTCGAGTCGCGCTACCGGGTCTGGCTGAACGGGGTCGAGATCGGCATCGGGTCGGGCAGCCGGTTGGCGCAGGAGTTCGACGTGACCCATGCCGTCCGTCCCGGCGAGAACCTGCTGGTGGTGCGCGTGCACCAGTGGTCGGCGGCCAGCTACCTGGAGGACCAGGACCAGTGGTGGCTGCCGGGCATCTTCCGCGACGTGACGCTGCTCGCCCGCCCCGCGGGCGCCCTGGACGACGTCTGGCTGCGCACCGATTACCACGCCGGACGGGGCTCGATCCGCCCCGAGATCGTGGCCGCCGACGACGCCTACCCGATGACCCTGCGGGTGCCCGAGCTGGGCGTCGAGGTGACCTGGCATTCGGCGTCCGAGGTGTCGGGTATCGACGCCGGCCCGGTGCAGCCCTGGTCGGCGGAGCTGCCGCGGCTCTACGACGCCACGGTCGCCTCCACCGGTGAGACCGTGCGGCTGCGGCTCGGCTTCCGCACCGTCGAGATCGCCGGCGACCGGCTGCTGGTCAACGGCGAACGGCTGGTCTTCCACGGAATGAACCGGCACGAGACGCACCCCGATCGCGGCCGGGTCTTCGACGAGGACTGGGCCCGTGCCGACCTGCTGCTGATGAAGCGGTTCAACGTGAACGCGATCCGGACCAGCCACTATCCCCCGCATCCGCGGCTGCTCGACCTGGCCGACGAGCTCGGCCTCTGGGTGATCCTGGAGTGCGACCTGGAGACCCACGGCTTCGAGCCGGGTGGCTGGCGGGACAATCCGAGCGACGACCCGGCCTGGCGGGAGGCGCTGCTCGACCGCATCGAGCGCACCGTCGAGCGGGACAAGAACCATCCGTCGATCGTGCTGTGGTCGCTGGGCAACGAGTCCGGGACCGGCCAGAATCTGGCCGCGATGGCGTCCTGGGTGCATGGCCGCGACCCCGGCCGGCCGGTGCACTACGAGGGCGATTACGCCGGCGCGTACACCGACGTGTACTCGCGGATGTACTCCCCGGTTCCCGAGACGGCGTCGATCGGCCGTGACGACTCCGGCGCGCTGCTGCTCGGCTGTTCGGCGTCCGAATCGGCGCGACAGCGCTCGAAGCCGTTCCTGCTCTGCGAGTACGCCCACGCGATGGGCAACGGCCCGGGGGCGCTCGACCAGTACGAAGAGCTGGTCGAGCGGTATCCACGGTTGCACGGCGGCTTCGTCTGGGAATGGCGCGACCACGGCCTACGGACACGCACCGCCGACGGCATCGAGTTCTTCGGCTACGGCGGCGACTTCGGCGAGGTGGTGCACGACGGCAACTTCGTGATGGACGGCATGGTGCTCTCCGACGGAACGCCCACCCCCTCGCTGCACGAATTCGCCCAGGTCGCCGCGCCGTTCGCGATCGAGGTCGCCGACATGCTCACGATCCGTAGCCGGCGGCACAGCGCCGACTCGGCGGACGTCGTGTTCGCGTGGTCGGCCGAGGCCGACGGCGAGCCGCTGGCCTCCGGCGAACTGGACGTGCCCGTGCTGGCACCCGGCGCGTCGGTGACCGTGGCGCGTCCGGCGCTGCCCGGACTGCCGGACGGGGCCAGCGAGCTGTGGC
>ERZ724512.1124-NODE-1124-length-12560-cov-12.912195_pt1 | contig 12560 bp, 14 predicted proteins | sample MGYA00376045_ERZ724512 | MGnify/ENA primary metagenome ERZ724512 (study PRJEB28724, sample SAMN07190883) | activated sludge metagenome | isolation source: activated sludge of sewage treatment plant in Hong Hong | place: Hong Kong | collected 2016-03-17 ... | reverse complement strand
CCTGGTCGCGGCAGCACCGGGCGGTGTCATGCAGGCGGCCGCGGGGCTCGCGCTCCTCGGCACCCTGGGCGCCGCCCTCGCCGGGGCGCTCGCCGACGAGGACGGGCGGGAGGCCGCCGTCGTGTGCTTCCTCGTCGCCGCGTCCGGGATCAGCGTGCTGGGCGTGGGTGCCGCCTTCTGGGCGCTGGTCGCCGGGCTCGTCCTGCGACCGGTGCTGAGGTCGGTTCCCCGCCCCCGCGTTTGAGGCCGACGGGGGGCGGGCAAGGGTCTGGCGTCAGCGACCACTCGGGGGAACGACCTGATGACCGACGCCATCGAGGACCTTGCCGTCCTCAGGGAGCGCAGCGACGTCCTGCTCCAGCAGGTGACCGGCGCCCAGGACCGGGTGCGGCCCGTGCAGGCTGCCGACACCAGCGGGCAGGTCACCGTCCGCCTCGATGCCGACGGCCGGCTCGAGTCCGTGCAGGTGGGCTTCACCTGGGACCGGACCCTCGGCGCAGCCGACCTGCCCGCCGCCGTGCTCGAGGCCGTCGCCCAGGCGCGCATCCAGCAGGTCGAGCAGTACGGCGAGGCGATCCGCGCGATCGAGGACGAGCCCGCTCCCCGGGCCCGTCCCGCGCGCACCGACACCCCGCTGCTCGACGCCTTCCGTGAGCGCATCGAGGTGCGCGGCGGCGGCACCGACGCTGCCCGCGAGCTGACCGAGGAGATCCTCACCGACGCCCGCAGCGGCCTCGACGAGGCCAACCGCCTCCTCGACGAGCACGCCGACCGCCGGTTCCGCGCGCGGAGCACCTCCGGGCACGTCACCGCGACCGCCCTCGGGAACGGCGACGTCGAGTCGATCGAGCTCGACACGTCGTGGGTCCCGCGCGCCCACCCGGCCAACCTGGGCCGCGAGATCACCGAGGCGATGCTCGCGGCCGCGCAGCAGGCCCGGCGCGAGGGCCTGTCCGCCGTCCTGCAAGCGACCAAGCTCGCCGACATCGCCCGGCTGGCGGTCGGCAGCACCACCACTCCCGAGGGGGACCAGCGATGACGATGCAAGCGGCCTTCGAGGCCCTGACCAGCGAGGCGTCCGAGTGGGACGACACGTCGCGGGCCCTCAGCGACGCGGCGACGACGGTCTCCGGGCTCCAGCTGTCGGCGGCCCAGTTCTCGTTCGTCTGCTTCATGACGGGCATCGACGACAGCTACGCCCAGGCGCGCCAGCACGTGGAGGACGTCCTCACCGCCGGCGCGCGCGAGACCTCGCAGCTCGCCGACGCGCTGCGCGAGGTGCGGCGCGACTTCGAGAGCACCGACCAGCAGGTGGTCTCCGAGGTGCAGTCCGTCTGGATCCCGGAGTAAGGAGGCACGACGGATGGGACCCGAAGCAGTCGACCGGATCATGGACCTCCTCGACGAGGTGGACGAGAAGGTCCAGGCGCTCACCGACAAGGTCAACGACATCCTGTCGTGGGTGCCGTGGGGCCTGGGCTGGGTGGTCGACAAGTTCAAGGACCTCTGGGCCGCCGCGATGGACAAGCTCGGCGAGTTCTGGGACAAGGTGAAGGAGTTCATCTCCTACATCGGTGCGCCCTGGGACCTCGACTCGGCCAAGCAGGAGTGGATCGAGCTCGGCAGCCCGGTCGCGGCCCGCGCCACCGAGGCCGATCGCTCGCAGAGCGCCGTCGACACCGAGTGGAAGGGCCAGGCCGCCGACCGCTACGCGATGTCGCTCGGCGCCCAGGGCAAGGCGCTCACCGCCGTCCAGGGCAAGCTCAGCTCCGTCATCGGCCCGGCCCTCGGATCGGTCTCGACCGCGCTCTACATCTTCTACGGCGCGGTCGCCGTCGCGATCGTCGCGATGATCGTCGGCATCGTCACGGCCACCGGCGAGGCGGTCAGCATCCTCGGGCTCCCCGCGGTCCCGCCGACCGTGATCGTCGCGGTCGCGACCGCGATCCTGGCCCTCGGCACGGCCGTGATGAACCTGCGCGGTGCGGCGTCCGGTGCCAACACCGAGTTCCTCAAGGTCGCGAACGAGACCGGCGACTTCGGCACCGACAACTGGCCCCGGGCGGTCGTCGGATGACGTCGGCCCCCACCGTCGCCGTGCTCGACCGGGTCGTCAACCGCGGCACGGCGGTCGCCGTCGTGGGGCACGCGGCCGTCCTGGCGATCGCGGTGCTCGCGGCCCGGGACACCGGGGGGTCGATGTTCTGGCTGCTCGCGCTGTTCTGCGCGCTCGGCATGGTCGCGAACCTCCTGGCCTGGGCCTCGGTGCGGTCGGGCAAGGTCGTCTGGGACCTCGGCGTCCTCACCCTGGTCGCCTCGCTGCCCGTGCTCGTCGTGGCGAGCACGCGGCCCGGCGGTGCCGTCCTGCTGGTGCTCGGCGGGACCTGCTACTTCATCGACTGGCTGGTGTTCAAGAACGCCCTCAGGATGATCAGCGGACGGTGATCAGCGGACGGTGATCAGCGGACCCTGAAGGTCACCCAGGTCGACCGCAGGCCGAGCACCGAGCGGAACGTGTCACCCGAGACGCTGACCCGCCCGCCCGTGCCGCGCAGGGTGATCGACACGACCCGGCCGCCCCAGTCCCCGTGGCCGTCGCGCTGGACGACCGTGATCCGGCGCAGGTCGCCGACCGCCGGCCAGGCGCGCTCGAGGGAGCCGTCGGTGAGCTTCACCGACCAGCTGTGCACGGGGTTGCCCGACCAGCCGTCGTACGGGTCCTCCTGGGCGGGCAGGTAGGGCACCGACCCGGCGGCCGTCCACCCGCCGCTGCTCGACCCGAACTGGGTGAAGGCCGGCTCGCCGCCGCTGGTCAGCACCTGGTGGGCGGTGTCGTCGACGGCTCGGTTCGACGCCGGGTACTCCGCGTCGTACCCCCCGTAGACCTGGCAGGATCCCGTGTCGCAGATCTGGTACGCGGACGACAGCGGGTGGCGGCGCTCGTAGGCCGCGTAGGTCCGCGCAGCGACCGCCTGGGCGCGCACGGCGTCGGCGTGCCACGAGGCCGGGATCTCCAGCGGCACCACGCCCTTGAGGTAGTTGTCGAGCGCGAGGTCGTTGACGGTCACCCGCTCCCCGCCGGAGGTCACGGCCGTGCGCAGCCGGCCGCGGTAGGCACGCTCGCCGGTCGGGGTCACCAGCGTGACCGGGTCGCCGGCGGCGTAGAACTCCCCCTCGCCGTCGAGCGCCTTCCACCGGTGCCAGCGCTGCGTGCGGTAGGACACCCAGGTCACTCCGGCCGAGCTGCGCGCGACCCGCCACTGGCGCGCTCCGTTGTCCGGAAGGTCAGTCGCGGCACCGCCGGCGGTGTCGCGCACGGTCAGACCCCGGCGGGCCAGGACCACCAGGTCGTCGGAGGTGTCGGCGGTGACCAGCACCGTCACCCGCCGCTTCGCGACCCCCCAGTCGGTCTCGGGATAGTAGAACTGCACGATCTGCCGGTAGGTCAGGCCCTGGCGGGCCGCCCCCTCCGCACCGTACTGCGACATCCCGTGGCCGTGGCCGTAGCCGTGCCCCTTCACGGTGATCGACGCGCTCGCCGGGACCGGCCACGTGTCCGAGCCCCGCGCCGCGTCCGCCGGCGACCCCAGCGCCAGGGCCGCACCCAGCGCGGCGGCGACGACGGCGGGCACGGGACGCATGACCCCAATGGCATCACGCGTCACAGGAGCCTCGCAACGGGACGGCTGAACTACAGATCGGTAGTTCGCCGGTCGCTCAGCTGACCCTCATCGTGAACCACGAGGAGGCGAGCTGCAGCCGCTGGGCGAAGTCGGAGCCCGTGAGCGTCACGGTCCCCGCGGAGCCCGTCAGCGTGACCGTCCCCACGCGGCCACCCCACTCACCGTGGCCGTCGCGCTGGCCGAGCTCGATCCGGGCGAGGTCGCCGACGGCCGGCCAGGCGGCCTCGATCTCGGTGTCGCGGAACGGGACCGTCCACGCATGGTAGGGGTCCTTCGGGCTGTCCCACCGGTCCCGCCGGGCGGGGAGGTACGGCGCACCGCCGTCGACCGTCCAGCCGCCGCTGCTCGCCGTGAACTGCGTGAACGCCGGCGCGCCGTCGTACGTCAGGACCTGGTGCGCCGTGGCCTTCACGGCGGTGTCCGAGGTCGGGTACTCGGCGGTCGCCCCGCCGTAGGCCTGGCAGGCCTCGGTCTCGCAGAGATCGAAGACGGCGTCGCGTCGGTCGGCGCGCTCGTGCACCGCGTACGTGCGCGCAGCGACCGCCTGGGCGCGCAGCGCCTGCTGATGCCAGACCGAGGCATAGGTCTCGGCCGGGACGACGCCGCGCAGGTAGGTCTCCAGCGGCAGCACGTCGACGGTGATCCGGTTGCCGGGCGAGGACGGGACCGACTTCAGCACGCCGCGGTACGACGTGCTGCCGTCGGCGGTGTACAGGCGGACCGGGCGGCCGTGGGCGGAGAGCTCCAGGAGGCCGCTCACCCGACGGAACTGGTGCCAGCCGTGCGAGCGGTACTGCAGGATGCTCGCGGCGTCCCCGTCCGGGACGATCCGCCACCGGTCAGCACGGGGCCGGGCGCGGGCGAGGTCCCAGGTCTGGGCGGTCCCGGTCCGGCGCGCCGTCAGGCCGGGGCGAGCGGCGACCTGCACGTCGTTGGTCAGGTCGCGGCTGATCCAGACGCGGATCGACCCCGCCGCCGTGGTCCACCTCGTGTGCGGGTAGTAGTAGCCGACGATCTGGCGGTAGCCCTGGCCGAGCTTCGCGGCATGCTGGGCGCCGTACTGGGACATCCCCTTGCCGTGGCCGTAGCCGTGCCCGTCGATCGTGATCCTCGCCGAGTGCGGGACGTCCCACCCGTCGGCCGCCGAGGCGGACGGGCCGAGCGCGACGACGGCGGACAGGGCGGTGCCGAGGACGGCGAGCCGACGGAACATGGGAACTCCCGAGAGTGCGTCAGATGCGGTGCAGGCGCCGGGCGGCCTCCGCGATCGAGCCACTCATCGACGGGTACACGGTAAACGCCTGCGCAAGCTGGTCGGCCGTCAACGACTCCGCCACCGCGATCGAGACCGGGTGGATCAGCTCGCTCGCCCGCGGGCCCACGACCACCCCTCCGACGACGATGCCGGTGCCAGGACGGCACATGAGCTTCACGAACCCGTCGTGCACGCCCTGCATCTTCGCGCGAGGGTTGCCCGAGAGCGGCAGCGTGACGACCTCGGCCTGCATCTCGCCGGCGTCGACGGCGTGCTGCGACCAGCCGACCGTGGCGATCTCCGGCGCCGTGAACACGTTGGACGACACCTTCTTCAGGTCCAGGGGCTGGACCGCGTCGCCCAGGAAGTGCCACATGGCGATGCGGCCCTGCATGGCGGCCACGCTGGCGAGCATCAGGACGCCCGTGCAGTCGCCGGCGGCGTACACGCCACGGGCGGACGTGCGCGACACCCGGTCGACATTGACGAAACCGCCGTCCTTGAGGTTGACGCCGGCCTCCTCCAGACCCATGTCCGCGGTGTTGGGCACCGAGCCGAGAGCGAGGATGCAGTGCGACCCCGCGACGGTGCGACCGTCGGTCAGCGTGACCGTGACCGTGTCGCCGTCCCGCGTGACCGACTCCATGCGGGAGCGTGGGAGCACGTTCATGCCGCGTCGCCGGAGGACGTCCTCGAGCACCTTGGCCGCGTCGGCGTCCTCGCCGGGCAGCACCCGGTCGCGCGAGGAGACCAGCGTGACCGGGATCCCGAGGTTGAGGTAGGCGCTGGCGAACTCCGCCCCGGTGACGCCGGAGCCGACCACGATCAGGTCGGTGGGGACCTCGGTCAGGTCGTAGACCTGCTCCCAGGTGAGGATCCGCTCCCCGTCGGGCTGGGCGGTGGGCAGGGTGCGAGGCGCCGCGCCTGTCGCGACGAGGACGGCGTCGGCGACGAGCTCGCGCTCGGTGCCGTCGGCGAGCTCCGCGACGACCCGGTCGGGGGCGGCCAGGCGCCCGCGCCCGCGCAGGACCGTCACCCCGTCGCGGGTGAGGCGTCGCTCGATGTCGGAGGACTGGTCCCCGGCGAGCCGCTTCACCCGGGCGTTGACCGTCGCGAGGTCGACCCGGATGCCGGTGGCGGCGTCGCCCTCGTCGTCGTGGAAGGCGACGCCGAGCTCGGCGGCGTCGGCGAGGTCGCTCATCACCTCGGCGGTCGCGATCAGGGTCTTGCTCGGGACGCAGTCGGTGAGGACGGCCGAGCCACCGACGCCGTCGGTGTCGACGACGGTCACCTCGGCGCCGAGCTGGGCGGCGACGTGCGCCGCCTCGTAGCCGCCGGGGCCCCCACCGATGATGACGACGCGTTCGGACATGGTCACAGGTTGATCATGTGGCCGGCGATGCCCTCGACGGCTTCCTTCATCGCCTCCGACAACGTCGGGTGCGCGAAGATGTTGCGAGCGACCTCGTCGGCGGTGAGGTCCCACTGCTGGGCCAGGGTGAGAGCCGGGAGCAGCTCGGTGACCTCGGGCCCGATCATGTGCGCGCCGACGATCTCGTTGTACTGGGCGTCGGCGACGATCTTGACGAAGCCCACGCCCTCGGCCATGCCGCGGGCCTTGCCGTTGGCGCTGAAGGGGAAGGTCGCGACCTTGACGTCGTACCCCTTCTCCTTGGCCTGCGCCTCGGAGTAGCCGAACGACGCGATCTGAGGCTGGCAGAACGTGGCCCGCGGGATCATGTCGAAGTCGATCTCGACCGTCTCGGCGCCGTTGATCGTCTCGGCGGCGACGACGCCCATGGCCTCGGCGGTGTGCGCGAGCATCAGCTTGCCCGTGACGTCGCCGATCGCGTAGACGTTCTCGACGTTGGTGCGGCCGCGGGCGTCGACCTCGATCGCGCCGCGCTCGGTCACCTTCACGCCGGCGTTCTCCAGGCCGTAGCCCTCCACCCGGGGGGCGAACCCGAACGCCGCGAGCATCCGGTCGGCCTCGAGGACCTGGCTGTCACCGCCCCCGGCGGGGCTGACCGTGACCCGGACGCCGCTCCCGGTGTCCTCCACCGAGTCGACCTTGGTGGAGAGCAGGACCTTCACCCCGAGCTTCTTGTACTGCTTGAGCAGCTCCTTCGACACGTCCGCGTCCTCGGTGGGGACCATCCGGTCGAGGAACTCCACGATCGTGACGTCGACGCCGAAGTTGGTGAGCACGTAGGCGAACTCGACGCCGATGGCGCCGGACCCGCCGATGATGATGCTCCCCGGGAGGTCGCTGTCGAGGATCTGCTCCTCGTAGGTGACGACGTTGGCGCTCCTGCTCATGCCGGGCAGCATCCGGACCTTCGCTCCGGTGGCGATGATCAGGTTGTCGAAGGTGTAGGCCTGCTTGTTGCCGTCCTTGTCGACCTCGATCTCCGTCGGGGACTTCAAGGTGCCCCAGCCGTCGAGCTCGGTGATCTTGTTCTTCTTCATCAGGTAGTGCACGCCCTTGGCGCTCGCCTCCGCGACGCCCCGGCTGCGCTTGTGCGTCGCACCGAAGTCCATGGTCGCGTCACCGCTGATCCCGAAGGTGTCCTTCTCCCGGGTGATGATGTGGGCGATCTCGGCGTTGCGGAGCAGTGCCTTGGAGGGGATGCAGCCGACGTTGAGGCAGACCCCTCCCCAGTACTTCTCCTCGACGACCGCGACGGTCTGGCCGAGCTGGGCGGCGCGGATCGCGGCGACGTACCCGCCGGGTCCGGCGCCGAGGACGAGGGTGTCGAAGTGCGAGGTCACGGGCGCCAGCCTACTGACGTGAGGCAGGCCACCCTCCATCGCGCCACCGGGGCACGGCACTAGTCTGCGGGCGTGACGCTTTACGCCGCCTACGGGACCAACCTCGATCCCGCCCGGATGAGCGAGCGCTGTCCGCACTCCCCGATGGCCACCACCGGTTGGCTCCAGGGCTGGCGGCTCACGTTCGGCGGCGAGGAGCACGGGTGGGACGGGGCGCTGTCGACGATCGTCGAGGACCCGCTCGAGCAGGTCTTCGTCGCGGTCTACGACGTCACCCGCGAGGACGAGGCCAGCCTCGACGGCTGGGAGGGCGCGGACCTCGGGCTCTACCGCAAGACCCGGGTCCGGGTGTCGACCCTGACCGGCGAGCTGGTCGTGTGGACCTACGTCCTCGACGCCTACGAGGGCGGATTGCCCTCCGCGTCGTACCTGGGCATCCTGGCCGACGCGGCGGAGGCCGCGGACGCCCCGGACGACTACGTGGCCGCGCTCCGCATGCGGCCCTGCCGGTCGACCGGGCTGTAGGCAGCGCCCGGGTCCACTCGGGACTACTCGGGACTACTCGGGCGAGACCGTGTGGCAGACCGCCTCGACGTTGTTGCCGTCGGGGTCGCGGACGAAGGCGCCGTAGTAGTGGTCGTGGTACTCCGGGAAGTGCCGGGGCTCGTGGAGCACCTCTGCGCCGAAGGACACCGCGGCCTCGAAGAAGGCGCGCACGTCCTCGGCCGACCCGGCCACGAAGGCGACGTGGATCTCCCGGTTGGGGCCTGCAGCCGGGCCCTCCTCGGGCTGGCGCCCGATCCAGAACGCCGGATGGGAGGTGCCGTAGCCGATGGCGACGCCGTGGTCCATCAGGCGGCGGTGGCCCAGGACGCCCAGGACGCTGTCGTAGAACGAGGCGGAGCGCTCGAGGTCGGTGCAGTTGATGCCCAGGTGGTCGATCATGGGAGCCAGCATGGCGGACTCGCCGCCGCTCCGGGACCCCTACTAGAGTCGCGTGGGTGACCGAGCAGGTGGATGCGCAGAGCCCCTACGACCTCGCCGACCAGGCCGCCGCACGGCTGGCCGAGCTCACCGGGGTGGAGCGCCACGACGTGGCACTGGTGCTCGGGTCCGGGTGGCTGCCGGCCGTCGACGCCCTCGGGGAGGTGACCGCCGAGATCGCCACGACCGACCTGCCGGGCTTCTCCGCGGCGGCCGTCGCCGGCCACTCCGGCAAGATCCGCTCGGTCCGGTCCGGGGACCGGCAGCTCCTGGTCTTCCTCAGCCGCACCCACTACTACGAGGGCAAGGGCGTTGCCGCCGTCGTCCACGGCGTGCGGACGGCGGCCCGGGCCGGGTGCCGCGCGATCGTGCTGACCAACGGGTGCGGTGGCCTCAAGCCCACGTGGGAGCCCGGCACCCCGGTGCTCATCAGCGACCACATCAACCTGACCGGCCGCTCCCCCATCGTCGGCGCGACCTTCGTCGACCTCACCGACCTCTACAGCTCGCGCCTGCGTGCGCTGTGCCACGAGGTCGACCCCACTCTCGACGAGGGCGTCTACGTGCAGTTCCCCGGCCCCCACTACGAGACGCCGGCCGAGGTCCGGATGGCCGGGGTCATCGGTGGGCACCTGGTGGGCATGAGCACCACCCTCGAGGCGATCGCTGCCCGTGAGGCGGGCATGGAGGTGTTGGGCATCAGCCTGGTCACCAACCTCGCGGCCGGCATCGGCGACGCTCCCCTGAACCACGCCGAGGTCCTCGAGGCCGGCCGCGCGGCGGCGTCGCGGATGGGTGCGCTGCTCGGTCAGGTCGTCCCGCGGATCTGACGCGCGCCGGATAGCCTGCGCGCGTGAAGATCCTCGTCACCGGCGCGGCCGGGAGCATCGGACGCGTCATCTCGCCCGGCCTCACCGAGCTCGGGCACACCGTCGTCGGCCTGGACCGGGTGCCGCAGCCCGACGGCGAGGGCGGGCGCTGGTACACGCTCGACTGCACCGACCCGGACGCGGTCGCGGCGGTCTTCGACGACCAGTCCTTCGACGCGGTGGTGCACCTGGCCGGGCACCCCGACGAGGCGAGCCTGCCGGACTCCTTGTCCTCCCACGTGATCACCACCGCCGCGCTGCTGGACGCGATGCGGGACCACGACGTGCCCCGCTTCGTCTACGCATCCTCCAACCACGCGGTCGGTCGCACCCCTCGCAGCGGGCTGCCCGACGACCTGCTGAGCGTGGACACCCGTCCGCGACCGGACACCTTCTACGGCGTCGGCAAGGTCGCCGCCGAGGCCGTCATGAGCCTGTACGCCGACCGCTACGCCCTTGACGCCGTCTCCTGCCGCATCGGCTCCTTCCTCGAGCGACCGGAGACCGTGCGGCACCTGTCCACCTGGCTCTCCCACGACGACTGCACCCGCATGGTCGAGGCCGCGCTCACCACCCCGGCCCCGGGGTTCGCCGTCCTCTACGGGATCTCGGCGAACACCCGCGCGTGGTGGGACCTCGAGCCGGGCCGGGCGCTCGGCTACGACCCGCAGGACGACGCCGAGGAGCACGCCGGATCGGTCGCCCCCGGCCCGCACGACGAGGCGGAGGCGGCCCACGTCGGCGGGCCGTTCGCGGGCGCCGTGTTCGAGCGGCCCGCGCTCGACCGCGCCTGAGTCAGGTCACGCAGGCGCGGGATCAGCCCGCGAGCCGCGCGGTCAGCCCGGCGATGCAGCCGTCCATCATCCGGTGGTGGTTCCAGCGCAGCAGCGGCCGGGCGGCGTACGACGCCAGGCCGAGCGCGCCGCGGACCGTCACCACCTGGGTGAGCTCGAGGCGGGTGCCGCCCGGGACCGGCGTCAGGTCGAACCGCACCCAGCCCTCGAGGTCGCCGTCCACCGCCACCTCGAGCCGCTCGGGCGAGCGGTCGACCGCGTGCAGGACCAGGTCGAGGGTGTAGGGCAGGTCCGAGCGACAGACGACCCGGGCGTCGTCGGGGCCCAGCGAGGCGACGGCGACGACCTGCGGCCACCAGTCCGGGTAGTGCTCGAGGTCGACCAGCAGGTCGTGCACCTGCGCGAGCTCCGCGGGCACCTCCCACCGACCGGAGAAGGTGAAGGAGGCGTGCACCCTCGTATCGTGCCCTCCATGACGACCGTCGACGTGACCGCCCTCCTCGACAGCGCCCGGGGCTGGCTGGCCGAGGACCCCGACCCGCAGACCCGAGCCGAGCTCGAGGCGGTCCTCGCGGAGGTCGAGGGCGGCGGCGACCCCGCCGACCTCGCCGACCGGTTCGACGGCACGCTGGAGTTCGGCACCGCGGGCCTGCGCGGGGCGCTCGGCGCCGGCCCGAACCGGATGAACCGCGTGGTGGTCACCCGCGCCGCCGCCGGGCTCGCGGCCCACCTCGTCGCGACCGGCCACGGCCGCGGGTCGGTCGTCATCGGGTACGACGCCCGCCACAACTCCGGCGTCTTCGCCCGCGACACCGCCGAGGTGATGACGGGCGCCGGCCTGACGGCGTACCTCCTCCCGCGCCCGCTACCCACGCCGCTCCTGGCGTTCGCGATCCGCGAGCTCGGCTGCGCGGCCGGGGTGATGGTGACCGCGAGCCACAACCCGCCGCAGGACAACGGCTACAAGGTCTACCTGGGCGACGGCAGCCAGATCGTGCCCCCCGCCGACGCCGAGATCGCCGAGCGGATCGCGGCGGTCGGACCGCTGGCCGACGTGCCGCGCGGTGGCGGCGGGACCGTGCTCGACGAGCAGATCGTGGACCGCTACCTCGACACCGTCGCCGACCTCGCGGTCGACGGCCCGCGCGACCTGGAGCTGGTCTACACGCCCCTGCACGGGGTCGGCGGCACCTCCGTGCAGCGGGTCCTCGAGGCGGCGGGGTTCCGCGAGCCCGCCGTCGTGCCCCAGCAGGAGCAGCCCGACCCCGAGTTCCCGACCGTCGCGTTCCCCAACCCGGAGGAGCCGGGCGCGATGGACCTGGCGATGGCGCTCGCCCGCGACCGCGGTGCCGACCTGGTCGTCGCCAACGACCCCGATGCCGACCGGTGCGCCGCCGCGGTGCCCGGGCCGCACGGGTGGCGGATGCTGCGCGGCGACGAGGTCGGGGCGCTGCTCGCGCACGCGTTGCTGCGGCGCGGCAAGCAGGGCACCTACGCGTGCAGCATCGTCTCGTCGAGCCTGCTCGGAAAGATGGCGGCCGCCGCAGGGCAGCCCTACGCGGAGACCCTCACCGGCTTCAAGTGGATCGGGCGGGTCGAGGGCCTGGCCTTCGGCTACGAGGAGGCGCTCGGCTACTGCGTCGACCCCGAGCACGTGAAGGACAAGGACGGCGTGTCGGCGCTGCTGCTGCTGTGCGAGCTGGCCGCGGAGACCAAGGCCGAGGGGCGCGCGCTCACCGACGTCCTCGACGACCTCGCGGTCGAGCACGGGCTGCACGCCACCGACCAGCTCTCGGCGCGTGTCACCGACCTCGCCGAGATCGCCGCCGCCATGGAGCGCCTGCGCAGCAACCCACCGGGCGAGCTCGGCGGGCTCGCGGTCGAGCAGGTCGACGACCTCGCGACCGGGAGCGCGGACCTGCCCCCGACCGACGGCCTGCGCTACCGTCTCGCCGGTGGTGCACGCGTGGTCGTCCGGCCGAGCGGGACCGAGCCCAAGCTCAAGTGCTACCTCGAGGTCGTCGTCCCCGTGCACCCCGACGACGGCGTCGACGCCGCCCGCATCGCCGCCGCCGGCCGCCTCGACGCGCTCCGCGACGGGATCCGGGTGGCCGCCGGCCTCTAGCTGCTGGTGGTCGGGCTTGTCGCCGGTGGTCGAGCTCGTCGAGACCCCCGCAGCCTGCGCGGGGCGCCGGTGCCGGCG
>ERZ724512.1123-NODE-1123-length-12561-cov-4.790341_pt1 | contig 12561 bp, 13 predicted proteins | sample MGYA00376045_ERZ724512 | MGnify/ENA primary metagenome ERZ724512 (study PRJEB28724, sample SAMN07190883) | activated sludge metagenome | isolation source: activated sludge of sewage treatment plant in Hong Hong | place: Hong Kong | collected 2016-03-17 ... | reverse complement strand
TGATCTCCTCTGGGACGTTGGCATCGAAGCACCGGTTGCCTGCCTCCATGTGGTACGTCGGGATCCGCTTGCGCTTGGCCATGATCAGCGACAATGCGCTGTTGGTGTCTCCCAGCACCAGGAAGGCATCGGGCTTCTCCTCCTCGAGTACCGTCTCGGTCTTGCGCAGGATGTCCCCGAGCGTCGCGCCGAGCGACGAGACATCCACGTCCAGCACATGGTCGGGCAGACGCAACCCAAGGTCCTCGAAGAAGACCGCGTTCGTTGCCGATCCCAGTTCTGGCCGGTGTGCACGAGCACGTGGTCGATGCCCTCGGTGGAGTCCAGCCGCTTCATCACCTCCGCGAGGCGAATGATCTCGGGCCGTGTGCCGACCACGGTCATGACCTTCACGTCACACGTCCTCGGGGTAGGTGTCGGGGCTCTCCGGATCATAGAGCTCATCTGCGAAGAACAACGTCACCAGCGGCTCGGTGCCGGTATTCGTGATCGAGTGCACCCAAAACGTCGGCATATCCACGATGGCCGGCTCACCGCCACTGACCGGAAACGTCACCACCTCGTCGGTGAACAACTTCCGCAACCGGATCTCGCCCTGCCCGGAGACCACAAGGAACCGTTCCACCTTGTGCCGGTGCCAGTGCTGCCCGCGGGTGAAGCCGGGGTTCGTCGACGAGTAGAAGACCTGGGTCTGCCCACCCGCGCCCTTCACGGCCTCCACCAGCCGGCCGCGCGGGTCCTCCGACGGAACCGGCCGGATCGGGAAGTGATCCGGGAACGTCGCCGACCGGTAGGTGTTGAAGAGTTCCTTCGTGAACGGGTCCGACAGGTCTGGCAGCAGCCCGGTCCGGTAGTCCTCCGCGATGGCCGTCAACCGCTCAGCGACCTCGCTGACCATCGTGGGCCGGCCGGCAACCTCGACCTGACCCGGCGTGGGGGAGAGCGCCTGATCCAGCAGGAGGTCCGCGATCGTCCCCACATGGACCAATGGCAACGGCTTGTCGTCCACCACCTGCGGGGTCTCACCGGCGACCAGCGCGTGGCAGAACGTCGCCACCACTGAGTTGTAGTTGGGCACCCCGTGCTCGCCGAAGATGTTCGGCATGACCACATCGACGAGGTCCGTCCCCTCTCGCAGGATGTCCGCCGCCTTGCGCTTGGACACCCCGAAGACCGAGTCCCCGAGCGCGTGGACCGAGTTGCCGTACACGACGGGGATCGCCCGGCCAGTGCGCTCCATCGACGCCACCAACTGCTCGGCCAGCCACGGGTTCACCCGCTCGATCTCGGACGGGTCGTGGGCGCGGTTGACACCCGCGAGGTGGATCACCACATCTGACTGACCCAGCGCAGCGTCCATCCGCGCGGGGTCGTCGAACTCCGCCTCCCGGATGCCCACCAGGTCGCCACCCCAGCGGGACCGCGCCGCGCAGCGCACATGCCAGGCTACGAAACCGTCGGGGCCCGTGACGGCGATGCGGGGTCCTGTCACACCGACACCTTCGCAAGAGCGGCGCGCATCTCCGGCAGGTCGGTGAGCAGTTCGGCGACTTCCTCGACGGACAACTGGTTGGTGTTGTGGGAGGTGTAGTCGTGCTTGTGCTCGACCTGGTGCCCGCCCTCCTCGACGAACATCCCGTAGTCCAGCGACCGCGCGTCCAGCGGTACCCGGTAGTACTCCCCGCAGTCCTCCGCCTCGGCCATCTCCTCGCGCGACAGCAGCGACTCGTAGAGCTTCTCCCCGTGCCGGGTACCGATGATCTGGATCTGCGGCTCCACACCCATCACCAGGGCCACCGCCTTGGCCAGATCCTCGATGGTGGACGCCGGGGCCTTGCGGATGAACAGGTCGCCGGGCTGGGCGTTCTCGAACGCGTACTGCACCAGTGCCACGGACTCGTCCAGGGACATCAGGAAGCGGGTCATCCGCGGGTTCGTGATCGTCATGGGCTTGCCGGCGCGCACCTGCTCGACGAACAGCGGGATCACCGACCCGCGCGAGTACATGACGTTCCCGTACCGGGTCACCGAGACCGTCGTCGAGGACTCGGGGTGATTGCGGGAGAAGGCGCAGGCGACGCGCTCCATCATGGCCTTGCTGAGGCCCATCGCATTGACCGGATACACCGCTTTGTCGGTGCTCAGACACACCACCGACTTCACGCCACAGTCGTGGGCGGCGCGGATGACGTTGTCGCTGCCCTGCACGTTCGTCGCGACAGCCTGCAGAGGGAAGAACTCGCACGACGGGACCTGCTTCAGCGCCGCGGCATGGAACACGTAGTCGACCCCGTCCATGACCTCTCGCACCGACGCCGCATCCCGCACGTCGCCGACGTAGAATCGCACCCGGCTGTCACCGAGCCGCCGGCGCATGTCGTCCTGCTTCGCCTCATCGCGAGACAGGATACGGATCTCGTCGATCGGCCCGGCGAGGAGTCCGCGCGTGACGGTGGAACCGAACGAGCCGGTCCCCCCGGTGATCAGGACCCTGCGGCCTTCGTTCTCAGGTGCTGCAACAACCATTCTCGTGTTCCCCCGTGTTGTAGCGGTTGGAACGAGACTACGGGAGGCGGATGTCCCGCGAGCGTCCGACCTGTCACCCCGTCCGTCGCACCACAGCCGCCCGTTCCGCGGCAGTCACCCTGTAGACCCTCGCCATCCGTTTGGGGTTAGAGGGTAACTCGTCACCGGCTTCGACCAGTTTCAACACCGACCTCTCCAACCCCAGCCGCTGCGCCGCCTCGGCCTGCGTCCAGCCGAGCGATTCCCGCAGGTGCCGCAGGTCCACCGCATCGGCCGGCCCGGGCTGCTCGAGGTCGTCGACGCCCAGCCCCAGCACCTGCGCCAACCGTCGCTGCGTCGAGGCCTCGGCGCCCGGGCCCCGGTCTCCCACGCCTTCACCGAGGCGGCGCTCACCCCGACCCGCTCGCCCAAATCCGCCCGCGACCAGCCTGGCGTCACGCGGCGCGTCGGCGCTGAACCGGCGGTTGCGTCGCACGACCCGGGCCCTACTTCTTGACCGTCCATTTCTTCGTGAACGAGTACGGCTGGTAGCCCGGCACGGCAGGGGCCTTCAACGACAGCTACACATAGAACTTCTTGGCCTTCCGGGTGGTCGTGATCGTGACCTTGCCGGCCTTGCTGGTCGTCACCGACGCGAACCGGGCCTTGTTCCCCATGGCGCTCTTCTTCGTCGACCAGGTGACTTTCGCGGTGGCCGTCTGCCCGGCGTTGGTCACCACGGCCTTCTTCAGCAGCACGGTCTTGCCCTTCGGCTTGATCCTCTTCGGCGGCTTCGGGCTCGCCGTCTGCGGCTTCGGGGCTGTGGGCAAATGCATCGTCCCGGTCAGGTACCAGCCGACCCCCTTGGACAGGTCATAGGCGGCGTTGGTCAGCAGGCAACTGCCGGTGGTGGTCGGAGCCGGGTAGGTGGTGCTGGCCACCGCGAACGCCCGGTCGCCGGGTCGTAGTTGTTGCCGGTCGCCTGCCCGCCGAGCCTCTCGGTGCCTGCCGACGACAACTCGGTGGTACCCGTCAGGCGGCACCGTTCGCGCCGGCCTTCAGCAGGATGTCGTAGTCCATCGTCAGGTCGACCTTGCCGTTGGCGTCGACGGTGCCCGTGATGGCCTTCGGCGAGACGGTGCCGCTGGCCCCGAGGAACAAGTCCGTCAACCCCGGCCAGGTCTGCCCGGCCGCGGGGAAGTTCAGGGCCCCGCCGGTGAACGTGCCTCCCTTCCACGACACCGCACCTTGGGAACTCAGGTAGGTGTACGGCGGCGCGGCGACCTTGGACAGGTAGACGTAACTGCAATTCGGGATGTACGAGTCGGTCCGGCCAGAACCCTGCGCGCACGGGGCGAGGGTGACCTCGGCGCCCCCGTCGGTCAGATCAACGGCTCCAGCGGGGATTGCGCCAACTGTCAAGAGTGCCGCAAGGCCGAATACTCCCACCGATGCCTTCTATACCTTTCACGTTTCCCTCCCGAGATCGTGCTGCGGTGACTCTGGCGGACCGTCATCGCAGCCGGGACATGAAGTCGTTCTAGAATACCCCGGACGGGGTCAAGCTGTTCGCGGCTGGCGCGGACATTATCGACGTAGGAGCATGCGCGCGGCCGTGCGGCTCCTTGTCGCCGACACTCCTGCTCAGGTCGTCCTGCGTGGCCTCGTGACACGAGACCATCCGGACCTCCGCCATGTCAGACTGCAAAAGGTGCCACGCGATCGTGTATCCGAAGGGACCCGTGCCGCAAGTAGTGTCAGATATCTGGCCCCGCGCCCTTCCACCAATGCCGTGTGCCATCCGCCGGTTTGCAGGGCGTCTCCGTCAGGCATGGAGGTAGGCCATTATGTTGCTCGTAACCAGGTGTCCGCGAAGGGTGCCGCTCTCCGCAGCAATTGCCACACGTGTCGATCCAGCAAACACCCCCCAAATGGCACGCCGTGCGGCGCTCTTGAAGCCGTGGACTAGGGGTGGCACTTCTCGGAAATCCGCACCCGAGAACCTCGCTGCTTTGGCCAGTTGTTGAAGGCTTCGCGAGGTGAACATTGACTTGTGCGTGAAGTCCCCGAACTGGATCCTTCCGTACACAGGCCCCGCTGCGTTCGGTACGCGCGCGATCATGATCCCGTTCTTGCTGAGGGCGCCACGCGCTGCCTCGAGCATGGGGAGCACCGCCTCGGGGTCCAGGTGTTCGAGGAAGTCGAAAGCGGTAACCACGTCCCACTGATCCTCGCTTCCGATTAGCGCGTCCGCGACGTCGCTCTGGTTCACGTAGTCCCTTCCCAGTGCATGTGCGTGAGAGACCTGTTCGGGGCTAATATCCACGCCAAATGCGTTCGAAACGCCTCGCTCACGAAGGTAGGCCGACAAACCCCCTTGGCCGCAGCCCAGGTCCAGACAGCGCGCCGATCGTGATGGGATCATCGCCAGCAGGTCCCTATCGAGCACGAGTCCGAGCGAGCTGGCGTCCTCGTAGCCCGCATGGTCACTGAGGTAGTTTTCGTATAGCCGATTCACGCTTGTCACCCTCTCACGTGTGCATGCCTGGCGGTCTGGCTGCCTGATCTGACAGTGCCGCCAGCGCTAGTTCGACGATGTTGGGCCCAGCTACGGTTGAGAACTGTTCGAAAGCCTCCCTGGCGCTTCTTCGCGCAGCCGCGAGCTCATCCAAGGTCTTGCCGGCCCAACGGTCCAGCAAAGCCGCTAGTGTCGCGGAATCCTCGCGATCGTCTATGAGGTTGCCCCCACCCTCGCGTATCACTTGGGTCCATGGCGTCGTCGGCGTGGTGATCACAGGGCAGCCGGCCTGAAGCGCTTCTGCGATGACGTGGCCGTAGTTCTCGCCGGCAGTGGGCAGGATCATGCAGTCTGAGTTCCACAGCAGTGCGGGGATCTCGTCGCGTTGGGCGAGCTCGTTGTGGGTCACCGTGACGTGGGGGGGCATTTGGGCGATGACGTGCTGGCACTTCTGCCAGTACTCGGGGTCTTCTGTCGGGCCAACGATGGATAGGTGTATCTCGCGGGTTACTTGACTCAGGCCCACGAGCAGGTGCAGGAGGCCCTTCTTGGGGTTGATCCGGGAGAGGAAAAGGGCGCGCAAGTGGTTGCTGGGTGTTGCCGGCACGCCCCAGGAGATCGCATCAGGGAGGTTGTTCGTCGTGGTGACCACTGGCTTCCCGCCGAACCACGCTGAGATGTTGGTGGCCTCAGCAGCGCTGGTCGCCCCGAACAACGACACGCCATGTCGATAGGCAGAACGGAACGCTGGCCCCGCCAATCGCTTCTTCCACTGTTTGAGGGCCAAAGCCCCCGGCTCCAACTCCCCGCGTGGGAGTAGCAGTACTGGGCCGTGGAGAACGCGAATCGACTTGAGGACGACCGGGAGCAATGCGTACCGGGGATCCCACACGCTGTTCACCACAATCAGGTCGAACTGTTGGCTGCTGAGTTGTCGCAGCAGGGAGGTCCACTGTCGGGGCGACGATCCGCTGACGTAGAAGACTCTGGCGTTTCCGCGTGTGAGCATCCGGCCCGAGAGACCCGGGAACGGCTCGGAATCGCCGAGGTCGCGGTCGGGGGCAACAGCGACGACTTGGTGTCGCTGGGACACGGTATTGACCAGATTGGTCATCGACCGTGCCGGACCCCCCGCCCGAACCGCAGGCTCAAATGCAGGCGCAAAGACAAGAACTCGCACGAGATCACCCCCGAAATCACCAGACCTCATGAGCGTAGGTCACGGCGGATCTAGCTAACTTCCGGCGCTTGCTTAAACTGGATCCGAGGCGAGCGGATCGTTTTCGAAATTTCGTCAAATTGGGGGAAACATGCTTGGTGGCGCTCGTAGGGCCAGAACCGGACTCGGCTGCCAAGGGCCTTCGCCGGAGGCTTCTCGATCCGGGCTCGATACCGTGGGCTACCGCCTGTTGGCTGACAGAATTGGCGGGTTGTGTGAGGCCGACTGCTACTTCCGGGGCGTTGCCTCCTCCGGCCGCCGCCTCCTGGAGTTCTCGACACGCTTGGTCGATTCCTTAGGCGAAGAGTCTGTGAAGGGTGAGTTTCTCGCCTCCTGTCGTCGTTCGCGCATGCGCCACGGTCTCCGGGAGCAGGGGATCATATGTGTGGCATAGGTGGGGTCTTGGGCAGGCCCACTGAAGGGTTTGCCGCCTTCATGCAGGATGCCCTTCGTCATCGAGGTCCCGATGGCCAGGTCTCGTGGGCGGAAGGTGGCATCATCTTGACCCAGACCCGGCTGGCGATCATCGATGTCTCCGACGAGGGCACCCAGCCGTTCCATTCTCGGGATGGGCGCTTCACCGTCATCTACAACGGCGAGATATACAACCACCAGGAGTTGCGCACCCGCCACGCCTTGGCCGCTCCGCCCTGCGACGGGGCCATGCTGCCTGAGTTGTGGGCGAAACTAGGGCCTGCTTGCCTCAGCGAGCTGCGGGGTATGTTCGCCATCTGTGTCTTTGATCGGCTCGACCGTCGCATGTGGCTGGCAGTTGACCCGCTCGGGATGAAGCCCCTCTATGTTCGGCGTCGGCCCGCTGAAGTGGCGTTCTCTTCCGAGGCCATGCCCCTTGCCCAGCATTTCGGCGATTCCGCACCGGAGGACGGCGCCCAGGCGATCTTTGAAGCGTGGGGGTGCCTTCCTCCCAACAGGTCGGGGATTGCGGCTATCGAGCGGCTGGTCCCCGGCGAAGTGCGTGAGTTCGACGGAAACGGCCATGAGGTCGCGCGATCGGAGATACCACTTGATCGATGGAAGAGGGGGGAGACGTCCTGGCGGGACGTGGTAGATGCGTTTGTAGAGTCGGTTGATCTGCACCTGATGGCTGACGTGCCGCTGGGCCTTATGCTGTCCGAGGGTGTGGACTCCGCGGCGGTTGCCTGGGCGGCTGCCGAGGCTGGCCGGAAACTGGACTGTTTCACACTTGACTTCTTGGGGTCGCCAGGCGAAGGCGCCGGCGCCGCACGGATAGCTGAGGCTTACGGACACTCGCACCATGTTCTGGGTGCGGATCCGGACGTGGAGTCCCTCGTGGACGACTACTTGACCCACGTCGATAGGCCAACTTGCGACGGGCTCAACGTCCTGCTTGTATCGAATGCGATTCGTGCAGCTGGCATCAAGGTCGCCCTGGCCGGGACCGGGGGAGACGAGGTCCTGGCCGGATATGGACACCACCGATCGCGGTGGGTGCTTGGCGACAAGGCAAGTAGGAGCGCCCGCTCGTCGGCCAGAGCAGGCCTGCGATTCGTGTCAAGTGGTCGTGGCATCGGTCCCTTTGGGCTCAGGCAACTCGGGCCAAGGGCTAACGAGAAACTGCTGGCGGGACTGCACGGGGTGGCGCGGGGGGTCCTCAGCGCTGATCCCCAGAAGCGAGTGGCAGCATACCGTGCACAGCACCCGGATTACGCGGATCTGGAAGTCGGCTTCGCCGGACCCCGCTTCGAAGACCTGGCGCCTGACCTCGGCGTTGGCCTCTTCACAGCGGCCGAATGGAAGTACTATCTCGGGCCGATGCTCCTGGCGGATGCTGATGTTTTCTCCATGGCCGCGGGGCTGGAGGCGAGACTCCCGTTTGTCGACGTCGGGGTGATCGCAGCAGCGCTCCAGGTTCAGGATCGTTCCGCTGGCAAAGGGGGCTTTGTTCAAGCCACCGGGGATGCACTCCTAGCCAGGATCGCCGTACGACCCAAGACCGGCTTTGAGCTACCCATGGGACGATGGCTTCGAGCGCTGCATGTCGGATCCGACCCTCGTGCGGGCACACGTGCTCTAACCCATGTCCGTGAGGCCCCGCGCCGATCTGAACTGGGGGAGTGGAAGGGACTCGTCTGGTCTTCTTGGGCCTCGAGGCTTGACTCGTATGGCGACGGGCCAGGCAGTGACGTTCGAGAGGCGTTCGGGTGAGGATTGCAATCGTCACGCAGGGTTATCTTGCCGGTGGGGGGGTGCCCACTATCGCACAATGGCTGCGGGACGAACTGACGGAGCGTGGGTGCGAAGTGCATGTACACGACCTGGCCGCTAGCAGTCGGGACGTGCGCAGTCGACGCGTCCTGTCCCCTGCGACATGGCGGACTCATGTAGTTCTGGAGGCGGATCCCACGGACCCGGAGTTGTTCCACTGGGGGGCCAACTGGGTCGAACTCGAGTCTCAGCGTTACCGTCCCCGCCATGCACTGACAGTCGCGCTCAACACCTACGACGTGATTCAGGTGGTCGCAGGCGGTCCTGCACTGGCGCTGGCCGTCAGCCGAGCAAGACCGGCGAAGATGCTGCAGGTCGCTACTACACTTCTTGCCGAGCGGCGCGCCCACCTGCCGGAGTTGCCACTGCCCGAGCGGGTAGTCAAGTCTCTGAGTATGCGCTCGCTTCACGGTCTAGAGGTGCAGGCACTCCGCGGCGTCGACCACGTGCAGGTCGAGAACCGCTGGATGGAGAATTGGGTCCGGGAGCACGGACAAGCGAACGTGACCTTCGCGCCGCCTGGGATCGACGTGGACACGTTTCATCCGGTTGGCGACTGGGATCCCAGCCGGCCGATCATCGCCTTCGGACGGTTGGGCGACTCGCGCAAGGACTGGCCAACCGCGGTCACAGCGTACGAGCGGTTTGTCGAACTGACCGGGCTGGAGAACGAACTCATTCTTGCAGGCAAGGGGCCCTTGTCGCCGCAACTCCGTCGCTGCCTTCATGCTAGCCCGGTGCGTGGGAGGATTAGAGTCCACGAGGACATCCCTCGCGCCCACGTTCCAGGCTTGCTGGCTGGGGGTTCCGTGTTCGTCCAGTCATCCCTTGAAGAGGGCCTTGGATTGGCGGGGCTAGAGGCCATGGCGTGCGGCCTGCCGGTGGTGGCGACCCGAACCGTGGGCACCGGGGAGTACGTGCGCGATGGGCAGAATGGCCAGAGTGTTGAGATCGGAGTGTCTGCCGCTGATGGCTTGGCGAAGGGCCTCGCTGGGATACTGGCAGGGGGCGTAGGGGGTGCGATGTCTGCGGAAGCCCGCCGAACCTGTCGGGAGGGGTACGCATCATCCGTCGCCTTTGAGCGTTTCGCCGCACTGTATGGCAGCGTCACTCGGTGACGACGTGACTCGCGCATGCCGGTCACGATCGTTCGGCCGCCAACGAACGGTCGGAACCTCTCCGCCGGACACGCAGCGGATCGCTTACGAAATATTGCCGGTCCGGTCGCGGCCTGTCATCTCCGGAACTGTCGAGAGCCCCATATGAGCGCAATCCGGCAGGGGATCACACGGGCATCGGGGGCCACCGTCAACTCCGTGGTAGTGACGAACATGATACTCATGGCCATAAGCGTCTTTGGCCTAGTCGTCACTGCGAGATACCTAGGCGTCACGGACCGAGGGCGCTATCTCACATGGAGCAGTTGGTCTGCGTTGATCGGGACACTGTCCATGCTGGGCACCGAGGCCTTTGTCGTCGTCGCGGCGGCATCGGTGCGCACCCGTGTATCGCTCTGGACTCTTCGGCCGGTTCTTGGGGTGGCCCTGGCTCTCGCCGGGACACTGGCCTTCGTGGCCATGGTGTGGATCGATCCGGATCCAATGGTCGTGGCAGGAGGCATGCTGGTGGCGATGTCAGGGCCGATCGTCGCCCTGCACTCGCACGTCCAGCAGGCGAACGGTCACCACGGTTGGCGCTTCAACGCCTCTCGTGCTCTAGCGCCCATTCTTGGGCTCGCGTGTGTTGTGGGCGGGCTTGTGGTCCTCCAAGCGCAGGCAGAGGGGCTCTTCCTGCTCCTAGGTACTGGCCTCTGTGTTGGCGCTATCGCCGCTGCGGCACTTGCTTGGGAACCAGCTGGCGTGTCACCCGGGCTTCTGCGAAAGTGGATCGCTCTCGCCCGCCGTGGTGCGCCTCTGACGCTCCTAACCTGGCTGCTGCTAAACGTGGACACGGTTGCGGTGTCCATCTTCGGTGACAGTACCGACGTGGGTCTATACGGGGTCGGAGTCGGGGCGCGAGGCGTGGTCGTGGCGGTCGGCTCAGCGGTGGGGTTGAGGTGGTACGCGGCCCGCGGGAGCCTGACCTCGCCTCGTGCCGTGGCTCGGGCGTTTCTGCCTACCGTCGCAGCGGTCATCGCGGTTCTGATCGTGGCGCCGCTGATTGTGCCACTTGTTCTGGGCGGTAGCTTCGGACCAAGCGTCCCCGTTGTTCAGGTCCTCGCCATCGCCGGCCTGTTGGCCTCCGTGGACTTCCTTCTGGGCCGTGTGGTGCTTGTTCGTGCCGGCTATCGGTGGCCCAGCCTATTGCGCGCTTTGGCGGTTGGAGCACTCATATTGGGGATTGGCTCGGTGCACGGCGAACCGACTCGTTCCGCGCTAGTGTACTGCCTCGTCGTAGGAGGGGCGATTGTCGGTCAGGTGGGCATTCTCAGCTGGTCGCGTACGGCTTGGAGAGCGGGGTGAGGGAGTGCAATGGCCTTTGGCCAAACAGCCAAGAGTTCGCTTCGCCGAGCACTCGAGGCGAATGGCCGGATCAGGGTGCGCATGCGACACTCACAACGGTTGAGGCTGACCGCGACCGAATGGAGGCGTAGCCCATGATGAGGTCCACGCCGCGTCCGGGTGGCGGCGCTCCCCCGGTTGCCGAGCGAATCAGCTACGGCCGCATGGGGAATGCTGTGAGAACTGATCGGAGGGGGGTCCATTACGCAGTTTCACTTGTCATTGTGGTGGGCTCAATGATGAGCACCGTCGTGCTAGCCGATCGAGAGGTCGAGCTGCCCTTCTTGATCATCTGCGGGGCCGTGGCTGCTCTGGTGCTGGCCCTGCACAGGCGAGAACCAGAACCTCGGCAGGCGACCAACGTTCGAGTGGTTGTGGCCCTCCTGGCGACTGGGGGGCTTGTCCTCTGGGACCACATGCGCCCCGTTAGTACGTGGAGCGCCCCCGCATACTGGGTACCAATCATCTGGGTCCTCATTCTGCTCGCCTTCGCGGCCTCGGCGTACAGAATTGACGCCTTCTCGCTGGCCTTCTGGGACTGCTCCAGGTTCCTCGCCGTGGTCGGCCTGTTGGGCCTCGGCATCTCGTACCTGAGTGGCACGCCCTTCCTGTCGAACCTCTGGAATGGGCTCTTCAGGGCGCAGTCTCTGATGCCGGAACCCGCCGCTCTGGCACCTCTTGTCTCTGCGGGCGTCCTGCTTTCTTGGAATCGGCGACGGATTTCATGGCTCGTGGTGTTCGTGTTGGTGGGCCTCGGTTCTCTGTCCCCCATGGTGCTCCTGGTGTTGGCTCTGAGTATCTCCTTGTGGATGATTGCCGATCGAACGGGTTTGTGGGGCCTTGTCGCGGTCGGCCTTACCGCGGTGAGCTTCAGTACGCTCTTGGCGGGTGCCCTACGAAATGCGGCGATGTCGACGCTTACATGGTCCGATCCCCGTTTGACTGAGACTCCGCTCCTTATTCCGCTTAACCGACTCGTCAGCTCATATCTGCAGTTCACGGGCGAGTCGGTTGGCTGGCAGGACAGCGGACGGCAGGCGAGTGCGCGACTCGTTCGCGAGTTCCTTGAGTCGCAAGGCGTGAGTCGGACAGGAATCGGATTCGGGAACGATGGCGTTCTTGCCGACGCTTTCAATATGCAGCCGAATGCGCTGGTTCCGCATTTCGCCTTGGCTTGGGGCTATTTAGTTGCCTGGGGACTCGTCTCGCTTCTGTGTGTGGGAGTCCTCTCGCGGTACCGGCAGGCTGACTTCCCCATCTTCCTGCCGTTCCTGGTTACGGCGCTTCTGAACTCGGCCGGGGGGTGGCAGTGCTATGGGCTCGTTCTGCTTGGTGCGGTTGCGCCTCATCTTGCGAGAACCGTGGGTAGCGGCACCGTTCCTCCTTCTGCGCGCCAAAAGGCATTCGAGACGGCCCCTCAGAATCATTCGCCCCGCAGAACCCGAAATGGCTCAACAACGCCGTGATGAGTAAGCGACCCCTTGGAATGGATGCGCGGACCCTGTCGCCCTGCAGCGACTCGTTTTGCGCTCGCCACTTAATGTTAAGCGGAGCCTTTCGGTAGCGGGGGT
>ERZ724512.1122-NODE-1122-length-12565-cov-9.056675_pt1 | contig 12565 bp, 11 predicted proteins | sample MGYA00376045_ERZ724512 | MGnify/ENA primary metagenome ERZ724512 (study PRJEB28724, sample SAMN07190883) | activated sludge metagenome | isolation source: activated sludge of sewage treatment plant in Hong Hong | place: Hong Kong | collected 2016-03-17 ... | reverse complement strand
TCGACGACGCGAACCTGCGCCGCTCGGCCCGCGCCGCGGTCGCCGCGGCGGCCCGCGTCGAGCGGGCGCTGAACATCCTCGGCGACGGGGTGCCCGACCATCTGGCCGCGGCGGGCAAGCTGCGGGTCGAGCACCGGCAGGCGTCCCTGGAGGAGCTCGGCCGCCTCGCCGACCCGCCGATGACGAAAGACGCTGTGGCAGGCCGGATTCGGCGGCTGCTGTCGATGGCCGACCGCAAGGCCAAACAGGACGGCATCCCCGACACCGAGTCCGCGGTCACCCCGGAGTTGCTCGACGAGGCCTGACGCGAACCGCGGCCCGGCGGAACTTTGCAACCAGGCGGCACGGCATGGCGGCCACCGCACTAGGCTGATCGGCGAGCACTGGAAACGACCAAGGAGACACAAGTGACCATCCGGGTAGGCGTCAACGGGTTCGGCCGTATCGGGCGCAACTTCTTCCGAGCTCTGGACGCTCAGCAGGCCGAGGGCAAGGCCAAGGACATCGAGATCGTCGCGGTCAACGACCTCACCGACAACGCCAGCCTGGCGCACCTGCTCAAGTTTGACTCGATCCTGGGCCGGCTGCCCTACGACGTCAGCCTGGAGGGCGAGGACACCATCGTCGTCGGCAACCTGAAGATCAAGGCGCTGGAGGTCAAGGAGGGCCCGGCCGCACTGCCGTGGGGCGACCTGGGCGTCGACGTCGTCGTCGAGTCGACCGGCATCTTCACCGCCGCCGCCAAGGCCAAGGGCCACCTGGACGCGGGCGCCAAGAAAGTCATCATCTCCGCGCCGGCCACCGACGAGGACATCACCATCGTGATGGGCGTCAACGACGACAAGTACGACGGCAGCCAGAACATCATCTCCAACGCGTCGTGCACCACCAACTGCCTCGGGCCGTTCGCCAAGGTGCTCAACGACGAGTTCGGCATCGTCAAGGGCCTGATGACCACCGTGCACGCCTACACCCAGGACCAGAACCTGCAGGACGGCCCGCACAAGGACCTGCGCCGCGCCCGGGCGGCCGCGCTGAACATCGTGCCCACCTCGACCGGCGCCGCCAAGGCCATCGGCCTGGTGCTGCCCGAACTGAAGGGCAAGCTCGACGGCTACGCGCTGCGGGTGCCGATCCCCACCGGCTCGTGCACCGACCTGACCGTCGAACTGAAGAAGGCCGGCACCGCCGACGAGATCAACGCCGCGATGAAGGCCGCCGCCGAGGGCCCGCTCAAAGGCATCCTGAAGTACTACGACGCGCCGATCGTCTCGTCCGACATCGTCACCGACCCGCACAGCTCGATCTTCGACGCGGGCCTGACGAAGGTCATCGACAACCAGGCCAAGGCCGTGTCGTGGTACGACAACGAATGGGGTTACTCCAACCGCCTGGTGGACCTGGTCGGTCTGGTCGGCAAGTCGCTGTAATCCGATGAGCGTCAAGACACTTGACGATCTGCTGAAAGAGGGTGTCGAAGGTCGGGGCGTCTTGGTGCGCTCCGACTTCAACGTCCCGCTCGATGACGATCGCAACATCACCGACCCGGGCCGCATCATCGCGTCGCTGCCCACCCTGAAGGCACTGTCGGACGCCGGGGCGAAGGTCATCATCACCGCGCACCTGGGCCGGCCGGACGGCGCGCCGGATCCCAAGTTCTCGCTGGCCCCGGTGGCCAAGGATCTCGGCGAGCGGCTCGGCCGGCACGTGCAACTGGCCGGCGATGTGGTGGGAACCGACGCGCTGGCCCGGGCCGAGGGCTTGACCGACGGCGACATCCTGCTGCTGGAGAACATCCGCTTCGACCCGCGCGAGACCAGCAAGGATGAGGCCGAGCGCGGCGCGCTGGCCCGCGACCTGGTGGAGTTGGTGGGCGACAACGCCGCATTCGTCAGCGACGGGTTCGGCGTGGTGCACCGCAAGCAGGCCTCGGTGTACGACGTGGCCAAACTGCTGCCGCACTACGCCGGCTACCTGGTGGCGACCGAGGTCGGCGTGCTGCGCCAGCTGACCGAATCCCACGAACGGCCGTACGCGGTGGTGCTCGGCGGTTCGAAGGTGTCCGACAAGCTCGCGGTCATCGAGAATCTGGCCACCAAGGCCGACAGCCTGGTGATCGGCGGCGGCATGTGCTTCACCTTCCTTGCCGCGCAAGGCCTTTCGGTGGGAACCTCGCTATTGCAGGAGGAGATGGTCGAGACCTGCAAGAAGCTGCTCGAGGACTACGGCGACGTGATCCACCTGCCGGTCGACTTCGTCGTCACGGAGAAGTTCGCCGCCGACTCCCCGCCGGAACACGTTGCCGCCGACAGCATTCCGGCCGGCAAGATGGGCCTGGACATCGGGCCGGAGTCGGTCAAGAGGTTCACCGCGCTGCTGTCGAACGCCAAGACGGTGTTCTGGAACGGCCCGATGGGTGTGTTCGAGTTCCCGGCCTACTCGGCGGGTACCAAGGGACTGGCCGAGGCCATCATCGGCGCCACCGGCAAGGGCGCGTTCAGCGTGGTCGGCGGTGGTGACTCCGCGGCCGCGGTACGCACCCTGGGTTTGCCCGAGGACGGTTTCAGTCACATCTCCACCGGCGGTGGGGCGTCACTGGAGTACCTCGAGGGCAAGGAACTTCCCGGCATCGCAGTTCTGGAGACATAGGAGCCCGGCATGTCACGTAAGCCGCTGATCGCCGGCAACTGGAAGATGAACCTCAACCACTTCGAGGCCATCGCCCTGGTGCAGAAGATCGCATTCTCGTTGCCCGACAAGTACTTCGACAAGGTCGACGTGACCGTCATCCCGCCGTTCACCGACCTGCGCAGTGTGCAGACCCTGGTCGACGGCGACAAGTTGCGGCTGACCTACGGCGCCCAGGACCTCTCCCAGCACGACTCGGGTGCCTACACCGGCGAGATCAGCGGAGCGTTCCTGGCGAAGCTGGGCTGCACGTTCGTCGTCGTCGGGCACTCCGAGCGGCGCACCTACCACGACGAGTCCGACGCACTGGTGGCCGCCAAGACCGCCGCCGCGCTCAAGCACGGGCTGACCCCGATCGTCTGTATCGGCGAGGGACTGGAGATCCGGGAGGCCGGCAACCACGTCGACTACAACGTCGAGCAGCTGCGCGGCTCGCTGGCCGGGCTGACCGCCGAGCAGATCGGCACCATCGTCATCGCCTACGAGCCGGTCTGGGCGATCGGCACCGGCCGCGTCGCCAGCGCCGCCGACGCCCAGGAGGTGTGCGCGGCCATCCGCGCCGAGCTGGGCGCGCTGGCCACGCCGGAGATCGCCGCGACGGTGCGGGTGCTCTACGGCGGGTCGGTCAACGCCAAGAATGTCGGCGAGATCGTCGGACAGCCCGACGTCGACGGCGCCCTGGTGGGCGGCGCCTCGCTGGACGGCGAGCAGTTCGCCACCCTGTCGGCGATCGCCGCGGGCGGACCGCTGCCCTGAGTGATTTCGGCGCGGTTTCCGCCGCTCACCGGCGGTTTTCGCACCGAAATCACCGCCGTGTAGGCTGTCCGGCATGGAATTGGCCCTGCGGATCGTGCTGGTGATCACCAGTCTGTTGGTGGTTCTACTGGTTCTGCTGCACCGCGCCAAGGGTGGCGGCCTGTCGACGCTGTTCGGCGGCGGCGTGCAGTCCAGCCTGTCCGGCTCCACCGTCGTGGAGAAGAACCTCGACCGGTTGACGCTGTTCGTCACCGGTATCTGGCTCGTCTCAATCATCGGCATGGGCCTGCAGATCAAGTACGGCGCGTAGCCGGCAGCTATCCGGCCGCAGGGCCGCTCGTCATGCGACGACTCCGCGGTGCCTCGATACTTGAGGTATGGCCGAAGCCCCCGACAGCGCCCTGGAACCGATCGGCGCGGTCCGGCGCACCAAGGTGGGCCGTGAGGCCACCGAGCCGATGCGCGAGGACATCCGCCTGCTCGGCGGCATTCTCGGCGACACCGTCCGGGATCAGAACGGCCCGGAGATCTTCGACCTGGTGGAGCGCGCCCGGGTGGAATCCTTTCGGGTGCGCCGCTCGGAGATCGACCGCGCCGACCTCGCGCGGATGTTCGACGGGATAGACGCCGGCACGGCGATTCCCGTCATCCGCGCATTCACCACCTTCGCCCTGCTGGCCAACGTCGCCGAGGACATCCACCGCGAGCGGCGCCGCGCCATCCACGTCGCAGCGGGGGAGCCGCCGCAGGACAGCACACTGGCCGCCACCTACCTCAAGCTCGACGCCGCGGGCCTCGACGCGGCGACGGTGACCGAGGCCCTGCGCGGGGCGCTGGTCGCTCCGGTCATCACCGCCCATCCGACCGAAACCCGCCGCCGCACCGTGTTCGACACCCAGCACCGGATCACCCAGCTGATGCGGCTGCACGCCCGCGGCCACAGCCACACCGACGACGGCCGCGACATCGAAGCAGAACTGCGCCGCCAGATTCTCACGCTGTGGCAGACGGCGCTGATCCGGTTGTCCCGCTTGAAGATTCAAGACGAGATCGAGACCGGGCTGCGCTACTACCCGGCGGCGTTCTTCGACGTGATCCCACAGGTCAACGCCGAGGTCCGCGACGCTCTGGGAGCCCGCTGGCCCGACGCGCAACTACTGGCCGAGCCGATCCTGCGTCCGGGTTCGTGGATCGGCGGCGACCGCGACGGCAACCCGAACGTGACGGCCGACGTGGTGCGGCTGGCCACCGGAAGCGCCGCGCAGACCGCCTTCGCCCACTACTTCCGCGAGCTCACCGCGCTGGAAGAGGAATTGTCGATGTCGGCCCGGCTGGTCCACATCAGCGACGAGCTGGGAAAGCTCGCGGACGCCCTGGACGAGCCGGCCCGCGCCGACGAGCCCTACCGGCGGGCACTGCGCGTCGTGCACGCCCGGCTGACCGGCACGGCCGCCGCGATCCTGGACCGCCAGCCCGAGCACGAGTTGGAGCTGGGGCTGCCGCGGTACGGCACACCGGGCGAACTGCTCGCGGATCTGGACGTCATCGATGCCTCGCTGCGCGCCAACGGCAGCACCCTGCTGGCCGAGGACCGGCTGGCCCGGCTGCGGGAAGCGGTGCGAGTGTTCGGTTTTCATCTGTGCGGTCTGGACATGCGACAGAACTCCGACATGCACGAAGACGTGGTCGCCGAACTGCTCGCCTGGGCGGGGGTGCACCCGGACTATGCGTCGCTGCCGGAGGACCAGCGCGTCGAGATCCTGGTCCGGGAGCTGTCCACCCGCCGGCCACTGACCACCGAGGACGCCGACCTGTCCGAACTGGCCCGCAAGGAACTTGGCATCGTCAAGGCGGCGGCGCGGGCCGTCGAACTCTACGGGCCGCTGGCGGTGCCGAACTACATCATCTCGATGTGCCGGTCGGTGTCGGACATGCTCGAGGCCGCGCTGCTGCTCAAGGAGGCCGGACTGCTCGATGCCGCCGGCGAGACGCCCTACTGTCCGGTCGGGGTCGTGCCGCTGTTCGAGACCATCGACGATCTGCAGCACGGCGCGTCGATCATGGAGTCGGCGCTGGGCCTGCCGCTGTACCGGGGCATCGTCAGCGCGCGCGGCGACAGCCAGGAAATCATGCTCGGCTATTCCGACTCGAACAAGGACGGCGGCTATCTGGCCGCCAACTGGGCGCTGTACCGCGCCGAACTCGACCTCGTCGAGATGGCACGTAAGACGGGAATTCGGTTGCGGCTCTTCCACGGTCGCGGCGGGACGGTCGGGCGTGGCGGCGGTCCGAGCTACGACGCCATCCTGGCCCAGCCGCCGGGGGCGGTCAACGGCTCGCTGCGGTTGACCGAGCAGGGCGAGGTCATCGCGGCCAAGTACGCCGAACCGGTGACGGCGCACCGCAATCTGGAGACGCTCGTCGCCGCGACGTTGGAGTCGACGCTGCTGGACGTCGAGGGATTGGGGTCCCTGGCGGACGACGCGTACGCGGTGCTCGACGACCTGGCCGCCCGGGCGCAGCGCGCCTATTCCGAATTGGTGCACGAGACACCGGGTTTCGTCGAGTATTTCGAGGCGTCCACTCCACTGAGCGAGATCGGTGCGCTCAACATCGGCAGCCGCCCGACATCCCGGAAGCAGACGACGTCGATCTCGGACCTGCGGGCCATCCCCTGGGTGCTGGCCTGGAGCCAGTCCCGGATCATGCTGCCGGGCTGGTACGGTACGGGAACGGCCATCGAGCAGTGGATCGCCGACGGAACGGCCGCCGGCGAGGACCGGCTGGCCGTGCTGCAGGATCTCTACCAGCGCTGGCCGTTCTTCCGGACCGTGCTGTCGAACATGGCCCAGGTGCTGGCGAAATCGGATATGGGCCTGGCGGCCCGGTATTCGGAGCTGGTCGAGGATCCGGAGCTGCGGGCCCGGGTGTTCGGCAAGATCCTCGCCGAACACGAGCGGACGATCGCCATGCACAAGTTGGTCACCGGCCACGACGACCTGCTGGCCGACAACCCGGCGCTGGCGCGGTCGGTGTTCAACCGCTTCCCCTACCTGGAGCCGCTGAACCACCTACAGGTGGAACTGCTGCGGCAACATCGCGCCGGCGCCACCGACGAACGCACCCAGCGCGGCATTCTGCTGACCATGAGCGGGCTGGCGACCGCACTGCGCAACAGCGGCTAGATTCAGCTGACGGTGCGCGGCGCCTGATCGACGGAAAGCACTGTGGTGCTGGGATGTTCGGGCATGTCCGCGGCGAAGAACCAGCGGAACGCCATCAGGCCCTCGGCGTGGTCCTTGGTCGACAGCGCGTTGGGATGCTCCAGCAGTTGGCGCGCGATCACGATGGTGGTCGACCCGTCCGAGTTGGGAATCGCCGAGCCGCAATTGATTCCGCTTCGGGAGTACTCGGTCTCGACGGCGGACATGAACTGGTTCCACAGCGTGAAGTTCCAGAACCGGCAGGCGGGCTGGGTCAGCTTGATGACCAAAGCCTCGTCGGGCTCCAGCGCGAAGGCCCCCAGGCAGTACACGGCGTCCTGCATGGAGTAGCCGTACGTCGCGCCGCCGGTGCGGTACGGCGGGGCCAGCACATTGTGTGAAAGCGATTGTCCGTCAGCCAGTTCCGCCGGGGTGCGCTCCTGGAGCACCAGCGGGGCGATCGCCAGGGTGTCCCGGGCGCCGCGCAGCGCGGCCCGCAGTGCCGCGGCCACCGAACCGTCGGAGTTGTCCGGCGCGGCGGGCAGTCCCGCGTGGTCGATGACCTCGATGTCCCAGTCCACCCGCCGCCCGGCGGAAGGGTCGCGGTGGTAGTCGCGGGTCAGAATGCCGTGCGCGTCGTCGGACAGTTCGATGAACGGGCCGTCGTAGCCGGCGGGACGCACGGGGCCCAGCATGCAGGAGAACCGGCCGGCGGTCAGCGGCATGTCCTGGTCGTAGAGCAGGCCCACGGTCTTGTTGGGCCATGCACCGGGTTCGGGTTCGTTGTAGACGGTCAGCGAGTACATGTCGCTGTCGTTGGGTGTCCCGCTGACCCGGTAGGTGCGCCGCGGGTCGATCACCGCGTAGCCGTAGTAGCAGTCGGTGTTGTCGCCGCCGAGTCGGCGGTCCTGCCGGAACGGCGTGGTGAGGTCGGCGAACCGCGGCGCCACCGGGTCGGCGAACAGTGTCATGTCCAGTGACTGACCGAGCAGTGCGGCCAGCCATCGGTAGCCCTCCGTCGCCGCGGTCTCTCCTCGCACCGCACGCGGGCCGTCCAGGAAGATGCCGTCGAAATCGGCGAACGCGGAGAGCAATTCGTGCCACGCTGCGGAACTTTCCGGGGTAGCCATGCGGGAATCCTACACAACACTTCTTGTCAATTTTGTAACGTCGGCGTACCGTGCGCGACGTGCCTTCCACCTCTTCGGCCGCCGCTGGTGCCGTCCATATCACCGATCTCGCCCGGCCGACGTTCACGCCGGAGGCGCAGGCGATCATCGACGGCATGGCGGCGATGGCGGACTACTGTCCGCTGACGGCCGAGGCGCTACACGAGCAGGCGTCGGCGCAGACCGGGCTGACCGACTTCGGCGAGCAGGACTACCGGGAACGGATGGCGGTGCTGCTCGAGGCTTTTCACGAGCTGCCCAACTTCACGGCGTTCGGCCGGACGTATGCGTTCTCGTTGATGCTGACGTTCCTGAAGGGCCGGCTGCGCGTGATCGATCACCTCAAGCGGCACCCGGAAGTGTTCGACGTCGAGATCAAGGCGCCGCTGGTGATCGCCGGTCTGCCGCGCACCGGCACGACGCACCTGCACAGCCTGCTGGCCGCCGACCCGGCGTTGCGTGCGCTGCCGTACTGGGAGGCGCAGGAGCCGCTGCCGCCGCCCGGCGAGGAGGGCACCATCGAGCCGCGCCGGCAGCGCACCGGTGACGCGCTGAACATTTCCAACACGCTGATGCCGTATTTCCAGCTGATGCACGAGATGACCATCGACCACATCCACGAGGACATCGGCCTGATGGTGCAGGACTTCGCCAGCGGTTTCTTCACCACGCTGACGCACCTGCCGCGGTGGTCGGACTACCTGCGCGACAACGACCAGACGCCCGGGTACCAGTTCCTGCGGATGATGCTGCAGGTGCTCTCGCACCAGGACGGCCACACCCGCCGGTGGGTGCTCAAGAGCCCGCAGCACCTCGAACAGTTCGTACCGATCATGAACGTGTTCCCGGACGCGACCTTCATTGTCACGCACCGTGATCCCGTCGACGTCTCGGTGTCGATGGCCACCATGATGACCTACACCATGCGGATGAGCGTCGACGTCGTCGACGTCCCGACGGTCGCCGGCTACTGGATCGGGCGCATCGAGGAGATGCTGAACGCGTGCCTGCGCGACCACGACAAGCTGCCGCCGGAGCGCACCATCGACGTGCGGTTCGACGAGTTCATGGCCGACGACCTGGCCATGATCCAGCGGGTGTGGGACGTCGCCGGATATGTGCCGTCGGACGAGTCCCGTCAAGCCGTCGCCGGCTACATGGCCGGGCACACCCGTGGGCGGCTGGGCAAGGTCGACTACCGTCCGGAGGATCTCGGGCTGGATCGCGACGATCTGCGGCGCCGGTTCGCGCCTTACGTGGAGCGTTTCGTCAACGTGTAGGGGCGTGCACTCGGCGCGGCGGTAGTGCGAGCGGCTAGGTCGTCGATCCGTTCGGCCCCCGGTCGGTCATGATCGTGTGCAACATGCCGGCGATCTCCTGCAGGCCTGCCGCTGTGGCGTCGAACTTGCCGCGCATCTCGGTGAAGCCATCGTCGACTTTGGCGAACTGCTCGTCGACCTTGGCGAACTGCTCGTCGAAGTGTCGGCGCAGATCGACGTAGTCCTGACGCATCGCATTGAAGCTGGCGGCGGTGGCTTGCCGGAAGGCGCGAAGGTCGCTGCTCGTCTCGTCCGCACGATTGCGCAGAGTGCGCAATTCGCCGTGCATCTCACTGACGTCGCGGTCAGCGGCACCGGCGAGGACGCGTGCGGCTGCGGAATCTTCTTCGCTCCTGCGCACTCGGACATTCAATTCACGCACTTCAGTTTCGAGTGCGCTGATGCGGGCTTCGAGATCCCCGGAATCCATGACGGGCACCATACCGGCCATCGTTGGCGATAGCAGTTCACTTGGCGCCGATGCCCCAGGGGGGCTGCACGCTTACCGCGCTACAACCCCGCTCTGCCGCGGACCGCGGTGATCACCCCACGGACCGTGTTCTCCGCGGCAGACAGAGGGGAGATGACGGCCTCGCCGATCCCGACGATGCGCTCGACGCGGTCGACGATCCCCTCCATCCGCTCGACGACGGCGATCAGCCGGGGCGCCAGTTCATCGATGTTGGTGATCGTCTCGTTGAACCTCGCCAACGTTGCGTCCAGGCCATCGGTCGAGCGGTTCAGGTCGGCCAGCGTCGTTGACAGCCCAGCGAGCAACTCGTCGACCTGCCCCACGGTGACATCGGCGTTCAGCGCGGCCTGAGCCAGGGTCTGCAGCCGTTTCTTGGCGGGTCGCGTGGGGGGATAGTCGCCTTTGTCAACCATGAGGAGCAGCGTAGCCGGGCGAATCCCGGACAGTCTGAGGGTTCGGCGCATTGCGCTGCGGCCGCCGCCGGTGTCATGGATGCTTCGAAGGTGAGCGCACCGACCCGCGCCGACCTGAACGTGGCGCTGTTCGCCACCTGCTTCAACGACCTCATGTGGCCCGAGACCCCCAAGGCGGTGGTGCGATTGCTGCGCCGCCTCGGCTGTGCGGTCGACTTCCCGCTCGCCCAGACCTGCTGCGGGCAGATGTTCACCAACACCGGGTACGCGGCCGAGGCGGTGCCGGCGGTCCGCACGTTCGTCGAGGCTTTCGCCGGCTACGACGCGATCGTGGCGCCGTCGGGATCCTGCGTCGGCTCGGTTCGCCACCAGCACCGGGACATCGCCTCCCGAACCGGCGACGCCCGCCTGTGTGCCGAGGTCGACGCGCTGGCGCCCCGGGTGTACGAGCTCTCGGAGTTCCTCGTCGATGTGCTCGGCGTGACCGACGTCGGCGCCTACTTTCCGCACCGCGTGACCTACCACCCGACGTGCCACTCGCTGCGGATGCTGCGGGTCGGGGAGCGGCCGCTGCAGTTGTTGCGCGCGGTGCGCGGCCTGGAGTTGGTCGAGTTGCCGGCAGCCGATCAGTGCTGCGGCTTCGGCGGCACCTTCGCGATGAAGAACGCCGACACGTCGGTGGCAATGGGCTCCGACAAGGTCCGGCACGTCCGCGACACACGCGCGGAAGTGCTTGTCGCCAGCGATAATTCGTGTCTGGCGCACATCGGTGGCATGCTGTCCCGCCAGCGAAGCGGGGTGCGGGTGCTGCACCTGGCCGAGGTGCTGGCCTCGACCGAGCAGGATCCGGCGTGACCGGCCATCCGCACGTCGGTGTCACGAAGGCCTTCCTCGGGATGCCGAAATTCCAGGTCGCCGCCAAGGCGGCACTGAGCAACTCGGTGCAACGGCGCAACCTCGCGCACGCCACCGGGACAATTCGCACCAAACGTGCCGAAGCCGTTGGCGAACTTGATGATTGGGAGCAGCTACGGCTGGCCGCCGAATCCATCAAGAACCGAACCCTGGCCCGCCTGGACGAGTATCTGCAGGAATTCGAGACCAACGCCACCGCCGCCGGCGCCACCGTGCACTGGGCGCGCGACGCCGAGGAGGCCAACCGCATCATCGTGGACCTGGTCCAGGCGACGGGAGCGCGCGAGGTCGTCAAGGTGAAATCGATGGCCACCCAGGAGATCGAACTCAACGAGGCGCTCGGCGCCGCCGGAATCGAGGCCTGGGAAACGGATCTGGCCGAATTGATCGTCCAGCTCGGCGGCGACTGGCCCAGCCACATCCTGGTTCCGGCGATCCACCGCAACCGGGCCGAAGTCCGGGAGATCTTCCTGCGGGAGATGGGCAAGTTCGGCCGGCCCGCGCCGGCGGACCTGACCGACGAGCCGCGCCGGCTGGCCGAGGCCGCCCGGCTGCACCTGCGGGAGAAGTTCCTGCGCGCCACAGTGGCGATCTCGGGCGCCAACTTCGCGATCGCGGACACCGGAAGCCTGGTGGTGGTGGAATCCGAGGGCAACGGGCGGATGTGCCTGACTTTGCCGGAAACGCTCATCTCGGTGGTGGGAATCGAGAAGGTGCTGCCGTCGTGGCGGGACCTCGAGGTGTTCCTGCAGGTGCTGCCCCGCAGCAGCACCGGCGAGCGGGAGAACCCGTACACCTCGGTCTGGACCGGGCCATCCGCCGGCGACGGGCCGGCGGAGGTGCACATCGTCCTGCTCGACAACGGCCGCACGACGGCCCTGGCCGACCCGGTGGGGCGACAGGCGCTGCGCTGCATCCGCTGTTCGGCGTGCCTCAACGTCTGCCCGGTCTACGAGCGCGCCGGCGGACACGCGTACGGATCGGTGTATCCCGGTCCGATCGGGGCTGTCCTGACGCCCCAATTGCGCGGCACCACAAGCGATGTCGACAAGTCGCTGCCGTTCGCGTCCAGCCTGTGCGGCGCCTGCTTCGACGTGTGCCCGGTGCGTATCGACATCCCGTCGCTGCTGGTGCATCTGCGCAGCCGGGTGGTCGACGAGCAGCGCGGTGGCCTGCCCTCCGCGGAGGAGCTGGCGATGAAGGGCGCCAGCTGGATGTTCGCCGATCACCGCCGGTTCGAGGCCGCCGAGTCGGTCGCGGCCACGGGGGGTAAGGCGTTGCGCAGCAAGCTGTTCGGCGCCAAACAGGTGCTGCGGTCGCTACCGTGGCCGGCCAGTGTGTGGTCGGGTGCCCGGGACGTCCCGGTGCCGCCCACCGAGTCGTTCCGCTCATGGTGGACACGCACCGACGGCGGACGGGGCGAGTCGTGAGCGCACGCGACGAGATTCTGGGCCGCATCCGCGCCGCGCTGGCGGATCGGCCGGAGCCACCGGCGGTGCCGTGGAGCTACGGCCGGGTGGTCGGCACCGGCGGGGACGACATCGTCGCGCGGTTCATCGAGCGCACCGCCGACTACCACGCCGCCGTCGAACGGGTCCCGCCCGACGGCGTCGCACCGGCGATCGCCGCC
>ERZ724512.1121-NODE-1121-length-12580-cov-7.599202_pt1 | contig 12580 bp, 10 predicted proteins | sample MGYA00376045_ERZ724512 | MGnify/ENA primary metagenome ERZ724512 (study PRJEB28724, sample SAMN07190883) | activated sludge metagenome | isolation source: activated sludge of sewage treatment plant in Hong Hong | place: Hong Kong | collected 2016-03-17 ... | reverse complement strand
GGTCCTGTTGGAGTACCGCGCTGTTCATGTCCCTCGTTCCGTTCGTGACTCCCACTGTATAACGAACGCTAGATAAAGGCAAGCAGCGTGGGGGGCTGGCCAGGTCTCCCGCACTGTGTGCGCTAGACGGGTGTCCAACAACTGGGTCGTTGTCTGGCGGCGCGGGCCTACCCCGCCATCGCCTCGAACTCCTCGACGATGAGATCCGCCAGCCGGCCCGGGTCCCCGACCACGGCAGCGTCAGCGGCGATGCCCATGCTCACGGTGCCGTTGTAACTGAAGATGCAGATCCCCAACGGCTGATCCGCAGCGGTCGGGACCCAACCGAGCACGCCGGTGACTTCGGTGCCGGCCAGGTACATCGGGGCCCGCGGCCCGGGCACGTTGGTGAGCACGCCGAGGGTCTTGTTCGCGACGAATTCAGTGAGCCCCACACTCACGGCCTCCGGGGTGGCGGCCACCACCTTCTGCAGCCCGAACACGATCATCGCCTCGGTGCTGTTCTTCAGCCGATCCATCCGGTTGCGCACCTCTTTGAGCAGACCGTCGGTCGTTGAGATGCCTAATGGCATGGGGAACACGACCATCGCGAAGTAGTTGCCGAGCTCGGCGGGCAGGTTCATGTCGATGGGCTTCAACGAGATCGGGATGAGCCAACTGACGTCGTCGGCAAGCGGCCGTCCCTGCTCCTCTACGAACCGGCTCAGTCCGCGCGACACCACGGAGACCAGGACGTCGTTCACCGTCGCGCCGTGGGCTTTCCCGATGTCCTTGACCGTGGACACAGGCAACCCGGTCACCCAACTGACCCGCTTCTCCACGCCCAATGGCCCGTCACCGGTCAGGTCCGGCCGGCGGCCCGCCATTGACAGCCGGCTCACCGACCGCATGGTGTTGGCCAGCAGGTTGTCCGGGGACGCGGTTCCGGTGATGGCATCCGCCAGCTTGACCGGGGTCAGGTCCACGCCGCCGGACATCATCTGCTGCGGCAGCCTGATCGCGGCGACGCCGACTCCGCTGACGATGTCCAGCACGTCGGACGCCAGCCGCCGGGACACATTCGCCGCCTTGCCGAGCGGGCTGCGTCGCGACGAACCGCGACCCACTTTGGGCGGCGCTCCGTCCGTCTTCATGTCGCACATGCTGAGCAGCAGCTGCACGATCCGGATCCCGTCCGCCACGGCATGGTGGAAGCGCGCCATCATCATCGCGGCGGGCTGTCCGTCCTCCCGCGGCAAGCCACTGAGGAAGTCCACCTCCCACAGTGCGTGGTCGCGATTCATCGGGTCACTGAGCCGCCCGGACACGTACTCCTGGGCGTCACTCAGATCGCCATCGAGGTCGATGTGCCGGACGTGGTTGTCGAGGCTGAAGTCGGGATCCTCCTCCCACACCCAGTTGCCGTCCACCTGAGCCGCCCGGCAACTCAACACCGGGAACCGATCGATCAGCCGCTCCTGGATCACGTCCCGCACAGCGTCCCAATCGGGCTCTTCGTCGAACCACAGCACCCCGTTGACGACCATGAGGTTCGTCGGACGGTCCATGTTGAGAAACGTCAGATCTGAGGTGTTGATCGGTTGCATGGCGGCCACCCTGTCTTTTTGATCTCCGCCGACGCTACGCCACAGGCGGCCTAGGTGGCCACCGGTTCGCCAGCCCCTAAGAAGCAGAGATGAACTGGATCTTGCATCCCGCATGGCCCGCGCGTCTGGTGGCCAAAGCCGCAATCGGTGAGCATTCCAGGCATCGGTTAGCGTCCAGGGCGCCGAAAACCCGTCCATACGGCTAACGGGTGCCCGGCATGCTCACGGACTGGCGGGGTCAGAAAGGCGCCGGTCAACGCTGACGTCTTGCGCGAAACTGGGCCGGGCTAACCGAGTTCGCGCAGCCCCGCCACTACCTCGGCACCCAGCATCTCCACGAACTCCACGGGGTCCCCCGCACCCGGCATGACGTGCACCTCGGTGAACCCCAGTCCAACGAAGGGTTCGAGGGCCGCCAAGAACTCAGCCGGAACCACCGATCCGGTCCACAACAGTGTCTTGCGAATCGCCTCGAAGTCGGTGCCTACTTGCTCACAGTGCTCCCGCAGCACGTCGAGTTTGTGCTGGATCACCGCCAGATCCGTACCAGCGTTGGTGAAGATGTTCCAGGCGTCGGCATATTGCGCCACCAGCCGCAGCGTCTTGCGCTCCCCGCCACCCCCGATCATGATCAGTGGCCGGTGCAGCGGCTGCGGTGAGTTGATGGTCTCGGCCAGGTGGTAGTGGGCACCGTCGAACGGGCCCTCGTCGGCACTCCACATCTGCTGCATGATCTGCAGCGTCTCCTCGAGCCGTTCGAACCGCTCGGCCACGGGCGGAAATGGCACGCCGAACGCCTTGTGCTCACGTTCGTACCAGGCAGCACCGATCCCGAGCATCGCCCGGCCACCCGAGAGCACATCCAGCGTTGTCACGATCTTGGCCAGCAGGGCTGGGTGCCGGTACGTGACCCCCGTGACGAGCAGTTGGAGTTGGACAGTCTGCGTGTGGGCGGCCAGGTAACCCAGCGTCGTATAGCCCTCCAGCATCGGCGCACCAGCTCCGCCGAGCGCAGGGACGTCCATCTGCAGGTAATGGTCCATCACCGACAGGTTCTGCAGCCCCACGGACTCCGACACCTGACCCACCTTCGCGAGTGTCGGCCCGATCGCGGCAGGGCCGCCGGGGATGTCGAAGTTGACGATGTGCACACCCAGGTCCATGCCGCCAGCCTCCCTGTCTGGCTACGCCAGTGCAAGAGTGGACTTGCTGGCAATCTCTTTACGTGTCGTTTGCATTTCTTTGTGCGTGTTTGCGCGTGTTTGTCGTACGTGCGTTCTAGGGTTTGGGTATGGACCTTCCCCGCGCTTTGACTCTCCTGGAATCCCCGGCCGGGGATCCGCTGGAGCTCGTCCGGGCGGCTGAGGCGGTCAAAGCCTGGGCTGATGCTCGGCAGTTGGAAGCCATTCATGACCTGTCCGAGCAGGAGCCGGCCGGGTTCGACCCGTACGGGCAACTCGTTGATCCGGTGCCGGCTGAGGTGGCCTGCGCGCTGACCTGGACGGCGTGGACCGCCACCCGCCGGGTGGACCTGGCCCACGAACTGCACGACGACTTGCCCGACGTGCTGGATGCGTTGCGGCTGGGTGAGCTCGACCTGCCCAAAGCCGTCGAGATCGCCCACGGCACATGCGAACTCCCACCCGCAGACCGCGCGCAACTTGCCGAACACGCCATCGCCTACTCCCAGACCCACACCCGCGCCCAACTGAAAGCGTGGCTCGCCGGGCGCATCGCCAAACTCAACCCGGACGCCGCCGAGAAACGCCGCAAGAAAGCCAAGAAACAGCGCCGGGTCTGGGTGCAACCGGAATCCGACGGAATGGCCACCCTGGGCGCCTACCTCACCGCCGAAGAAGCCCAAGCCTGCCTGCTGTCGCTGAAGCACGGCGTCGCCAATCACGAAGGCAGCGTCGACGCCGCCCGCGCCGACCTCCTCATCCAGAGACTGACCGGCCTGGCACCCGCCGACCCGATCCCTGTGCAGGTGATCATCACCCCGGGCGGACCGGAACTGGCCGGCCACGGACCCTTGTCACCGATCCACGCCGCTCAGCTGTGCGACGGGGCACCCCGCATCAACCTCGAGGTGCCCGCCGCGACGCTGTCCTACGCCCCCAGCGTGGCGCTGGTCAAATACGTCAAAGCCCGTGACCGGCACTGCCGCTTCAAAGGCTGCCGCCGCGCCGCGATGCACTGCGATCTCGACCACACCATCGAATACCCGCACGGCCCGACCTGCGCCTGCAATCTCCACTGTTTGTGTCGGTATCACCACCGGCTCAAAACCCACACCGCCTGGCAAGTGCACCGCAACCCCGACGGATCACTGACCTGGACCAGCCCCCGCGGCCACCAATACAGAAGCGAACTCGAAGACCCGTAGTCGCTACAGGTACTTTGTGATGACCATTGCCGCGAGAAGTGCCAACCAGATCACGGTGCCCGCGATATCCAACCCGTAGGCCAGTGGCTTGCGCGTGATCCTTTGTAGGCGTGCGCCCAGATGCCCGTCGGCCAGATTGACGCGAGTCAAGGAAGTGAACACCAGGGTCGTTGTGACGGTGATGAGCAGGCACCACGGGCAGAGTGCCCCGATCACGAAGTAGGCCTGGTAGAACAGCCAGTACGCGAATAGGAACCCGATCGAGTAGAACGTCTGCGCGATCAGCATGAACCACCGCGGGAAGCGCACTCCCCCGAGCGCAGCCACGGCGACCGTGATCACGATCGGCTCCGTGATCAGCCCGAGGAAAGCGTTGGGAAATCCCAGTAAGTTGGCCTGCCAGGTGGAACCGACGGTCGTGCACGAGATCTTCGAGCTGATGTCGCAGGAAAGGATGACGTCGGGATTCTCAGCGATCTTGATGGCGTCGATGGACAGCACGAGCGATGCGACCAGGCCCAGCAATGAGGACACCAGCATCTCGATGTAGGCGCCAGTGTGCCGACGGCCGGTCTCCGGCACCTCGTCGAACTCGTCGAGCAGCTCGTCTGCGGTCTGCGAAGTCACGTGACCGAGTATCCCTGGATGACGGGAGGGACGCGCAAGCGGGCGCATCGACGAGTCACGTGGCCCTCAGGCAGGCACCAAGCCGGCCGGGCCCGGCGCAGGTGGCACGGGATCGGCGGAGTCGGGCCGCGACGTCCGGTCGGTCCGATGGACAGCACGCCACGAGATACTGGTCAACAGGATCAGGGTGAGGCCGTACAGCACAAACCAGACCTCCTGGAACGCGAAGGTGGACTCGATGGGCTGCCAGCCTCGGGTCGGGTAGTACAGGCAAGCCAGTAGCCCAATTCCGACCGCGACGCGACGCGGCGAACGGCCGTTGCCGACCACGGCCCCAAGGGCCGGGAGCATCCACACCGCGTGGTGACTCCACGAGACCGGGGACACCATGACACTGGTCAGCCCGACAACCGCAGCGGTCCCGATCGGATCGTTGGCCCGCCATACGACGGCAGCAGCAAACAAGCCGGCCGCACACAGCAGGAGTGCGAGGGGAACGTACACCCGCACCGGAATATCCCCATCGTGCAGGCGCGCGAGCAGGCCACCGAGGGACTGGTTGTACTCCAGGGCGGGCGACGCTGCGCGGGCTGTCGGATTGACGATGAGGCGCTGCGTCCAGAGGTAAGTCCAGGTCGACTCGGGCAGCCAAAGCGCACCGACACACCAGGCAACTGCTGTGGTCGTACAGGCGGTGAGCGCTGGCCGCCACTGCTTCGTGGTGAACCAGTGGACGATGAACAGCCCTGGCGTCAGCTTCACCGCCGTCATTAGGCCCACCAGGACACCTCGTGGTAGCCGCCCGGATCGCCCCATGACGTCCAGCAGGCAAGCCAGCGTCAGGATGGTGCCGATCTGCCCGAAGGGAAGCAGTTCGCTGATGGGCTCCGTCGGGATCACCACGATCAGCGCCATCACGATCAGGAGCCACCGTCGAGGCGATCGGATCAATACGGCATTGAAGCTGAGCGCAAGAATGGCCGCCAGGCTGACGAGGGAAGCGAGGGTCCACACCGGCATGAGCCATGCATCCGGCAGCATCCCCACGGGGATCATCAAGACCGCGGCGAACGGCGGGTAGGAGAACGGGAGGAACCCTGTGAATGCCGTCTCAAACGTTCCCGCGTAGACATCTGCATGAGCCAGCGCCCACCGTCCCCCCTGGGCATACACCCGCACATCCGTTGCTGGGATCTGGGACCAGAACTGTAGGTGCAGATACCACTGACCGAGGACGGCCATCACAGCGGCGGTGACAAGCCCCCACCTTGCGAACCGGGAGCCTTGAACGCCAACAACGAGGCCGTGCTGGACAAGAGCCAGCCGTCCCCGGGTCACGAGGGTTCCTCCTGGCCGAGGGGGACATCTCGCAGAAAGAACAGCCCGGCGACACTGGCCACACACGCTGCAGCAGAAAGCGCGAATGGTCCTCTGCCGGCAGCGCCCATGAGTACCAGCCAGGAGGCCAGCATGAGCCATGCGCCCGCAATGTTGCGGTGCAGTGCCCAGATGACTGCGGCTGGCAGCAGCACCACCACCGGCGAGATCAGGTAATAGGAGCCGAACCAGATGTCGGTCGCGACCCTCAGCAACACGATGATCACGGGCACCAGCAGGCATGCCGTCGCCCTGATCGCCGCGTGCCGGCGAAGCAGTGGGCGTGCCCACAATAGCGTCACCGCCGTGGCCACAGCGCCCACCAGACCCGCCTGCAGCAGGCGCAATGACCAGGGGAATGGAGAACCCGCTCCCACTAGCAGGCTCCAGGCACTGTCTGCGCGCACGGTCCAGTGGTAGCCGGCCATATGGAACGATCCTGAAACAACAAAGGGCAGCCACAGCATCGCCGACACGGCCACCGCTGCGCCGACCGCGCCTGCCACTCGCCGCAGGTCCGGCGCGAGCAGCAAGGCGACGACGCCGACGACGCCCCACGGCTCGAGCCCGGTTGCCAGTCCGATTGCCGCACCGGCGAGCACGGGCCGGCCGGCAGCACTGAGACCGCCCGCCAGCACCCACAGCAAGAGCACCGGGATCTGCCACCAGTGCCCGGCCATCAGGTACTCCTCGTCGGCGCCGATCAGACCGAGAACGGCGACCGTCAGCCACGGGGCAGCAAGCACGAGGGTGCTGCTGTCGGGAAGGCGACGGATGAGTGACGCAGCCACGGAACCGCCTACGAGCAATGGGACCGAAGCCACGAGAGTCATGAGGACAGCGGCACCTGCTGCTCCAGGCAGCACTGCCAGCAGGCGAAGGACCAGGCCGTCGCCGATGATCTGTGCGGGGCCGGCTTGGTTGAACGGATCGGCGTAGGCGCCCCCGAGATCGCCGCGCAGTACCGACTCCCCGAGGCCGCTGAATTGAGCGATGTCCGGAATCCACCGATATAGCGCCTGTATCCGTGATCCGGCACCGGCAGTCAGGTCCCACAGCCGCCCCGCGGTAGCCACGGAGAAGGCCAGGGCGAGCGCGATCCACCCATGCCGTGCCAGAACGCTGACCCAATGCGGCCATGTGGCCGGGCGCAGCCACAGCCCCGCGTCGAGCAACGCAGGCCGTGATGCGGTCGCGACGCCACCCATAGGAGGCGCATCGTCACCCATGCCCACCCCTTACTCGATCAGGTCGAACACCTTGAAGATCGGCATGTAGAGGGCAATGATCATTGCGCCAACGATCGCACCCACGACGGCAATCATGATCGGTTCGATCAGGGATGTGAGGGCCTCGGTCGTGGCTTCCACCTCGGAGTCGTAGAAGTCCGAGATCTTGTGGAGCATGGCATCCAGGGACCCGGTGTCCTCGCCGACAGCCATCATCTGAACAACCATCGGCGGGAAGACCGGGTGTTCAGCCAGCGGACCGGCCAACGACTCCCCCCGTCGCACGGAGTTCTCCACGTCGTCGATCGCGCGGGCAAGAACCACGTTGCCGGTGGTGTCCGAGACGATGTCCAGCGACTGCAGGATGGGGACACCTGCGTGAATCATGGTGCCGAGGTTGCGGGAGAAGCGGGAGATCGCCACCTTCTGGAAGAGCTTGCCGAAGATCGGAGCCTTCAACTTGAATGGATCCACGACGTTGCGCACCTTGGGATGGTTCTTGTAACGGCGCCACACGAAGAAGCCGATCACCGCCAGCAGCAGCAAGAACGGCAGCGCAGTCTTCAGCAGGTTGGAGAGAGCGACCAGAACCCGGGTGGGCAGCGGCAACTCACCGCCTAGGCCGGCGAACATGTCAGCGAAGACCGGGACGATGAAGACCAGCATCGCGGTCATGGACAGGATGGCGAACGAGAACACAACGACCGGGTACGTCATCGCGGACTTGATCTTCGCGCGCAGTTTGACTTCCGCCTCGAAGTTCTCTGCGAGCTGCAGAAGCACCTGATCCAGGAAACCGCCGGTCTCACCGGCCCGGACCATGTTGATCATGATGGGCGGGAACACACGCTCGTGCTGGGCAAAGGCCTGGGACAGCGAGGAACCCTGCTCTACTGCCAGGCGGACCTCGGAGTAGACCTCGGCCAGTTTCTCGTTGTCGGTCTGCTCGGCAAGGATGGACAGCGCTCGCAGCAGCGAAAGCCCGGAGTTGATCATGGTGGCGAACTGCCGTGCCGAGATGGCGATGTCCTTGAGTTTCACCCGGCCACCGAAGCCCGGGATGTGCAACTCCTTGTTCAGCCCGGCGTTGGCTTTGGCGATCGAGATGGGCGCGTAGCCCATGCCTTTCAGCTTGCTGGCCACGGCCGCTGGCGACTGCGCGTCAATCCGGCCCTTGAGGACCTTGCCCCCCCGGTCGCGGACTTGATAGTCGAACGTCTCCAGACTCACGCGATCCTCCCGGTCATCCGGTTGAAGTCCTCAACGTGGTGGCATTTCTCCGCGCCCTGCTCGTAGGTGATCCGATGCGCGCGCACCAGCTCGGCGAGGTGCTGGTCGAGGGTCTGCATGCCGAACTGGGCGCCGGCCTGCAGGGATGAGTAGATCTGGTGGGTCTTGCCCTCGCGAATCAGGTTGCGGATGGCCGGGGTGGCGACCATGACCTCGACCGCAGCCACCCGGCCTTTGCCGTCCGCGGTCTTGCACAGCGTCTGGCAGACCACACCCTGCAGGGTGCCGGCGAGCTGCTGGCGGATCTGCTGCTGCTGATGCGGCGGGAAGACATCGATGATGCGGTCGACCGTTTGGGCGGCGTCCTGAGTGTGCAGGGTCGCGAACACCAGGTGGCCGGTCTCCGCGGCAGTCAGGGCGACCTGGATGGTCTCGAGGTCACGCATCTCCCCGACCAGGATGATGTCCGGGTCCTGCCGCAGGACGTGCTTGAGCGCCTCGGCGAAGGAGCGGGTGTCGGTGCCCACCTCCCGCTGGTTGACCAGGCAGTTGCGGTGCCGATGCAGGAATTCGATCGGGTCTTCCACGGTCATGATGTGGTCGTGGCGGGTGGAGTTCGCGATGTCGATCAGCGACGCCAGCGTCGTGCTCTTGCCAGAGCCGGTGGGTCCGGTCACCAGCACGAACCCGCGCGGCAGCGCGGAGAACGACGAGACGATTGGGGGGATGCCCAGCGATTCCAGGCTCTTGATCTCAAACGGAATGACGCGGAACGCTGCGCCGACAGCTTCCCGCTGCTGGTACATATTCACGCGGAATCGGGCCCGGCCCGGCAGCGAGTACGAGAAGTCGAGCTCCAGCCGCTCTTCGAACATCTCCCGCTGCTGCTGGGTGATGATCGCGTAGAGGATGCGTTTGAGGGAGGCGCTGTCCAGAACGGGCGCGCCCGGCAACGGCCGCAGGCTGCCCGCGATCCGCACGGTAGGCGGCGCGCCGGCCGTGACGTGCAGGTCACTGGCACCCGCGGAAAGCATCAACTCCAGGCACCGAACCAGGCTGACATCGCTGGCCCGGACGGCCTGCTCGGTGCCGGGGCGAGCGGCTGCGGGTGTCTGCACGGACATGTTGACGACTTCGGCAGTTCGTGGGAAGTGCTTGAACCAGCGCTCACCCGAGCGGGGGCGCTGACGCTTTCACGCAATGAGATTGAACAACGACCCAGGTGAGAGCGCTGGACGGTCGTCTATCGCTCGCAACAGCGCGCAACTCCTCAGACCACGACGCGCAGTACTTCGTCCAGGCTCGTGACCCCGGCCAGCACCTTGGCCAGCCCGTCCTGCTTGAGGGTCTGCATGCCTTCCTCCCGCCCGGCGGTCGCAATGGCGGCAGAGGGGGCCCGCTCCACGGCCAGCCGCTCGATCCGCTCGGTGATCGGCAGCACCTCATGCAGGGCGACCCGGCCTTTGTAGCCGGTCCGCGAACACACCGAGCAGCCGACGGGACGGTAGATCTTCGGGATCTCGTGACCGTCCTCGATCGGCAGGCCAGCTGCTCGCAAAGCCTCACGCGACGGCTGGTAGGTCTGCTTGCACTTAGGGCACAACCGTCGCGCGAGACGTTGGGCCAGGACGCAGTCCAGAGACGAGCCCACCAGGAACGGCTCAATGCCCATCTCGATCAACCGGGTCACGGCACTCGGCGCATCGTTGGTGTGCAAGGTGGACAGCACCAGGTGTCCGGTGAGCGCGGACTCCACCGCGATCTGGGCGGTCTCGTGGTCGCGGATCTCACCGATCAGCACGATGTCGGGGTCGGCCCGCAGGATCGACCGCAAGGCCGCTGCGAACGTCAGACCAGCCTTGGCGTGGGTCTGGATCTGGTTCACCCCTGCCAAACGGTATTCGACCGGGTCCTCGACAGTGATGATGTTCACCTCGGGTCGGTTGAGGATGTTCACCGTCGCGTACAGCGTCGTGGACTTTCCCGAACCGGTCGGCCCAACGACCAGGATCATGCCGTAGGGCTTACCGAAACTCGCCGAGAAGCGGTCGTAGTTCACCTGCCGGAACCCGAGGTCGGCCAGGTCCAGCATCGCAGTGGAGTTGTCCAGGATCCGCATGACGATCTTTTCGCCCCACACCGTCGGCAACGTCGCCACCCGCAGATCGACCTTCTGGCCGTTGCTACTCACGCTCAGCCGACCGTCCTGCGGCACCCGGCGTTCGGCAATGTTCATGTCGGCCATGATCTTCAAACGGCTGATCACCCCGGACTGGATGGACTTCGGCGAGCGCATCACCTCGTGCAGCACGCCGTCGATCCGGAACCGCACGCGAACGTCGTGCTCAGTCGGCTCGAGATGGATGTCGGAAGCCCGGTCCTGGATGCCCTGGGTGATCAGCAGGTTCACGAACTTGACGATCGGGGCGTCCTCGACGACCTCCTTGATGCTGGACAAGTCGTCTTCGTCGGAATCCGGCTCTATCGCGGTCGTGAGCTCGTCGAGTTCGCCGTCCGCGCGGTAGTGCCGGTCCAGCGCTGCCTGCACGTCGGTGCGCGTCGCCACGACCGGGATGACCGTCATGCCACTGGCCGAACGAATGTCGTCGATGGCGAAGACGTTGGCCGGGTCGCTCATGGCAACCACCAGCCGGCCGTTCTCGAAGGCGATCGGGATGGCACTGTGGCGCCGGCACACCGCGCCGGGGACCTTGGTCAGGGCGGCCCCGTCCAAGGTCGCTTCGGCCAGGTCGACGAACCGCATGCCGATCTGGGTGGCCAGAGCCTGCACGACCTGCGCCTCGGTGAGCATGCCGAGATCTATCAGCACCCGGCCCAGAGAATGCCCGATGTTGCGCTGTTCGAACAGGGCCTTCTCCAACTGATCGGACGTGATGAGGCCCTGGCCGATCAAGATCTCGCCCAGTTGCTTCATACGCCTCGCACTCCTCGCAGGATGGCGGTCAGGAGGTCCTGGTCGTCATCGCGCCCAGGAGTCTCCGGAGCGGCCTCACTGACTTCTTCGGCAGCAGTGCCGCCGGGGATGACCGCCAAATGCGGTGCTTGCGGCCGCTTTGTGGGCGCCGGTGCGTCCTCGATCGCCGAGAGCATGGCCAGCCGGTGTTCCACGGCGCCGGACCCGGCGATCACGGGGATGGCACAATCGGCATCCACCAGATCCGCCAGATCCACGACCGTGCCGACCGTGCCATGGCCGCTCGCCTCGATGAGTTCGGCGACGGTACGCCGGCCGTCGATCAGCGAATGCAACCCTCGAAGGTGGGCCGGCACGGCACCCGGGTGCGCCGCCATGACCGTGCTCGATCCGCCGAGCAGGTCGGCGGCCGGACGCCAGCGTTTCAGCAGCGCAGTCACATCGGCGGCCATCTCGGCCAAGGGAAAAACGACGCCCACGTCGTCGGGCACGACGTCGGCCTCGTCAGCGGTGAACGTGCCCTTGCGCCAGTGGCTCAAACCCGCCAGAGCGCTCACCAGGTGCAGGCGGGTCAGCGGCCGAAGGTAATCGGGGTCGATGGCGTCGGCCTGCACCAGCGCCTTGACCACACCACCGTCCTGGGCGCTGCGCAGCGCCTCCGCCAGACTCGTGGTTCCGACCGCCCCTTCCAGCACCAGCCGACGCGCCAGGCACTGCCGGGAACCGTCAGCGCTGGCGCTCACCACCGCACCGTCCCGCAGCGCCACGAAGGCGGCCTGTTCCCCCTGTAACCGAACCAGCCACTGCCCTGGCTTGCGCCCCACCAGGCTTAGGACCTCCTGAACCCGGAAGGCGTGCACGGAACCAGCGAGCAGGGGCATGGCTTACTCCGGCGGCGGGAGTTCGAACGCGGGGCCGACGGGCGGCGGCAGCTCGATGGCGGGTCCGGACGGCGGCGCGAGATCAGCTAGATCAGCCAGGTCCAGGTCGGGCTCGGGCAGGCCGGTGAACTGCGGCCCCTCTTCCTCGTCGATTCCGAAACCGGCCGGGACAGCATCGGCGGGTGGTGCCAGGTCAAACGCCGTGTCGAAGGCATCGGAGGCCGGCACGGGTGGCGCCAGGTCAAACGCCGTGTCAAAGGCATCGGAGGCCGGCACGGGCGGTGCCAGGTCAAACGCCGTGTCAAAGGCATCGGAGGCCGCAACGGGCG
>ERZ724512.1120-NODE-1120-length-12582-cov-6.275405_pt1 | contig 12582 bp, 11 predicted proteins | sample MGYA00376045_ERZ724512 | MGnify/ENA primary metagenome ERZ724512 (study PRJEB28724, sample SAMN07190883) | activated sludge metagenome | isolation source: activated sludge of sewage treatment plant in Hong Hong | place: Hong Kong | collected 2016-03-17 ... | reverse complement strand
CGTACCGGGTCCGCGTCAAGCTCGGCAGCGCCAAGACCTACGCCTTCGACTGGCGGCAGAGCGCCTGACGCACGCTGGACGGTGCCCCACATTGGACCACCGCAACGCGTGCGATGGGCAAGCCCCGTTCGTGACACTCGGCGCCGAGTGTCACGAAGATGACGCATCCGGGCCGCCCGGCATGACGGTTTCGTGACACTCGGCCGCGCCTCGCTGCCACTTCGTCGCAGTGGGCAATGGATGTCGTGATCCCCCCACACAGCAGCACCCCGGCCACCTGTTCGGCAACCGGGGTGCTGGCTAGAGGTGAGACCTAGAAGGCGTCCTCGGACAGCTCCATGATCTCGAGGTTGGTGCCCTCGGCAGCGAGACGCTCACCGGCGAGCAGCGGCAGGCGGTTCTGGGCGAACCACTTGGCCGCGGCCACCTTGCCGGTGTAGAACTCGACGTCCTTGGCCGCCGCGCCGTTCTCCAGCGCGGCCGAAGCCACCTCGGCCTGACGCAGCAGCAGCCAGCCGATGATCAGGTCACCCACGGCCATCAGCAGGCGCGTGGTGTTCAGCCCGACCTTGTAGATCTCCTGGATGTCCTGCTGCGAGGCCATCGCGTAGCCACCCAGCTGACCGATCAGGCCCTGGACGTCCTCGAGCGCCTTGCCGAGAAGTTCGCGCTCGGCGGCGAGCTGGTCACCATCGCTGGTGTTCTTCACGGTCTCGGTGATCTCGGCAGCCACCTTGGTGATCGCCTGGAACTGGTCGCGGACCATCTTGCGGAAGAAGAAGTCCAGACCCTGGATCGCCGTCGTGCCCTCGTACAGGGTGTCGATCTTGGAGTCGCGGATGTACTGCTCGATCGGGTAGTCCTGCAGGAAGCCGGAACCGCCGAGGGTCTGCAGCGACTGCGCGAGCATCTCGTAGGAACGCTCCGAGCCCACACCCTTGACGATCGGCAGCAGCAGATCGTTGATCCGCTCGGCCATGTCGTCCTCGCCGCCGGTGAGGCGGGCCTGGGCGACCTTGTCCTGCCACATCGCCGTGTAGAGCACGAGGGCGCGCATGCCCTCGGCGTACGACTTCTGCAGCATCAACGAGCGGCGCACGTCCGGGTGGTGGATGATCGAGACCCGCGGTGCGGTCTTGTCGAGCATCTGCGTGAGGTCGGCGCCCTGAAGGCGGTTCTTCGCGTAGTCCAGCGCGTTCAGGTATCCGGTGCTCAGCGTCGCGATGGCCTTGGTGCCCACCATCATGCGCGCGTACTCGATGACCTTGAACATCTGCGCGATGCCGTCGTGGACGTCCCCGACGAGGTAGCCGATCGCCGGCTCCTTCTCGCCGAAGGTGATCTCACAGGTGGTGGAGACCTTGAGGCCCATCTTCTTCTCGACGTTGGTGACGTAGGCACCGTTGCGCGCGCCGAGCTCGCCGGTCTCGACGTCGAACATGAACTTCGGCACCACGAAAAGGCTCAGGCCCTTGGTCCCCGGCCCCCCGGCCCCCTCGACACCCTCCGGGCGGGCGAGCACGAGGTGCACGATGTTGTCGCTCATGTCGTGTTCGGCGGAGGTGATGAAGCGCTTCACGCCCTCGATGCGCCAGGTGCCGTCGCCGTTGTCGAAGGCCTTGGCGCGACCCGCGCCCACGTCCGAGCCGGCGTCGGGCTCAGTGAGCACCATGGTGGCGCCCCACTGGTTCTCGACCATGCGCTCGGCCATCTTCTTCTGGTCCTCGTTGCCGAGGTTGTAGAGGATGCCGGCGAATCCCGGGCCTGCCATGTACATGAACGCGGCGGGGTTGGAGCCGAGCACCAGCTCGGCCACTGCCCAGCGCAGGCTCGGCGGGCAGTTGATGCCACCGAGGCCCTCGGGGATCTCGAGGCGCCATCCCTCGGAGTCCATGAGCGCCTGGTAGGCGCGCGTGAAGTCCTCAGGCATCTTCACCGAGTAGGTGGCGGGGTCGTAGACCGGCGGGTTGCGGTCGGCCGAGGCGAAGCTGTCGGACAGGATGCCCGTCGCCAGCGTCTCGGTGTTCTTCAGGAAGTCCTTGGCGGTGTCGACGTCGATGTCGTCGAACGGGGCGTTGCCGAACCGCTCGGTTCCGCCGAAGACCTCGAACAGGTTGAACTCGATGTCGCGCAAGTTGCTCTTGTAGTGGCTCACCGGTGTGTCTCCCGAGTTTTCAAAGCACCGCCAGCGGCGGAAGCGGGTCGTGTTACCCGTCAGTAACTAATAATGCTACTCGTCAGTAACTTTGCGCAAGCCGCTGGGGTGGGGTAGGTCACATCCCGGTAGGGACACAGCGGTTGCGGCGCTGGCTCGGCGACGGCGCAACCGCTGTGCGCTTCGCGGCCTACGGACATCTCAACGCTATGTCCGGCATGCGGGCGCCGCGGGGCCCTCGCCGTGATGCAACCATCCCTCCACCGGATCGGTGCTAGGGCTCCACCTACGCGAGTCCCACCGGCTCCGACCCTCGTCCCTCGGCCACGGCTGTGCGGGCCGCACGCCACGATTGCCAGCGCCCGGCGCGCACCGCCAGGACCAGGACCACAGCGAACACCACGGTCCACAGCAGCAGGGCGATCACCGAGGGCTCGATGCCGAAGGGCCCTCCGGTCAACCACTCCGGACCTTCGAGCCGCACCTGCACGACCCCGGTCTGGATGTTCCCGGAGACGGGGATCCCGAGCACCGACTGCCCGAAGTTCCAGGCCGCGTGCACGGCGATCGTGGCCCACAGCGTGCGGGTGAGCATGTAGACCGCGCACAACATCAGGCCCCCGCCGATGGCCACGCTCAGGGTCGAGGCGAGCGTCGCCGAGGGGTTGTCGGCGTGCTGCAGTCCGAAGATCAGCGCCGTGATCACGAGGGCGAGAAGTGAGCCCACATGTTGTTCGGAGATCCGGAACAAGGCACCCCTGGCTAGGAGCTCCTCCACGACTCCGGCGAAAAGGCTCAGGCCGATGGCCGCCATGAGCCCGCCGAGGACGGAGGCACTGGCGCCGAAGGACACGTCGCCGCCGATCGCGATCCCTGCCAGGGTCAGGACCACCACCGCGAGGGCCAATGCCGCGCCAAGCCACAACCACCGCCGGGCGGTCGGGGTGAAGGCGAGTTCGGGGGTCTCGGGGCGGCCTTCGCAACCCCGGGCGATCAGCACCCGGTAGATCACGATCGCCAGGTAGGACAGCACGCCGGCGGCCAGGAGTTTGCCGAATCCCCAGGCGAGCAGCGTCCCGGGATCGGTCGGGTAGCCGATCGGGGGGAGCGGCGCGGCACCGAACAGCCGGATCACCATCTGTGAGATGAGCGCGAACAGGATGCCGAGGACCGGCCCGAAGATGATGAACGCGATCAGGATCGTCACCAGGGGGTAACCGAAGAACCTGGCGGCGGCTGAGCGGGTGGTGGTGGTGTGGCTCACGGACGCTCCTTTCCGTGAGCAGTCTGTCAGCCGGGGCTGTCGTCGGGTCAGGACGCGGTGAGCGTGCCGACCTGTGTGGCTGTGATCGTGGCGCCGCCTGACTCGCCGGCCCCGTTCCCGAGTCCGGTCGAGGTGGGCCGGCATGTGAAGAACAGGGTGCCCGCGTCGGTGTTCGTGTAGGTCGCGACCGCGGAGATCGAGTGGTTGTCATCGGCGCCCGCCGGGTCGAAGTCCTCGGACGCTGTCGTGGTGTTCACCGTGCCCCCACTGCCGTTGATCGTGCAGTTGAACCCATCGGTGGTGGCGTTGGTCTTCCGTACGCGCGTCGAGGCGTTCACGGTGTACGAGCCGGCCGGCAGGTTGAGGGCGACGACGGCGTTCTTGGTGGGAGGGGGGTCGAGCACCAGAATGTTGTCCAGATTCACCGACGCCGAGTCCGCGGCGAAGAAGGCGTTGCTCAGCCCGCGCTCCCCTTGCGCGCCCTGTGCACCCTTGGCGCCCTGCGGTCCGGTCTGGTTGAACGTCACCTTCTTCTCACTTGACTTGCACTTCTTGCCGGATTCGGCGTTGATGAAGCGCACGTTGCCGCCGCTCTTCTTGTAGCAGGCGGTGATCACGCCGGTGGTCGAGTCCGGGATCTTCTGAGGTGCCGATACCGCGTTGGCGATGCCGACGGCTGCGAGGCTGCCCGCCGCGAAGCAGCCGATGGCGATGGTGAGTGGTGAAGCCTGCATGTGTCCTCCTCGGTGAGTGTCATTGGCAAGGTAGTCCTCGGCGATCACGCAGCGTCTGTCGTGGATCAACCGTCACACTGTGTGCATGTGCCGACTCTTCGGAATCAATGCCGGAACCCACGAGATCCACGTCGACTACTGGCTGGTGGACGCACCTGACAGCATCCTCATCGAGAGCCACCGCAACCCTGATGGCACGGGAGTGGGGTGGTTCGGCGCCGACGGCACGCCGCACGTCGACAAGCAGCCGCGAAGCGCCTTCACGGATACGGCTTTCACCCAGGAGGCCAAGTCCGTCGACGCCTGCACCCTGATCACCCACATCCGCGCGGCGACCACCGGTCACGACGCGGTCGAGAACACCCACCCCTTCCTGTTCGACGGCAGGGTGATGGCCCACAACGGGGGGTTCGGGGATCTGCCGGCCGTCGAGGCCCAGCTCGGCGAGTACCTCTCGCAGGTGCACGGCGATACGGACTCCGAGCGCTACGCCGCGCTCATCGCCAAGTTCACCGCGGATCACGGCGGGGATGTGGGCGCGGGGATCACCGCCGCCGCCGGGTGGCTGGCCGACAATGTGCCGCTGTACTCCCTGAACTGTCTGGTGGCTGCTCCGGGGCAACTGTGGGCGCTGCGTTATCCGGACCAGCGGGCATTGCACATCGCGCGGCGGCGCGTGGACCCCGCGACCGGTGGCGTCGTGACCTCGTCGGCCCTGGCCAGCCACACTGTTCAGGCCTCGGAGCCCACCGAGGTGGTCATCATCGCGAGCGAGCGCATCGACGATGAGGCGGATTGGCGGATGTTGGACCCGGGGGAGTTGATCCACGTCGGGCCCGACCTGTCCTTCACGTCCAGGCTGGCCATTGACCGGCCACCGGCACATCTGCACCTGCTGGACGAGCCGGATCCCAACGTCGACACCTTCTGACGTACCGAAGTGGTTGCGCGCGCCTCAGGAAAGTGGCGCCCGACTGCCACACCCGCCACCTTTCTGAGGTAGGAATCAGAATGAATCGGGCATAAGGTGCAGGATCTCCACGCAAAGATGGCAGATTCCTGAATCACGATTCTTCGGCTGCCACGTTTGGGAGGGAGTTTGGGGTGAGGGGTGTGACTCACTGATCAGCACGGCTAGCCTCGGTGCCATGCCCGTACGCAAAGTTGCTCTGCTCACCGCCGGGGGCCTGGCCCCGTGTCTGTCGTCCGCCGTGGGTGGGCTCATCGAGAAGTACACCGCTGTGGATCCCGAGATCGAGATCATCGGGTACCTGAACGGCTACCACGGCCTGCTCCTGGGGAACTCCGTACCCGTGACCCCCGAGGTGCGCGAGAACGCCGCGCTGCTGCACAAGTTCGGCGGCAGTCCGATCGGGAACAGCCGGGTCAAGCTCACCAACGTCGACGACTGCGTCAAACGCGGCCTCGTGGCGCCCGGGCAGGATCCGCTGAAGGTGGCTGCCGACCAACTGACCAAGGACGGCGTCGACGTCCTGCACACGATCGGCGGCGACGACACCAACACCACAGCCGCCGACCTCGCCGCCTACTTGCACGAGAACAACTACGAACTCACGGTGGTCGGCCTGCCGAAGACCATCGACAACGACGTCGTGCCGATCAAGCAATCCCTCGGCGCGTGGACCGCGGCCGAGCAGGGGTCGGTGTTCGCGCAGAACATCATCGCTGAGCACACGTCGAACCCCCGCATGTTGATCATCCACGAAGTGATGGGGCGCAACTGTGGCTGGCTGACCGCCGCGACCGCGGTCAAGTACCGGGAGTGGCTGGACAGCCAGCAGTGGAACCCGGGCATCGGGCTGGACCGCCGCGGCTGGGACATCCACGGCATCTACGTCCCCGAGATGGGCTTCGACATCGCAGCGGAGGCCGAGCGGCTGACCGCCGTGATGGATGAGGTGGGGTGCGTGAACATCTTCCTGTCCGAGGGTGCCGGCGTGGCGGAGATCGTCGCCGAGATGGAGGCCCGCGGCGAGGAGGTCGGCCGTGACGCGTTCGGTCACGTGAAGCTCGACACGATCAACCCCGGTCAGTGGTTCGGCAAGCAGTTCGCCGCCATGCTCAAGGCGGAGAAGACGATGGTCTGGAAGAGCGGCTACTTCGCGCGGTCGGCGGCGGCCAACGCCGAGGACCTCGCCCTGATCAAGCAGTGCACGGACCTCGCGGTGGACGCCGCGCTGCGCGGTGAGTCCGGGGTGACCGGCCAGGACGAGGACGCCGACGACGAGTTGCGCGTGATCGAGTTCCCGCGCATCCGGGGCGGTAAGCCCTTCGACATCGACCAGCCCTGGTTCGAGGACCTGCTTGCGGGCATCGGCCAGGCGAAGGGCGAGAAGGAGCACGTCGAGCACTGACGTCGATGGACGCCGAACTCTCGCACAACCGCGCCCTCTGGACGCTGCTGAACCACCGCTACACCGCCGAGGCGGCATTGCGGATGTGGCAGCGGGACGGCATCCGTTGGGGCTTGTTCGGCATCCCGGACCGCTGGCTGCCCCCGGTGGCCGGCCTGACGGTGATCGAGCTTGGCGCGGGTACCGCCTTCTTCTCCGCGGCGATCGCGCGCGCTGGGGCCCACCCGGTGGCGATCGACCTCAACGAGGACCAACTCGCGACGGCCAGACGGTGCCAACAGGAGACGGGTCTGCGTTTCCCGTTGGTCCAGGCCGACGCGCAGGCGGTCCCGCTGGCCGATGGGTGCGCGGACGTCGTCCTCAGCGAGCACGGCGCCAGCGTCTGGTGCGATCCGTGGCGATGGCTGCCGGAGGCGGCGAGGATCCTGCGTCCGGGCGGGTATCTGGTGTTCCTGGTGAACAGCGTGCTGTCCACGTTGTGCGTGCCGGACACCGGCCCCGCGACCACCGCATTGCAGCGTGGGCAGGCCGATCTGGGACGGATGAGTTTCGACGGCGTCGAGTACCACCCCTCCCACTCGGAGTGGATCGCGGCGCTCACCGCCAGTGGGTTCGTGGTCTCTGCTCTGCACGAACTCATGGCACCACCGGAGGCGGCGGATCATGACTTCTACGAGATCGCCGACGTGCAGTGGGCGCAGCGCTGGCCGGCGGAGGATCTCTGGGTCGCCCGGCGCGTAGGCTCGTAGTCGTGACGGACATGCGGGCCTCCGACGCCGATCGGGATCGCTACGCGGCGGTCCTTCAGGACGCTTATGCGGAAGGTCGCCTCAGCCGCGCCGAGTACGACGAGCGTCTCGAGGCGGTCTTCACCGCCAAGACGTACGCCGAGTTGGAGCCGTTGGTGGCAGACCTGCCGACAGGCAACCTCCCCGTGGTCAAACCCCCGGCGCCGCTCGTGCCCGCCACGTCCGGCGCACAGGCGCCCATGGTGGCGGTCTTCAGCGCTGTGGAGCGCAAGGGCGTGTGGGACCTGGCGTCCGACTCCAACGCGGTGGCGGTGTTCGGCAGCGTCGAACTCGACCTGCGGCAGGCGCAGATCTCCGCGCAGTCCAACGAGATCCGCGCGGTGGCGGTGTTCGGCAGCGTGGAGATCACGATCCCCTGCGGGATGCGTGCGGAGATCGCCGGTGTCGGGGTTTTCGGTGATTTCAGCCAGGCCGGCGACGTCTCGGCCCCCGATCCCCAACTCCCCACGATCCGGGTCTCCGGCTTGGCGCTGTTCGGCAGTGTCAACGTGAAGGAGAAGCCGTAGGGCTGGCGGGTAGGCTGCCTCGCATGCTTGCAGAGGTCACAGACGACGAACAGTCACCAGACGCCAGCGCGGTGCCCAAGCTCTTGGGCGCAGCTGTCGTCGTCGGCGTGCTGGCCGGTGTCGCCGTCATCGCCTACCTCACGGTCGAGCACTGGCTGCAGGGTCTGCTCTGGGACGACGTGCCCGAGGCGCTCGGCGGGACGCCGGCGTGGTGGGTGTTCGGAGTGCTCCTGGTCGGCGCGGTCGGAGTGTGGCTCGCCCTGAAGCTTCCCGGCCACGGCGGGCACCGCCCGCTCGACGGGCTCGGCATCGACATCGGACCCAAGCAGATCGGTTCGGTGGTCCTCGCAGCCCTGATCTCGCTGTCCATCGGTGCGGTGGTCGGACCTGAGGCGCCGTTGATGGCGATCGGTTCCGCGGTTGGCGGTTTCGTCGCCTTGCGCACCACCGAACCGGTACGCAAGGTCCTCATGCTGGCGGGCGCGGCCGCGGGCATCACGATGATCCTCGGCAACCCCATGGTCTCGGCGGTGCTCGTATTGGAGGCCGCGGCGCTCAAGGGGAGTCCGGGCGGCAAGAAGGTCATGCTGGCCGTCCTGCCCGTCCTGATCGCAATGGGCTTCGGGTACCTGATCCAGGTGGGTGTCGGCGACTGGGGCGGCGTCGGGGAGTCGCAGTTGGCGGTTCCCGGGCTGCCTGCCTACGACACCGTGCAGCCCATCGACCTGGGGATGGCCATCGTCGTCGCGGTCGTGACAGCCGTCCTCGCGGTGACGGCCGTCGAGGTGGGCACGAGTTACCAGAACCGGATGCCCAACCCGCTTGTGGGCCTGTTGGTGGCGGGATTCATCGTCGCTGCCGCCGCGGTGATCACCCGCGCCGTGACGGGTCAGGACGTGAACGTGATCCTGTTCTCCGGGCAGGAGTCGACGGCTCACGTGCTGGGGCTGACCTCTGTCGGTGTGCTCGTCGTGATCGCCGTGGCGAAGACCATCGCCTACTCGGCCTCCCTGGGAGGCGCGTTCCGCGGTGGCATGCTCTTCCCCGCGGTGTTCCTCGGTGTCGTCGTCGCCACCGCGTCGTCGCTGATCGTGAGTGGGGCGAACGTCTCGGCCCTGGCCGCTGCAGGGATCGCGGCGGCTGTGGCGGCGGTGCTGCGCCTGCCGTTCACGGCGGTGTTGCTCGCGTTGTTGTTGTGTGCCGCCGCCGGACTGGCGGTGACCACCCCGGCGATCATCGGCGCCGTGGTCGGCGTTCTGTTCCGCGTGGTCGCCGATGCGCGGCTGCACCGCGAACCGCCGGAGGAGTTGGCGGACGAGTCACCCCAGGTGGCTGCCTCGTAGGACCGCCCGGGCCAGCCAGCCCACGATCCACAGGGCGGCGATGAGGTGCATGACCTGCAGCGTCCGCGGAAGGTCCTGGATCGAGGCCAACCACAGACCCGCCCCGCCGATCACGACCCACACTGCGGGTCGCTTCGTGACGCGGGCGGCCACGTAGGCGGCCAGTGCACCCAGCACTCCCACGACAAGACAGACGACGATCACGGCGAGTGGTTGGACAGGTTCGGCTGCCGGAGGCGTCACATCCCAGCCCTGCCATCTCGCCACCAGGAGCACGAGCAGGTTGCAGACGGCCGCGGCCAGGCCTGCTGCGGCGCCGACGCGCAACAGGAATCCTGCCGTCACAGGCCGACGGGGACGGACCGTCCTGCCCCCGAGGGAGCGCAATGCCTGTGGGTCGAACTTGTCCTGGCTCACAGCACGGGGAAGGTGCGCCCGGTGTTCTCCTCGGTCTCGTAGATCTCCGCCGGCGGTCCGACGATGGAGGGGTCGGGGATGCCGACCACCTCGAGGTCCTTGTCCGCGTAGTCGACGCGGTTGAGGACCCAGCGCATCGCTTCGAGGCGACCACGCTTCTTGTCGTTGCTGCGGACCACGGTCCACGGCGCGAAGTCGGTGTCGGTGTACCAGAACATCGCTTCTTTGGCGGCGGTGTAGTCGTGCCAGCGGTCCAGGCTCGCGAGGTCCATCGGGCTGAGCTTCCACTGCCGCACCGGGTCGATGCGACGGATCGTGAAGCGCGTGATCTGCTCCTTGCGGGACACCGAGAACCAGAACTTGATCAGGATGATGCCGTCGCGCACCAACATCCGTTCGAACTCCGGGGCCTGCCGCATGAACTCGTCGTACTCGTCGTCGGTGCAGAAGCCCATCACCCGCTCCACGCCGGCGCGGTTGTACCAGGAGCGGTCGAACATCACGATCTCGCCGCGGGTGGGGAGGTGCCGGATGTAGCGCTGGAAGTACCACTGGCCGGCCTCGCGCGGAGACGGCTTCTCCAGTGCGATCACGCGGGCGCCGCGCGGGTTCATGTGCTCGGTGAAGCGCTTGATCGTCCCGCCCTTGCCGGCGGCGTCGCGACCCTCGAAGACCATCACGATGCGCTGCCCGGTCTCCTTGACCCAGCCCTGCATCTTCAGCAGTTCGATCTGGAGCAGGCGCTTCTGCAGTTCGTATTCGCGGCGGTCGAAGCGGTGTTCGTAGGGGTAGCCCTCCCGCCAGGTGTCGATCGGGTGCCCCTCGGGGCCGATCAGGACGGGATCGTCCACCTCGTCCCAGGTGCCGCTGGCGGTCAGGCCGTGGCGCTCGAAGGTGTCGTCCTCAAGGTCCTGCAGGCTGGTGATGATCTCCTGCAGATCCATCACCGCGTCGATGTCGAGATAGTGGTCGGTCACGAGACCTATTGTGCGCAGGTGCAGCCCGCGATGACGGCTGTGTGGGTGAACGCAGGGCGAACGGCGGGGCGCGTTCAGCCGCGAGGTTCAAATCTCGCGGTTGGCCACCCGGGCCTGTACTGAAAGGATCCATCCGACGAGGTCCTTGTTGATCATCGACTCGACCTTGCCGCCGAGCGGCCAGGGGACGCCAGAGGTCTTCGTCTCGGTGACGACGGTGTACTCGACGTCGTCACCGTTCTGGGCGAGGGTTGCGCGGCCGGTGCAGGTCGCCGCGGGGTGCCCGTGCAACTCGACGGTGATGTCGCCGTTCGGCTGCTCGGTCTGCCAGGTCTGGGACCACTGCAACTCGACCTCCTGGGGGAGGAATTTCTGGGCCAGCGACGGGATGCCCGCCTTGTCGGTGCGGAAGGCCCAGGGCATGGTCGCGGCGACCTCGTCGGATTTCGCGTCGATGTCGATCTCACCGGTGGTGACGCCGACCTCCTTGGCGAACGCTTCGAGGAACGCGTGCTCGCTCAGCAGACGTTGGACGGCATCCACAGTGGTCGACTCGATGACGGCCTTGTGTTCCATACCGCTGATTCTGCCTGGTGTGGCCCGTGGTTGTCGCCGGGTCGGCGGGCAGCGGGGGCCGCCGTGCGACCATGACGGGGTGGAATTGACGCGCCGCCAACTGCTCATCGCGGGGGCTGGTCTGGCTACGGCCGCCTGCACCACCGACCAGGTGGAAACGGCCGGTACTAGTACCCCGTCGAAGACCCCGGCTCCCACGGCGAGCACCGCCGCGGCGGCCACCCCGACCGATCGGTGGCGTGCCGGCAAGGTCGCGCCCGCCGGGGTGCTTTCCGCCTACGCCAACGACTCCGTTCTGGCGGGGGAACCGTTGCAGTTGCACGTCTCGGCGGCGTCGAAGTGGCGTGCCAGCGTCTACCGCATCGGGCATTTCGCGGGCAAGGGCGGGACCAAGGTCGCCGAGGTCGCCGGCCCGAAGCGCTTGTTCACCACCACACAGGTCGATCCGAGTACGCGCATGGTGTCTGCGGACTGGCCGGTCGTCGCGGAGGTCGACACCACCGGGTGGCCCTCGGGGCTGTACACGGTCGTGGTGCGCACTCCTGCCGGTGGCACGAACATCCCGTTCGTCGTGCGCCCGGCATCGGCCGAAGGCAAGGTCGCGATCATCGCGGCGAGCCTCACCTGGCAGGCCTACAACATCTGGGGAGGCCGCAGCCTCTACAAGGACACCGGCGGCTCCTTCGCCGGCCGTTCTTACGCGGTGTCCTACGACCGCCCGTACGACCACGCGCTGTGGGGTGCCCCGATCGCGTTCGGGTTCGATGTCCCGGTGGCGCGTTTCGCCGACGAGGTCGGCATCGACCACGTGTGGTTCACGAACGCGGACATCGCGCGGGACCCGGGGCTTCTGACGGGGGCGAAGGGCGTCGTCTCCACGGGTCATGACGAATACTGGCCGCAGCCCTACCGCAAGGCGTTGATCACCGCCCGCGATGCCGGGACCGATCTGGCCTTCCTCGGCGCGAACGCCGGGTACTGGCGGGTGACCCTGAAGGGCGACGACGTCTACTGCGCGAAGGATGCGGCGATCCAGCCGAAGAACATCCGGTGGCGCGACCTGGGCAAGCCGGAGTCCGCCGTGGTCGGGATGCTCTACGACGCGTTCCCCGTCGAGGGGCCGATGGTGATCCGGGAGCCGGGCTTCGCGCTGTTCGAGGGCACGCGGGTGAAGCGCGGCTCGTCCTTCCCGGGACTCGTGGGAATCGAATCCGACCGGTACTACCCGGGTTTCCAGACCCCCACTGACATCGAGGTGCCGACTCTGTCACCGGTGACGTGTCGGGGGATCGGGACCTGGTCGACGATGACCTACTACTCCGTCGGATCCGGGGCGAACGTCTTCGCCACCGGAACGATGAACTGGACGCGGTCCCTGAACGGGCCGGCCGCGAAGAAGGGGATCACCGGCGCCTCGTCGGACTTC
>ERZ724512.1115-NODE-1115-length-12615-cov-6.736306_pt1 | contig 12615 bp, 7 predicted proteins | sample MGYA00376045_ERZ724512 | MGnify/ENA primary metagenome ERZ724512 (study PRJEB28724, sample SAMN07190883) | activated sludge metagenome | isolation source: activated sludge of sewage treatment plant in Hong Hong | place: Hong Kong | collected 2016-03-17 ... | reverse complement strand
CGGGGTCCATGCCGTTGGAGAAGAAGAACGACAGGTTGGGCGCGAAGTCGTCGATATGCATGCCGCGCGCGAGATAGGCCTCGACATAGGTGAAGCCGTTGGCGAGCGTGAAGGCGAGCTGCGAGATCGGATTGGCGCCGGCTTCGGCGATGTGATAGCCGGAGATCGAGACCGAATAGAAATTCCGCACGTCGTTGTGGATGAAATATTCCTGCACGTCGCCCATCAGCTTGAGCGCAAAATCGGTGGAGAAGATGCAGGTGTTCTGGCCCTGATCCTCCTTGAGGATGTCGGCCTGCACGGTGCCGCGGACATTGGAGAGGGCGACGGCGCGCAGCGCGTGCGCTTCCTGCTCGGTCGGCGCGCGTCCCTGCTCGGCGCGGAAGCGGTCGGTCTGCTGATCGATGGCGACGTTGAGGAACATCGCGAGCGCCATCGGGGCCGGGCCGTTGATGGTCATCGACACGGACGTCACCGGGTCGCACAGGTCGAAGCCCGCAAGCAGCGTCCGCATGTCCTCGAGCGTGGCGATGGAGACGCCGGCATTGCCGACCTTGCCGTAGATGTCGGGCCGTTCGTCCGGGTCGGCGCCGTAGAGCGTGACCGAGTCGAAGGCGACCGACAGGCGCTTCGCCGGCATGCCCTCCGACAATGTGTGGAAGCGGCGGTTGGTCCGGATCGGATCGCCTTCGCCGGCGAACATCCGGGTCGGGTCCTCGTTCTCCCGCTTGAAGGGGAATACGCCGGCGGTGAACGGGAAGGTGCCGGGGACATTTTCTCGCCTGAGCCAGCGGAGAATCTCGCCGTCGTCCTGAAAGCGCGGCAGCACGACCTTGCGCAGCGCCGTGCCTGACAGCGTCGTGTGGGTCAGGCTGGTGCGCTTCTCCTTGCCGCGGACCTTGGTGACGAACTCCGACCCTTCGTAGCTCTTCACGACCTCCGGCCAGCAGGCGAGCAGGGAGTGGTTGTCCGAGGAGAGCTGTTCGTCCTTGGCCGCGATCAGCGGCGCGAAGGCGGAGGCGTCGTGTCCGCAGTCGACGAATATGGCGCACGAGCGGCGCAGCGCCTGCCGATCCCGGGCGACGTCGCACTGCTCGGCCGTGCGCTGGTGGTAGCCGCGCACGGTCTCGGCGATCTCGGCGAGATAGCGCGAGCGGTCGGGCGGCACGATGGCGCGGCTGGCGGAGGATTGCTTGACCGCGACCCGCGGCAGCCAGCGCTTGCCGGCGTGCAGGCCGATCTCGACCAACTGCGCCGCGATCGCCTGATAGAGCGCCGTGACCCCGTCGTCGTTGAAACGCGAGGCGATCGTGCCATACACCGGCATCTCTTCCGGCCGCCGGTCGAACAGCACATGGTCGCGCTGATACTGCTTGCGCACGTCGTGCAGCGCGTCCTCCGCGCCGCGGCGTTCGAACTTGTTGATGGCGACGAAGTCGGCGAAGTCCAGCATGTTGATCTTTTCGAGCTGGCTCGCCGCGCCGAACTCCGGCGTCATCACATAGATGGACACGTCGGCGATTTCGGTGATCGCCGTGTCGCCCTGGCCGATGCCGGAGGTTTCGACGATGATCAGGTCGAAGCCGGCCGCCTTGCAGGCGGCGATCGCGTCGGGAATGGCGGGCGAGAGTTCGGCGCTCGCGCCGCGCGTCGCCAGCGAACGCATGTAGATGCGCGGGTGATCGATCGCGTTCATGCGGATGCGGTCGCCGAGCAACGCCCCGCCCGAGCGCCGCCGCGACGGGTCCACCGCCAGAACCGCGATCTTGAGTTCGTCCTGGTAGTCCATGCGGAAGCGGCGGATCAACTCGTCGGTGAGGCTCGACTTGCCCGATCCGCCGGTGCCGGTGAGCCCGAGGATCGGCGTCGGCAGCGCTTCGGCCGCCGCGAGAGCCATCCGGACCGGGGGCGGACAGACGCCGTTCTCGCAAGCCGTGATCACGCGCGCGAGCGCGCGCCAGTCGCCGCGGGCGAGCGCGTCCGGATCGGCGGGCGGCTGCGCCGCAACATCGAAATCGGACGAGGCGATCACGTCGTTGATCATCCCCTGCAGCCCCATGAGCTGCCCGTCTTCGGGGGTGTAGATGCGGGTGACCCCATAGTCGTGCAGCTCGGCGATCTCCGCCGGGACGATCACCCCGCCGCCGCCGCCGAACACGCGGATGTCGTCGGCGCCCGCCTTGCGCAGCAGGTCGAGCATGTATTTGAAGAACTCGACGTGCCCGCCCTGGTAGGAGGTGATCGCAATGCCGTTGACGTCTTCCTGGATCGCCGCCGTCACGATCTCCTCGACCGCGCGGTTGTGGCCGAGATGGATGACCTCCGCGCCGGTCGCCTGCAGCAGGCGGCGCATGATGTTGATGGTCGCGTCGTGGCCGTCGAACAGGCTCCCCGCCGTCACGAACCGAATCTTGTGCCGCGCCTGGTAGGGCGCCGGCGTAGCCGTGGCATTGACGATGCGCCGTGCTGCCCCGGTCACTTTCTCAACTCGACCCATCACAATGCCTCATGACCGATAACGTCTAGGGACCCTTGCGCCATCCGCGGCCCGGTCCCCGCTGCTCGGGAGGCCGGGCGCCGCGATCGGCGCATGATGCATGCTGGTGGCGGTGTCCCGAAATGGCAATAGCCGAGGCACCGCATCGAGTATATGCAAACAACGCAGGGCTAAGCCAGCCACCGTTTGCGCCGCTTGTAATGTTTGCCCTCGCGGAAGGATTTGCGCTTGCCTTCGGCAATGCCGAGATAGAATTCCTTGACGTCCTCGTTCTCGCGCAAGGCCTGCGCCTCGCCGTCCATCACCACGCGGCCGTTCTCGAGAATATAGCCGTAGCGGGCGTATTTCAGCGCCATGTTGGTGTTCTGCTCGGCGAGCAGGAACGACACGTTTTCGTTCTCATTGAGATTGCAGACGATGGCGAAAATCTCCTCGACGACCTGCGGCGCAAGGCCCATCGAGGGCTCGTCGAGCAGGATCATTTTCGGACGCGACATCAGCGCGCGGCCGACCGCGCACATCTGCTGCTCGCCGCCCGACGTGAAGCCGGCAAGCGAGGTGCGGCGTTCCCGGAGGCGGGGGAAATAGGAATAGACGAGCTCGAGGTCGCGTTTGACCGCGGCGTTGCCGTCGCGGCGGGTGAAGGCGCCGGTGAGCAGGTTTTCCTCGACGGTCAGGTGGGCGAAGCAGCGCCGCCCCTCCATCACCTGGATGCAGCCGCGCCGCACCAGTTCGTTCGGCGTCAGCGCCTGCACCTCCGCGCCGTCGAACACGATCGAACCCTTGGTCACCTCGCCGCGTTCGGATTGCAGGAGGTTGGAGATCGCCTTGAGCGTGGTGGTCTTGCCGGCGCCGTTGGCGCCGAGCAGGGCGACGATCTCGCCGCGCGGCACCGACAGCGAGACGCCCTTGAGTACGAGGATGACGTGATTGTACACGACCTCGATATTGTTGACGGTGAGGATGGAAGGCGACGCGAGCGCCGCCTCCCTCCGTGCCTCAGTCGGGGTGGATGCCGGCTGCATGTCAGGACGACTTGCAGTCCCGCGGCGTGATGTTGTTGTCCTTGGCGAACTGCTCGGAATCCTCCTTGATCAGCTTGTCCACCACGTCATGATCGGGTTCGTAGTAGCCTTTCGAGACGATCTTCCATTCCTTGCCGTCCCATTGCTGGATCGCCACCTTGCCGGGGCCTTCGTGGTTGGCGCAGCTCAGCTTCAGCGGAATGGTCATTCCTTCGAGCCCGAGTTCCTTCAACTGCGCTTCGCCGACGTCGAGATTCTCGAAGCCGTCGCGCACCTGGGCGCCTTTGACCTCCGTCGTGTTGTGCAGCTTCATGGCGGTGCGGATCGCCTCCGTCGTCCACATGGCGGCGACCAGTCCGCGATTGTACAGCACCTCGCCGATGCGCTCCTTGAACGTCGGGTCGACCGCCTTGCCGCCGTCATAGACGTATTTGACGATGTCCTTGTGCACGGGGAAGTTCGCGCCCGCCGCATGGAAGGTGCCGGAGAGATAGCCTTTCGCGCTTTCGCCCGCCGGCTTGACGTCGTTCTCCGAGCCGGACCACCAGACGCCGATGAGATGATCCATCGGATAGCGGATCGAGGCGGCCTCCTTGATGGCGACCTGGTTCATCACGCCCCATCCCCACAGCAGAACCCAGTCGGGCCGATCTCTGCGAATCTGCAGCCAGGCCGCCTTCTGCTCCTGGCCGGGGTGATCGATGGCGATGTCGCGGAACTCGAAGCCGTACTTCTCGGCCAGCGCCTGCAGCGTGCGGATGGGTTCTTTGCCGTAAGCCGAGTTGTGATAGACGAGAACGATCTTCTTGCCCTTCAGCTTGTCCATCCCGCCTTCGCGCTCGCCGATGTAATTCACGAACGCCGAGGCCTGGTCCCAATAGGTGGCGGGCGGGTTGAACACCCATTCGAACACCCGGCCGTTCGCGGCGGAGGTGCGGCCGTAGCCCATGGAGAACACCGGAATTTTGTCGGCCGACGCTTTGGGAATGATCTGATAGGTGATGCCGGTGGAGAGCGGCTGATAGACGAGACCGCCGGACGGCTCCTCGCCCTTGGTCTTCTCGTAGCACTCGACGCCCTTCTGCGTATTGTATTCGGTTTCGCACTGGACGAGCTTGAATTTCACGCATTGGCCCGGCTTCAGGCACACGCCGCCGTCGCGCTCGTTGAGCATGGTGAAATAGTCGGCGTAACCATTGGCGAAAGGAATTCCATTCGGAGCATAAGGGCCGGTGCGGAAATCGAGCGCCGGGATCACCAGCTCATAGGCGCCGGCCGTGCCGGCAGCCATGACGGCGATCGCGGCGCCCGCGGCCAGCTTGGTCAGTTTATTCGGTGACATTGCATTTCCTCCGTTTGTTTTGGGTCTGCGCCCCGCTTGGTTGTCGGCGCACGGCCTGCGGCGGCAGGCGGCGCGCTAATAGGGGAATGGCCACAGCCTGAGCTTCTCCTTGGCGATCTGCCAGAGGCGCGCCAGTCCGTGCGGCTCCAGAATGAGGAAGAAGATGATCAGGAGCCCCATGAGCACATATTCGAGGTGCTTGGCGAACACGGCGCTCAATCCGAGTGCATCCACCATCACCGTCTTGAGCGCGATCGGCATCAGCACGAGAAATGCGGCGCCGAGAAAGCTGCCGAGGATCGTGCCGAGCCCGCCGATGATGATCATGAACAGCACCAGGAACGAGTTCTGGATGCCGAACGTGTCGCCGCCCTCGGCTGCGCCGAGCCAGACAACGAACATCATCGCGCCGGCGACGCCGACATAGAACGAGCTGACCCCGAAGGCGGAGAGCTTCGCGATCAGCGGGCGGATGCCGATCAGTTCGGCCGCGACGTCCATGTCGCGGATCGCCATCCACGAGCGGCCGTAACGGCCGCGCACGAGGTTTTTCGCGCCGAGCGCCAGGACCGTCACCATCGCCAGCGTGAGCACGTATTTCGCGGCAGGGGCGGCGGCTTGTCCGGTCATCAGCACGCCGAAGAAACGGCGCGGCGGAACGGTGATCTGGCCGGTGGCGCTGTAATTGAGCAGCCAGTCCCATTTGTAGAACAGCCAGACCAGGAAGAACTGGGCCGCGAGCGTCGCGACCGCGAGATAGAATCCCTTGATGCGCAGGCTCGGCAGTCCGAACAGCATGCCGACGACGGCGGTGATCAGCCCGGCGGCGAGGAACACGATGATCAGGTTCAGTTCGGGCATCGCCGTCGTCAGCTTGAAGGCGGAGTAGGCGCCGACCCCCATGAACGCTCCGGTTCCGAACGACAGCTGCCCGCAATAGCCGGTGAGGATGTTCAGCCCCAGCGAAGCGAGGCCGAAAATCAGGAACGGCAGGTAAACCGCGTTCAGCGTGTAGTCGGTGACGAAGAACGGCACGACCAGGAACGCGATGAGCAGCACGCCGATGACGAACCAGCGGTCCTGCGCGATCGGGAAGATCGCCTGGTCGGCGGCATACGAACTCTTGAACTGACCGACTTCGCGATAGAACATCGCCGCTTCCTAGACCCGCCGGATGATTTTTTCGCCGAACAGTCCTTCCGGACGGACCAGCAGGAACACGAGCGCCAGCATGTAGGCGAACCAGTTCTCGACGGCGCCGCCGACCAAGGGGCCGAAATAGACCTCCGCGAGCTTCTCGCCGACGCCGATGATCAGTCCGCCGACAATGGCGCCGGGCACCGAATCGAAACCGCCCAGGATCAGCACCGGCAGCGCCTTCAGGGCGATGAGCGACAGCGAGAACTGGATGCCGGACTTGGCGCCCCACATGATGCCGGCGACCAGCGCGACGATACCGGCGGCCGACCAGACGATCGCCCAGATGGTGTTGAGCGAGATGCCGACCGACAGCGCCGCCTGGTGGTCGTCGGCGACCGCGCGCAACGCCCGCCCGATGCGGGTCTTCTGGAAGAAGATCGCGAGCGCGGTGACGAGCGCTGCGGCGACCACCGCCGCGACGATTTCCAACTGATCGACATAGAGCCCGAAATTGTCGAGCAGCCAGTCGTTCGCCCCGCTCGGCAGGCCGAGATCGAGCACCTTGACGTCGGAGCCCCAGAGGAGGTCGCCGGCGCCTTCGAGCACATAGGCGAGGCCCAGCGTCATCATGAACAGGATGATCGGCTCCTGATTGACCAGATAGCGCAGCACCGCGCGCTCGATCAGGATCGCGAGCGCGATCATCACCAGCACCGTCGCCGCGATCGCGAGCCAGGGCGGCATCGCGAGCGCCGAATTGATCTGGTGGGTGAACGGGACGGTGCCCGACAGGAAGCCGGCCAGCGTCAGGCCGGCGAACAGCGCCATCACGCCCTGGGCGAAATTGAACACCCCGGACGCCTTGAAAATGAGGACGAAGCCGAGCGCGACCAGCGAATACATGACGCCGGCCAACAGCCCGCTGGTCACCGTCTCCACGAAGAACAACATGCGTCCATTCCCCCGGGGCGGCGCTCGCCGCCGCCCGTGCGTCTAGTGTCCCATTCCGAGATAGGCGCGGATCACCACAGGATCGCTCTGGATTTCGCTGGGCGGACCCTCGGAGATTTTCACGCCGTGATCGAGCACGACGACGAAATTCGACAGGTCCATCACCACGCCCATGTCATGCTCGATCAGCGCGATCGTCGTGCCGAACTGCCGGTTGACGTCGAGGATGTAGCGCGACATGTCCTCCTTCTCTTCGAGGTTCATGCCCGCCATCGGTTCGTCGAGGAGCAGGAGTTCGGGCTCCATGGCGAGGGCGCGGCCGAGTTCGACGCGCTTCTGCAGGCCATAGGGCAGGCGCCCCACCGGCACCTTGCGGATATGCTCGATCTCGAGAAAGTCGATGATCTGCTCCACCGCCTTGCGGTGTTCGAGCTCTTCCGCCTGCGCCGGCCCCCAATGCACGAACTGCCACAGCAGCCCCTTGTGCATCTTCAGCGCGCGGCCCGTCATGATGTTGTCGAGCGTCGACATGCCCTTGAACAGCGCGACGTTCTGGAAGGTGCGGCCGATGCCCTGGCTCGCCGCGAAATAGGGGCGCATCTGGTTGCGCTTTTCGCCCTTGAAGGTGATCGAGCCTTCCTGCGGATGGTAGAAGCCGTTGATCACGTTGAGCATCGACGTCTTGCCCGCGCCGTTCGGGCCGATGATGGCGACGATCTCGCCGCGTTCGATCTCGAAGCTCACCTGTTGCAGCGCGTGCACGCCGCCGAACCGCAGCGACACATTGTCGATCTTGAGCAGGACGTCGGCGGCCCGTCCCGGGTCGAGGCGGGAGCCGCGCCCGAGGAAATGATGGCGCCGCCGCAACGAGGCGAGCACCGTCAGCGCTTCGTCGCGCGTCGCGTACAGGTTCGACCGGAAGCGCTCGGCCTCGGCGCGCTCGCGGATCGTTTGGCGCGTCTCCTCGGAGGCGCCGAAGCGCGCGGTGCCGTTGCTGTATTTGACGTTGGCGATCTTGCCGCCGAGGGCGTAATCGTCCCATGCCTCGGGCGCGACGACGCAATTCTCATAATTGACGAGGAAGTACCAACGGCCGCCCGCTGTCGCCATCTGCCGGTCGACCTCGTCGTAGAACTGACGCACGATGGCGCGGTCCGCGAAATTGACGTTGCTGAGGTCGATCTCCATCACCTCGAGCGCGGCGTTGAAATGGATGCGGGTCGAGAAATCGACCGCTTCGGCGGTCCGGAAAGTCAGGTCATCCATGCCGCGGCCCTTTCTCGCTGCATGCGCGGCGTCCGCCTGCCGGCCGTTCGTCCGCGCAGCTTTGCGCGCGGCCGGTCATTCCGCGGCCTCTCTGCGCGGGAGCGGCGTTCCCGCCTGCATGTCCATGTCGCGGATTTTCACCCGCGCCGAGATCATGCCCTTGCGGCCGTCCTCGAAGGTGACTTCGGTGGAGATGTCGGACTCCGCGGAGCCGTCGTAGAGCGCCTTCACCAGCGGCGCGTAGCGTTCGGCGATGAAGCCGCGCCGGACCTTCTGCGTGCGCGTGAGTTCGCCGTCGTCGGGGTCGAGCTCCTTGTGCAGGATGAGGAAACGCTTGATCTGCGCGCCCGCCATCACCTCTTCGTCGGCGAGCATCCGGTTCACGTCGGCGACGTGCTTTTCCACGAGGTCGTACACCAGCGGGTGGCCGGCCAGCTCCTGATAGGCGCCATAGACGACGTTGTTGCGTTCCGCCCAGCTGCCGACCGCGGTGAGGTCGATATTGAGCATCGCCGCGACGAAGTCCCGCTTGTCGCCGTAGGCGACCGCCTCCTTGATGTTGGGAAAGAACTTGAGCTTGTTCTCGATGTATTTGGGGGCGAACAGCGTGCCGTCATTGAGCCGGCCGACGTCCTTCGCCCGGTCGATGATCCGCAGTTGCCCGGTCTTGGGATCGAAAACGCCGGCATCGCCGGTCTTGACGTAGCCGTCGCCGGTCAGCGCCTCGGCCGTCTTTGCCTCCTCCTTGAAATAGCCGATGAACATGCCGGGAGACTTGAACTGCACCTCGCCGCTTTCGGCGATGCGCAAATCGACATTGGGAGCGGCCGGACCGACCGTCGCGGGATGGATCTGCCCGTCGGGATGCGCGGTGATGTAAAGAAACGCCTCGGTCTGCCCGTAGAGCTGCTTCAGGTTCATGCCGAGCGAGCGGTAGAATGAGAACAGCTCCGGTCCGATCGCCTCGCCCGCCGTGTAAGCGACGCGCACCCGCGACAGGCCGAGCACGTTCTTGAGCGGCTCGTAGATGAGGAACTTCCCGATCGCGTAAAGAAGGCGTCCGTGCAAGGGCACGGGCTGGCGATTGAGGATCGCTTCGCCGTAGCGCCGCGCGACCTCGATGAAATAGTGGAACAGCGCCCGCTTGATGCGCGCCGCGTCCTCGAGGCGGATGGTGATCCGCGTGAGCATCTGCTCGAAAATGCGCGGCGGCGCGAAGAAGAAGGTCGGGCCTATTTCTTTCAAATCCTGCATCGCCGTCTCGGAGCTTTCCGGACAGGCGAGGCAGAAACCCGCAACGAGGCCCTGCGCAAAATTGAGATAATGGTCGCCTACCCAGGCGAGCGGCAGGTAGGCGAGCGCCACGTCGTTTTCGGTGAGCTTGTCGAAGGCGACCGTATCGGCGGCGGCGTTGATGCAGCCCGCAGCCGCCAGCATCACCCCCTTGGACTGGCCGGTGGTGCCCGACGTATAGAGAATGATCGACACGTCGGACCCCTTGCCGGCGGCGATTTCGCCGTCGAGCCAGGAGGTTACCTGCGGGTCGGCGAGCGCCGCGCGTCCGTTCTCGATGACGTCGTCGATCGCGTGCAGGCGGGGGTCTTCGTAATCGCGCAGCCCGCGCGGTTCGTCGTAGACGATTTGCTCGATCCCGAGCAGCCGGTCGGAGACCGACAGAATTTTGTCGACCTGCTCCTGGTCCTGAACGACGGCGAACCGCACTTCGGCATGGGCGAGCACGAAAGCGAGTTCATTCGCCACCGCATCGGCATAGACCGGCACGGGAATGGCGCCCAGCGCCTGCGCGGCCATGATCGACCAGTACAGCCGCGGCCGGTTGGCGCCGATAATCGCGATCGTTTCGCCCCGCCGGACGCCGAGCCGATGGAGACCGGCCGCGAGCGCGCGGACCTGGTCGAATATTTCGGCCCACGTCCAGGTCTGCCAGATGCCGAAGTCCTTATGGCGCATCGCCGGACGACGGCCGAAGCGGTCCGCGTTACGCGCCAATAGCTTCGGGAACGTGTCCGCCCCAAGGGCAGTCACCGTCACGATCATTCCTCCCTCTGGGCCGGCGCGTTAGTCGCGCCTATTATGCCCAATCGCAGCAGCGCAACAGCCACGGCGATTTCTTGCATCTGTCGAGTTTTTATTAGTTAGCTTTATAGAACCTTTCGGTGATTTTAGCAAATGCGGTAACGACGCGATTGGGCTAAACCGAACTTCCCACTTTGGAAAACGATAAGCGATTGAAAAACGCGGAGTTCTGGGAAAATGGCCACAAAAATGTAGCCATGTAATTCATGATATTATTGTTGCTGAGCGGCGCGATTAGTGGCATTATTGCGCCATGTATATCGAATCCGTCCCGAACCGGAACTCGCCGCCCGCCATTCTGCTGCGAGAGAGCTATCGCGACGGCGGAAAAATCAAAAAGCGCACGATCGCCAATCTGTCCGATTGGCCGACCGAGATCGTCGAAGGCCTGCGCACGCTGCTCAAGGGCGGGAAAGTCGCGCCGGCCGGTCAGGAGACCATCGTGGTGCGCCGCGCGTTGCCGCACGGCCATGTCGCGGCCGTACTCGGCGCCCTGCGCGACATCGCTCTCGATCGTCTGCTCGGGCCGGCTGGCAACCGTTGTCGTGACCTCGTCATCGCGATGATCGTGGCGCGGCTGATTGCGCCGGCCTCCAAGCTCGCCACCGCCCGCATGCTCGACCCGCTCACCGCGGCTTCCAGCCTCGGCGAGGTCCTCGGTCTGGGGCCGGTCGACGAGGACGAGCTCTATGTGGCGCTCGACTGGCTCGGGGAGCGCCAGCCGGCGGTCGAGACGGCGCTCGCCCGCAAGCACCTGCGGGACGGCATGCTGGTGCTCTACGACGTGTCGTCGAGCTATGTGGAGGGGCGCTGCTGCGAACTGGCGCAGCGCGGCTACAACCGCGACGGCAAGAAGGGCAAGCTGCAGATCGTCTACGGCCTGCTGTGCGCGCCGGACGGCTGCCCGGTGGCGATCGAGGTATTCGAGGGCAACACCGCCGATCCGCGCACGCTCGCCGCGCAGATCGACAAGGTCAAGAAGCGCTTCGCGCTTGATCATGTGGTGCTGGTCGGCGACCGCGGAATGATCACGCAGGCGCGCATCGACGCCGAGATCGCCCCGGCGGGGCTCGACTGGATCACGGCGTTGCGGGCGCCGGCGATCCGGGAGCTTGCGGACGCCGGAGCCCTGCAGATGTCGCTGTTCGACGACCGCGACATGGCAGCCATCACGTCGCCCGAATATCCGGGCGAGCGGCTCATCGTCTGCCGCAATCCTGATCTCGCCCGCGAGCGCGCCCGCAAGCGCGAGGACCTGCTGGCCGCGACCGAAAAGGACCTCGCCGTCATCGCCGCGGCGGTTCGGCGCGCCCGCAAGCCGCTGCGCGGCGAGGCTGCGATTGCCCTCAAGGTCGGCGCCGTCGTCAACCGGCGCAAAATGGCCAAGCACTTCGACCTTGTCATCGGCGAGGCGAGCTTCGCGTTCCATCGCAAGGTCGCGGCGATCGCCGCCGAGGCGGCGCTGGACGGAATTTATGTCGTGCGCACCAGCTTGCCGCAGAAAGCGCTCGATAACGCCGCGACTGTCGGCGCCTACAAAAGTCTTGCCCAGGTCGAGCGCGCGTTCCGCTCCTTGAAGACCGTCGACATCCATCTGCGTCCGATCTTCCACTGGACCGCGCCGCGCGTGCGCGCCCACGTCTTCCTGTGCATGCTCGCCTATCACGTCGAGCATCACATGCGCGCCAGGCTCGCCCCCATGCTCTACGACGAGACCGATCACGAGGCCGCCGCCGCGATGCGCGCCAGTATCGTCGCCAAAGCCGAGCGCTCCGACGCCGCCAAGCGCAAGCAGACAACCGGCCGCACCGACGACGGCCTGCCGGTGCACAGCTTCCAGAGCCTCCTCGCCGATCTCGCCACCTATTGCAGGATCCAGGCGACCACCGCCCTCAATGAGAAATACGTCCTCACCCTCCACACCAGGCCAACCCCAATCCAGAGCCGCGCCTTCGAACTCCTCGCCATCAACCCGGATCGTACCCAGTAACCGACCCCTCGCCCTCGACAAACGAAAGCGAGATCAATGGCTTGTCATTTTGAAAGAGGGAAGTTCGGACTAGTACCGCTGCACAGAGGATTTGACTCGTTGAGTCCGATCTGAATTGGCGTGATGCTTAGGATAGGCGCGGCCCATTTTGGCGCGGGCCTTTTCGGTCGTGAAGCTCCAGTTGACGCGGGCGCGGGCGGCATTGCGCTGCTTCTCCCAGGCGGCGACCTCCGCGCGCAGTTGCGCGTAGCTTTCGATGCGGCGGTCGAGGCATTGAGTTGCGAGCACGCCGATCTCGATCTCGACC
>ERZ724512.1113-NODE-1113-length-12625-cov-14.457757_pt1 | contig 12625 bp, 12 predicted proteins | sample MGYA00376045_ERZ724512 | MGnify/ENA primary metagenome ERZ724512 (study PRJEB28724, sample SAMN07190883) | activated sludge metagenome | isolation source: activated sludge of sewage treatment plant in Hong Hong | place: Hong Kong | collected 2016-03-17 ... | reverse complement strand
GGCCCCACCCCGGGCGCTCGTTCCTCGCGCCCGGCTGGCCGTCACATCTTGCGGCTGTAGGAGCGCACGGAGAGCGGGAGGAACACCGCCGTCACGACCGCGCAGCCGAGCAGCGCCCAGCCGACGTTCGCCGTGACCTGGCCGTCGTTCATCAGGTCCCGCAGTGCGTCGATGACGAGCGTGACCGGGTTGACCTGGACGAAGTGCTGCAGCCACCCCGGGAGGGTGCTCACCGGCACGAACGCGTCGGAGAGGAAGGTCAGCGGGAACATGATCATCATCGAGATCCCCTGCACCGCCTGGGCGCTGCGCGCCTTGGTGCCGAGGAAGGTGAAGATCCAGGCCAGCGACCAGCCGGCGACGATCGTGAGCAGCCAGCCGGCGACCACGCCGGGGACGCCACCACCGGGGCGGTAGCCCATCACGACGCCCGTCAGGATCGTCAGCGTCGCCGCCGTGCCGTAGCGGACCAGGTCCGCGATCGCCGGTCCGGCCAGGGGGGAGATGCGCGCGATCGGCAGCGACTTGAACCGGTCGAAGACGCCCTTGTCCATGTCCTCGCGCAGCTGGATGCCGGTGGCCATGCACGCCGTCAGGGCCGTCTGGGCGAGGATGCCGGTGATCAGGGTGGGCAGGTAGTCCTCGACGCTGCCGGAGATCGCGCCGCCGAAGATGTAGGCGAACATTGCGGTGAACAACAGCGGCTGGACGGTCACGTCGAACCACTGCTCGGGGTTGCGCCGCATCTTCTTCAGCGCCCGCCACGCCATCGCCAGGCTCTGGTCGACGGTGTCGCGCAGCGACGGGCGGGCGGCGACAGTGCGGTCCAGGACCTGGGTGGTCTCGTGCTCGGGGAGCAGGGTCGTGCTCGTCGTGGTGCTCATCGGGCCGCCTCCAGTGCGGGGTCGTGGGTCTCGTCCTCGGCGCCGTGGCCGGTGATGGCCATGAACACCTCGTCGAGGGTGGGCTTCTGGACGGTGGCGCTCGCGATCGACAGGCCGGACTGGCGCAGGGCGATGAGCACGTCCGCCGCGCGGTTGGCGTCCGGTAGGGCGGCGTTCAGGCCGCCCGCCTCGGGAGTCAGCACCGGCTCCTCGCCGAGCACCCGTCGTACGACGACGACGGCCTCGCCGGTGTCCGCCGGGTCGGACATCCGCAGCTGCAGCGTGGAGCTGCCGACCGAGGTCTTGAGCTCGTCCGGCGTGCCCTCGGCGACCTTGACGCCGCGGTCGATGACCGCGATCCGGCCGGCCAGCTGGTCGGCCTCGTCGAGGTACTGGGTGGTGAGCAGGACCGTGCTGCCCTCACGGACGAGATCGCGGATGGTGTCCCACATCTGCCCGCGGGTGCGGGGGTCGAGCCCGGTCGTCGGCTCGTCGAGGAAGATCAGCGGGGGTTGGGAGATCAGGCTCGCCGCGAGGTCGAGGCGGCGCCGCATGCCGCCGGAAAAGGCGCTGATCTGCCGATCGCGCGCCTCGGCGAGCCCGAACCGCTCCAGCAGGTCACCGGCGGTGGCCTTCGCCCGTGCGGAGGACAGCCCCTGCAGGCGGCCGAACAGCCAGAGGTTCTCGTAGCCGGTGAGGTTCTCGTCGACCGACGCGTACTGCCCGGTCACACCGACCAGCTGCCGGATCATGTGCGGGTGCCGACGGACGTCGACACCGAAGATGCTGGCGCTGCCGCCGTCCAGGGGCAACAGGGTCGCCAGCATCTTCAAGGTGGTGGTCTTGCCGGCGCCGTTGGGTCCCAGGACGCCGAACACCTCGCCGCGGCGCACCTCGAGGTCGATCCCGTCGACGGCACGGAAGTCGCCGAAGGTCTTGACCAGCCCGGTGGCCGCGACGGCCAGGTCGGTGTCGTGCACTCGTGTCATGGGGCCACCCTGCGCTCCCTCGGTTTCAGTCGGCCTTCACCGCGGTTTCACCGGTCCGCCCATCCCGGGGCCGGTGCGGAGTCGGCGCGTCTTGCCCGCCGCGGGGTGCTGAGTCGGCGCGTCTTGCCCGCCGCGGGGTGCTGAGTCGGCGCGTCTTGTCCGCCGCGGGGTGCTGAGTCGGCGCGTCTTGCCCGCCGCGGGGTGCCGAGTCGGCGCGTCTTGCCCACGTCCGCCACAGCGCCCGCCCTGAGCCGGTCCGGGCTCAGTTGATCGGGTGGTCCACGCAGGAGCGAAAGTGCGCGACCACGTCGTCGGCGCCGGTGATCGTGATGTCGCTCGCATCGCCGCGACGCCAGAGCCAGGCGTCGAGCTCGGCGGCGGGTCCGGTCACGACGGCCTGAGGCTCCGCAGCCGGAGGCGGGACCGCCGAGATGTCGTCCTCGTCGTAGGTCTTCCCGTCGTCGGGGTCGGTGCCGGTGAACCGGCCGACCTCCACCCACACCGACTCCCCACGGTCGGTCAGGTCGACGCGGACGAAGCGCCCGGCCCCGGTGAACGTGCCCCACGCCGGTGTGCCGCCGAACATCACGTCCAGCGCCTCGTCCACCCCGTCGGCGGCGAGCGCCGGGTCGAGCGGCGTCACCGCGCCCGCGGCGAGCTCGGCGTCGAGGCGGTGGATCAGGGCCTCGTGGGCCTGGCGGCGGAAGGTGAAGCCGACGGTCTGCTCGGTCGACCAGGTCCACGCGGCATCGCCGGGGTCAGCGGCCGACAGGGCTGTCACCAGACGGTCGGCCTGACGCTCGTGGAAGGCGAGGAGCTCGTCGTACTCCGTCGGCTTGTCCGGCTCCTCGAGCTCCTCCGGGCCGCGAGGTCGCTGCTCGACGATCGTCGCCCAGAAGTGGAGGACACCGGCGTGGTGACCGAGCAGGTCGCGCGCGTCCCAGTCCGGACAGCTGGGGACCCGAGCCGCGGGGTCGCAGCCGGCGAGGACGGCGCGCAGGCGCGCCGACTCGGAGTCGATGTGGCGCCGGTACTCGTCGTACGACAGTCTCGTCATGGCCGCGAACCTAGGCACCGGCGCCGACAGGGCGCACCCGGATTACATGATCATGCGAAGGACTGTATAGTCATGCGCATGTCGACCAGGATCGCCGTCGCCGGAGCCAGTGGGTACGCCGGAGGCGAGCTGCTGCGCCTGCTCCTCGGTCACCCCGACGTGGAGATCGGCGCACTCACCGGGGCGTCCAACGCGGGGCAGGCAGTGGGAGCGCTGCAGCCGCACCTCGTGCCCCTGGCCGACAGGGTGCTCCAGGAGACCTCGGTCGAAACCCTTCGCGGGCACGATGTGGTCTTCCTCGCCCTTCCGCACGGAGAGTCCGGCGCGATCGCCGCCCAGCTCGGCGACGACACCGTGGTGATCGACTGCGGCGCCGACTTCCGGCTGGCCGACCCGGCCGCGTGGGCGAGGTTCTACGGCGGCGACCACGCCGGCACCTGGCCCTACGGCCTTCCCGAGCTCCCCGGTCAGCGCGACGTCCTGCGCAGTGCCACCCGGATCGCGGTCCCCGGCTGCTACCCGACGGTCTCCACGTTGACGCTGGCGCCCGCCGTCGCGGCCGGCATCGTCGAGCCGGACGTCACCGTGGTCGCCGCGTCCGGCACGAGCGGCGCCGGCAAGGCGGCCAAGCCCCACCTGCTGGGCAGCGAGGTGATGGGCAACGCCAGCGCGTACGGCGTCGGGGGAGTCCACCGGCACACGCCGGAGATCACCCAGAACCTCTCCGCGCTCGTCGACGGCACCGTCCGCGTCAGCTTCACCCCGCTGCTGGTCCCCATGCCCCGCGGCATCCTCGCGACCTGCACCGCGCGGCTGACCTCGGAGCTCAGCGCGGACGAGGCGTACGACGTCTACGCCAAGGCGTACGCCGACGAGCCGTTCGTCCACCTCCTCCCGACCGGCCAGTGGCCTCAGACCAAGTCGGTCACCGGCTCCAACGCCGTGCACCTGCAGGTCACTGTCGACCAGGACGCCGGACGGCTCGTCGCGGTCGGCACCGTGGACAACCTGGCCAAGGGCACGGCCGGCGCCGCCGTCCAGTGCATGAACCTCGCGCTGGGCCTCGACGAGGGCCGGGGCCTCACGACCGTAGGAGTCGCACCATGAGTGTCACCGCCCCCCGGGGCTTCCGGGCCGCCGGTGTCGCCGCCGGCCTGAAGTCCACCGGAGCCGAGGACGTCGCGCTCGTCGTCAACGACGGCCCGCGGTTCGACTCGGCGAGCGTCTTCACCGCCAACCGGTGCAAGGCCAACCCCGTGCTGTGGAGCCAGGAGGTCGTCAAGGACGGCACCGTCAGGGCGGTCTTCCTCAACTCCGGCGGCGCCAACTGCTACACCGGGCCCGAGGGCTTCCAGACCACGCACGCCGTGGCCGAGCAGGTCGCCGGCAGCCTCGGCATCGGCCCGATCGACGTCGTCGTCTGCTCCACGGGGCTCATCGGCCTCACCAACGACCGCGACCAGGTCCTCGCCGGAGCGACCGCGGCCTACGACGCCCTGTCGGCCGACGGAGGGGACGACGCCGCCCGCGCGATCATGACCACCGACTCGGTCAGCAAGCAGGTTGTCGTCGAGGGTGCCGGCTGGACGATCGGCGGGATGGCCAAGGGCGCCGGGATGCTCGCCCCCCAGCTGGCCACCATGCTCGTCGTGCTCACCACCGACGCCGTCGTACCCGCCGACGAGCTGGACGCCGCGCTGCGTGCCGCGACCCGCGTGAGCTTCGACCGGCTCGACTCCGACGGCTGCATGTCGACCAACGACACCGTCACGGTGATGGCCAGCGGGGCCAGTGGCATCACCCCGAGCCCCGCCGACTTCACCGCGGCCCTCACCCAGGCGTGCACGGACCTCGCGATGCAGCTGCTGAAGGACGCCGAGGGAGCCGACCACGAGATCGCGATCACCGTCCTGAACGCCGCGTCCGAGGACGAGGCCGTCGAGGTGGGCCGGAGCGTCGCGCGCTCCAACCTCTTCAAGGCCGCCGTGTTCGGCAAGGACCCCAACTGGGGGCGGGTGCTGGCCAGCATCGGGACGACCGGCGCGCAGTTCGACCCCGCCGACCTCGACGTGGCGATGAACGGCGTGTGGGTGTGCCGGCAGTCGACCCCGCACGCCGACCCCGCCACGGTCGACCTGGAGCCGCGCGAGGTCAGCGTCACCATCGACCTCAAGGCCGGCTCGGAGCGGGCGACCGTCTGGACCAACGACCTCACCCACGCCTACGTCCACGAGAACAGCGCCTATTCGTCATGAGCATCGACCACACGCCCCACGACCCGAGCAAGCCCGACCCGGCGAAGGCCCGCACCCTCGCGGCCGCCCTGCCGTGGCTGAAGCGCTACCACGGCAAGATCGTCGTGGTGAAGTACGGCGGCAACGCGATGACCGACGACACGTTGAAGCGCGCGTTCGCGGAGGACATCGCGTTCCTGCGCTTCGCCGGCTTCAAGCCTGTCGTCGTGCACGGCGGCGGCCCGCAGATCTCCACGATGCTGGACCGGCTCGGCATCGAGTCGGAGTTCCGCGGTGGCCTGCGCGTCACCACGCCCGAGGCGATGGACGTCGTCCGGATGGTGCTGGTCGGGCAGGTGCAGCGCGAGCTCGTCGGCCTCATCAACGAGCACGGTCCGCTCGCGGTGGGCTGCTCGGGCGAGGACGCGGGCCTCTTCACGGCGACGACCACCGGCACGGTCGTCGACGGCGAGGAGGTCGACCTCGGACTGGTCGGCGAGGTGACGCACGTGCGGCCCGAGTCGGTCCTCGACCTGATCGAGGCGGGGCGCATCCCGGTGGTCTCGAGCGTCGCCCCCGACGTCCACGGCCTCGTCCACAACGTCAACGCCGACTCGGCAGCGGCCGCGCTCGCCGTCGCGCTGGAGGCGGAGAAGCTCCTGGTCCTCACCGATGTCGAGGGCCTCTACCTCGACTGGCCCGACTCCGACGACGTGATCGGCGAGATCGGCCCGGAGGCACTCGCCGAGATCCTGCCGACCCTCGCCTCGGGGATGATCCCCAAGATGAGTGCCTGCCTGCAGGCGGTCGAGCAGGGCGTGCCGCGGGCCACCGTCGTCGACGGCCGCGAGCCGCACGCGGTGCTGCTGGAGCTGTTCACCAACGAGGGCGTCGGCACCCAGGTCCTCCCGGGCGTCGAGACCAAGACCAGGAAGGCGAGGGACTCCCAGTGAGCACGACGGAACCCACCTGGGGCGAGCGGTACGCCGCCAGCCTCATGAACACCTTCGGCCCGCCGAAGCTGGTCCTGGTCCGGGGCGAGGGCGCGCACGTGTGGGACGCCGACGGCCAGGAGTACGTCGACCTGCTCGGCGGCATCGCCGTCAACGCGCTGGGCCACGGTCATCCGGCGCTCGTCGACGCGGTGACCAGCCAGCTCCAGACGCTGGGCCACGTCTCCAACTTCTTCACCACGGTGCCCCAGGTCGAGCTCGCCGAGAAGCTGCTCGACCTGCTCGGCGTCGGGGCCGGCGGCGGCAAGGTCTTCTTCACCAACTCCGGGACCGAGGCCAACGAGGCCGCCTTCAAGCTGACCCGGCGCACCGGGCGCACCCACGTCGTCGTCGCGGAGGGGTCCTTCCACGGCCGCACCATGGGCGCGCTCGCGCTCACCTCGAAGGAGGCCTACCGGGCACCCTTCGAACCGCTGCCCGGTGACGTCACGTTCGTCCCGTACGGCGACGCCGACGCGCTCGCCGCGGCGGTGACCGACGAGACCGCCGCGGTGCTGCTCGAGCCCGTCCAGGGCGAGGCGGGCGTCGTCGTACCTCCCGAGGGCTACCTCGCGGCGGCCCGTGCGGTCGCCGACGAGCACGGTGCGCTGCTGTGGCTCGACGAGGTCCAGTCCGGCATGGGACGCACCGGGCGCTGGTTCGCCCACACGCAACCGGAAAGTGGGGTCACGCCCGACGTCGTGACCGTCGCCAAGGGGCTCGGCGGCGGGTTCCCGATCGGCGCCTGCATCGGGATCGGCGCCGCGGGGGAGCTGCTCCAGCCCGGCAACCACGGCACGACCTTCGGCGGCAACCCGGTCGCCTGCGCGGCGGCCCTCGCGGTCGTGCGGACGATCGAGGACGAGGACCTGCTCGAGCACGCCACCGTCCTGGGTCAGAAGCTGCGCGACGGCCTGGCCGCCGACCCCCGCGTGACAGAGGTCCGCGGCGAGGGCCTGCTCATCGGCCTCGACCTCTCCGCCGGCGTGTCGGCCGAGGTCGTGGCGGCAGCGCAGGAGGCGGGCTTCATCATCAACAACCCGACGCCGCACCGGATCCGCCTGGCGCCACCGCTGGTGCTGACCGAGGACGACGTCAACGCGTTCCTGGCCTCCTGGCCGGGCATCCTGGACTCAGCGATGGGGGAGCAGGCGATGGGGGAGCAGGCGATGGGGGAGCAGGCATGAGGCACTTCCTGGCGGACGACGACCTGAGCCCCGCCGAGCAGGCGCGGGTGCTCGATCTCGCGGCCCAGCTCAAGCACGCGCCGTACGACGCGAAGCCGCTCGCCGGCCCCCGCACGGTGGCGATGATCTTCGACAAGCAGACCCTGCGCACGCAGGCGTCGTTCGCCGCCGGGATCGCCGAGCTCGGCGGCTTCCCGATGACGGTCGACGGCGCACTGGCCGGGATCGGCGTGCGCGAGTCGGTGCACGACGTCGCCCGGGTGCTCGGCCGGCAGGCGTCGGTCATCGTCTGGCGCACCTATGCCCAGGCCCGCCTGGAGGAGATGGCGCAGCACGCCGGGGTGCCCGTCGTGAACGCCCTGACCGACGACTTCCACCCCTGCCAGCTCCTCGCCGACCTGCTCACGATCCGCGAGCACAAGCAGCGGCTCGCCGGGTTGAAGGTCGCGTTCGTCGGCGACGGCGCCTGCAACATGGGCAACTCCTGGCTGCTGGCCGGCGCGACCGCGGGACTGCACGTGCGGATCAGCTCGCCCGAGGGGTACGCGCCGGCGGGGGAGATGGTCGACCGGGCCGCCGCGATCGCCGAGACCACCGGCGGCTCGGCCGCTCTCGAGCCCGACCCGGTCGCCGCCGTCACCGGCGCCGACGTGGTCGTCACCGACACCTGGGTCTCCATGGGCAAGGAGGAGGAGGCGGCAGCGCGTGCGGAGGTGTTCGCGCCGTACTCGCTGACCACGACGCTGTTCGAGCAGGCGAAGCCGGACGCCATCGCCATGCACTGCCTGCCCGCCTACCGCGGCAAGGAGATCGACGCCGAGGTCCTCGACGGCCCGCAGAGCGTCGTCTGGGACGAGGCCGAGAACCGCCGGCACGCACAGAAGGCGATCCTGTCGTTCCTCGTCGGGGAGACCACATGACCGCCCCGCGCCGCTCCTCCGCCTCTCCGCTCGGCTCCGCCGACGAGCGACGCCGTGCTGCGGACCCCGACGTGAGCACCGTCCTTCGTCCCGCTACCAAGAGTGCCCGCCACCAGCGCATCGTCGAGCTCGTGACTCACCAGGAGGTGCGTTCGCAGAGCGAGCTCGCGGACCTGCTGGCCGAGAGCGGGCTGCGGGTCACCCAGGCGACGCTGTCGCGCGATCTGGTCGAGCTCGACGCCATCAAGGTCCGGGCGCCGTCCGGGGCGCTGGTCTACGCAGTGCCCGCGGAGGGCGGTGACCGGCGACCGTCGGCGCCGGTCGAGACGGCCGCCGCGTCGAACCGGCTGGCCCGGCTGTGCGGCGAGCTGCTGGTCAGCGCCGACGCGAGCGCCAACCTGGTCGTGCTGCGGACCCCGCCGGGCGCCGCGCAGTTCCTGGCCTCGGCGTTCGACAAGGCCGAGTTCCCCGAGGTCCTCGGCACCATCGCCGGCGACGACACCGTCCTGGTGATCGGCCGCGAGCCGCACGGGGGCGACGACCTGGCGCACCGCTTCCTGACGCTCGCCGAGACCCACGGCCCGGCCCAGTCCTGAATCCCTTCCAGACCTCAGTAAGGAATCACCTCGTGAGCAAGGTCCTGACCTCCCTCCCGGCCGGCGAGCGCGTCGGCATCGCCTTCTCGGGCGGGCTGGACACCTCGGTCGCGGTCGCCTGGATGCGGTCCAAGGGTGCGATCCCGTGCACCTACACCGCCGACATCGGCCAGTACGACGAGCCGGACGTCTCCGGCGTCCCGAGCCGTGCGCTCCAGTACGGCGCCGAGATCGCCCGCGCCGTCGACTGCCGCCACCAGCTCGTCGAGGAGGGGCTCGCCGCCATGGCCTGCGGCGCGTTCCACATCCGTTCGGGCGGCCGGGCCTACTTCAACACCACCCCCCTCGGCCGCGCCGTCACGGGCACGATGCTGGTGCGCGCCATGCACGAGGACGGCGTCGACATCTGGGGCGACGGGTCGACCTTCAAGGGCAACGACATCGAGCGCTTCTACCGCTACGGGCTGCTGGCCAACCCGGACCTGCGCATCTACAAGCCGTGGCTGGACCACGACTTCGTCACCGAGCTCGGGGGGCGTGCCGAGATGAGCCAGTGGCTGACCGAGCGCGACCTGCCCTACCGCGACTCGAAGGAGAAGGCGTACTCCACCGACGCCAACATCTGGGGTGCCACCCACGAGGCCAAGACGCTGGAGCACCTCGACGTCTCGCTGGAGACGGTCGAGCCGATCATGGGGGTGAAGTTCTGGGACCCGAGCGTCGAGATCGCCCCCGAGGACGTGACGATCGCGTTCCGCGAGGGCCGGCCGGTCGCGATCAACGGCACGAGCTACGACGACGCCGTGACCCTCGTGCACGAGGCCAACACGATCGGCGGCCGCCACGGTCTCGGCATGTCCGACCAGATCGAGAACCGGATCATCGAGGCCAAGTCCCGCGGCATCTACGAGGCGCCCGGCATGGCGCTGCTCTGGATCGCCTACGAGCGACTGCTGAACGCGATCCACAACGAGGACACCATCGCCAGCTACCACTCCGAGGGTCGTCGGCTCGGCGTCCTGCTCTACCAGGGTCGCTGGCTGGACCCGCAGGCGCTGATGCTGCGCGAGTCGATCCAACGCTGGATCGCCTCCCTGGTCACCGGCGAGGTGACGCTGCGGCTGCGGCGCGGGGAGGACTACACGGTGCTGCGCACCGACGGCCCGGCGTTCTCCTACCACCCCGACAAGCTCTCCATGGAGCGCACCGACAACGCCGCGTTCGGTCCGCTGGACCGGATCGGCCAGCTGACGATGCGCAACCTCGACATCGCCGACTCCCGCGCCAAGCTCGAGCAGTACGCCGCCCAGCCGCTCGACCAGGGCCAGGTCCTCGTCGAGAACGGCACGCTCTACGGCGCGATCGAGGCGGGCGGCGCCGACCGGATCGCCGCCAACCCGGCCGTGCTGACCGAACCGGACGAGGTCGCGCTCGACAGCGCCGCGATGGAGTTCGGGACCGACTGATGGGCGACCTCACCGGCGGCAAGGACCCCGGCACCAACACCGGCAAGCTCTGGGGCGGCCGGTTCTCGGGCGGCCCGTCGCCCGAGCTCGAGGCGCTGTCGCGGTCGACCCACTTCGACTGGCGGCTGACGCCCTACGACCTGGCGGGCTCGCGGGCGCACGCCAACGCGCTGCACCGCGCCGGCCTGCTCACCGACGACGACCACGCCGAGCTGCTGCGCGGCCTCGACGTCCTGGGGGAGCGGTACGCCGCCGGCGACCTCGCCCCCGACCCGACCGACGAGGACGTGCACGGCGCGCTCGAGCGCCTGCTCGTGGAGGAGGTCGGCGCGGAGGTCGGTGGCCGGCTCCGCGCCGGGCGGTCCAGGAACGACCAGATCGCCACCCTCTTCAAGGTGTTCCTGCGCGACCACGCCCGCGTCGTCGCGGGTCAGGTGCTCGACCTCGTCGACGCCCTCGCCGCGCAGGCCCGGGCCCACCCCGACGCGGTCATGCCCGGCCGCACCCACCTCCAGCACGCCCAGCCGGTGCTGCTCGCGCACCACCTGCTCGCCCACGGCTGGGCGCTCCTGCGCGACGTCGACCGGCTGCGCGACTGGGACGCCCGGGTCGCGTCCGACTCGCCGTACGGGTCCGGTGCGCTCGCCGGGTCGAGCCTGGACCTGGACCCCGAGGGCGTCGCCGCCGAGCTGGGCTTCACCGGCTCCTCGGCCAACTCCATCGACGGCACCGCCTCGCGCGACTTCGTCGCCGAGCTCGCCTACGTCACCGCCCAGATCGGGGTCGACGTCAGCAGGATCGCCGAGGAGGTCATCCTCTGGGCGACACGCGAGTTCGCCTTCGTCACGCTGCACGACTCCTGGTCCACCGGGTCCAGCATCATGCCCCAGAAGAAGAACCCCGACATCGCCGAGCTAGCGCGGGGCAAGGCCGGCCGGCTGATCGGCAACCTCGCAGGTCTGCTGGCCACGCTCAAGGCGCTCCCGCTCGCCTACAACCGTGACCTCCAGGAGGACAAGGAGCCGGTGTTCGACTCCGTCGACACCCTCGAGGTGCTGCTGCCGGCGTTCACCGGCATGGTCGCGAGGTTGACCTTCGACACCGCCCGGCTGGCCGAGCTGGCCCCGCAGGGCTTCTCCCTCGCCACCGACGTCGCGGAGTGGCTGGTCCGGGAGGGCGTCCCCTTCCGGGTCGCCCACGAGGTCGCTGGAGCGTGCGTCCGCCGCTGCGAGGAGCTCGACGTCGAGCTCGACGGGCTCACCGACGACCAGCTGGCCGACATCTCCCCGGCGCTCACCCCGGCCGTGCGCGAGGTGCTCACGGTGGAGGGTTCGGTCGCGTCGCGTGACGGCCGCGGCGGCACCGCCCCGGTGCGGGTCCGCGAGCAGCTGGCTGAGCTCACCGCCCTCGTCGAGGGCCACCGCGCCCGGCTCGGTTCCTGAGGAAGGAGCGAAGCGGGTGTCGCGCAGGGCGCTCGACCTCTCGGGGCCGGTCCTCGAGCAGGCGCCGCGACTGCTGAACGCCGTCCTCCGGCACGGCGACGTCGCCGTGCGCCTGACCGAAGTCGAGGCGTACGACGGCGCCACCGACCCGGGCTCACACGCCTACCGGGGGCAGACCCGCCGCAACGCGGTCATGTTCGGTCCGAGCGGCCACCTGTACTGCTACTTCACCTACGGCATGCACGTGTGCTGCAACGTGGTCTGCGGTCCGGAGGGCACCGCGAGCGCGGTGCTCCTGCGCGCGGGGGAGGTCGTCGACGGCATCGAGCTGGCGCGCGAGCGACGTCCGAATGCGTCCGACCGCGACCTCGCCCGCGGACCCGCCCGGCTCTGCAACGCCCTGGGGATCACGCTCGAGCACGACGGCACCGACCTCGCCGGCGGCCCGGTCACGCTGACCCTCGGGACGCCGCCGGCCGACGTCTCCACGGGCCCCCGGGTCGGCCTCCGGGCGGCGGCCGAGCACCCCTGGCGGTACTGGGGGACGGGGGAGCCGACCGTCTCGCCGTACCGCCCGGCGAGCCCGTTGCGCGGCCGTCGCCGACCCGATTTGAGCACCTGACGGGACCGCTGGTACTGTTCTTCTCGTCGCGGTGAGCGACTCCCTCCTTCGGGCCGCAAGGCCAATCCGGACGGAGTTGTCGCGCCCGGCGCCAGCGAGGATCGCCCCGAGTTGACGGGGCCGGACCGAACCGGTAAGTTTTTGCAGGTTGCCCCGCCGCCTGGCCCGCAAGGGTCCGGGACGGGTGCGTCTGATTCTTGAGAACTCAACAGTGTGTCATAGTCGACGAATTAGTT
>ERZ724512.1111-NODE-1111-length-12635-cov-6.634022_pt1 | contig 12635 bp, 13 predicted proteins | sample MGYA00376045_ERZ724512 | MGnify/ENA primary metagenome ERZ724512 (study PRJEB28724, sample SAMN07190883) | activated sludge metagenome | isolation source: activated sludge of sewage treatment plant in Hong Hong | place: Hong Kong | collected 2016-03-17 ... | reverse complement strand
TTTCTCTTTCAGTATTGGAATTCTCACGGCTGCTGCCGCAGCGACTGGTGGAAGACGTCGTGCGCTTCCCAGAACGCGATGATGTCGCGCTCCATCGCGGGCAGATCCACCTTCGGGGGGACAGGACGGTACATTCGGCTCCTTCGGCAGTACTACGAGGGTATCGGGGGCCTCTGCGGACGGGCCGTCTACCGTGGGGACGCATGAGACACCCCGCGGCCGTCGTCGCCTGGTGCACCGCCGCGCTGGTGCTGATTCTGGACCAGTTGACCAAGTTGTGGGCCGTGGCAACGTTGGAAGGGCAGCCCGACCGGCAGATCATCGGGGACCTGTTGCGCTTCTCATTCGTTCGCAATCCCGGTGCCGCGTTCGGACTCGGCGGCGGGGCCACAATCATCTTCAGCCTCATCGCAATCGTGGTCGCTGTCGTGCTCTTCCGGATGAGCACCCGGTTGACGTCGCTGTGGTGGGGGATTGCGCTCGGGCTGATGCTCGGGGGAGCGGTCGGGAATCTGCTCGACCGGATCTTCCGCGAGCCGGCGGCGCTGCAGGGGCACGTGGTCGACTTCTTGAGGCTGCCGAACTGGCCGGTGTTCAACGTGGCCGACATGTCCTTGGTGACTGCCGCGATCCTGATCGTCGCGCTGAGCCTGTTCAACGTCCCCTACGACGCCCGCGAGGAAGCCACCGCGTGAGCGTGCGCACGTACCCGGTGCCGGATGGGCTGGAGGGCCAACGGCTGGACCAGGCACTGTCCCGCATGCTTGGCATCTCCCGGACCCGGGCTGCAGAACTCGTGGACCAGGCACTGGTGACCCTCGACGGTGAGCTGGTGCCCAAGTCGGCGCGGGTGCTGGCCGACCAGACGGTGACAGTGGAGGATCCCGAAGCGGCGCCCGCTGCCCGGCCCGCGATGGACCTGCCCGTGCTGTACGCCGACGAGGACATCATCGTGGTGGACAAACCCGTCGGAATGGCCGCCCACGCCAGCCCGGGTTGGGACGGTCCGACCGTTGTGGACGCGCTGGCCAAGGCCGGTTACCGGATCGCCGAGGTCGGGTCCGAGGAGCGCTACGGCATCGTGCACCGCTTGGATGTCGGCACCAGCGGAGTGATGGTGGTCGCGAAGTCGGCGCCGGCATACTCCGCACTGAAGCGGGCCTTCAAGACCAGACAGGTGCACAAGGTCTACCACGCACTTGTTCAAGGCCATCCTGATCCCGCAACCGGCACCGTCGACGCCCCCATCGGCCGCGACCCCCGCCACTCCCACAAGTTCGCCGTGACCGCCGGCGGGCGGCCCAGCATCACCCATTACGAGACCTTGGAGAGCCACCACTACGCCTCGCTGCTGGAGATCAGGTTGGAGACTGGGCGGACGCACCAAATCCGGGTGCACATGGCCGCGTTGCACCACCCGTGTTGTGGGGACCGGACCTACGGCGCCGATCCGACGTTGTCCGAACGGCTCGGGCTGACCCGGCAGTGGCTGCACGCCGTGCGGCTGGGCTTCCGCCATCCCGGTACCGGGCAGCAGGTGGAGTTCGGCAGCCCGTACCCAGCGGACTTGGCTGCGGCGCTGGAGATCATCCGCGAGGCGTGAGTTTTGTCGCGAAGTTGTCCGCGCTGTCGTGATGTCGTTGCGACACGCCGAGATTAGCAACAACGTCACGACAAAACGCGCGGTGGAACCCGGGACAAACCGACCATCCGCGCGTCGGTCCGCCCGCCACGTCGCACCCTCGGCTTAGTGTAGAGACTCCCCTCAAACGGACACTTCCACCAGACAAGGAGTCACCCGGTGCCGGACTCGTTCGTCCACCTGCATGTGCACACGGAGTACTCCATGCTGGACGGCGCGGCTCGCCTCGACGACCTGTTCGCCGAGGCCGCCCGGCTCGAGATGCCGGCCATCGCGATGACCGACCACGGCAACGTCTTCGGCGCCTACGAGTTCTACAAGAAGGGCCAGAAGTACGGGGTCAAGCCGATCATCGGCATCGAGGGCTACTACGCCCCCCAGGGTCGGCACACGCGAGCCCCGTACGACTTCGGCGAGGTGCCCGGCGACGACGTGGGGGAGGACGGCGTCCCCACTACCAAGGGCAAGCAGGCCTACACCCACATGACGGTGCTGGCCGAGACGACCGAGGGCCTGCACAACCTGTTCCGCCTGTCCAGCCAGGCCAGCATCGAGGGGTATTACCGCAAGCCGCGCTTCGACCGGGAACTGCTCGACCGCTATGGCAAGGGTCTGATCGCCACGACCGGTTGCCCCAGTGGCGAGGTCAACATGTGGCTGCGTGCTGGACAGTACGACAAGGCGCTGGCCACGGCCGCCGACTACCGGGACATTCTCGGGCAGGGCAACTTCTTCTGCGAGGTCATGGACCACGGCCTGGGCATCGAGACCCGCCACCGCGCGGACCTGCTGAAGATCGCGCGGACGCTGGACCTGCCGCTGGTCGCGACCAACGACCTGCACTATGTGCACGAGCAGGACGCCGACGCGCATGATGTCCTGCTGTGCATCGGCACCCGGGCAACGGTCAACGACGAGAAGCGTTTCCGATTCAACGGGTCGGGCTACTTCCTCAAGAGCGCCGAGCAGATGCGCTCGGTGTGGTCGGAACTGCCCGAAGCCTGTGACAACACGCTGCTGATCGCCGAGCGCTGCAATGTCGCCTTCGACGACTCGGCGAACCTGATGCCGATCTTCCCGGTGCCGGACGGTGAGACCGAGGAGTCCTGGCTGGCCAAGGAGGTCTACCGCGGCCTGGCGCAGCGATTCGCTCCGAACCCGATTCCGGACCGGCACAAGGAGCAGGCGGAGTACGAGATCTCGGTCATCAACCAGATGGGGTACCCGAGCTACTTCCTGGTCGTTGCCGACCTTGTGAAGTACGCCAAGGAGAACGGCATCCGGGTCGGCCCGGGCCGAGGATCGGCAGCTGGAGCCTTGATCGCCTGGGCGATGGGCATCACAGAGCTGGACCCGCTCGAGCACGGCCTGATCTTCGAGCGGTTCCTCAACCCCGACCGGGTGTCCATGCCCGACATCGACATGGACTTCGACGAGCGCCGGCGCGGCGAGATGATCCGCTACGCCACCGAGAAGTACGGCGACGACCAGGTCGCCCAGATCGTCACGTACTCCTCGATCAAGGCCAAGGCCGCGATCAAGGACTCCGCCCGGGCGCTGGGACTGCCGTACGCGTTGAGCGACCAGATCACCAAGGCCATGCCCGACCCGGTGATGGGCAAGGACATCCCGCTGCACGGCATCTTCGACCCCAAGCACCCGCGGTATGCCGAGGCCGGCGACTTCCGCAAACTGCACGACGAGGACCCACAGGTGCAGCAGGTTGTGGCGACCGCGAGCGGGCTCGAGGGTCTGAAGCGGCAGCCCGGAGTGCACGCCGCCGGCGTCATTCTGTCCCGGGCCAAGCTGCTGGACGTGGTACCGCTGTGGATGCGCGACGACGGCTCGATCATCACGCAGTTCGACATGGGCGCCTGCGAGGAGCTCGGTCTGCTGAAGATGGACTTCCTGGGCCTGCGCAACCTCACGGTGCTGGACGACTGCCTGCAGAACATCGAACACAACAAGGGCGAGCAGATTGTCCTGGAGGACCTGCCGCTCGACGACCGGGCCGCCTACGATCTACTGGGGCGCGGTGACACCCTCGGCGTGTTCCAGCTCGACGGCGGGCCGATGCGCGCGCTGCTGCGCAGCATGAAGCCCGACAGCTTCGACGACATCAGCGCCGTGCTCGCGCTGTACCGGCCGGGTCCGATGGGCGCCAATGCGCACAACGACTACGCCGACCGCAAGAACCGACGCAAGCCGGTGGTCCCGATCCATCCGGAACTCGCCGAGCCGCTTGAGGACATCCTGTCCGAGACCTACGGCGTGATCGTCTACCAGGAACAGGTCATGACGATCGCCCAGAAGGTGGCCGGGTACAGCCTCGGACAAGCGGACCTGTTGCGCCGCGCGATGGGCAAGAAGAAGAAGGAGATCCTCGACAAGGAGTTCGGCCCGTTCGCCGAAGGCATGCGGACCAACGGTTACAGCGACGCGGCGATCAACACCTTGTGGGAGATCCTGGTCCCGTTCGCCGACTACGCGTTCAACAAGGCGCACTCCGCCGGGTATGGACTGGTCTCCTACTGGACCGCGTACTTGAAGGCCAACTATCCGACCGAGTACATGGCTGCGCTGCTCGAGAGCGTGAAGGACAACAAGGACAAGAGCGCGGTCTACCTGGCCGAGTGCCGGCACATGGGGCTCAAGGTTCTGCCGCCAGACGTCAACGACTCGCAGTCCCGCTTCACCGCCGTTGGTGACACGATCCGGTTCGGCCTGTCCGCCGTACGCAACGTCGGCGAGGGCGTGGTCGACTCGATCATCGCCTCCCGCACCGCGAAGGGCCGGTTCACCGATTTCTCCGACTTCCTCGACAAGGTCGAAGCCACGGCCTGCAACAAGCGCGTGGTGGAGTCGCTGATCAAGGCCGGCGCGTTCGACTCACTCGGCCACACCCGGCGTGGGTTGATGACCGTTCACGAAGCCGCCGTGGACGAGGTTCTGAGCACCAAACGGGCTGAGGCGATCGGCCAGTTCGACCTGTTCGGTGACGCAGCGGAGGGCTCGGGTGTGGAACCCGATGCACTGCAGATACCGGTCGGGGAGTGGGACAAGAGCGTGTTGCTCGCGCATGAGCGGGAGATGCTCGGGCTTTACGTCTCCGACCACCCGCTGCTGGGCTTGGAAGCGCAGTTGCGCAGCATGGCCGACGGGCAGCTCGTCGACCTGACCACCTCGGAGAACGCCGATGGTCGCATCGTGACCATCGCCGGGCTCGCGACCCAGGTCACCCGCCGGATCACCAAGGGTGGCAAGCCGTACGCGCAGATGGCGCTGGAGGACCTCACGGGTGAGATCCAGGTGATGGTGTTCCCGAAGGTCTACGAGGCGGTCGCGCCGTACTGCCATACCGACGCCATCCTGCTCATCAAAGGACGGCTGGACATCAGCGAGGAGTCACCGCGCCTGATGGCCATGGAGGTGACCGCACCGGATGTCTCGGTCGACCGCAACCAGCCGCTGCAGGTGCAGGTATCTGCCCAGCAGTGCACCCCGGACACGGTCGACCGGCTCAAGCGCGTGCTGTCCGCCCACCCCGGTCCGACCGAGGTCCACCTCCAGATGACCAGCGGTACCCGAACGACCGTGCTGCGGTTGGACGAGGGGTTCCGGGTGTCTGCCACCTCGTCGCTGGGTGCGGATCTCAAAGCACTGCTCGGACCGCATTGCCTACCGTGACGCCTTTGCGGCCCGTGGGAGTGATCGCCCGCTACATCGTGCTGGGGGCCGGACTCGGAGTCGTCGCCGGTCTGGCGTGGTGGTTGCTGGCTCCGCGGGTCTCGGTCCGTGCCGACGGGACTCCTGTCCAGGCCTACCCGGAAGGGTTCGCCGCCGCCGATCTCACGCTGGGTCTGTTGCTCGCTGGCGCTGGCATCGTGCTCGGTGTGGTGGCCGCTCGGCGCCTACGCGCGACCGACTTTGAGCGCGGCTGGGCGCAGGTCGCCGGGGTCGTTGCGGGCGCGCTGGCCTGCGCCGGCGTGGCTCGGGTGATCGGTTGGTGGCTGGCTGGGCGGGCGATGGATGGGGACGAACTACCGCTGACCCTCAATGCCAACGGCGTGCTGGTGCTCGGAGTGGTCAGCGGGTTGCTGATAGTGGTACTGGTCGCGGCGTTCGCGCGTGATCCCGAGCCCGAGTTCGGGTCGGTTGCCGGTTCCGGCGGCCGAACGCAGGTGTGAGATTCCGACGCAGCTGTGAGCAGTAAGCGGGCGTCTACGTCTCTCAAACGGCTCAACCAGAGTCCGGACTTGACAGGAGGGGCATCACGCCCGCAACGGGGCCGTTCGAGCCGCGGTAAGCCGGATCAGGTCCTCCGGCTTGAGTTCGATGTCCAGCCCACGCCGGCCGCCGGAGACGAACACCGTCGAGTGGTCCATCACGGTCGCATCGACGACGGTCGGCAGGGACTTGCGCTGCCCGAGCGGGGAGATGCCACCAAGCACGTACCCGGTCGTCTTCTCCGCGACCTTCGGATCGGCCATCGCGGCGCGCTTGCCGCCGACTGCGGCCGCCAGCGCCTTGAGGCTCAACTGCCCGCTCACCGGAACCACCGCCACGACCAGGGCGCCATCGACATCGGCCACCAGAGTCTTGAAGACCCGGTCCGGATCCAACCGCAGCGCCTTGGCCGCCTCCTCGCCGAACGCGGTCTCGTCCGGATCGTGGTTGTACTCGTGCACGGCGAAGGCGACCTCAGCCTCCCGCAAGGCGACCATGGCGGGGGTCGAGGCGGCGTCCTTCTTCCGCTTGGCCACGCCTGAAACTTACGCCAATTGCCTGCGAATACCATTGGGGCATGCTGCGCCGGATCGATCTGACTGCGGGCGAACCGTTCGACGTGCCCCGGGCGCTGCCTGAGGGCGAAGCGGCGACGGTGGCCCACATCATCGACGATGTCGCGCAGAATGGTGCTGAGGCGGTGCTGCGACTCGGGGAGCAGTTCGACGGTGTCCGGCCGGCCTCCCTGCGGGTTCCCGCGGACGTGATCGCCGCCTGTCTGGAACGGCTCGATCCGCTGGTGCGGCAGGCCCTGACCACCGCCATCGACCGGGCAACCCGCGTCCACACCGACCAATTGCCCGTGCCCGGAGTGACCGAATTGGGCCCCGGCGCGATCGTGCGTCAGACCTGGCGGCCGGTGCGCCGCGTTGGGCTCTATGTCCCCGGCGGCCGAGCGGTGTACCCGTCCAGCGTGGTGATGAATGTCGTCCCCGCTCGGGTGGCCGGCGTCGACTCCCTGGTCGTCGTGAGCCCCCCGCAGGTCGACAACGACGGCTGGCCGCACCCGGTGATCCTGGCCGCCTGCGCCCTACTCGGTGTCGACGAGGTGTACGCGGCCGGCGGCGCGCAGGCCATCGCGATGCTGGCATTCGGCGTCGAGGGGGTCGAGCCGGTCAACGTCATTACCGGCCCGGGCAACATCTTCGTGACCGAAGCCAAGCGGCTGGTGCGCGGCAAGGTCGGCATCGACAGCGAAGCCGGGCCCACGGAGATTGCGATCGTCGCGGATGGCACCGCCGATCCTGCCTTGGTAGCAGCCGATCTCATCTCGCAGGCCGAACACGATGTGGTGGCGGCATCGGTTCTCATCACCGACTCGCGTGACTTGGCCGACGCCGTGGACGCCGAGCTTGACGTGCAAGTGCCGGCAGCCAAGCACAACGAGCGCATTCGCACCGCCTTGTCCGGCCGGCAGAGCGCCGCGGTCCTCACCTCTGGCATTGAGGAGTCGTTGCTGATCGCAGACGCCTACGCCGCCGAACACCTCGAGATCCACACGCGCGCCGCTGCCTCCGACGCGCAGCGAATTCGCAACGCCGGCGCCATCTTCGTCGGGCCCTACAGTCCGGTCTCCCTTGGTGATTACCTGGCCGGCTCGAACCATGTGCTGCCCACGGCGGGTTGTGCCTGCCATTCCAGCGGGCTCAACGTCACCACGTTCCTACGCAGCGTGCAGGTGGTGGAGTACGACGCCGACGCACTCGACGAAGTCACCGAGCAGATCGAAGCGCTGGCGACGGCCGAGGACCTGCCCGCCCACGCGGCCGCGGTCACCATTCGCCGGGACCGCCCGTGAGCGATCTGCCACTGCGCCCCGAACTCGTCGGGCGCTCACCGTATGGCGCGCCGCAACTCGACGTGCCCGTGCGCCTGAACACCAACGAGAACCCGTACCGCCCGCCGCCGGAGATGATCGCCGAGATCGGCCGCCGGGTCACGCCCGACCTCAACCGCTATCCCGATCGGGATGCGGTAGCTCTGCGGGAGGCGCTGGCGGGCTACCTGTCCGCCCAGACCGGTGCACACCTCACGACCGACCAGATCTGGGCTGCCAACGGTTCCAACGAGATCCTGCAGCAGATCCTGCAAGCCTTCGGCGGTCCTGGCCGGACCGCGCTGGGCTTCACACCCGGCTACTCGATGCACGAGCTGATCAGCGACGTCACCCAGACGCCGTTCCTGGCCGTGCCGCGAGATGGGCTGCTGCTCCCTGCCGAACTCCTGGTCTCAGCGATTCAGGAACACCGACCTGACGTGCTGTTCCTGTGCAGCCCGAACAACCCCACTGGCGAATCGCTGCCCCTGGCGACCATTGAAGCGGCATATGACGCCATGACCGACGGCATCGTGGTGGTCGACGAGGCCTACGGTGAGTTCGCTTCAGTGCCCAGCGCCGTGCACTTGTTGCCCGGCCGGCCGCGCCTGCTGGTAACCCGCACGATGAGCAAGGCCTTCGCATTCGCCGGCGCTCGGGTGGGTTATCTGGCGGCGGATCCGGCCGTCGTCGAAGCACTGTTGCTGGTCCGGCTGCCCTACCACCTCTCGTCGCTGACTCAGCAAGCCGCGATCATCGCCGTCGAATTCTCGAAACGGCTGACGGACCAGGTACAGCAGTTGCGCGCGACCCGGGACGACTTCGTGGCCCGCGCCCGCGATCTGGGGTGGCAGTGCCCCGACTCCGATGCCAACTTCCTGCTGATCGGGCCGTTCACCGACCCGAGCGCGGCCTGGCAGAGGTTGCTCGATGCCGGGATCCTCGTGCGCGACGTCGGCCTTGGCCAGTGGCTGCGGGTCACCGTCGGCACGCCCGACCAGATGGACGCACTGCTCGCCCAGCTTCCGCACCTCGACGACCTCAGGGAGACCTCATGAGCCGCACGGCCCGCATCGCCCGTACCACCAAGGAGAGCGATGTTCTCGTCGAGCTCGACGTCGACGGCACGGGGACCTGCGACATCAGCACGGGCGTCCCGTTCTTCGACCACATGCTCGAGCAGGTCGGTCGGCACGGGGGCCTCGACCTGACCGTGCGCACGACCGGCGATCTCGAGGTCGATGCCCACCACACGGTCGAGGACACGAGCCTCGCCCTCGGGCAGGCCTTGCGCGAGGCGCTGGGTGACAAGGTCGGTGTCGCGCGGTACGGCAACGCGATGATTCCGCTGGACGAGGCGCTGGCTTTGTGCGTGGTCGACCTGTCCGGCCGGCCCTATCTCGTGCACGAGGAGCCGGAACTCGTCGAGCTCATCGGGACTTACGACACCACGCTGACCCGGCACATCTTCGAGTCCATCGTCGCCACGGCGCAGATCACCCTGCACGTCAAGATGCTGTCCGGGCGCAACGCCCACCACATCGTGGAGAGCCAGTTCAAGGCCTTCGCGCGGGCACTGCGACAGGCCGTTGCCATCGACCCCCGGGTTCAGGGCGTCCCCTCCACGAAGGGAACGTTGGGCTCATGACGAAGGTCGTGGTCCTGGACTACGGCTCGGGCAATCTGCGTTCGGTGCAACGGGCGTTGGAGGCCGCGGGCGCGAATGTCACGGTCAGCAGCAGTATGGAGGCCGCGGCGGCCGCCGATGGGTTGGTGGTTCCGGGAGTGGGCGCGTTCGAGGCGTGCATGCGCGGTCTGCGGGCAGTGCAAGGCCCGCGGATTATTGAGCGGCGGCTTGCCGGCGGGCGGCCGGTGCTGGGCATCTGTGTGGGAATGCAGGTGATGTTCGAGGCGGGCGACGAGCACGGCCTTGTGACCCCCGGCTGCGCCCAATGGCCGGGCCGGGTGGAGCGCCTGCCCGCCCAGGTACTACCGCACATGGGGTGGAACACGGTCGCGCCGCCGGCGGGCTCCCGGTTGTTCGAGGGGTTGGCGCAGGAGAGGTTCTACTTCCTGCACTCTTATGCCGCGCTTGATCTGCCGATGCCCGACGCCGGGACCGAACGCGTGACGCCGCCGGCGCTGACCTGGACCGAGTACGCGGCGCCGTTCGTTGCTGCCGTTGAGAACGGTCCGCTGAGCGCCACCCAGTTCCACCCGGAGAAGTCGGGGAAGGCCGGGATTGCCTTGTTGCGAAACTGGCTGGGTTCGCTCTAGTCGCTCACCCCGATGTGCCTGGGAAGCAACAGGGTAGTCCCCAAGGCACATTGCTCGGGAATATGCCCTCGGATCGTGTGGTTGACATACCCGTACCCCGTATTGGAGACGAATTCATGGCAACCACTGCACTGACCGCCGGCACCTTCGCCGAGACCATCGAGAGCAACGAGATCGTGCTCGTCGACTGGTGGGCCGACTGGTGCGGGCCCTGCAAGATGTTCGCGCCGGTGTTCGAGAAAGCTAGCGAGGAGAACCCGGACATCGTGTTCGGGAAGGTCGACACGGAGGCCGAGCAGTCGCTGGCGGCACAGGCCCAGATCAACTCGATCCCGACGATCATGGTCTTCCGCGACGGCATCCTGCTGTTCGCCCAGCCCGGCGCCCTTCCCGGTGCCGCCCTCGACGACCTCATCTCGCAGGTCCGGGCTCTCAACATGGACGAGGTGCGCGCCGAGATCGCCAAGGAGCAGGCTCAGGCCTGACGGCTTGTCGCAAGTTTCACCGTTTGGGGGATTTTGCATCGTTCGCAACGGTGAAACCTGCGCCAAACGGTGAAACGGACGACCGTCCCTGCGCAAGGCCGCCGGCCGCGCTGAAACCAGGGGGGACTTTCCTCGCAACCGTGCGCGCCGCAGCCCTGACAGTGACCACCGCCCACCTAGAGTGAACCCGTGGCAGAGGTGGAATTCCGTAGTGATGTGTCGGTGGAGCTGGTCCGGGCGGCGGCGCAGGATGCCGATGTGCTCTTCGCAGCCCGGGTGTCGACCAAGGGCGAGCAGTCCCTCGAGGACGTCGATGGCGACGCCGAGCGGGCACAGGGCCTGATCAACTACCTGATGCGTGACCGGCACGGATCGCCGTTCGAGCACAACTCGATGACGTTCTTCGTCAGCGCCCCGATCTTCGTGTTCCGCGAGTTCATGCGCCACCGCATCGCCAGTTACAACGAGGAGAGCGGCCGTTACCGCGAACTGCGTCCTGTCTTCTACGTGCCGGGCCCCGAACGGCGACTCGTGCAGCAGGGCAAACCCGGCGCCTACGAGTTCGTCGAGGGCACTGCCGAGCAGTACGACATCGCCGTCAAGCAGACCAAGGCCGCGTGCGAGCAGGCCTACGCCGCCTACCAAGCGATGCTCGATGCCGGGATCGCCCGCGAGGTCGCCCGCGGTGTCCTGCCGGTCGCGACTTACAGCTCCATGTACGTCACCATGAACGCCCGTGCGTTGATGAACTTTCTGTCGCTGCGGACCAAGCGCGACGACTCGGCCTTCCCCTCGTTCCCGCAGCGGGAGATCGAGATGGTCGCCGACAAGATGGAGTCCTTCTGGTCCGAGCTGATGCCGCTGACGCACGCCGCCTTCGAGCGCAGCGGCCGGGTCGCGCCCTGAGCGGGTAGCGTGGACGACATGCAGGACGCTTTCGGCACGGTCATCACTGCGATGGTGACCCCGTTCACCGCTGACGGGGCGCTGGACACCGAGGGCCTGGCCACATTGGCCAGTCATCTCGTCGACAGCGGTAACGACGGCTTGGTGATCAACGGCACGACCGGCGAGGCACCCACCACCAGCGACGAGGAGAAGGTCCGCGCGCTGCAGGTGGTGCTAGAAGCAGTCGGCAACCGGGCCAAGGTCATCGCCGGGGTGGGAACGAACGACACGGCCCACACCGTCGAACTCGCCCAGCAGGCGGCCGCCGCGGGCGCCCATGCTCTGCTGATCGTCACGCCGTACTACAACAAACCACCACAAGCCGGACTGCTGCAGCACTTCCGCACGGCCGCGGACGCGACCGATCTGCCGGTCATGCTGTACGACATTCCGGGCCGCAGTGCCGCCGAGATCGCCACACCCACGCTGATCGAACTCGCCGAGCACCCTCGGATCCTCGCGGTGAAGGACGCCAAGGGTGACCTCGCCGCGTCCTCCCGCGTGCTCAGTGCCACCGACCTGCTCTACTACTCCGGCGACGACGCGATGAACCTGCCACTGATGTCGGTCGGGGGCACCGGCTTCGTCAGTGTCGTGGGCCACTTCGTCGCTCCGGAACTAGTGGCCATGCGCAAGGCGTTCATCGCCGGCGATCTCGAGGCCGCCCAGCTACTCCACTACCAATCCCTGGCGGTCACCGACGCCGTGTTCGTGACCCAGGCGGCCATGACCGTCAAGGCCGTGCTCGCGCGTCAGGGGCTACCAGGGGGACCGGTGCGCGCGCCGCTGGTAGCGGCCACCGATGAGCAGGTCGCCGGCGTGCTGACCGCGCTCGAGGCGATCAGTGGCTGAGGCGCTGCCGGACCTGCCCGCGGGCGGGTTGCGGATCGTCCCGCTCGGTGGGTTGGGGGAGATCGGGCGCAACATGACGGTCTTCGAAACCGACTCGAAGAGCCTGATCGTCGACTGCGGGGTGCTGTTCCCCGAGGAGTCCCAGCCCGGCGTCGATCTGATCCTGCCCGACTTCGACTACTTACGGGGCCGCCTCGACGGGATCGTCGGACTGGTTCTGACTCACGGCCACGAGGACCACATTGGCGCGGTGCCGTTTCTGCTGCGGGAGCGTCCGGACATCCCCATCTACGGGTCGAAACTGACACTGGCGCTGCTCGAGGCGAAG
>ERZ724512.1110-NODE-1110-length-12637-cov-14.303370_pt1 | contig 12637 bp, 9 predicted proteins | sample MGYA00376045_ERZ724512 | MGnify/ENA primary metagenome ERZ724512 (study PRJEB28724, sample SAMN07190883) | activated sludge metagenome | isolation source: activated sludge of sewage treatment plant in Hong Hong | place: Hong Kong | collected 2016-03-17 ... | reverse complement strand
CTCGTCGTGGTGCTCGTCGTGGTGGGCCGCGTCGCGGATCTCGCCCACCAGCTCCTCGATCACGTCCTCGAGCGTGGCGAGGCCCAGGGTCCGGCCGCCGGTGTCGACGACCCGGGCCATGTGGGCACCGCGGCGCTGGAGGGTCTCCAGGACGTCGTGGAGCGGGTCGCCCTCGGCCACCGGGGCGAAGGGCCGGATCCACTTGTCCTCGACCGGTCGCTCGCGACGCGCCTCGTCGGTCTCGAGCACGTCCTTGATGTGCAGGTAGCCGAGCAGCTCGCCCTCGGAGGCGACGGGGAAGCGGCTGAACCCGGTGGCCGCGCACAGCGCCTCGACGCCGGCCGCGGTCGTGCCGCGCTGCACGGTCGTGAGCGAGGCCGGAGGCATCAGGACGGCGCCGACGGTCTTCTCCGTGAACCCGAGCGCACCGGCCAACCGGTCGTACTCGTCGGCCTCGAGGAGCCCCTCCCCGCGGGACTCCTCGACCAGCGCCGCGACCTCCTCACGGGTGTACGTCGACGCGACCTCGTCGGTGAGGCGCGCACCGAGCAGTCGCAGCACGCCCGCGGCCATCGCGTTGATCACCACCACGACCGGGCGCAGCACGGTGACGATGGCCCAGATCGGCGGCCCGAGGACGAGCGCCGCCCGGTCCGGGGCGGCGAGGGCGATGTTCTTGGGGATCATCTCGCCCAGCACGACGTGCAGGTAGACGACCACCGACAGCGCGATCACGAACGAGACCGGGTGCAGCAGGCCCTCCGGCAGGTGCAGCGCGTGCAGCACGGGCTCGACGAGGTGGGCGACCGCCGGCTCGCCGACCGCACCGAGGACCAGCGAGCAGATCGTGATGCCGAGCTGGTTCACGCCGATCACCAGGGCGATGTTCTCCATCGCGGTGATCGTCGTGCGCGCCATCCGCGAGCCCGCCTCCGCGCGTGGCTCGAGCTGGGTGCGGCGCGCCGAGACCAGGGCGAACTCGGCACCGACGAAGAACGCGTTGCCGAGCAGGAGCAGCAGCGCGACGACGACGGCGGTCCCGCTGCTCATCGGCCCTCCCCCGCGGCGTCGGGATCCGGCTCGGGGACGCGGAGGCGGAGCCGGTCGATGCGCAGCCCGTCCATCCGCTCCACGGTGAGCACCGCCAGCCGCTCGCGCGGCTCGTCGGGGTCGCTGCGGTCGGGGACCGGGACCTCGGCGAGGTCGCCGACGTCGGGCACCCGGCCGAGCACCCGCAGCACCAGCCCGGCGATGGTGTCGTAGTCCTCGTTCTCGGGCAGCTCGACGCCGGTGAGGTCCTCGACCTCGTCGGGTCGCAGCAGTCCCGAGAGGGACCAGGAGCCGTCGCGGTGGAGGTGTGCGTTGGCACTGAGCCGGTCGTGCTCGTCGGAGATGTCGCCGACGATCTCCTCGACCACGTCCTCGAGCGTGACGATCCCCGCGAAGCCGCCGTACTCGTCCATGACGACGGCGAGCTGGAAGCTCTCCTCGCGCAGCAGGGCGAGCAGCGGGTCCAGCCGCAGCGAGTCGGGGACGACGATCGGTCGGGCCACCAGGTGCTTGACCCGGGTGGTGGCGCGCTCGCCGAGCGGCAGCGCGACGGCGTTCTTGACGTGCACGGTGCCGACGACGTTCTCGTCGGAGTCCAGCACGGGGAAGCGGGAGTGCCCGGTCTCACGGGTCAGCTCGATGACGGCCACGGCCCGGTCGTTGGCCTCCAGGCTGGCCGTCCGCACCCGCGGGGTCATGATCTCGCCCGCGGTGCGGCTGCCGAACTCCACCGACCGCTCCATGAGCTCGGCGGTGTCCAGGTCGAGCGTCCCGAGGTCGGCGGACCGCTGGACCAGCGAGGCGAGCTCGGTCGAGCTGCGTGCGGAGCGCAGCTCCTCCTGCGGCTCGATCCCGAGGCGTCGTACGACGGCGTTCGCGGAGCCGTTGAGCACCTTGATCGGCCCGCGGACGATCGCCGTGAACGTGCGCTGGAAGCGCTGGGTGGCGCGGGCGACGGCCATCGGCCGCGCCAGCGCGAGGTTCTTGGGCACCAGCTCGCCGAAGATCATCGTCAGCACGGTGCCGAGCGCCAGGCCGATACCGACGGCGAGCGGCGTCACCGCGTTCTCGGAGACCCCGGCGGCCAGGAGCGGGCCGTCGATGAGCTGGGAGATGGCGGGCTCGGCGAGGTAGCCGATGGCGAGGTTGGTGATCGTGATGCCGACCTGCGCGCCGGACAGCTGGGTCGAGAGGGACCGCAGGGCCTGCTGGAGGCCTCGGGCGGCGGTGTCGCCGGCGGCGGCCTCCTGCTCGACCTTGCTGCGGTCGACGGTGACGAAGGAGAACTCCGCCGCGACGAAGACCCCGCACGCGACGATGAGGAGCAGCGCGGCCAGCAGGAGCAGCCAGGCGGTCATCGGGGCTCTCCCCGGCCGGGGCGCGACCGGCGGAGGGTCCGCCGGGGGGCACGGCGACGTGATCGCCGATGGGGTCGCCGGGAGAGCTGGGGACTTCGGGGGCCGTCCATGGAGCGGGCGTCGGGTCCTCACGGTGTGGGGGCGGTCGTGCCGATCCTAGCGGGCGTCCCGGTGGCACCGGCCGGACCGAGGGTGCTCCTGGCCCGGTCGCGGCGAAAACCGCCCCGGCCGGGCTGCCGGGGACCTAGCCTGGGTCGACCCGCGGTCTCCCCCGGACCGCGGCAGGACTCGGGAGCCCGGATGACCATCGCGCCCGCACGCGACCGCGCGCAGCGCCTGCTGCCGGCGACGGCGCGGCACCTCGTCGGCCGGTTCTCCTACGGCATCACCCCCTCTCTCGCCCGGCAGGTCCGGGCCGCCGGCGGCGCTCGCGCCTGGTTCGAGCAGCAGCTGGACCCCGGCTCGATCGCCGACGGGACCGCCGACGCCCTGCGCTCGTGGTGGTCGGGGCTCTCCCGGACCCCGACCGAGCTCTGGTACCGCCAGCGCGACGACATCGAGGGCGGCTGGGAGGTGATGCTCGACTACCAGCGCTGGGTGCTGCTGCGCCGGATCCACTCGCGCCGGCCGGTCCTGGAGATGCTCACCGAGCTCTGGGAGAACCACTTCAACGTGCCCGCGAGCGGCGACGCCCAGTGCTTCTGGCGGGTCGACTTCGGCGACACCGTCCGCACGCACGCCCTGGGCCGCTTCGAGGACCTGCTGCAGGCCGTCACGACCCACCCGGCGATGCTCATCAACCTCGACAACGTCAGCTCCGACCGCACGCACCCGAACGAGAACCTGGGCCGGGAGCTCCTCGAGCTGCACACCGTGGGCCGCGGCGAGTACGGCGAGGCCGACGTCAAGGCCTCCGCCCGGATCCTCACCGGGTGGAGCGTGGACATGTGGGACACGTTCCGGGCCGAGTACCGCACCGGTTGGCACTGGCGCGGGCCGGTCCAGGTCATCGGGTTCTCCGACCCCAACGCCGACGCCGACGGTCGTCGCGTCACGGCCGACTACCTCTCCTACCTCGCCCACCACCCGGCGACCGCCCGGCGGGTCGCCCGCAGGCTGGCCGTGAAGTTCGTCGGCGACGACCCGTCCGACGCCCTCGTCACCCGTCTCGCGCAGGTCTACCTCGACCAGGACACGGCGATCCGGCCCGTGCTGCGGGCCCTGGTCGCCAGCGACGAGTTCGCGCGGTCGGTCGGCGCCAAGGTCCGCGACCCCGGCGAGGACCTCGTGGCGACGTACCGGGCCCTGGACGTCCGCTTCAAGCGCCCCCCGGCCACCGGCGCCGGCGAGCGGTACGCCGCCAACCAGCTGCTGTGGCAGGTCGCCGACATGGGCATCATGCCGTTCGGCTGGCCGCGCCCGGACGGCCAGCCGATCGACAACCGGTCCTGGTCCTCGCCGTCCCGGATGCTGGCGTCGATGTCGACGCACGTCGCGCTGGCCGGGTCCTGGTGGCCCGACCGCGGGGTCACCTACCACCCACCGACGTGGTGGGTCCCCCACTTCCCGGTCCGCTTCGACGTGCTCGTCGACCACGTCTCGCGCCGGATCCTCCACCGCCCCGCCTCGCCGCTGCTCCTGCGGGCCTGCTGCGAGGCGACCGGCCTGGACGCGCGGGAACGCATCACCCGTGACCACCCGCTGATGCGCTGGGACATGTTCCGGGTGCTCTCCACGTTCCTCGACTCCCCCACCTTCCTGACCCGCTGAGGCCTGCGATGACCACGACCGGACCCTGCTGCGACGAGATGCTCCGTGTGTCGAGACGGACGCTGCTCGGTGGCGCCGCGGCGCTCGCCGGCGCCACCATGCTGATCGGCTCGGCGGCGGTCACGACGTCCGCGGCGGCGATCGCGCCGGCCCCGTCGGTGCTCGTCGTGTTGTCGCTGCGGGGGGCGTGCGACGGGCTCTCGCTGGTCGTCCCCCACGGGGACCCGGCCTACTACGCCGGACGGCCGACCATCGCCGTACCGGCCGAGCGGCTGCTCGTCGCCGACGCCATGTTCGGGCTGCACCCGCGACTCGAGCCGCTGGCGCCGCTCTGGGAGGCGGGTCGGCTGGCGGCGGTGCACGCGACCGGCCTGCCCAGCCCCAACCGCTCGCACTTCTCCGCCATGGAGGAGGTCGAGGACGCCGACCCGGGGTCGACGGTCCGCACCGGCTGGCTCAACCGGCTGATCGGGACCGACGCGACCGACTCGCCGCTCCAGGGCTTCAACGTCGGCGGCGGCGTCGTGCCGACCTCGCTCTTCGGGCCGCAGGAGGTGATGTCGGCCTGGGGGGTCGACTCGTTCGAGATCTCCGGCGACGACGACGCCGGCACCACCCAGCGCCGGCGCTCCTCGCTCCACACCCTCTGGGACCGCGAGCAGGGTCCGCTCGGCGAGGCGATGCGCTCGATGTTCGGGGCGCTGGACGACTTCGCCCCGGCCCGCGCGACCGCCGACCACCGCGACGACTACCCCGACTCCGACCTCGGCCGGGCGCTCTCGGAGGTGGCGCGGGTGATCCGCGGCGACGTCGGCGTCGAGGTGATCACCGTCGACCAGGGCGACTGGGACATGCACTCCGACCTCGGCGGCGTCGACAGCGGCCGCCTGCACGACAACGCCGACGACCTGGCCAGGTCGCTCGCGGCGTTCTTCGGCGACCTCGGCGACCAGGCCGGCAAGGTGACCCTGGTGGCCTTCAGCGAGTTCGGTCGCCGGGTGGTGGAGAACGCGAGCCAGGGGCTGGACCACGGCTACGGCAACGTCATGTTCCTGGCCGGCGCCGGGGTCAGGGGTGGGCGCTACTTCGGCACCTGGCCCGGGCTCACCGACGACGACGACGCCGACCTCCTCGTGACCACCGACTACCGCAGCGTGCTGTCGGAGGTCGTGCGCTCCCGCTTCGGGGCGTCCACCGCCACCGTGTTCCCGGGCTTCAGCCCGGAGCGGGTCGGCGTCATGACGTCGCTCTGACCCCGCACCGATCGACCGGGTCCCACCCCTGGACGAGAACACGTTCTACTTGAGAGGGTGGCGCCGTGCGCGTGATCCAGTGGGCGACCGGCGGTGTGGGCAGGGCGGCCGTGGAGGCGGTGCTCCAGCACCCCGAGCTCGAGCTGGTCGGTTGCTGGGTCCACTCGGAGAGCAAGCACGGGCTCGACGTCGGCGAGATCATCGGCACCGGCCCCCTCGGCGTACGCGCGACGAGCAGCGTGGACGAGATCCTGGCCACCGAGGCCGACGCGGTCGTCTACGCGCCGCTGATCCCCGACCGCGGCGAGGTGGCCGCGCTGCTGCGGTCGGGCAAGAACGTCGTCACCCCGGTCGGCTGGTTCTACCCGACCGAGAGGGACGGAGCGCCCCTGGCTGCCGCGTGCGCGGAGGGCGGCACCACCCTGCACGGCACCGGCATCAACCCCGGCGGCATCACCGAGCTGCACCCGCTGATGTTCTCGGCCATGTCGTCGGCGGTGACCTTCGTGCGCGGCGAGGAGTTCTCCGACATCCGGACCTACGACGCACCCGACGTCGTGCGCCACATCATGATGTTCGGCGGCACGCCGGAGGAGGCCATCGGCGGGCCGATGCTCGGCCTGCTCTCCGGCGGCTTCATCCAGTCCGCGCGGATGTGCGTGGACACCCTCGGCTTCGCGGCGGACCCCCGCATCGGCACCTCGCAGGAGGTGGCGGTCGCGACCGCCCCGATCGACTCCCCCATCGGCGTCATCGAGCCCGGCCACGTCGCGGGGCAGCGGTTCGTGTGGGAGGCCTTCGTCGGTGAGACCTGCGTGGTGCGGATCGCCGTGAACTGGCTGATGGGCGAGGAGCACCTCGACCCGCCCTGGGGCTTCGGCCCGGAGGGCGAGCGCTTCGAGGTCGAGGTCCAGGGCGACCCCGACTGCTTCGTGACGATCAAGGGGTGGCAGCCCGCGACCGTCGAGGAGGGCCTGGCCCGCAACCCCGGCGTCGTCGCCACCGCCGTGCACTGCGTCAACTCGATCCCGTACGTCGTCGCCGCCGAGCCCGGGATCCGCACCTACCTCGACCTGCCGCTCGTCGCCGGCCGGGCACACCCCGACCTGCGCTGAGCCTGCATCCAGGCTGAGCCGCGGGGATTGGTCACCAACCGCACGTCGTCGGCCCGAGAATCTGCGGTTGGTGACCACACGTGCGCCGTCGCGCGCACCGCCGCCGTCAGTGCGAGCGGTAGGTGGCCGACATGTCGAGCTCGCCGTGGCCGTCGTCGACCGCGCGGGCGAAGTGCGCGCGGATGCCGGGCATCAGGGCCAGGTCGACGCCTGCACCCTCGGCCGCCGCCACGATCAGCTCGGCGTCCTTGAGGGCGTTGGCCAGGCCGAAGGCCGGGGCCACGTCGTCGGCGAGCATCGCGGACCCCTTGAGCTGGACGTACGGCGCGTCCAGCGCGCCGCCCCGCACCGCCTCGAGGAAGAGTGCCGGGTCCAGGCCGAGCTCGCGGGTCAGGGTCAGCGACTCGGCGACGCCCTCGACGACGGCGAAGACCCAGGCGTTCGCAGCCAGCTTGAGCCGGGACCCGGCACCGGCCTCGCCGACCCAGATCGTGCGGCTGCCGATCGCCTCGAAGAGCGGCTCGACCGTCCCCCGGGTCGAGTCCGGACCGGACGCGAGCACCACGAGCGCTCCGTCCTCGGCCGGCTTCTTGGTCCCGAGCACCGGCGCGTCGACGTACTCGACCCCGAGGTCGACGGCGAGCCCGGCCAGCCGGTCCGCCGCCTCGACCCCGACGGTGGTGGACTGCACCCAGACCGCACCCGCGCGCAGCGCGTCGCGCGCGAGCCCCATGGTCTCGGCGACCGAGTCGCCGTCGAAGAGCATGGTGACCACGATGTCGGCGCCGTCGACCGCCTCGGCCGGGGTGCTCGCGACCTTCGCCACGTCGGCGAGCGGCTCGGCCTTCTCCGTACTGCGGTTCCACACCCGCAGCGGCAGCCCCGCCGCCGCGATGTTGCGGGCCATCCCCAGGCCCATGGTGCCGGTTCCGAGCAGGGCGACGGTCGGTGTGTCGGTCATGGGCCCGACGGTACGACGGGCCGCAAGGCCGCTCGGCGCCCGCTCGCACCCGGGCGTGGTCCGATCCCGTCAGGCATGCGGATTGGTCACCAACCGCATGCCGGACGCCCGAAAACCTGCGGTTGGTGACCAATCCGCAGGTGTTTCGAGCGCAGGCTCAGCGGCCGCCGGAGCCCTGGCCGGCGCGGTGGTGCGCCGACTTCTGGTGCTTGCCGCTCGTGGCGCCTCCCGAGCCGGAGTCGCTGCTGACCTGCTGGATGACGGCCTGCTCGTCGCGGCCGAGCTGGTCGAAGGCACGGCTGGCGTCGCTGAGCTGGATCAGCGTGCAGAGCGCAGCGATGGCGATGACCGCAGCCATCGCGAAGGCGTGAAGGACGTCGCGCATCGAAGTTCCCCCCAGAGCTTCGAGATGCCGGGAGAAGCCGTTCCTCCCTGTTCACCACAGTGACACACGCCCGCCACGAACCCGAGGCCGACCCGCCGTCTTGCGCAAGTCTGGAGGTAAGACCCCTTGCGGCGTACGCCGTCAGACGATCTCGTCCAGGCGTGCGACGCTCTGCTCGAACTCCGCGATCAGGTCCGCCATCACCTCGGCCACCGGGCGCACCTGGTTCATGCGCCCCACGATCTGCCCGACCGGCATCGAGATCACGTCCGGGTCGCCGGAGGCGTTGATGCGGTTGTGGGCGTCGGCGACCAGCAGGTTCTGCAACGGCATGGGCAGCGGGGCGGGTGCACCCTCCTCGGCCCAGGCCTCGGTCCACTTGGTCTTCAGCAGGCGCGCCGGCTTGCCGGTGTAGATCCGCGTCCGCACGGTGTCGGAGGACGTCGCGCGCGTGAACGCCTCGGTCCAACCCTCGTTGGACTGCAGGTTCTGGTACTCCTCGGTCCCGAGCCAGATCGAGCCCGTCCAGACGCCCTGCGAGCCGAGCGCGAGCGAGGCGGCGATCTGCCGGCCCGAACCGATGCCCCCGGCGCCGAGCACCGGCACGTCCGGCCCGACCGCGTCGACCACGTCGGGCTGCAGCACCATGCTCGCGATCTCACCGGTGTGGCCGCCCGCCTCGTAGCCCTGGGCGACGATGATGTCCACGCCGTTCTCGACGTGGCGGAGCGCGTGGCCGGCCGTGCCGGCCAGAGCGGCGACCTTGATGCCGGCCTCGTGGCAGGTCTCGATCACGTCCACCGGCGGGGATCCCAGGGCGTTCACGATGAGCACGGGCCGGTGCTTGAGGGCGACGTCCAGGTGCGACCGGGCGACCGAGTGCAGCCAGCCCAGCACCCCGTCGCGACCCTCCCCCTCGGGCAGCGGAGGCACGCCGAGCTTCTGCAGCGTGCGGTCGACGAAGTCGATGTTCTCCTGCGGGATCATCGACTTCAGGTCCACCGAGGTGCCCTCGGTCGGCATCTTCATCGGCATCACGATGTCGACGCCGTAGGGCTTGCCGTCGGTGTTGTCGTCGAGCCAGGCGAGGGTCTCCTCGAGCTCGTCGGGGTCGTTGAAGCGGACGCAGCCGAGCACGCCGAGCCCTCCGGCGCGCGACACCGCCGCGGCGACGTGCTGGGACGGGGTGAAGGCGAAGATCGGGTAGTCGATCCCGAACTCGTCGCAGATGGCGGTGCGCACGGTTCTCCTCTTTCCTCGGGTCGAGGGTGGTCAGCCCGCGATCGGCTCGCGGTCGGCTCGTGGTGAGACGGTGGTGAGACGGTGGTCAGGCGGTGGTCAGGCGGTGGTCAGACGGTGGTCAGACGGTGGTCGGGTCGACGGTCGCCGCCTTGGCGGCGAACCCTGCCATGGCGATCTCCTTCGCCGCCGGGTACTGCGCCTTGCCGGTCGCGTTGCGCGGCACCCGGTCCACGATGGTCAGCGAGCGCGGCAGCTTGTAGCCCGACAGGTGCGCGCGGAGGAAGTCCCGCAGCTCGTCGAGCTCGAGCGTGTGGCCCTCGCGCAGCTCGGCGACCGCGGCGACCGCCTGGCCGTACTTCTCGTCGGGGATGCCGACCACGAGGACGTCGTACACGGCGTCGTGGTGCTTGATCGCCATCTCGACCTCCTCGGGGTAGACCTTCTCGCCGCCGGTGTTGACGCAGTTGGAGCCACGGCCGAGCAGGGTGACCCGGTTGCCCTCCTCGATGCGCGCGAAGTCGCCAGGCACCGAGTAGCGGGCGCCGTCGACCTCGATGAAGGTCGCCGCCGACTTGGCCGGGTCCTTGTAGTAGCCGACCGGCACGGAGCCGCCCCGCGCCAGTCGCCCGGTCCGCCCGACGTTGGTCTCCATGTCGAGGATCTTGTTGTCCTCGTCGAGCACCACGCTGCCGGGCCCGAGGCCGACGACCGGCCCGTCCGTCGAGATGTTGTTGGGGTCCTGCATGCCCATGCCGCCGAAGCCGGTCTCGGTCGACCCCACCGAGTCGGTGAAGACCGCGTTGGGGAACGCCGCCATCCAGCGCGCCTTCACCGGCGGGCTGAAGATCGCGGCGCTGCTCGAGATCGCGAACAGGCTCGAGCCGTCGTACGGCGTCCCGGTGGCTGCCTTCGCCTCGTACGCCTCGATCAGCGGCCGCGCCATGGCGTCACCGGTCATGAAGATCAGCTGGACCTTCTCCCGCTCGATGATCTCCCAGGTGCGCACCGGGTCGAACTTGGGCTCGAGGATCGTCAGGTGGCCCGCGAAGAGGTGCATGAGCAGTCCGGCCTGGGCGCCGCCGTGCATGAGCGGGCTGAGCGGGAACGTGACCATCCGGGGGTCGTTGGCCTGGCCGGACTGGTCGAACTCCGTCAGCGGCTCGCCGGTGTAGAAGTCGATGCCGCCGCCGAGCACCCGCCAGAAGTCCTCGTGGCGCCACATGACGCCCTTCGGGAAGCCGGTGGTGCCGCCGGTGTAGATGATGTGGATGTCGTCGGGGCTGCGCTCAGCGAAGTCACGCTCGGCGCTCTGGTCGGCGATCGCCTCGTCGTAGTGCACGCCGCCGTAGGACGAGTAGTCCGAGGTGTCTGCGGGGTCGAGCGCGTCGTCGACGACCACGGCCACCCGCAGCTTGTCGTGCTTGGGCCAGCACGCGGCCACCAGCGGTGCGTAGGAGCGCTCGTGGATCAGCGCCACCACGTCGGCGTTGTCGAAGATGTAGTCGAGCTCGCTCTCGACGTAGCGGTAGTTCACGTTGATCGTGGTCGCCCGGATCTTCACGATGGCCAGGGTCGCGACGACGTGCTCGATGCTGTTCTTGGCGTAGATCGCGACGTGGTCGCCGGGACCCACTCCCTGGGAGGCCAGGTAGTGGGCGAGCCGGTTCGAGTCGGCCTCGAGCTCGGCGTACGTGACGACCCGGTCGCCGACCTTCACGGCCGGGTTGTCCGGGGCGGCATCGACGGCGTGCTCGAAGAGATCAGCGATGTTGTGAGCCACGTCGCGAGACTAGAACACGTTCTCATTCTTGGCTAGCATCGCCCCTCGTGACCGACACCCAGCCGCCCGTCGAGCCGCCCACCGAGCCCGCTGCACCGCACTGCCTGGTGGAGCAGGACGGGCACAAGCTCGTCGTCACCATGAACCGGCCCGAGGCCCGCAACGCCCTGTCCGGGGAGATGATGGCGATCATGGAGGAGGCCTGGGACCGGGCCAACGACGACGAGTCGGTCCGGGCGGTCATCCTCACCGGCGCCGGGGGCTCCTTCTGCGCCGGGATGGACCTCAAGGCGGCGACCAAGCGGTCACCGGACGACAGCTTCAAGGCCGGTTTCGACCCCACGGTCATCAAGGGCCTGCTCAAGGGCTTCCGGCTGACCAAGCCGCTCATCGCCGCGGTCGAGGGCCCCGCGATCGCCGGCGGCACCGAGATCCTCCAGGGCACCGACATCCGGATCGCCGGCGAGTCGGCCCGGTTCGGCGTCGCCGAAGCGCGCTGGAGCCTCTACCCCATGGGCGGGTCGGCGGTGCGACTCCCCCGCCAGATCCCCTACACGGTCGCGATGGACCTCTTGCTGACCGGTCGGCACATCAAGGCCCCCGAGGCGCGGGAGATCGGCCTGATCGGCCACGTCGTGCCGGACGGCGAGGCGCTCGCCAAGGCGCACGAGATCGCCGACCTCATCTGCGCGAACGGCCCGCTCGCCGTGCAGGCGATCCTGCGGACCGTCCGCGACTCCGAGGGCAGGCACGAGGAGGACTGCTGGGCCGACGACGCGCGGGTCGGCATGGCCGTCTTCGCCTCGGAGGACGCCAAGGAGGGCCCGCGCGCCTTCGCGGAGAAGCGGACGCCGCAGTTCCGCGGCCGCTGACCGGCCGGATCGGCGTACCCCGCCGCACCTGACTCACTAGGATCGTCCCGACATGCCGTGGCCGACCTGGGACCAAGCCGCCGTGGCCGCCCTGATCAGCATCATGGTGTGGCTCGGCCTCCGGTCGCTGCGCCCGAGCCGGGTCCCCCTGCAGCAGACCCACCTGGAGCCGTTCGCGCTCGAGTTCGCGTTCGTCGCCTCCTTGTACGCCGTGTGGCGGCTCGCGCGGATGCTGCCGCTCGCCACCACGACCGGCGCCATGGGACGCGGCCGCGACATCGCCTCCATCGAGCAGTCGATGCACCTGCCCAGCGAGCTGTCGCTGCAGCAGTTCGTCCTCGCGCACGACTGGCTGGCCACCGCAACCAGCTGGTACTACGCGACCGTCCACGTCCCCGCGCTGCTGGTCTTCCTCGCCTGGATGTTCTTCCGGCACCGCGACCAGTACCCGCACTGGCGCAACGGCCTGGTGATCTGCACGGCCGGGTGCCTGGTCATCCGCTTCGTCCGGGTCGCCCCGCCACGCTTCTTCCCCGACCTCGGCTACGAGGACCTCGCGAGCCACTACGGCGTCTCGGTCTACGGCCCCGACGTGCAGCGCGGCATCTCCGACCAGTTCGCGGCGATGCCGTCGATCCACGTCGGCTGGGCGGCCGTCGTCTCCCTCGGCATCATCGCGGCCAGCACCAGCGTCTGGCGCTGGGTCTTCCTCCCGCACGTCGTCCTCACGACGCTGGTCGTCGCCGCGACCGCGAACCACTGGTGGCTCGACGGCGTCGTCGCCGTCGCGCTGCTGCTCGTGGGTCTCGCGGTCGACACCGCGGTGCGCCGCCGCCGGGCCGCGCGGCGCG
>ERZ724512.1107-NODE-1107-length-12661-cov-12.858797_pt1 | contig 12661 bp, 11 predicted proteins | sample MGYA00376045_ERZ724512 | MGnify/ENA primary metagenome ERZ724512 (study PRJEB28724, sample SAMN07190883) | activated sludge metagenome | isolation source: activated sludge of sewage treatment plant in Hong Hong | place: Hong Kong | collected 2016-03-17 ... | reverse complement strand
GGCAGCGGGTCGGGGGCGGGGCCGTCCAGCTTCGGCGGATCGATCCCGCGGTCCATGAGGTCGAGGTGCTCGCGGATCACCTTGAGCGGCAGGTAGTGGTTCTTCTGGACGTCCAGGATGTAGCGGAGCCGTTCCACGTCGTCCGGGGAGTACCGGCGGTAGCCGGAGGGGGCGCGCTCGGGCGAGAGCAGCCCCTCGCTCTCCAAGAACCGGATCTTTGAGATCGAGACGTCGGGGAAATCGTCGGCCAGGATCTTCAACACCTGACCGATGCTGCGGCGATCCGCTGCCATCTAGTCCTGCCCGGCGGGTTCCACCAGGTACATCATGCGGAACTTGCCGATCTGCACCTCGTCGCCCCGGCGCAGCGGGACCTCGCCCTCGATGAGGGCGCGGTTGACGTAGGTGCCGTTGAGGCTGTTCAGATCGGTGATCCAGGTGTGCCCGGACCGCGAGGTGAGCTTCGCGTGGTGCCGGGAGACGGTCACGTCGTCCAGGAAGATGTCGCACTGGGGGTGGCGACCCGCGCTGACGGTGTCGGCGTCCAGGACGAAGGTCGTGCCCTGGTTGGGGCCGCGCACCACCAGCAGCACGCCGGTGCCGCGCGGCACGTCGGCGGTGGCCTCGAGTTGGGCCTCGCTCAGCTCGACCTGGTCCTCGTTGGCGAGCGCGGGGATCACCCGCGTGGTGTCGCCCGCCTGTGACTTCAGCGCCGCTCCGCAGTTGCTGCAGAAGTTCACCGAGTCAGGCAGTTGCTGTCCGCATTCGGGGCAGGTCATCGCTCCCCTTTCAGGGCCGGGCCCGCGACGACCGGCCGCAGGCTGTGGGAAAGACTAACCGTTTCGCTGAGGTTCAGGCCTCGCCGACCATGGCGGCGTAGCCGTCGGCGTCCAGCAGGTCATCCAGCTGCTCGGGCTCCGACATCTCGATCTCGAACATCCAGCCGTCGCCGTACGGGTCCGCGTTGACGGTCTCCGGGGCCCCGTCGAGGAGCGGGTTGACCGAGGTCACCACGCCCGAGACGGGCGCGTACACGTCGGAGACGCTCTTGGTGGACTCGATCTCCGCCACGGAGTCGCCCTCGGCGACCTCCTCGCCCACCTGCGGGAGGGACACGTACACGACGTCGCCGAGGGCCTCGGTCGCGTAGCTGGTGATGCCGATCCGGACCGTGTTGCCGTTGCCGGCCCGGAGCCACTCGTGCTTGTCGGTGTAGCGCAGATCCTCGGGGAACACTGAACCTCCTGGTGATGAACCCGACGGGGGGACGCCGTCAGCCTACTGGCTCGGCGTCCCCGCACGGGACGCGGCGGGCAGCGGGGCCGGCCCCCGGCGTCCGCTCAGGCGTGCTCGGCGGCCCACAACCCCACGAGCAGTTCGCGGGTGTCGCCGATGAGTTGCGGCACGGCCTTGGTGCGGGCGATCACGGGCAGGAAGTTGGAGTCGCCCTCCCAGCGGGGCACGACGTGCTGGTGCAGGTGCGCCGCGATCCCCGCGCCGGCGGCGGCGCCCTGGTTCATGCCCAGGTTGAACCCGGCGGGGTGCGAGGCGGCGCGGATGACCCGCATCGCGGTCGCGGTCACCTCGCCGAACTCCGCCCGCTCGGACGCCGTGAGCTCGGTGTAGTCGGCGACGTGCCGGTACGGCAGCACCAAGAGGTGGCCGGGGTTGTACGGGTACAGGTTCATGACCACGAAGACGGACGCGCCGCGGTGCACCACGAGACCCTCGGCGTCCGAGAGTTGCGGGGCGCGGCAGAAGGGGCACTGGCCCGGCGAGGCGTCCGCGGGCTTGGACTCGCCGTCGCCGACGTACACCATGCGGTGCGGGGTCCACAGGCGCTGGAAGGCGTCCGGGACGCCGGCGGCGTCCTCGGCGAACTCGACGCGGACGGCCTCGGCGCGCGCCTCGGCGTCCACGTCAGGCCGTCTCGGGGGCCGTCGGCGAGTCGTTGCGCCGGGAGTCGACCCAGGCGACCACCTCGTCGATCGCCTGATCGACCGGGACGCCGTTGCGCTGCGAGCCGTCGCGGTAGCGGAAGCTGACCGCCCCGGCCGCCACGTCGTCGCCGCCCGCGATCAGGAGGAACGGCACCTTCTGCTTGGCCGCGTTGCGGATCTTCTTGCCGAAGCGGTCGTCGGAGGCGTCCAGTTCGACGCGGATCCCCCGGGTGCGTAGGCGCGCGGCCACGTCCTCCAGGTGGTCCAGGTGCTCCTCCGCGACCGGGATGCCGAGCACCTGGACCGGCGACAGCCAGGCCGGGAAGGCGCCCGCGTAGTGCTCCAGCAGGACGCCGAAGAACCGCTCGATGGAGCCGAACAGCGCGCGGTGGATCATCACCGGCCGCTGTCGGCTGCCGTCCGGGGCGGTGTACTCGAGCTCGAAGAGTTCGGGCTCGAAGAAGTCGAGCTGAATGGTCGACAGTTGCCAGGTGCGCCCGATGGCGTCCTTGGCCTGCACCGAGATCTTCGGGCCGTAGAACGCCGCGCCGCCGGGATCGGGCACCAGGGCCAGCCCGGACGCCTCCGCCACCTGCCGCAGGGTCTCGGTGGCCTCCTCCCACGTGGCCTCGTCGCCCACCGCCTTGTCGGGGTTGCGGGTCGACAGCTCCAGGTAGAAGTCGTCCAGGCCGTAGTCGCGCAGCAGCTGCAGAACGAACGTCAGCAGCGCGGTCAACTCGTCCTTCATCTGCTCGCGGGTGCAGTAGATGTGCGCGTCGTCCTGGGTGAAGCCGCGGGCGCGGGTGAGGCCGTGCACCACGCCCGACTTCTCGTAGCGGTAGACGTGCCCGAACTCGAACAGCCGCAGGGGCAGCTCGCGGTAGGAGCGCTGCCGCGACTCGAAGACCAGGTTGTGCATGGGGCAGTTCATCGGCTTGAGGTAGTAGTCGGCGCCCTGGCGGGTGATGTTGCCGGCCTCGTCGCGCTCCTCGTCCACGTGCATGGGCGGGTACATGCCGTCGGCGTACCACTCCAGGTGCTTGGACTTGACGAAGAGGTTGCCCTTGGTGATGTGGGGGGTGTTGACGAACTGGTAGCCCGCCTCGATGTGGCGGCGGCGGCTGTAGTCCTCCATCTCCAGGCGCACGAGGGCGCCCCTCGGGTGGAAGACCGGCAGCCCCGAGCCGATCTCCTCGGGGAAGCTGAACAGGTCGAGCTCGGCGCCCAGCTTGCGGTGATCGCGCTTGACGGCCTCCTCCACGCGATGCTGGTACGCCTTCAGGTCGTCCAGGGACGCCCACGCGGTGCCGTAGACCCGCTGCAGCTGCGGGTTCTTCTGGTCGCCGCGCCAGTACGCCGCGGAGGTGCGGGTGAGGCTGATCGCCTTCAGGTAGCCGGTGTCGGGCAGGTGGGGTCCCTTGCAGAGGTCGCGCCACGCCACGGAGCCGTCGCGCCGCACGTTCTCGTAGACGGTGAGCTCCGCCCCGCCCACCTCACCCGCGGTCTCGGCGTCCTGGGGCTTGCCCTTCAGGTCGACGAGCTCCATCTTGAACGGCTCGCCGGCGAACTCGGACGCCGCCTCGGCGTCCGCGAGGACCCGGCGGCGGAACGGCTGGCGCTCGCGGACGATCTGCTTGATCTCGCGCTCGATCTTCGCCAGATCCTCGGGCGTGAACGGCTCGGCCACCTTGAAGTCGTAGTAGAAGCCGTTCTCGATCGCCGGTCCGATGCCCAGCTGCGTGCCCGGGAAGGCCCGCTGCACGGCCTGGGCGGTGATGTGCGCGGCCGAGTGCCGGATGACGTGCAGACCCTCCGGGCTGGACGCCTCGACGGGCGCCACCTCGGCGTCCGGTGTCACCTCGGTGCCGAGGTCGCGCACCTGCCCGTCGAGCTTCATGGCGACGATATTCTTGTCGGCTCCGAAGAGGTCCAGGCCCGTCGTCCCCGGCTCGACCGTCCGCTCCTCGCGGCCGTCGGGGCGAACCAGGGTGATGGTGAGGGACACGGGAGCTTCCTTTCGGTCGGCGCCCGGCTCCTGGGCGCGGGCGCGTCCATTCTGCCTCATCACGAGGGGGACGCCGGCGGAGGGTCAGCCGGGCCAGACCCCCAGGTGCTGCAGCAGGATCTTGGTGCCGATGCCGATCAGGATGAGTCCCCCGGCCACCTCGGCGGGCCTTTCGAAGCGCGAGCCGAAGCGGTGCCCGACGACGACGCCGGAGAAGGACAGGACGGCCGTGACCCCCGCGATCAGGGCCACCGCGACCCAGATGTTGAGTCGCAGGAACGCGAACCCGATGCCGGCGGCGAGCGCGTCGATCGACGTGGCGACGGCGAGCAGCAGGACCTCACGCACGGTGAGCCGCGGGCCGTGGGGGCGGGCAGCCGCGTCGGCCTCCTCCACCGGGTCTTCCGAGCGGGCGTCCCAGAGCATCTTGGCGCCGAGGGCGCCGAGGAGGCCGAAGGCGATCCAGTGATCGATGGCGGTGATCGCGCCGGCGAACCGGGATCCGATCGCCCAGCCGATGAGCGGCATGCCCCCCTGGAACAGCCCGAAGGCCAGGGCAAGGGCGATGGCCTGCCCGTGCTCGCGGCGGCGCATCGCCAGCCCCTTGCCGACGGACACGGCGAAGGCGTCCATCGAGAGCCCGATCGCCAGCAGCACCAGCTCGATCAGGGACACGCGGGCTGCTCCTCGGCGGGGGACAAGGCGAACGGCCCGGTCGCAGGGACCGGGCCGCTTGGTGGGCGGTACCAGACTTGAACTGATGACCTCTTCCGTGTCAGGGAAGCGCGCTACCAACTGCGCCAACCGCCCGAGGTGGGTACCGGATTTGAACCGGTGTACACGGATTTGCAGTCCGTTGCCTCGCCTCTCGGCCAACCCACCACGCGAGAGCCGGTCCCGTGAGAGCCGTGGCCTTCCGTGAGACCCTCTCCGAGCGGACGACGGGATTCGAACCCGCGACCCTCACCTTGGCAAGGTGATGCTCTACCAACTGAGCCACGTCCGCATTGATCGCCCTGTCGCTACCGCTTCGGGGCGTCGATAACCATAGCGGGGCCCGGGGTAATGTCCAAATCGCCCCGCGGCGCGTGGCACCCTCGCCCCGATGTGCACCGGCGGCGTCCATCGGCTATGGTTGGTCCCCGCCGGGCGATTGGCGCAGTGGTAGCGCGCTTCGTTCACACCGAAGAGGTCACTGGTTCGAACCCAGTATCGCCCACCGTGCAGCGACACCCACCGCGCAGCGTCACCTACCCTGCAGTGACACGCGTGGCCCCTGTCGTGGGGTCGCGCTGCAGCCGGACCGAGAACGGGGTTCCCCGCCGGCCCACCGGCTGGGAACCCCGTTCGCGCGTGGCTAGCGCCTGATCAGCGGGGACCCGACCCCCGAGGCCTTGTCGCCCTCGTTGAAGAAGTCCTCGTGGAAGATGTCGCGCGGGAACAGCCGCTTGGCCATCAGGGACTTCAGGGACGACTCCACCATGGCCGGCGAGCCGCAGATGTAGGCCTGATGGCCGCCGAGACGGTCGAAGTCGGCCGCCATGACGTCGTTGACCCGGCCGTGCCGGTAGCCCTGGGCCTCCGACCCGGACACGCACGCGTGGTACGTGAACTGGTCGGGGTACTCCTCCTCCAGCGCCCGGAGTTCCTCGACGTCGTACAGCTCCTCGGGCGTCCGGGCGCCGGCGTAGAGCGTGATGTGCCCGGAGTACTCGCCGTTCACCAGCGCGTGCCGCACCATGGACGCCATCGGCGCGAGCCCGGTGCCGGCGGCCAGCATGACCACCGGCTTGTCCTCCCACGTGCGCAGCACGAACTGGCCGTAGGGACCCGACAGCTTCACCTGGTCGCCCACTCTCGCGGTCGAGAAGAGCCAGCCGGCAGTGCCGACGCCGCCCTCGACGTTGGAGATCTGGAACTCCAGGGTCTCGTTCTCCGTCGGCACCGAGGCGATCGACCAGGTGCGGTCGATCCCCTCGTGGCCGGGGATCTGGAAGCGGGCGTACTGGCCGGCGTTGAACCGCATGGGGCGGTCCAGCTTGACGACCAGCCGCTTGGTGTTCGCGGCGATGTCATCGAGAGAGACGATGGTCCCGACGAAGTCCTCGACGGGATGCACCTCGAGCTCGTCCGGCACGTCGAGGTCCGCCTCGATCGTCACATCCGTCAGCGGCTTGGCGCAGCAGGTCAGGGTCTTGCCCTCGTCCCGCTCGAAGTCCATCAGGGCGAAGCTGGACGCCGTCCCCTGGTCCACGTCGCCGTCGAGCACGTCGCACTTGCACGTCGCGCAGGTGCCGTGCGTGCAGGAGTGCGGCAGCCAGACGCCGGCCCGCAGGCAGGCGTCCAGGATCGTCTGGTCGCTGTCGCACCGCACTTCCCGGCCCAGTGGCTCGATGGTGACGGTGAACGTCTCTCCCATGCCGGTCACGCTCCGATCAGGGCGATCGTGTTCTTGTGCCGGATCCCGTTCTCCTCCAGCGACTTGTCCGGGTCGGGCGTGAACGCGTCGTCGACGAGCTGCCAGGACAGCTCCTTGGAGCGGTCGAAGTCGGGATCGGACGTGACGTAGGGCATGACCATGCCCTCCACGAAGTCGGCCCACTTCATCGCCTTCGGGGCCCGGAACGTGGCCGCCGAGCAGAAGAACATGCTGTCCTTGCGCCAGACGTGCACGAGCATGTCGTCGCCGTACAGCTCTTGGCGCGACTTCGACGGGAAGTCGTAGTCACCGAGCGACTTGATCATGGTCAGGCTCCCTTCCCGGCCTCGGCGGGACCGCCCACCTCGACCGGCTCCCGGCCGCCCACGGAGTCGTCTACCTGGGCGTGCCACTTCTTCCAGTTGTTGTGGTCGACGTTGCCGAGCATCTCGCCCGAGTCGCCCTCCGCCATCCCGTACCAGGCCAGCACGTCGGGGATCGTCGGCCCGCCGCAGTTGCCGAGGTAGATCTGGTGCACGGGCAGCCAGGCCTGCACGTACTTCTCGGGCTCGCGGTCGAAGATCCACTTGCAGTGGTCGGAGCAGAAGTTGTAGTGCTCGCCCTTGTAGTCCGAGTGCCGCTGGCAGATCTTGTCCCCCTGGCCGTGCTCGACGAACACCATCGGGATCTGGCAGACCTGGCAGAGCTGGGGCAAGCCCGGGTAGAAGAACCGGTTGTCCTCGGCGGCCATCTTCTCCAGCTTGTCCCACTTCGGCTTGTAGATCTGCTCGAAGCTGTCCGGGTAGGCGGACGCCAGCCAGGCCTGGTGCTCCGGCGTCGGGATCGACGTCGTCAGGTTCGCCGCGTGGCTGAACTGGTAGAAGGTGTTGTAGACCAGGTGCGAGAGGTGGTCCTTCTCCCAGATGGCCTGCTCGACGCCCTTCGGGGGCCGGATCCCGTAGTAGGCCAGGTCCGGGAACAGCCCGTTGAGCATCTGCTGCTCGAAGTAGAGCTCGAAGGACTCCTTCCAGCTCATCACCGGACGCGGGAGCATGTAGTCGAGCATCATCGCGATGATGGCCGTCACGCGGTAACCGCGCCAGAACCACTTGTCGACCCACTCCTGGACGATCGGCACGTTGTCCTCGTCCTGCTCGAGCAGGAACTTGATTGCCTCGAGGCCGAGCGTCATGTGCCGCGACTCGTCGGACTGGGCGGAGAACCCGAACGTCATCGTGGGCAGGTCGCCGTTGAAGGACGCGCCGGACATGAACGGCACGAACAGCAGGTTGGTCAGCAGGTACTCGAAGCTGAACCCGATCGCGATCAGGAACTCGAAGGGGCCGGCGGACAGCGCGTCGTCGAAGTACGACTTCGGCACCGACAGGTACCACACCCGGTCGTGCATCTTCGCGAAGTTGTGCATGCCGGAGTAGTACTTGTTGTAGTTGCTGAGCGTGTGGATCTCGGTCTGCGCGTGCCGAAGCTCGTCCACCGACTGGCACTGGGCGGCGAAGCGGGGGCCGGGGCCGTTGAAGTGCCGGGCGAGGTACGAGAAGTGCCGGTTCGCCTGGTACTCCAGTGGCGTCACGCCACCGAGGAACACCTTCATGGCGTTGAGGTAGGCCGGGTCGGACAGCGTCAGGTGGCCCTGGCCCTGCGCGAAGCCGTCGAGGACGGCGTAGAGCCGCTTGTCCTTCTCGGCCTGGTAGCGGTAGTAGGCGTCGACCGTGAGGCGGAACGGGTCGTCCCACTTGCTCCAGTCGTGGATCTTGATGCCCTCGTAGGTCGTGTGCGGGTACAGCTGCTCCTCGGTGACGTAGGAGGGCGTCCAGTCGATGTCACGGGTCAGCGCCGAGTAGCGCTGCTGCATCGACAGCTTCTTGGCCGGCTTGGTCGGGTTGGTCGTCATCTGTGTTCGTCCTTCCTCAGTCCCGCTCGGGGTGATCCCACGAGAGGACGATCTGGTCCTCGTCCCATTCAGTGATGTGCCCAGACAGCGTCACGATCGCCATCTGGAACTCGTGCGTCTCCCAGGTGCGGCCCAGCCGCTCCTCGACGGACTCCCTCTTGATCACCAGGCGGCCCGGAGCCTGGAGCTTCACCAGGCCGGGCACGTGGCGGATCGTCAGCTCCGCGTTGTCGGCCTCGATGGACTCGATGAGGGCGCGGTTCTCCTCCGTCTCCTGCAGGTCGACGCTGACGGGACGGGTGTCGGTCTGAGCCATGGGTCCTTCCTTCCTCACGAAACGGTGAGGCCGAGGGCCTCGTACTCGGTCTTGATCTGGGCGGCGCGCGCCTCCAGACCCGCGGCGGCGCCGGTGTCGACGATGGCGTCGGCGTGCTGGGCGAGCGCACCCACGGCGTCCACGGCCTTCGGCAGCCAGGCGGACACGGCGGCGGAGAAGGCCGCGACGTTCGCCTCGGCGAGTTCCGGATCGGCCAGCCACGCCTTGTAGAGCGTGTCGAGCCACTTGCGGTGCTCCGCGTACCACGTGCCGACGTGCTGGGCCAGCAGGCTGTAGGCGCCGGCGCCGCCGACGATGGCCTCCTCATCCAGGTGCCGGTAGATGAGCGTGTCGAGCAGCTTGTCGACCAGGTCGACCGCGACGACGCCCACGGCCCAGTCGGGTTCGACCAGGGCCTCCTCGATGTAGCGGCGCAGCGGCTGCCAGGCGGGGGCGTCCATCCACGCCTGCTTCGCCGAGCCCAGCACCGCCGCAGTCTGCTCGCCGAGGGTGATGCCGACCCGGCTGATCAGCTGCGCGTTGCCGATGCGGTCGAAGCCCTCGAAGGTGCAGCACTGCGCGATGGTGGCGCCCCAGGCGAAGCGGGCCGCCCCCGAGAACAGCATCTGGCAGCCGGCCTCGTAGTGGCGCAGCGGGATCACGATCTCGCCGATCAGCTGCTTCCAGGCCTCGGGGGTGCGGGCGAAGAGGTTGTGGTCCGACACGTAGTCCAGGGTCTTGCCGAACGCCTCGTGCATCTGCGCGCGGTTGGTGACGTACGGCGTGTAGTAGTACTGCCGCGGGTCGAGGAACGAGTAGGGATCGGTCAGCTTGAACGCGGAGTAGTCCGGGTCGTAGAGCTCGTGTTCGGGGCTGTACGTCGGCCGGTAGTGGAAGTTCTCGGTGGGCTGCAGGTCGATCGTGCCCTCCTGGTAACGCGTCGCCGGCTTGCTGCCGTAGCGCGCTACCAGGTGATCGAACGTGGGACGCAACGGCTCGATGATCTGCGTCTTCAACTCATACTGCATGGGGTGCTCCTCTCGGTGATCCTCGGTGATCCTCGGTGGTTCAACTCAGGTGGGGCGACGACGCGTTGCGGACCCCGGCAACCAGGCAGAGCCGGATGATCAAGTCCGGAAGCGCCCCGGGACCGGCCAACTCGTAGGGCTCCTCCCGAGGCAGGTCGTCGCTGATGATCTGGCCCGTTGCGTGGCCGCCCTTGAACCGGGTGGCCACCCGGGCGGCGTGGCTGTTGCAGGTGATCGAGAACGCCAGTTCGTCGCCGCCCACCTCGTCGTAGAGGTTGAGGTGCGAGAACGGGTCGACGATCACCGCGTTGGCCTCGCTCACGAGCTGCTCGACGTAGGAGCGGAGCGCCACGTGCCGGTCGCTGCCCACGATGAAGGCCTCTGGTGCGCTGGGGCGCATGGCGGGCATCGGAAGTTGGGTCTGGCCCTCGCCCGCGAGGGCCTCCGAAAGCCGGTGCATGAAGAACGTCATGAGCTCTCCTCTGGGCCGGAGTGGGGCTTTCACTAGCGAACTTAGGCGGGAGGCGAGACCCCGGAGAACCCGTAGAACTACGCGAATCGGCCGCCCGGTGCACGTACCCCCCACCGGAACGAGCGTTGTTGCGTACCCGGCCGCATACGTACCGTCGAGGCACGCTGAACCGGCGGTCGGCCGCGACCCACGGGGAGGTGGACGCGCCCACAGGGAAGGTCGGTTCTGATGGCTCCGCTGACCCGGCAGATCCCGCGGCCCGCCCTGACCCAGTTCGTGGGGCGCGGCGCGCTGCTGGATCAGATCGAAAATGTGGTGCGCGCCCATCGGGTTGTGACGCTGGTCGGGCCGGGCGGCATCGGCAAGACCCGACTGTCCCTGGAGTTGGGCCGCCGAGTGGCCGCTGCGTTCTGCGACGGCGTCGCGTTCGTGGCGCTGGACGCCGTCACCGAGCCCGAGGATGTGGCCTGGCGAGCGGCCAGCGCGCTGAACGCATCGGACCAGTCGACCCGTCCGGCGATCGAGCACGTGGTGCGGCACCTCGCCGACAAGGCCCTGCTGCTCATCGTCGACAACTGCGAACACCTGCTCGACGCCGCCGCAGACCTCGTGCTGGCCGTCCTCGACGGCTGCCCCGACGTCCACATCCTCGCCACCTCGCTGGGCCCCCTCGGGCTGTCGCAGGAGCGCGTCATCCAGGTGCCGCCGCTCGAGGTCCCGGAGCCGGACGCCGACGTCGAGGAGATCGCGGCGAGCGATGCGGTCGGGCTCCTGCTGCAACGGGCCGCGCAGACCGGCGCCCGGCTCGCCGTCACCCGGGAGAATCGGGCGGAGATCGTCGAGCTGTGCCGCCACCTCGACGGCATGCCGCTGGCCATCGAACTCGCCGCGGTGCGCCTGCGCTCCCTCTCCGTCAGCGACGTGCTCGCGCGCCTCGACGAGCGGTTCTCGTTGCTGCGCGGGGGCCGGGACGCCGTGAGCCGCCACCAGACCCTCACGGCCCTGGTGGACTGGAGTTTCGACCTGTGCACGCCCGACGAGCAGCTGCTGTGGCGGCGGCTGAGCGTCTTCATGGACGGCTGCGACCTGGCCGCCGCCGAGGTCGTGTGCGGGTTCGGTGAACTCGACCGCCGCTTCGTCGTGGACCTGCTGGACAACCTGGTCGCGAAGTCGATCGTGCAGGCGGAGCCCGTGGGCAGCAGCATGCGCTACCGCATGCTGGTCACGATCAGGGAGTACGGGGCGCAGATCGCCCAGCGGGCCGGCGAGTGGGAGGACCTCCGCCGGCGGCACCGCGACCTCTTCCTGCATCGCGCGGAGGACATGGTGCTGCACTGGCCCGGCCCCCGCCAGGCGCTCTCGATGCGTGCGATGCGCACCGAGCGTTCCAACATCGTCACCGCGCTCGAGTGGTCGCTCTCGACGCCCGACGAGCAGCCACGGGCCGCCGAACTCGCCGCCCTGCTGCGCTACCAATGGGTGACCGGCCGCTACCTGTCCGACGGCCGTTATCGGCTGGAACGCGTCCTCGCGGCGCCCAACGTGGTCGGCAGGTCGCGCGGCGAGGCGCTCTGGGTGGCCGCCTGGGTCGCACTCATCCAGGGCGATCACGACGCCGGCGACGCGCACCTCGCGGAGCTGGCCCAACTCGCCGAGTCCCTGGACGACGCCCTGCTCCGGGCCCGGGTCAACCACTGGGGGGCGTTGTCGCTCCTCTTCCACGGCCGCGCCTCCGAGGCCGCCGTGCGCTACCGGTCCGCCATCGCGACGTTCCGCGCGGTAGGCGACGTCGCGGACTGGCAGATCGCCTTGTTCCAGCTCGGGCTGAGCCAGCTCTACTCGGGCGACGTGGACGCCGCGCTGGCTTCGCAGAGCGAGCTCATCGGGCTGAGCGACGCGAACGGCGAGACCTGGTGCAAGGCCTACGCGCTGTGGGTGCGCGGGCTGGCGCTGTACCACCAGGGGGACCTGCTGGGGGCTCGCGCCTCGGCCACCGCCTCGCTGGTCATCCAGGACGACTTCCATGACGGCGTCTGCATCGCCCACACGCTCCTGCTGCTCTCCTGCGTCGCTGCCGCCGCCGGCGACCACGCCCGCACCGCGCGCTTCCAGGGCGCCGCCGACAACCTATGGGATTCGATCGGGACGACGATCGAGGCCTTCGGACCCGGCATGGCCGGGGACGCGGCGTCCGCCCGCGCCTGGGCTCGGCGCGGTCTCGGCGAGGACGAGTGGAACCGGCTGCACGGGTCGCTCACCCAGCGCGCCACCGACGAACTGCTCGCGTGGGCGCGGGCGGAGGCCGCGGCCACGTCTCTGGAGCCTCGCCGCAGCGCCCCGCCGCTACCCGGCGTCCGGCTCACCGGGCGGGAGTCGGAGGTCGCCCGGCTCCTGGCGCGGGGCCTCACCAACAAGGACATCGCCGCCGCGTTGACCATCTCCATCCGCACGGCCGAGGGTCACGTGGAGGCCGTCCTGAAGAAGCTCGGCGCCACCAGCCGCTCCCAGGCCGCGGCGATGATCGTGGCCGCTCAGGAGGCGGATCCGCGCCCGCCGGCGGTCGGCGCCT
>ERZ724512.1105-NODE-1105-length-12670-cov-7.803329_pt1 | contig 12670 bp, 13 predicted proteins | sample MGYA00376045_ERZ724512 | MGnify/ENA primary metagenome ERZ724512 (study PRJEB28724, sample SAMN07190883) | activated sludge metagenome | isolation source: activated sludge of sewage treatment plant in Hong Hong | place: Hong Kong | collected 2016-03-17 ... | reverse complement strand
CACCGCCAGCACCCGCATCGACTCTCCTCGTACGTCTGTACGGTGAGCCTACCCGCTCGGCGTGACTGCCTGCGCCCGGCGCGCCGTCTGCTTGGGCTTTGTCGTGACGTTGCACGTGTTCTCGCAAAGTCGGCACGACGCCGGCATCAGCAGGACAAGCAGAACCCGGCGGGCAAGTAGTCGGCGTCACACTTGCCGCTAGTTCTGTTGCGTTGTTGGTCCGGCTGTTGGGTTGTTGGCGAAAACCAAGATCAAAGACCCCAACAACGCCACAGCGAAACCAACATCGCGACAATCAGCGGATCGTCAGCGGGTTCCCCGCCAGCACCGGCGCCCCGATCACCTCGCGGAACCCGTACCGCAGGCTACGCACAAGTTCGTCGCGATCGTCCACGGCGGCATCGTCGGTGCTGATCCCGACGCTGGCCACACCGTTGTAGGTGAGCATCGTGACATTGATGGCCGCGCCGATCGTGCCGACCAAGGGGTACATCCGCTCGACCTTCGCCCCGGCCAGCCAGACCTGCACCGGCACGCCTGGCACATTCGACGCGGTGAGGTCGGAGGTCTGAGCGGCAGCCGAAACCAAATCGGGAGGCAGGAATCGCGATAGTTCGGCAAGGTTGTCCGCCAGTTTCAACGCGGGCTCCGCGCGCCACGCTCGCACCGTCTCGGCCGCGGTCTCCAGCACGTCGTCGATGGCGTTGCTGACCGGGATCTCAAACCGCGCGATGGTCACAGCGTTGCTCTCGGTTCCGGACGTGCGCAGGGAGATTGGCATATTCATGCGCAACTCGTCGACCGGGCGGCCCATCTTCTCGTGGTAGCGGTGCATGCCCAGACTGATGGCCGCTAGGAATAGGTCGTTCACCGTACGGTTGCGCTGCTTGGCCGCGGCCCGATAGGTCGCGAAGTCCATGTCGATGGTGTCGAAGTGGTAATTGATGCTGCGCTGCTGCATGATCGGCGACAGGGGCCCGAGCGGCACCCGGGTGAACCGCGCCAGCGATTCGGCCGTGCCGCGTACCCGGTTGAGCAACTCAGCGGGGTTCTTGATGGCCGCCAGCGTCAGCGGCCCGAGGCCCTTGACCACGTCTTCCGCGGTGCGGGCCACCCACCCCACGTTGTTGCGAATGACGGCCTGGAGGAAACCTGTCGTATCGAGCACGGCGGGCTCGGGAGCGGGCGGCATGGGGCCGAGGTCTGTGCCTTCCGGGGTGAAGTCGAACAGCGCCATACCGAGTTGCACGGCGCCCTGGCCGTCAGCGATGGCGTGGTGCAGTTTGAGGATCAGCGCGCAGCGCCCGCCGGGCAGACCCTCCAACAACGTCACCCGCCATAGCGGCCGCTCCTTGTCGAAGTCGGCCATGCTCTGGCGGCGGGCATCCTCTAGAACGTCGCTCCAGGTCGAGCCGCGCGGCATGCTGAACCGGCGCATATGGAAGGACAGGTCGAAGTTGGGGTCGACCACCATGCGCGGGGTCTGAATACCGATGGGACCCTCCACGACCACTGACCGCAGGACAGGGGCCATGCGAGTAGCCCGCTCGTAACGCTGCTTCAGCCGGTTCCAGTCCGGGCTGGAATCCAGCACCAGCAAGCCGATGATCGTCGAGCGCATCACCGGATCGTCCGTGGCCATCCGCCAGGTCGCGAAGTCCCAGCCCGACAACCGCTTGGCCTCGGTCACCGCTTGCTTGCCGCGCAGGGGCTTGGGTTGCTTAGGTGCTTTCTTGGTGGGGGCTTTCTTCGCCGGCGCCTTCTTGGCTGGAGTCTGCTTGGCTGGGACCTTCTGCGCGGGGACCTTCTTGGCTGGAGCCTGCTTGGTGGGAGCTCGCTTGGCCGCAGCCTTCTTCGCGGGCACCTTCTTGGCTGGGGCTTCCTTGGTGGCAGCTCGCTTGGCCGGGGCCTTCTTCGCGGGCACCTCCTTGGCTGGAGCCTCCATGGCCGGGGCCTTCTTCGCCGGGGCTTGCTTCCCTAAGGGCTCAGCCGGGGTCTGCGTCGCAGCGCGCTTGGCTGTCGCCTGCTTGGCGGCAGAGGCTGACTTGGACACTGGGGCCGTCTTCGCCGCAGCCGTCTTCTTCGACGCGGGGGCAGAGCGCTCGGGCACGGGTCCTCCTCGGGTTAGGGTCCACGCTATCCCGGCACGCCGCGGGACGGCACATCACCGACATCCGTTAGAGAGTCCACCATCCGTTAGACGGAATTGTCCGTTTTGCCCTCTAACGGATGGGCGAAGGTCTAACGGATCCGGGCTAGGCGTCGACTTCGGCCATGACCTCGTCGGACACGTCGAAGTTCGCATAGACGTTCTGCACGTCGTCGCTGTCCTCCAGGGCCTCCAACAGCCGGAAGACCTTGGCGGCGGCGTCGGCCTCCAAGGGAACAGTCACGCTGGGCACGAACTGCACCTCGGCGGAGTCGTAGTCCAGGCCAGCGTCCTGCAATGCCGTCCGCACTGCGACGACGTCAGTCGGTTCGCTGATCACCTCGAACGTGCCATCGAGGTCGTTGACCTCTTCGGCGCCGGCGTCCAGCACAGCCGCGAGCACGTCATCCTCGGTCAAACCAGCAGCGGGAACTAGCACGACGCCCTTGCGCGTGAACAAGTACGACACCGAGCCGGGATCCGCCATCGAACCGCCGTTGCGGCTCATCGCCACCCGCACCTCGCCGGCGGCCCGGTTGCGGTTGTCGGTCAGGCACTCGACGAGCACAGCCACACCATTGGGGCCGTAGCCCTCGTACATGATCGTCTGCCAGTCCGAACCACCGGATTCGGCGCCGGAACCACGCTTGACCGCCCGGTCGATGTTGTCCAGCGGGACCGAGTTCTTGCGCGCCTTCTGAATGGCGTCGTAGAGGGTCGGGTTGCCGTCCGGGTCTCCGCCACCGGTGCGCGCTGCCACCTCGATGTTCTTGATCAGCTTGGCGAAGAGCTTGCCCCGCTTGGCATCGATCGCCGCCTTCTTGTGCTTGGTCGTCGCCCACTTGGAATGGCCGCTCATGTCTCCTCCTGCACGATGTCCACCAGCAGCCGGTGGAACCGCCGGTCGTCGGTCACCTCTGGATGGAACGAGGTCGCCACAGCACGGCCCTGCCGCACCGCGACGATTCTATCCGTGCCGTCCTCGGCCCCCACCCGGGCAAGGACCTCGACCTCCGGGCCCACCCGTTCCACCCAAGGCGCCCGAATGAAGACTGCCGGAACCGCCGGACCGGGCAGCGCCGGAACCTCGACCGCGGCTTCGAACGAGTCCACCTGCCGGCCGAACGCGTTGCGGCGCACCGTCATGTCGATGGCACCGAGGCTGTACTGGTCGGGCCGGCCATCCAATACCTGGTCGGCCAGCAGGATCATGCCGGCGCAGGTCCCGAAGATCGGCATCCCCTGCGCGATCCGCTCTTCCAGCGGCTCGGTCAGATCATTACGCCCGATAAGCATGCCGATCGTCGTGGACTCGCCACCCGGGATGATCAGTGCCTGAACTGCAGCGAGGTCTTCGGTGGTCCGCACGGCGGCGGCCTGCGCGTCCACCTCGCGCACGGCCGCGATGTGCTCGCGGAAGTCGCCCTGCAGCGCCAGCACCCCGATCCGGGGCGTCACCACCCGCGTTCGGCGAGACGGTGGGGTTCGGGAATGTCCTCAACGTTGATGCCGACCATAGCCTCACCCAGACCGCGGGAGACCTTGGCCAGGATCTCCGGGTCGTCGAAGTGGGTCGTGGCCTGCACGATCGCGGCGGCCCGCTCGGCCGGGTTGCCGGACTTGAAGATGCCGCTGCCGACGAACACGCCGTCCGCGCCGAGTTGCATCATCATCGCGGCGTCGGCCGGGGTTGCGATGCCGCCGGCCGTGAACATGACAACGGGCAGCGTGCCGGTGCGGGCGATCTCCGTCACGAGTTCGTACGGCGCCTGGAGTTCCTTGGCCGCGACGAACAACTCGTCCTGCGGGAGGCTGGTGAGCCGTTTGATCTCACCGCGGATGGTGCGCATGTGAGTGGTGGCGTTTGAGACGTCACCAGTCCCGGCCTCGCCCTTGCTGCGGATCATGGCGGCGCCCTCGGTGATCCGGCGTAGCGCCTCACCCAGGTTGGTGGCACCACAGACGAAGGGGACGGTGAACGCCCACTTGTCGATGTGATTGGCGTAGTCGGCGGGGGTCAGCACCTCGGACTCGTCGATGTAGTCCACGCCGAGCGACTGCAGGACCTGGGCCTCGACGAAGTGGCCGATGCGGGCCTTGGCCATGACCGGAATCGAAACCGCCTCGATGATCCCGTCGATCAGATCGGGGTCGCTCATGCGAGCCACGCCACCCTGCGCGCGGATGTCCGCGGGAACCCGCTCAAGCGCCATCACGGCGACCGCTCCGGCGTCCTCGGCGATCTTCGCCTGGTCCGGGGTCACCACGTCCATGATCACCCCGCCCTTGAGCATCTCGGCCATTCCGCGCTTGACGCGGGCGGAGCCGGTCACATGTGTGGGGTCAGTCATTTGTGGTTCCTTTCAGGTCCTTCCTCAATGGTAGGTGAACCTCACCTGCGGCCAAAACGCCGTCTGGCCCCTCACCATTCTCGACAATGTTGCTCAGCGACCGCGTTCGGTTCCGCCGGCAACAATGCTGGAATTCGCCCGACAACTCAGCGGCTGCGCAACGCCGGCGGCACCTCGTCGTCCAGCTCCACCGTGCGCGGCAGCGGCGCGGAGCCGGCCAGCCGGAACAACCGCACCACTCGTTGCTTGCGCACCGCCAGGCAGGACCGCACCGCGTCGTTGTGGAAGCGCCGCGACCACGCAGCCTTCTGCACGACCGCCGACAGTTCGGTCATCGTTTGGGCGCCACCCGGCTGCGACTGCAACTCCTCCACCACCTGCGGGTCGGACAGGGCGGCGTCCAGCGCCTTGGTCAAGGCGCTCTCCGCGGCGCAGCGCGACAGATCGAACGCCGCCCCCGTGGAACGGCCGGCAGCCAGGGCGCCATCGGCGGCATCGGCCAGGACCAAGGAGGTAGCCGGGTCCAAGCGGCCGGAGCTGGCCAGACCGAGCACCTCGTTGGCACGGTCCATGCACTGGGCCTGCAGGGCGGTGCGAGAGGTGTCAACCCGGTGGTGCAACCGGTCGAGGCGGGCGGCGGTCTGCGACAGGTAAAGCACCGACAGGCCGATGAGTACCACGACTCCGACCAGGCCCCAGACGTCCATCAGACCTCGTCCCGGGGCCGGGCCAGCCGTCCGACGAACTGCCCGCGCATGTCGTTCTCAACGCGTTCCCCCGTCGCCGTGACACTTTCGTAGACCCCCTCGATCTCGCGAGCCACGACGTTCCAGTCGAACTGCCGCGCTCGGGCGTGCCCGAGTTCGGTCAGCTCGGCCCGCCGGGCCGGATCGGCCAGCAGCGTGAGGACGGCGTCTGCCAACGAGTCCGCGTTCTCGCTGGTGAACATCATCCCGGTCCGGCCATCGTCGAGCACGCGCGCGAAGGCATCGAGGTCGCTGGCCACGACCGGGGTACCAGCGGCCATCGACTCCAGCAGCACGATGCCGAAACTCTCCCCGCCCGTATTCGGAGCGACATAGACGTCGGCACTGGCGAACGCGCTGGCCTTCTCCGCGTCGCTGACGAGACCGAGGAAGCGGACCGCCGAGCGGACCCGATCATCGACACCGTCGAGCGCTTCGTCCTGGTCCCCCGGTCCTGCGATCAGCAGTTGCGTCCCCGGCTCAGCAGCGAGGATCCGGGGCATGGCCGCCAGCAACACCGGCAGACCCTTGCGCGGCTCGTCGATCCGCCCGATGAAGAACAGCGTGGGGCCCGAGCGAGGGTAACCGGGAAGCGGCGTCACACCTTCGAAGTCCGCGCAGGTCACACCGTTGGGGATGAGGACCGCGTCACCGCCGAGATGCTTCACCAGCGTCTGCCGGGCAGCTTCGCTCACGGCAATGCGGGCGCTGATCTTCTCCATCGCGGTCTGCATGACGTAATAGGCCGCGGTCAGCGCGCGGGAGCGGGTTTGCGACGAGTGGTAGGTGGCCACGATCGGACCGCGGGCGGCCCAGCACGCCAGCACGCTCAGGGTGGGTGAGGCCGGCTCGTGCACGTGCAGGACGTCGAACTCGCCCTCCTTGATCCAGCGCCGCACCCGAGTCGCCGACACCGGTCCGAAGTTCACCTTCGCGACCGACCCGTTGTACGGCACGGAGACCGGCTTGCCGCCATCGACGACGAAGTCCTCGAGCGGGAAGTCGGCGTCGTCAACCGGCGCCAGCACGCTCACGTCATGCCGGAAGCGGCGCAGCGTCAGGGCCAAGTCGTGCACGTGCGCCTTCACGCCCCCCGGCGACGTCCAGTCGTAGGGGCAGACGATGCCGACCTTCATCGGGGCTCCAAGTCAGCCAGGAACACCGGCTGCAGCATGTGCCAGTGGGTCGGGTGCATGCTGATGCCCTCGGCGAGCTGGTCTGCCATCCGCTGGGTGAACTCGCGGGCAGCGGCCAGGAACTCTTCGTCGAAACGGTCGTGGTGGGTCCAGTCCCCCGCCGGCGGCTCGACCGGAGGGAACACGTGCACGTGGGCGCGGTAGTCGGTGTAGTACAACGACGCCGCGAACATCGGCGCCCCGGTCAGCATGCAGATCGCCGCCGGACCGATGGGCATCTTCGCGGCCTCCCCGAAGAACTCCACCTGCACACCGTGGCGGCTCAGATCGCGGTCGGCCAGCAGGGCGAGCAGTCCGTTGGCTTTGACGAGTTCCACGAGCTCCTCGAAGACGCCCTCGCCGCCGGCGTGCGGCAGGATCTTCATGCCTACGCTGCGGCGGTAGTCCAGGAACTCCTCATACAGCCGCTCCGGCTTGAGCCGCTCAGCAACACTGATGACCTGCGCGAAGTGAATGCTGGCCCAGGCCCCGGTGAGGTCGTAGTTCCCACCGTGCGGGACGGCGAACACCGCGCCTTTCCCGCCTGCCAGGGCGTCGGCTAGGTAGTGGTCGTTGATGGCGCGATGGCGATGGGTGATCTCTTCCGGTGTCCAACTGGGCATGCGGAACGCATCGCACCAGTAGCGCATGTAGGAGCGCATGCCCTCACGGGACAGTTCCCGCAGTTCGGCCTCGGTCGCGTCCGGCACCACTCGTTGCAGGTTCTTCTCCAGTTGCCGGACACCCTTGCCACGACGGCGCCAGAGTTGATCGCCCATTTGCAGGAATGCGCCGTACGCCGCCTTCTCCGGCAAGGCCCGCACGATCCGCCAGCCGGTCGCGTAGACCCAGTAGGTCACCTCGTCCTGGATGTTCATGCGGTGGCCTGCCGGTACACGTGGACCAGCCGTTGTCCGACGGTGATGACGACCAAGACGGCGAGCACGATCAGCGCCGCAGGCAGCAGGTAGGGCACGCCGAGACCGTAGAAGAACGCGGGGACGAGAAGGATCAGCATTCGCTCGGTGCGTTCGGCGATACCGACCTTGCACTCCAGCCCGATGCTCTCGGCCTTCGCCCGCGCATAGGAGATCACGAACCCACCGACCAGGCAGATCAGGGCAGCGGCTTGCACCCAGACGTTCTGCGTGCGGACCGCCCAGATCACCACGGCACCGAAGATGGCGCCGTCCGCAACGCGGTCCAGGGTGGAGTCGAGGAACGCACCCCAGACGCCGGTGCGGTTCTGCAGCCGCGCCATCGTGCCGTCCAGCATGTCGCTGAAAACGAACAGCAACATGATCAGGATCCCGATCACGAACTCGCCGCGCGGGAAGAACGCGAGGGCTGCGGCGCTGACACCTACGGTGCCGATGAAGGTCACCGCGTCTGGCGACAAGCCGATCTTCAGCAGCCCCTTGGCGACCGGTTCCACGACCTTGGCCAGCACGGAACGCGCATTGGTCTGATTGAGCATGCGCGGTCCCTTCGGTGCACGGTGGCGTCACTTCATGCTATTAGTCACCACGTGACCCTTCGGAGTTCCGCCGCGCCCAGCGTGGTCGCCGTGTTCGGACTCGAGGACGCCTCCGCGCGGTGGCTGACTCGTGCCATGCGGGACGCCGGGGTGGTGGCCGTGCACCTCCGGCCCGATCTGCCGCCGGCCGCGGCCCACTCCGTGCTGTCCGCGGTGGATGCGGGAGTGCACATGGTCAGCGCCCGGCGCGGCATGGACGCGACGTTCCTGGAGTACTGGCAGTTGCTCGGGGAGCTGGGCCGTGCCCGGTTCGTCGCAGTGCACGACCTCGGGCCCATCGCGCTGGACATCAACGAAGTCGCGGCGATCGCGGGCCGCGTGCTTGAAGAAGACGTGCACCCCCTCACCATGCCGCTGCTGGACGACGACGAGAGCGTGATCGGCGTGCTGGACGTGGCCTCGGGCGAGCAGTGGTTTCCCGACGGATCAGTGCAGGCGCCGCGGGCGGACTTCGTGGAGGCGGTCGAGGCCGAGACCAACGTATTGCGCGACGAGGTGGGCGAGGACGTGCTCGCCGCTGTCCTTGCCGGCGATGTGGCGGTAGCGGTGACCGTGGATGCGCACAGCCGCGCGGGTGTCGGCTGGCTCGGAAGGCATCTGCCAGCCCGAACCATCCCTGGGTCTGCCGTGGTCCTGCCGGGTGATCACCCGGCATCGGTGCTGGTGGCCGCCGGGACCGAGCCGGTCGCGCTGGGCCCGGCACTGGCCGTCACTGGCACGCAGACCATGACCGTGCGCGTGCAGTCGTTGCAGGGAGTGCTGGAGCCGGCGCTTCTGGCGGAGTTGGCGCCCGCAGCAGTCGCAGCGGCGCAGATCGACCCTGTTCCGGACGTGGGGTCCCTGCTGATCCACTGAAGATCAACATCACCGTTTGGACAGGATTGCACCGTTCCGAACGGTGCAGGAATGTTCAAACGGTGAAACGAAGCCCAGTCACCACGCCGCGGCCAGCAACTCTCGCGTCTCCTCCAGCAGCGTCGGCATGGTCTTCGTACCGCCCACCACCGTGATGAAGTTGGTGTCCCCGCCCCAGCGCGGCACCACATGCTGGTGGAGATGTCCCGCGATTCCGGCACCCCCGATGGACCCCTGGTTCATGCCGATGTTGAACCCCTGCGGCCCGGCGACCGAGCGCATCGCGGTCATGGCCCGCTGCGTCAACCGGCTGAACTCCGTCACCTCGGGGTCGGCCAGTTCGGTGTAGTCAGCGATGTGCCGGTACGGGCAAATCAGCATGTGCCCGGGGTTGTACGGATACAGGTTCAGCACGACGAAGCACAGCTCGCCGCGATACACGATCAAGGCCTCGTCGTCGGGCAGGCCGGGAACCCGGCAGAAAGGACAGTCGTCGCCGGCCTGCGTGTGCGGGGGCCGGTTCTCACCTTTGATGTAGGCGATCCGGTGCGGGGTCCACAACCGCTCCCACGCCGACGCGCCGGCCATCAGACCTGCCGCTTCTCTGCCACCGCCAGCGCGATCTCCTCGATCGCCTCGGCCACCGGAATCCCGTTGCGCTGGGTCCCGTCCCTATAGCGGAAACTGACCGCCCCGGCAGCGATGTCCTCGTCGCCCGCGATCAGCATGTACGGAACCTTCTGCTTCTGAGCGTTTCGGATCTTCTTCGGCATCCGGTCGGAACCGGCGTCCACCTCCGCCCGGATCCCCTTGGCCCGCAACTGTTGAACGACGTCCTGCAGGTAGTCCGCGTGGTGGTCGGCCACCGGAATCCCCACCGCGGTGACCGGGGCCAACCATGGCGGGAACGCTCCGGCGTAGTGCTCGAGCAGAACGGCGAAGAACCGCTCAATGGAGCCGAACAGCGCGCGGTGGATCATGATCGGGCGTTCCCGGGAACCGTCCGCGGATTGGTACTCCATGTCGAAGCGCTGCGGCATCTGGAAGTCCACCTGGATGGTCGACATCTGCCAGGTGCGACCGATCGCATCCTTGGCCTGCACGGAGATCTTCGGGCCGTAGAACGCAGCGCCGCCCTCGTCCATGACCAGTTCCAGGTCCTGCCGCTTGGCTGCCTCGTAGAGGATGTCGGTGGCCTCCTGCCACTCTTCGTCGGTCCCGATACTCTTCTCGGGATCGCGGGTCGACAGTTCGAGGTAGAAGTCGGTGAGCCCGTAGTCCTTCAGCAGATCCAGCACGAATGTCAGCAGGCTGTCGAGTTCTTCGGGCATCTGCTCGCGAGTGCAGTAGATGTGGGCGTCGTCCTGGGTGAAGCCGCGCGCCCTGGTCAAGCCCTGCACGACCCCGGACTTCTCGTAGCGGTAAACGGTGCCGAACTCGAACAACCGCAGCGGCAGCTCCCGATACGACCTGCCGCGCGCGCCGTAGATGAGGTTGTGCATCGGGCAGTTCATCGGCTTGAGGTAGTACTGCGCGTTATCCATGTCCATCGGTGGGTACATGCCGTCGGCGTACCAGTCGAGGTGGCCGGACTTCTCGTATAGCGCGGCCTTGGTCACGTGCGGGGTGTTGACGAAGTCGTAGCCGGCGTCGATGTGGCGCTGCCGGGAGTAGTCCTCCATCACGTTGCGGACGATCCCGCCCTTGGGGTGGAACACAGCCAGACCGCTGCCGATCTCCTCCGGGAAGGAGAACAGGTCGAGCTCCGAGCCGAGTTTTCGGTGGTCGCGCCGGGCAGCCTCTTCCAGGAAGGTCAGGTACTCCTTGAGCTGGTCCTTGCTCGGCCAGGCGGTGCCGTAGATGCGCTGCAGCTGCGGGTTGCGCTCGTCGGACAACCAATACACCGCGGCGGTGCGCATCAGCTTGACCGCGTTCTGCGGGATGTAGCGGGTGCTCGGTACGTGCGGCCCCCGGCACAGATCCGACCAGCAGACTGCACCGTGCCGGTCGACGTTGTCGTAAACGGTGAGCTCGGAACCGCCGGTCTCCATGATCTCGTCGGCGTTGCCGCCCTTCTTGCCGATCAGCTCGATCTTGAAGGGTTCGCTGGCCAGTTCCCGATGGGCCTCGTCCTCGGTGACTACCCGACGGCTGAAAGTCTGGCCGGCCTTGAGGATCTCGACCATCTTCTTCTCGATGCGGGTCAGATCGTCGGGGTGGAACGGCTGCTCGACCATGAAGTCGTAGTAGAAACCGTCCTTGATGGGCGGGCCGATCCCGAGCTTGGCGTCGGGGAACAGGCTCTGAACGGCTTGGGCCATGACGTGCGTGGTCGAGTGCCGCAGAACCGCGAGCCCTTCAGGATCGTCGGCCCCCACCGGTTCGATGACGTCGCCGGCTTGCACTGAGTAGGTCAGGTCCTTGAGCTCGCCGTTGACGCGGGCAACGAGTACCGAGCGGTCGCCGTCGAACAGGGCGGCTGCCGTAGTTCCTGGCTCCACCGAACGCGATTCACCGGAGACGGTCACGTCGATCGACACGGCAGGGCCTTTCCTAGGGGACGCGCCCAGTCTAGTGAGAGTGGGGTGTCGCGCCTGCGTTGGCGTTCAGACACCAGGCCCGAATTGTTGCGTTGTTGTTCTGACTGTTGCGTTGTTGGTGAAAACCAAGATCAAAAACACCAACAACGCGACATCGAGAACAACAACGCGACAGAACCAGGACTACTTCGTGCGCTTCAACGTCCAGACCACGTACATCTCGCCGGTGACCGTGCCGTCCTCGGTGGCGATGGTGATGTCCACCCGGAACTCAGGTCGGGTGCCGGATTCCAGCTCTGCCAGGACTTCTTCGACCGTGCGCGTCATGATGGCCGTGGCGATCACCGGCCCCATGGCGACCTTGCGGTACTTGATGTTGGCCTCGACCGCGAGCGGCACGACCTGTCCGAGGTGATCGGCGAAGTTACCCAGCACCAGCGCGCCCGAGGCGGACTCCCCCAGCGTGAACATCGCGCCGGCATGCGGGCCACCGATGTGGTTGTGGTACGGCTGCTGGTCCGGCATCCGCATCACGGCGGTCTTGGCGTCGAGTTCGATGAACTCCAGGCTCAGCGTCCCCACCATTGGAACCAGCGTCGGCATTCCCGTCTTGACACCCTCGAAGTCCATGGCCTTGAGCATTCCACGCGCCCTCACCAGCGGTTACGGTCGGGGGGTGGCGACAGTGATCACGGTGTTTGACATCGACGGTGTCCTCGCTGATGTCCGCCACCGTCTGCACTTCCTGCAGCGCCGGCCCAAGGACTGGAACGGGTTCTTCAGCGCCGCGGTGTCCGACCCGCTGTTGGAACAGGGTCGCGATGCCGTGCTTGAGGCGTCCGGGCGCTCCACGATCGTGTACGTCACTGGGCGCCCCGCCCGCTGCCGGCGCGACACCCTCGAGTGGCTCACCCAGCACGGTCTCCCCCGCGGCGACCTGCACATGCGGCCCAACCACGACCGGCGCCCCGCCCGGTTCTACAAGGGCGAGGTCATCGCAAAACTTGCGGCCGAGAATGAGTTGGTGGCCGTGGTGGACGACGATGAACGGGTGGTGTCGCATCTGCGCGAACTGGGCCTGCCGGTGTTGCATGCGCAGTGGATGCAGGACGAGCAGCAGTTGGATCTGCTGCAGGAGGCGCAGGAGACCGAGGGGCGGACCTGAGCCTGTCGCAGGTGTCTCAGAACTTGTCGAGAGAGTCCGACGTTCTGCACACGAGTTCACGCGGCTTGCGTCCAGGGGTTTTGGACGTGCGTAAACCTTCGTTTACGGGACGACAGGCCGTCCCATATGACGCACCGTCACCGGACAACCCT
>ERZ724512.1104-NODE-1104-length-12671-cov-6.898859_pt1 | contig 12671 bp, 14 predicted proteins | sample MGYA00376045_ERZ724512 | MGnify/ENA primary metagenome ERZ724512 (study PRJEB28724, sample SAMN07190883) | activated sludge metagenome | isolation source: activated sludge of sewage treatment plant in Hong Hong | place: Hong Kong | collected 2016-03-17 ... | reverse complement strand
AGTGGGGCGACCGGATGCCGATCGTGGCCGGCGTGCTGTTCCTGGCCTGTCTGGTCCTGTGGCTGGCGCAACGGTCGTGGGTCAAGCGCGAGGACGCCGGCAAGGGTCTCGTGGTGATCCTGGGCATCGTCGGAGTCGTCGTGGCCGCAGCGAGCCTGTTCTTCATCTACAAGGTGGGTGACACGGCGCTCGCTCGGTGTGGGAGGGCGAGGTGTCCACCGACGCGTCAGCCACGGCGGAACCGACTGCCACGCCGGAGCCCAGCGCCAGCCCGACCGCCACCGCGACCGGTGCCGCCACGTTCACCGCCGCTCAGGTCGCCAAACACAACAGCGCCAGCGACTGCTGGACGTCCATCAACGGCACGGTGTACGACGTCACCGCGTGGATCGACCAGCACCCAGGCGGGTCCCAGCGGATCCTCAACCTGTGTGGCATCGACGGCAGCAGCGCATTCGACAACCAGCACAACGGCCAGCCGAAACCGGAGACCATCCTGGCCGGCTTCGAGGTCGGCACCCTCAGCTGAGCAACGACAGCCGCACTTCCCGGTGCGGGTTGTCGCTGTTGGTGTCCACGACCACGAGGCTCTGCCAGGTACCGAGCGCCAGCCGGCCACCCATCACCGGGACCATGACGCTGGGCGCCACGAACGCCGGGAGCACGTGGTCGCGGCCGTGGCCGATGCTGCCGTGCCGGTGCCGGTAGATGTCGGCCACCGGCAGCAGCCGCTCCAGCGCGTCTGCCAGGTCCGGCTCGCTACCGGCACCGGTCTCCATCAGCGCCACCCCGGCTGTGGCGTGCGGGACGAAGATGTTGAGCAGCCCGTCACCCTTGCCGGCGACGAACCGCGCGGCCTCACCCGTGATGTCGGTGACCAGCCGGGCGCCGGTGCGCAGTTGCAGGACGGTCGAGTCCATCAGCCGACCGACACCGCAGTCACGACGCCGTCCTGGATCGACGCGTCGATGCGCTGCGGCCGGTAGTCGTCGGTGACGGCCAGGGACTCCCCATCCACCGACACCACGCGCCACTCGTAACCTGCCTGCTGGGCCGCGGCCTTCGCCTGCCCGCGGGGCTTGCCGAGCAGCGTGGCAGCGAACGCCCCGGTGGAATCGGGAGCCCCGAACTGGAGCAGCGTGCCCTGGGCGTCGGACAGCGACAGCACTTCACCGGCGACCTGCCATTGCGTGACGCCAGCCAGCGCCTTCATGTACCCCGTCTCGGCGGTCATCGCCTCGGGGGGGCCAGCCATCTGGGTGGTCGCCAGCGGCCCGAACGTCAGGGAGCCCTCGCCCACCGCCGCCGTCCCGAAGTAGCGGTTGACTGGGGCCTTGCCCGCGACCTTGCCCTCGTCGAACTGCATGGTCACGCCGAACTGCGGCGCCCCGGGAACCGCGGCAGAGGAGAAGAGCACCCACTCGTCGCCAGGCAGCAACTCGGCTGGCAGCGGGGCACTGGATTCCGACGGGCTCACCGAGGCGGACGAAGCGCCGCCCGATGCGCAGCCGGCGAGCAGCAGAACCACGAAGACAGCGGCGAACCTCATACGACGACTCTAGATCGGCTGCCAGCGGCCGGTCCGCAAGCCCTTACTTCGCGTGGGCGTGCCACTCCAGCTCGGCGCGCTCGGCCAGCCCACCGATCTCCAGCGCGAAGTCCGGCCACAGGTCCCGCGGCAGGTCGTGCCCCATGCCCGCGTACCCGACGAACTTCGCGTTGCGCAGCAGCCGGGCGGCCGCCAGCCCGCCGCTGACGTTGACCAGCGGGTCGTGCAGACCGTGCATGACCAGGGCGGGCACCCGGATCCGGCGCAGTTGCTCTGTGCGGTCGGGCTGGGCCATGATCGCCGCCAGTTGCCGCAGGTACCCGCCGGGGTCATGGCCGCGGTCGTAGGAACGGCCGCCGAGGTCCATCAGGTACTCCTCGTCGAACGCGTAGCCCTTGGAGCCGATGATCCGGAACGTCTCGACGGCCGCCTGCTGCGCCGACTGCCGATCCAGCCGCACCCGCCGCTTGGTGAGTGCACCGAACACTGCGGGCTTGGGGTTGCCGACCCGGCGGGAGCCGGTCGAGGTCATGATCAGCGTCAGGCTGCGCACCTTGCGCGGATGCTTGATCGCCATGGTCTGCGCGATGAACCCGCCCATCGAAGCGCCCACCAAGTGCACCGAGTCCAGGCCCAACGCGTCCATCAGCCCCACCCCGTCGGCCGCCATGTCGTCGATCGTGTAGGGGGGTTTGCGGCGGCGCACCATGACGTCGACGATGGAAGGCGCCCGCTCATCGTGAAAGTGCGTCGACAGCCCGCTGTCGCGGTTGTCGTAGCGGATGACGAAAAATCCGCGGTCGGCGATCTCCTGGCACATCTGGTCGGGCCAGGCGATCATCTGGGTGCCCAGACCCATCACTAGCAGGACTGGCGGACGGTTGGCGTCCCCGAACGTCTCATAGGCGATCTCGATGCCGTTGGCCTGTACTGTCTGCACGTCACTCACACCGCCATTGTTCACCGGCACGCCACGCAGCACCGGCATTAGGGTGACGGTCGTGATCCGTCTTCTACTCAGCGCATCGCTGATCTTGGTCGCGTCCCCGGCCGCCGCCGCTGGTGTGCAGTGCCCCACTGACGCCGCCCGCGCCACCGTGCGCAAATGCCTGCAGCGTTCGGCACCTGCCCTGGACACCGCCTACTCGCAGATCGCCTCCAGCGCCGCTGCCCGCTGGACTGCGCCGCGCGTGGTGACGTTTCGCCTGAAGCCCCCGAAGAACCCCTGCCACGACCTGTCCGACGGTGGCGTGTTCAGCTCGTTCTACTGCCCTGACAATTCGACGGTGTACATGATGCTCGGCATCGCCGACGAGTCCACCCGGCGCTACGCGCGCCAGGCCGGCACCAAGATCCTGCGGCAGGACGCGAAACGGGTTGGCGTCTCCGTCGCGAGATTGCGCAAGGGCTACCCGGCGGCCTCCCAGGTGAACGTCCTGGCCCATGAGATGGCACACCAGATCCTGCAGGAGAACGGGATCGACAGCTGGTACAAGACCCGGGCCGACCGCTACGAAATCGGCGCTTCGAAATACGACAGGTACGGTTTCGCCCCCGAGACCATGGCCGACTGCCTGTCCGGAGCGGTTGTGCGCCGCGCGAAGGCCAACGGCAGTCTGCGCATGAACGCCTTCGACCAGTGGGCCGCGCAGGCTGATTACGCCGGTGCGGATCCCTACGACGACGCCCGGCCGACCCGCAGCCCGTTCGGATATCCGAACCCGTGGGGCAAACGGGTCTACCGCGGCTACGGCGGCCCCTACATCCGGGTGCGTGCCTGGCGGGCCGGTTGGGAGTCGGCAGCGGCCTCCGGAAACCCGCTGCGCTACTGCGTGGACCTGGCCGCCTCGTGGAAGAAGGTGCCCACGCCCCCGTTCATCTGAGGGCTGTGCGCAACATCCGGTCGATTCCTGCGGAATTGCCGGTGAAATGGCGCCCGGACCGCGCAGAATGTCGGGGTGATCGACCCCTGGTTGTCCCTGGGCGGACTGTTCGCCGGCGTCGTCGTCGGCCTGACCGGCCTGGGCGGTGCCGCCATCGTGACGCCGATGCTGTTGCTGCTTTTCAACGTGCCGGCCCCGATCGCCGTGTCCACGGACCTGGTCTCGGCCGCGGTCATGAAGCCGGTGGGCGCGTCGGTGCACATCAAACGCCGCACCCCCTACTGGCCAGTCGTCGGCTGGTTGTCCATGGGTTCGGTCCCCGGCGTGCTGGTCGGGACCTGGCTGTTCTCGATGCTGGCGGACACCGACTCCGGGGAGGGCACGCTCAAGCGCATCATCGGCGTTGTCCTGCTGGTTGCCGTACTGATCACCGCACTGCGATTGCGCTTGCGCAAGTACGCCGACGACCACAGCGACGCGCCCATGTACTTCTCACGCGGTCGGCTGGCGATCGCTGGGCTGGTTGGCCTGGTGGTCGGAATCCTGGTCGGGCTGACGTCGGTGGGTTCGGGAACCCTGATCGCGGCCTGCTTGCTGATCCTGTTCCCCGCCATGCTGCCCAGCCGGCTGGTGGGTACCGACATCGTGCAGGCCGTGCCGATGCTGGTCGTGGGCGCCATCGCGCACGCCGGCATGGGCGAGGTGGACTGGAAGATCGTGGTGTCGCTGCTGATCGGTCAGATTCCCGGCGTGTTCATCGGAGCCCGCGTGTCGAGCCGCTACAACGGCCAGGAACTGCGCTGGCTGTTGCTGGTACTGGTCGCGGCTGGAGGCGTGTCGCTGCTGGGCGCACCAAAGTGGGTCGGTACCTCGATGACGCTGATCGGCGTGGTGGGCCTGGGCGTGCCGATCCTCGTGCGGGCCTTCCGGCACGCACCCGCCTCACCGACGTCAACTGAAGAGGCTGACCCCGCCCGGGCCCACGACTAGGCCGACCACGATGAGGACGATTCCCCACAGAACCTGGCCACGCACAAGCGCCACGATGCCGCCGATGACCAGTACTGCTGCAATGATCCACAAGATGAGGTCCATGGCCACGAAATACCCCATGATCGGCTCTTCACACATGGTGAGGGATGCGGCATGACAAGGACGAGAGTGCGACGGGTGCCCGAGAAATCCCGCCCCGATCGAGACGCTCTGAATGCCGTGCTGGACGCGAGCCTGGTCGCGCACGTCGGGATCGTCGACGACGGCCAGCCCTACGTGCTGCCAATGGCGTGTGCCCGTGACGGCGACCGTCTGCTGTTGCACGGTTCCACGGGCAGCCGCCTCATGCGTGCGCTGGCAGACGGTGCCCCGTGTTGTGCGACCGTGACGCACCTGGACGGACTTGTGTACGCCCGCAGCGCCTTCGAGTCCTCCATGAACTACCGCAGCGCCATGGTGTTCGGCCAAGCCCGCCCGGTTCCGGACCCGCTGGACGCCCTTCGCCTTCTCACGGAACACCTGTTGCCCGGCCGTTGGGAAACCCTGCGCGCGCCAACCCGCAAGGAACTCGCAGCCACCTTGGTGCTGGAACTGCCGTTGCAGGAGTGGTCCGTGAAGGTCGGCGACGGCCCGCCCGAGGACGATCCCGCCGACCTCACGGCTCCGGTGTGGGCGGGCGTGCTACCGCTGGCATTACAGGCGGGCGAGCCGGTCGACGCCCCGGACCTGCAGGTCGCGGCGCCCGCCGCGCCGGTGGTGGCGCCGGCGATCGCCGCGCTAGCTGACAAAGCGGCGGATTCGGGCCATATGTGACCCGCATCCGTGCGTTTGTCGCAGCACCTTCCCAAACGTACGGATCGGGGCCGCATCTGGCCCGAATCCACAGTTCTGCAGCTAGCTAGCGCGCCTCCGCTGCAATGTCGTACCTGGCACATACCCTGGTGCCCCAAGAACGGAAGGTGCGCGATGCTCGATACCGAGTTGGACCGCGGCCTCATCCCTTGGACGGCCCGGCGTCCACTGCATGCTCTGCTCGGCATCTTCCAAATTCTCGCCGCCCTGACTCTGGCCCCGCTCGCGGCGCTGTCCGCCGGGTCCCGAGGAGATCTCGTCGACGGTCTCGTCGCGTTCTGCTGGCTCGCGCTCGCGGCACTCAACCTGATCCCGCAGCTACGGCCGGAGCGGTTCACGTTCGAGATCGCCATGTACGCCGCCTCGCTGGTGGCCGCGGTGCAAGTGGCTGTCAGTGCCCGGCCGCTGAGCCCGATGCTGACTGGTATCGAGGTGCTCGTGCTCAGCCTGTTCGCTGTGTTCTGTCTGAGCGTCCGGCAGCTCTACCGCTGGCTGACCGTCACCGGCGCGGCCTTCGTGTTCGCCGTCGGATGGTCGGCGGTTGACCAGGCCGCTGCCGCCCTGATCGGGTACGTGTTCATCGCGCTCACCGCGCTGACCGTCCGGCAACTCGTACAGCAGGTGGTGGACGCCTCCGAGCACGACCCGCTCACCGGAGCGTTGAACCGGCTGGGTCTGCGTGACCGCGCGGAGTTAGTGCGGGCCTATGCCCACCGGCGGGGTGAACCCACGACCGTCGCGGTGCTGGACGTCGATCACTTCAAGGCCTACAACGACCGGCTCGGCCACACGGCCGGGGACCGGCTGCTGATCGAGGTCGTGGAACGTCTGCAGGGCGCGCTGCGGCGCTCCGACCTGGTAGCCAGGTCGGGCGGCGACGAGTTTGTCATCGTGCTCGTCGGCGCCGACGAGTCACGGACCGTTGCAGTGCTGCAGCGAGTGCTTCCTACCCTGCCAGCCCACTGCAGTTTCGGCGCCGCGGCGTGGCTGCCCGATTCCGAACTCAACGATGCGATCGACGCCGCGGACCGGGCGATGTACGCCCGCCGCCGGGCACTGCGCGGCGACACCGCCGAGGTCTGATCGCTCCCGCCCTACCGCTGCGCCGGGATCGGGTAGTCGTCCTCCCGATATCGCCGACACAGAGTCGCTGGCGCCTGACAGGTCGCGCACCACAGAGCGGAGCTGCCAACCAGGCGCAGCCACGGGTGACCCGCTACCTGCGTGTTGTTGTCCTGCCTGTCCACAAGGCGCCACTAACCGCATGCGTTCGGGACATACCGGCAGTTCGTCACTTTTTCGTCACGAGTCCGGCGAAATTGTCACCGGTACCGCATTGAGCACAGCCGTACCCGACAGTGGGTCCAACCCCGTCAACGGGGTCAGCACGTTGCTGTTGGTGCCGATAGTTGCGTCCACCGCCCACGCGTCGCTTGCCGGCGCCCAGCCGTGCGGCAGGCAGATCACGCCAGATCGCACGGCATCGGTCACTTCCACCTCCACGCGCTGGCGCCCAGAGGCCGAGGTCAGCCACGCGTGCCCGCCGTCAATCAGGCCGGCCTCGACCGCGTCGTCGGGGTGGACCTGGGCAGTGCAACGGCTGGAGCCGCCCGCTAGCCGGGGCAGCGTGCGCAGCCAGGAGTTGTTCGTGCGCAACTGCCGGCGCCCGACCAGGACCAGTGGCGCTTGCTCCACCTCAGCCGCCGCCAGCCGGCGGCATTCCGCGATCAGCTGCTCCGGCACCAACTCGATGCGGCCGCTCGGCGTCCGCAGCACCTCCGGCAGGCGGGGCTGCAAAGGTCCCAGGTCGATGCCCGCCGGCGCACTTTCCAGGTCGTCGAGTGTGAGGTCATACGGTCCCTTGCGCAGGGAGATGTCGATCAGGCGTGCCACTCCCCGCCGAGGTGCTACCGCACCCAGCAGCGAGACATCCTCGGCGACTGTCATCGCGACGAGGTCGTCCATCTGCTCCGGCGTCGGTTCCGAGCCACTGTTGATGCCGGCGGCGATGGCCGCCAGCATGAGCAGCACTTGACCCTCGTCCTTCTCCCCCGGGCCCAGCGGAAACACCGCGGGTGACCACCGGGCGGCATTGCGCACGGCCAGCGAGCCGAACACCACGTCGTAATGGCTGCGCGCCAACGGTGAGGGCGCCGGCAGGATCACGTCGGCATGACGCGACGTCTCCGTGACGTACATGTCCAGACAGACGAGCAGGTCCAGCTGACCCAATGCCCGCTCCATCCTGGTTGCGTCGGGAGTGGAGACCACAGGGTTGCCGGCGACTGTGATCAGGGCCCGGATCCGGTCATCGCCGGAGGTGTCGATCTCCTCGGCCAACGCCGCCACCGGGAACTCGCCGAGGACGCTGGGCAGCCCTCGTACCCGGGTGCGGCGGCTGCCCGGTACGCGCACGCCACGGCCGCTGCCCGGCGTCCCGAATGTGGTCGGCCCGCCTGCGGGCGGCAGCGGGAACATGACCCCGCCCGGCCTGTCCAAATTGCCGGTGATGACGTTGAGCACGACGATCAGCCAGGAGGCGAGCGTGCCGAAATTCGTGAGTTCACCGTCGACCAGCAGGCCCGACGTCGACGTTCCCAGCCGCCCGTACACCGCAGCCGATGGGGATTGCGCGATGTCGCGTGCCAGCCGGACGATCGTCTCCGCAGGAATACCTGTGGCTTCGGCGACTGCGGCTGCGGGGAATGGCGCCAGCACCTCGCGCAAGTGAGCGATCGCGTCCGGATCGACGTGATCGGCGGCTGGGCCGAGATCCACGCCGTCTGCCAGGACCGTGTTCACGAGCGCGGCCAGCAGCAACACGTCCGTGCCGGGCCGGATCGCGAGGTGCTGGTCGGCGGCATCGGCCGTGCGGGTGCGCACCGGATCGACGACCACGAGCCGACCGCCGCGGGCCTTGAGTGCACGTAGGCGCCCGGGCATGTCCGGGACGGTCATCATCGAGCCGTTGGACACCAGCGGGTTGCCGCCCAGGATCACCAACAGGTCGGTGCGATCGATGTCCGGGACGGGCACTGAGAGTTCGGTGCCGAACACCAGCCCGAGGGCTACCTGCTGGGGCATCTGGTCCACGGTGCTGGCGGTGAACCGGTACTTCGTCCGCAGAGCCCGCACCAGCGCCGGCAGGTAGAACGTACTGGTGACGTTGTGCGCGTTGGGGTTTCCCAGGTACAGGGCGACGGCATCCGGTCCGTGGGCCTCGATGATCTGGCGCAGACCGGCTCGGATACGGTCGAAGGCCTCGTCCCAAGTGGCTTCCCGCAGTTGGCCCTCGTCGCGGACCAGCGGCGTGCGCAAACGGGCCGGGTCGTGATGCAGATCCCCGACGGCGACTCCCTTGGGACAGATGAAGCCGCGACTGAAGACGTCCTCAGGGTCTCCGCGCACCGCGCTCACGTGGTCGTCCTCGACCGAGATCAACAGGCCGCATGTGGCCTCACACAAGGGGCAGATGTGGCGCGCCGGCATGGGCGCACTCTACGCCCGATGTCCGGCGCCTCCGCAGCGGACGTGAGAGAGGCGCTGCTGGACGCCTGGCTTGAGCCAACCGGCCTTGCCGGATCGCGAGACAGCCGATCCGTGAGCATTCCGGGCATCCGTTAGCCCGGCGGGCGGGGTTTTCGCGCCCGGAACGCTAACCGATGCCCAGAGTGCTCACCGATCGAGATTTCGCCCGCCAGGCGCGCCTAGCGGCCGTGCGGTTCATGCTCGGCTGGGACCACGTCCACCAGCAGATCATCGATGCCGCTTTCCAGCACATCGCGCTCACCAAGCTTGACGACTACTACCCCTCCTAGCACCAGGAACGCACCGAGCAACTGCAGGGGTTTCGGCTGCTGGTCCAGCAGAATCCAGGCGAAAACCAGACCCGCCGCGACCTCCGAGAGCGCGACGAAGGAGGCCAGCCGGGATCCGAGGTGACGGGCCGCGGCGATGCCCGTGACGTAGGCGAGCGCAGCGGTGACCAGGCCGAGTGCCAGGACCGGCAGCCACCAAGGCACCGTGCCGAGCGTAAACGTGACCGGCGAGGCGGACATGGTCATCGGCAGCACGCCGACCAGTGCCGCGAGCCAGAAGGCGACGGCCGCGAAGACCAACCCACCTGCAGCCAGCGTGATCGGCGGCAGACCGCTGGAGTCGTCAGCCGAGATCACGAAGTACGTCGCGGCGCCGACCATGGCGCCGAGTGCGAACAGCACGCCGAGCGCGTCGACGCTGGTTCCGCTCAGGACGTCCAGCAGCAGCACCAGCCCGACCGCAGCGATGGCCGCACCGACGAATGTCAGCGGCCCGGGCTTCTGCCCCCGGAACGCCCACATGAACAGCACCACCGCGACTGGTGCGGTGTACTCGATCAGCAACGCCACCCCGACGTCGAGCCGGGACACCGCGAGGAAGTACAGGAACTGCGCGCCGGCCACGGCCAGCAGGCCGTAGATCACGATGGTCCGCGCGTTGGTCAGCAACACGCGAAACTGGCCCCGGACCGCCATGAGACCCGGAATCACCAGGACCAACGCGGCGATGGTTACGCGCATAGCCACCGCTGCCGCCGGGGACCAGCCGGTGTCCATCAAGGCCCGAGCCAGCGATCCGGACAGCCCGAATGACACCGCGGACGTCAGGGCCAGCGCAATACCGGCGCCGGAGGTCCGCTGCACGTCAGGAGTGTCGGTGCTCATGACTCCTGACACTACGTGTTCTTGCGGTAAGGTGTCAATGTGGTTTTCGCTCCTGACGTGGAAGAGGCTCTCGGGGCGGCCGTTGCGCTGGTCAATTCGGCGATGCCCTCCCTTGGCGACTTGCGGACTTTCTACGACGCGTGGGGATACACCGGTTCGAAACCCCGTACCGCACAGGAATTGCGGGCGGTGCAGGCGCTGCGACCGCGGTTGCGCGAGTTGCTGCTCGCCGACCGCGACGATGCCGTCGCGCTGGTCAACGGCATCCTCGCCGAGCAGCGCGCGGTTCCCCAACTCGTCCGCCACGACCACCTCGACTGGCACATCCATGCGGTCTCCGAAGATCGCCCCATGCACGAACGGATCCTCGTGGAGACGGCCATGGCGATGGTCGACGTCATCCGCGGTGACGAGATGAGCCGCCTTCTGGTGTGCGACGCCGACGGTTGTGAGGGTTTGGTGCTGGACCTTTCCCGCAACCGCTGCCGGCGATTCTGCAGCACGACGTGCGGGAACCGGGAGGCGCAGGCCGCATTCCGTTCCAGGCAGCGCGTCTAGGCTTGAGATATGACAGTGCACGACAACGGCCCGAAGCCGAACGCCTTCAACATCGAAACCGAGACGGTCGACAACGCGAACTACCGGACTGTGGCGTGGAGCGGGAAGTACCTGCAGGTCACGCTGATGAGCATTCCGGTCGGGGAGTCGATCGGGCTCGAGTCACACCCCGACACCGATCAGTTCCTGCGCCTCGACGCTGGTCAGGGCCGGGTCACGATGGGTCCGGCCGAGGACGACCTGCCGTTCCAGCAGGACGTCGAGGACGGGTGGGCGGTCATGGTTCCGGCCGGCACCTGGCACGACATCATCAACACCGGCGACGAGCCCATGCGGTTGTACGCGATCTACGCGCCCGTGCACCACGCAGCCGGCATTGTGCAGGAAACCGCCGAGGACGCCGAACGTGACGAGGAGTCGGGGGCAGACTCCCCGCCGCAGTGGTCGGTGCAGCCGGATTCGGGCAGCCCGGATCAGCACGCCTGAGCCTCAGATACACAAATCCCTGCAGGCTTGTGCCGTCTGTGCAGGTTCGTGTCATACGTGAAGCTTCAGGTCGAGTTTCGGTGACCCAAAGCTGCACGTCTTGCCCGAGCTTTCACATCTGGCACGAAGGTGCACGCTTGGTCCATCTGGCACCAGCCCCCCACGCAATCGGTCACGAAGATCGGTGGAGCCGCTCGCGCCACAGGTCGAAGGCCGGCGGCGGGGCGCCCGGCTCGTGAACGACGGGGGGGTCTGCGGGGGGTGGCAGTTCAACACCCACACCTGAAGCCGCCAGCATTGCCGCGCCCAAAGCCGAGGCGCTGCGTTCGGGCACCACGTCGACGCGCGCCTGCAGTGCGTCTGCCAGCAGCTGCGGCACCAACGGGTTGCGTGCCCCACCACCAGTCATCCGAACTTGCCGAACCGAACCTGCGAGAACGCGCACCCCTTCGGCGGCGGCGAAGACCATGCCCTCCACTGCAGCGCGCGCGAGATCCTCGCGCGTCGTCGTGTCGGACAGGCCCAACCACGCACCGCGGGCGTCGGGCCCGGCCACCGCACCTCGCTCCCCGCTCAGGAACGGCAGAACCGTGACGCCCTCGGAGCCATTCGAAGCAGCCGCCGCGAACAGTTCGTCCCAGCTGAAGCCCAACCACTGCCGCGCCCGGTCCAGCGCAAGCCCTCCGTTCTGCAACGCCACCATCCCGTACCACGCCCCGCCGGCGTCGGCGTACAGATGCGTGACGGGATCCGGCGAGGGATGCGGGGCATCCACGCCCATCAGGATCTGGGCACCGGAGCCGAGATTGACCTGCACCTGGCCCGCGGCCAGACCGCCCGACCCGAGCAACGCCGCGGGCGTGTCACCGGCCCCGGCGACGAGCACCGGGTCACCGGGCAGGCGCGCAGTGCCGACCACATGTGAACTGCTCACGACCTGCGGCAGCAACCGAGCCGGCAGCCCCAGCGCGTCGACGACATCGGAAGCCCACCGATCCGCTGGAACATCCCACAGCAGGGTGGCCGAGGCGTCACTGCGCTCGGCAACGAGCCCGCCACCGAGCCGGGCGCGCAGGTAGTCCTTGGGTTGCAGCGCGGCGTGCGCCACGTCGACCCGATCGGGTTCATGCTCCTGCAGCCAGCCCAGAATGGGGCCGGCCATGCCTGGGGTCAGCGGGTTCGCCAGCCGTTGTCGCATGTCCGAAGGCAGCTCGCGCCAGCGCTGCAGATCGGCCCGCCGGTCGGGCCACAAGACGGCCGGCCGGACCGCTTCGCCGTCGGCGTCCACGAGCACCAGCCCGTGCATCTGGCCGTCCAGCCCGACCGCGCTCCAGTTGTGGGAGCCCAGGCGGTCGAGCGCGGACTCGAGCGCAGCAACCCACGCGGCCGGGTCGATCTCGGCGAAGCCCGGCGCAGGCCGGTCGACCCCGTAGGCCGCCTCGGCCTGCGCAGCCACCGTGCCGTCCTCGCGAACCGCTGCGAGTTTGAGCCCGCTGGTGCCGAGGTCGATGCCCAGGAACATGTCAGATACCTACCCCAATTGTCGCGAAGTTGCCCGCGCTGTCGCGAAGGCGGTGCGACACGCCGTGATCAGCAACGACAACGCGACAATGGTCAGCCTCGCAGATGACCGGCCATGAAGTCGTA
>ERZ724512.1102-NODE-1102-length-12687-cov-4.212793_pt1 | contig 12687 bp, 7 predicted proteins | sample MGYA00376045_ERZ724512 | MGnify/ENA primary metagenome ERZ724512 (study PRJEB28724, sample SAMN07190883) | activated sludge metagenome | isolation source: activated sludge of sewage treatment plant in Hong Hong | place: Hong Kong | collected 2016-03-17 ... | reverse complement strand
CCAAATGATATCATTTCCATGTTGGGATAATGACTACCTATTATGCCACATTCAAGCCCTGCATGGCAGGCAATCACTGCAGGTGGTGTTCCAAATAATTGCTGATATCTTTGTGTCATCAATTGCACAATCGATGAATTTGGTTCTGGTTTCCATCCAGGGTAGCCACCGGAAAATTGGCAATCAAAGCCACCCAATTCAAAAACACTTTTTAATGTATTTGCCACTTCCATCTTGGTGCTTTCAACTGAAGACCTGGTTAAACAAAGAACAGTAGCACATCCATCACCTATTGTTACCTTAGCCACGTTATTTGAAGCTTCAACCAAATCTGCCATTTCGGGACTCATCCTGTATACGCCGTTAATGGCACCATAGATACTTTTTAATACTTGCGTTTCTTCAATTGGATCCATAGCCTTTTGAGGTGCCTCACAAGTCTTAAACTGAATATTGAGCGATGGCTCCAGATTTTTAAACTCTGCTAATATATCGGTTTTAATACGGGTAAATTCAGCTTCAAACGATGCCATTAACTCAGGTTGCAGGCTAAGTATAGCCTTACTTTCTCTGGGTATGGCATTTCTGAGGCTTCCACCATCTACTTTGCTCAACATTATACCCACTGAAGGGCAAATGGCAAATAAAATGCGGTTCATAATTTTGTTGGAGTTGCCGAGACCTTTGTGAATATCCATGCCCGAATGTCCGCCTTTGAGTCCGTTGACGGTTATTTCAACACCAATGTGATTTGTAGGACAAGGTATCTCACTATAATTTTTACTTGCAGTCACATCAATGCCGCCTGCACAACCAATGTCCAATTCATCATCTTCTTCAGTATCCAGATTTAATAATATTTCACCAGATAGGAAGCCGGGTTTGAGCCCTAGTGCTCCTGTCATTCCGGTCTCTTCGTCAATGGTAAAGAGAGCTTCTAAGGCAGGGTGGACAATGTCAGATGAAGACAAAATACCCATGATGGCAGCTACACCCAAGCCGTTATCTGCCCCCAAAGTGGTACCCTTTGCTTTGACCCAGTCTCCATCTATGTACATATCTATCCCCTGGCTGTCAAAATCAAAAACGGTATCATTGTTCTTTTGATGAACCATATCAAGATGTCCTTGCAATACTACTGTCTTGCGGGTTTCCATGCCAGGGCTTGCCGGTTTTTTAATTAAAACATTGCCAACCTCATCTGTGACTACCTCAAGGCCCAGATTGCTTCCAAAATCGATCATAAATTGTCGAATTTTTTCTTCCTTTTTTGAGGCCCTTGGAATTTGATTTAAACGATAAAAGTTTTGCCAAATGGCCTGCGGAGTGAGCTGATGAATGGATGATGACATATTTAATGGTTTTGTGCAAAATTAGGTTTTCAGTAGCCATTCTCCTACTTTTGTATAAAATCTATCGATATATGTCTGAGAAATCTACTATTGTTCTTGAAATTGAATTAGACGAAAAAAAACACCCTAAAAAAATACACTGGCAGGCTTCAGACAACCCCTCTGAAAACGGCCCTGCGCCGGTCAAAGCATTTTTGTTATCACTTTTTGATGAAAAATCATTGGATACCCTTAGGTTAGACCTTTGGACATCACAACTACAGGTCTCCGAAATGGACAGGCTGATGTTCCAAACGTTAAAATCACTGTCTGATACCTATTATCGGGCTACCAATAACCACGAGCTGGCCAACGCCATGCAAAGTTTTGCCACCTACTTTGGTGAAAACACCGGCATTGTACCGAAAGAAGAACAATAAAAAAAGGATTTTTAGTTTACCTCATCTGTGACTTCTACCTCAGGTTCAACCATGGTGAAATAGGTTAGAATGTCATCTAGTTTTTGCTTGAGATCTTTGCGATTGACAATAAAATCCAAAAATCCCTTTTCCAGCAAAAACTCGGCTGTCTGAAAACCTTCGGGAAGGTCTCTCTTAATGGTTTCTTTGATAACACGAGGACCAGCAAACCCTATGAGTGCTCCTGGCTCGGCAATGTTTAGATCGCCCAACATGGCAAAACTCGCTGTTACACCACCGGTAGTTGGATCGGTCATAAGTGAAATAAAAGGCAGTTTGTTTTTGGCAAGAAGGGTCAGCTTTGCTGATGTCTTGGCCATTTGCATTAAAGAAAATGCCGACTCCATCATCCTCGCTCCTCCAGATTTTGATATGATCATCAATGGCGTTTTATGCTCAATGCTGTAATCTATGGCCCTGGAAATTTTTTCTCCAACTACGGAACCCATTGACCCGCCAATAAAAGTAAAATCCATGGCACATACCGTTAAACCTTTCTTATTGATTTTGCCGGTCGCCACAGAAATGGCATCACTCACATCGCTCTTTTGATAAATAGCATCCAATCGATCCTGATAGGACTTCAGATCCACAAAATTTAAAATATCTCTCGAAATAATTTCGTCAAATAAACGCTGGTATTTACCATCAAAAATGATGTTAAAATACTTTTCTGAACCTATTCTTACGTGGTGATCACATTTCGGACATAAGTAATAGTTTTCTTCCAGCTCCTTGTGGGTGGTCAGTTCATTGCACTTTTCGCATTTGTGCCACAAACCATCAGGTGCTTCTTTCTTTGATTTGGTCGCCGTTTGTATGCCGTCTTTTAATCTCTTGAACCAACTCATCTCCTAAATTTCATGCAAATGTACTAAAAAAAAGTAGTTAATTTATCTTGTAAAGCATGTTTGTAAATATTTGTTAAATTGCCAATACTTCAAAATAAATATCTATATTACATGTCAATAAAATACATTATATTGCAAGTTTTGTGAACAGGGCGTTAATTTCGTAGGGAGCTAAAATTGTAGTTTACCCGTATCCAAACATTTCTTCCGGGGGCTGCTTCATAGTATCGACCTGCCGCTGCATTGATCCTCAAGTTGTTGTAATATTTGACTCCATAAAGATTGTTGAGGCCTGCGGTCAACGTACAATCTGCATTTTTACCTCGGAACACATAACTTGCCTGCAAACCACCTACCACATAGTTGCTAATGTTAGATGGGCTTGAACTGGTTAAATAAATTTTGCCTACGAGGGTGTTATCGAATTTAAATTGGATTTTTTTTCCATCGTAAAAATACAGCTGTAATTGACTAAGATGCTGCGGAATACCTGGCAGGTTGATGGTTATATCCGTACCTTTCATATAATTTTTGGAGTGATTCAAAACCACACTCCATTTATTCGACAATTGCTTCCGCAAACTAAGTTCATAACCTTGCCTGCGCGATGTGCCAGTATTTTTATAGTAAAATCTGCCTGGAAAATCCTTCGACTCAAAGGGTAAAAACTCATTTAAGCCACATATTGAAAATACTTGCAAATCAAGGTAGTTTTCCAGAGTACGACCTATATGTAAAAGAAATTCAAAGCCACGGCTGGATGAAGCTACCAAATCCCGATTGAGTCCAGGCTGGCCATTTGGGTTTATTGCCAGTTCCGCTAGGGTAGGGGTTTCAAAGCCGGTGGCATATTGAAATCTGCTGCCAACCATTGAAGTAAGTTGGTAGCTCAGATTAATCGTGGGACTCAGCACTGTATTGTATTGCTCTCCGGATTGGTTGCCATCGCTGTAGAATTCATCGGTAATTTTTGAACCTATTGATGAAAATCTAAAATTGACTTCGCTGTTTAATTTATCTGTTATTCTAAAACTATTGAGCAAATAAAAAGATAAATCAGAATACGTTTCTTTTTGGTCTAATGTTGTGTTGCCGGTCACTCCAAAGTTGTTGTCAAAATTTTTCCTCCTGTCTAATTGGGATTGAAAATCAGCACCCAGAATCCAGTGGTGCTTGTTTTGGGAATAACTATTGCCCACTTCTGCATAGATGCCTCCACAAATTCTTTGAATATTTACCTTACCTCCGGACTGAAACCCCAGGGCATTGTCGAAGCCTCTATGCAAGATATAAGATTTGGCCTGAAAATAATAACTACTGCTTGTGTGTTTGTATACAATGCCCAATCGTTCTTGTGCCACTTGTTCACCGGCTTTGAAATCTTCGTTGGCTCTTCTTGCTGCTTGCGGTGTCTGAGTAACCTCTTCTAATGTTTGAGCGCCTGCATCTTGTGATACTGGATTATACACAGCATTTAACAATAACGTTAATTCATCGGAACCCGACTTGTATCGGCCTCTGAAATTGGCAACATGATTTTTAAATGCTGACCAGTTTCTGTATCCATCGGCTTCATGATAACCATAACTAAGTTGATAATTGAGTTTTTCTTTGCTCCTGTTATATGTAAATCCTGCCTGCTTGAAGCCATAACTGCCAAAGGCCAACCTAAATTGAATCCTATTCACGATTTGAGATAGATCTGCCTGGGATATTTTTAACATAGCACCTGATACATTGCCGTACAAAGCACCATTTGGACCTCTCAGGACTTCTACTTTTTCTATCAGGTTAAAATCCAGATTGTCCAATTGACTCTGGCCATCAGGGGTAGTTTCCGGTATTTCATCTACCCAGATTTTTATGCCCCTGATTCCAAAAGATGACCGGGCGCCAAAGCCCCTGCTGGTGATGCGACTGTCTTGTGCATAATTGTCGGGACTCATGGTAAATAAACCGGGAACACTTTGTAAATAGTCGTTAACAGAGGTTGCCTGACTCAGTTTAGCCTGGAAAAGCGGCGTAACATAGGGACTGCTTAATATGGCTTTGTGGGGCAATCGACTTGCTGTGATGACCAGGCTATCTGCAATAACCATGGTGTCGTGTTGAGAAAATACGGGTTGAAAATGGTTTAAAATAAAAAAGGCACTGAAATACCTCAATGCCCCTTTTATAAGATTTCCTGACCGCACGTTTTATGCTGCTTGCATCAATAAATTAATTGCCAAGATAGTTTTTAAGTAATTTGCTCTTGCTGGTTGACCTTAATTTATTGATGGCTTTATCTTTGATTTGCCTTACTCTCTCACGAGTGAGACCAAATTTGTCGCCTATATCTTCTAATGACATTGGATGTTCAATGCCTATACCGAAGTATAACTTAATTACGTCGTATTGTCTGTCTGTGAGGGTTGACAATGACCTTTCGATTTCTGTTCTAAGAGATTCTACATACTCAAGGCCTGCATCGGTATCAGGAGAACTGTTGTTTTCCAAAACATCGAGCAAAGAATTGTCTTCACCTTCAGCAAAAGGAGCGTCCATTGATACGTGACGTGCTGCTACACCCAGGGTAGTTTCCACTTCCTCTGAAGGAATGTCTAATAGCTCTGCCAATTCTTCGGCAGTGGGCTCCCTTTCAAATTCTTGTTCCAATTCAGAAAAAGCCCTGTTTATTTTGTTGAGAGAACCTACCTTGTTAAGCGGCAACCTTACGATCCTTGACTGTTCGGCCAAAGCCTGCAAGATGGATTGACGAATCCACCAAACTGCATATGAAATAAATTTGAAACCCCTTGTTTCGTCAAATCTTTGGGCAGCCTTAATCAAACCGAGGTTGCCTTCATTTATAAGATCAGATAGCGATAAGCCCTGATTCTGGTACTGTTTTGCCACGGATACCACAAATCTTAGGTTGGCTTTTGTAAGGCGCTCCAGAGCTTCCTGATCACCTTCCTTGATTTTTTTAGCCAAATCCACCTCTTCTTCCGGTGTGAGCAAGTCTACCTTGCCTATTTCCTGTAAATACTTTTCAAGGGATTGACTTTCCCTATTGGTGATGGATTTTGTGATTTTTAATTGCCTCATTACAAAAATCTGTTCAGAAATACATTAAAAGGCCGCAAAAGTAAGGATTTTTTTGGGAATTCGTACGAAAATTCTGGAGATCCACCTATAATATATCCTTGTGACCTGCGAGGTAAACAATATTTTTTGAATAAAAAAAGTTCAAAATAGGTCTGAATATTAAAAAATATTTTTATTTAGCCACATAATAACCGTTATTTGCGCTATCACCCCCTAAACTTTTGATTTAAGAGATGAAACGAGTTAAATTAGATTTGGAATTTATATTTAAAGCCTCACCCACTTTGCTTTATCAGTTTATTACCACACCTGCTTGTCTGGTTAGGTGGTTTTGTGATGGTGTGGAAATTACAGAAGACTTGTTTTCTTTCAGTTGGAATGGAAGCTATGAAGATGCTGAGATGGTAGACGACATTGAAGACGAACGAGTTCGATTCAAATGGCTGGACGCCGATGACCCTTCAGAGTACTTTGAATTCAGGATGTATAAATCAGATGTGACCCTGGAAACCATTTTGGAGGTCACTGATTTTTGCGATATGGGTGACGAAAGATCTACCCGTGATTTGTGGAATCAACAAATTACAGCTCTCAGACAAGAGTGTGGCGGTTAAATCGTAATTTTGTCATTCCATAAAAGCAATCGCTTCTTCTATGCCTTCTCCTTTTGACCAAATCAAAAATTACCTGGATCCGGAACTCAGGCAGTATGAGAGTCATTTCAAGGATGCAATGAAAAGTAAGGTTCCTTTACTTGACAAAATAACGCATTACATCATCAAGAGCAAAGGCAAACAAATGCGACCCATGTTTGTCTTTTTAAGTGCAAGGATTTTTGGAAATACCAATCCAGATACCTATACAGCAGCTTCGATGGTAGAATTATTGCACACAGCTACGCTAGTACATGACGACGTTGTGGATGAGTCATACCAACGACGTGGTTTTTTTTCAATCAATGCATTATGGAAAAACAAAGTGGCAGTTTTGGTAGGGGATTACCTTTTTTCGCAAGGCATGCACATTGCATTGGATACTGGTCAGTATAAAATGTTGCATATCGTTTCAAAGGCAGTCAAAGCTATGGCAGAAGGCGAGTTGCTTCAGTTGGAAAAGGCAAGAAGGCTGGATATTAAGGAAGAAATTTATTTTGACATCATTCGGAAAAAAACGGCCTCCCTCATTGCTGCATCCTGTAGTCTGGGTGCGTCTTCGACCTCATCGGATGAAGATACCATTGAGTTTATGCGACAGATTGGAGAAAACATAGGAATGAGCTTCCAAATAAAAGATGATTTGTTTGACTACGGCGATGAAAATGTTGGAAAGCCGCTTGGTATTGACATCAAGGAGAAAAAAATGACACTTCCGCTCATTTATGCATTGAACAATGCTTCATTTTGGGATAGAAGACGTATTATTTACATTATCAAAAACCAAAGCAAAGATGAAAACAAAGTTCGTGAAGTAATTGACTTTGTTAAAGCATCTGAGGGCATACCTTTTACCATTGAGAAGATGAATGAATATAAAAACAAGGCACTTGCTATGATTCAGACACTACCACAAAATGAAGCCAATACCTATCTTCAGGAATTGGTGGAATATGTGATCGCCCGCGAAAAATAACAAACGTCTTTTAGTCTGGTAACCCAAGTCACTTACATCTGAATTTTATGCCCATAACTTTGCATAAAAAATACCATGCAAGAAGAAATTCAAATGATGCCCAGAATCGGAGACATAGCTCCGGATTTTGAAGCAGTAACTACTACAGGAAGGATTCGATTTAGTGAATTCAGCAAAGGTAAATGGACCTTGCTCTTTTCCCATCCTGCCGACTTTACACCGGTATGTACCACAGAAATGAGCGGTTTTGCCCAACAAAAGGCGCTTTTTGACAGTAAGAACACCCAATTATTGGGATTGAGCATAGACAGCATCCATTCACACCTGGCATGGGTAAACAATGTCAGAGAAAAAATGGGAGTTTATCTCAATTTCCCCATTATTGCCGACATTGACATGAAAGTGAGTAAATTGTATGGCATGCTCCAACCCAATGAAAGTGAAACAGCCGCAGTAAGAGCCGTATTTTTCATTGACCCCTCAAGGAAAATCAGGCTCATTATGTATTATCCTATGAATGTAGGAAGGAATATGGATGAGATCATCAGAGCCCTTGAGGCATTACAATTTGCTGAGGAACACAAAGTAGCACTTCCTCTCAATTGGAAAAAGGGAGAAAAAGTAATTATCCCTCCTCCCAAAACATTGGAAGCAATGGAAGAGAGAATTGCCGATACCACTTGCGAAAAAGTTGATTTTTATCTGGCGAAAAAATTGATTTAGTTAAATTCGCAAAAGAACTATTTGGAAGCCTTCCCACCGGGAAGGCTTTTTTTGTGTCGTTAGGGTTTCATTAACATCATTTTTAACAGTTTTGGCCATTTGCAACCGTTAATAATTAGAAATTTATACCAACAAATACAATCTTATGAGATTTATGTGTGTGATCTTAACAACCATGGTTATGGGCGTCACCAATGCGCAACATTTTAATTACACTGCAGCCTGGGAAGAGGTGGGCAAATCAATTGAAAATAGCCTTCCAGAGACAGCTTTTGAGCAAGTAATGTCCATTCGTAAGCAGGCAGAAAATGATGAAAACCCGGCGCAATTTACGAAAGCTATGGTTTATCTTACCTCCCTCAAAATGCAGTATGGTGAAGAGGCTCTATTAGAGGTAGACTCTATGTTTGCTGCTGCGCTGAAAAAACAAAATAGCCCCTATCTTGAAATTACCCATGCATACTACGCGCTCTTTCTCAACAGATATCTCAATGAAAACAAATATGAGATAGCTTCAAGAACCAACACAGCTGATAATAACTCACTTCCGTTGATGAGTCAAAATCAGCTTCAAGCTCTTATTACCTTCCACCTTGATGCATCAGTAGTAAATGAAAAGCTGGTCAACAACTCGGTTTTGGATTTTGGTGAGTTAATAACCGGAGCTGAAAAAGATGAGGAAATTTTACCCACGTTGCTCCATGTTGTCACCAAATTGGCAATGGATTATTATACGCAGCAATTGCAGATTCGTGGGGGTGATCAGTCCTGGATGTCTCTAAGTTATGAAAATTTTCTTGCAACCAACTTCAAAGAAGATAACACAGATGGTGGTCTGGTATTGGCCAGATACTATCAAATGATTCAAAAACTGAACCTTCAAAAAGAATACCTTGCCTCATCTGCTTATTTTGAGCTGCAGAGAATACGTTTGTTGGCCTCAAATAACAATCCCACGAAGGACAAAGTTATTTTGTCTCAACTATTGGAAGATGGTATGAAGAGATACCGGAAAACACCCTATGTAACTTATTATTACTATACTGAGGCAGATCGGATATTGATGGATGGAAATTTAAACGGAAGATTTATCAACGCCATTTCTCTTTGCGATAAAGCCATACAACTATTTCCCAACCATGCTGGTGCCTTACTATGCAATCATTTAAAAAATGAAATAAATCAAAAAAATCTTTCAGTTATTGCTGAATCTACCATCAGTGAAAAGGAAGCCATTGAAATAATAATTACAACCAGAAATATTTCTCAAGTGTTTGGCAGGCTGATAAGGCAACCCGAATACTTTAAATCATGGAATTACAATGATGATGAAACCATACTGATCCAAAAACTGAAAGCAGAAAAGGTATTGCAAAATGTGGTCGTGAATGCGGAAGATAAACACGATTACAATGAGGTTGTTACTCATACTTTGTTTAAGAAACAGAAGCCAGGTCAATATCTCATTTTAGTTTCAAATACCGAAGATTTTGATGAAGCATTTTCCGTTACACCTTTAACAGTGACCAATCTTGCCTATGTCAATCCCAATGGCAATAAAAGTGATTGTATTGTCATGGTCAACAGAACAACAGGCAAGCCCATAAAAGGTGTTGATGTACAGTTTTATACAATAGAATATATACCCAACCAAGGCAGTATCCGAAAGGAGGTAGGAAAAGGAAAATCGGATGCCTCCGGAATCGTAATAAAGCCTTCAGGATTTAACCAGGTTGGGGTCATTGCTACCAAGGGTAAAGATTATTTTGATAGCAATTCAACACATTATTCAAACAATGAACCTGAAAACAGGGATGCATACACCAGAAATGAAATCTTTACTGACAGGCCTATATACAGACCAGGACAAACGATTAATTTTAAGGTAATATCATTCGACTACAATCAACTGGGTGTGCCTTCTATCAGACCCAATTCCAGACTTGAAGTTTTATTTATTGATGCCAATGGACAAAAAATCAAAAATCTGACACTTTTGACCAATGAGTGGGGTAGTGCTTCAGGTTCTTTCACTATTCCTGAGGGCAGACTTAATGGTTATTTTCAAATCTTATGTGGAGAAAGCAGCAAGTCAGTCAGAGTAGAAGAATACAAGAGGCCAAGATTTGAAGTTACCCTTGATTCTTTATTGGATAGTCCCAGGTTGGGAGATGTTATCAAGAGAAAAGGCAAGGCCGTATTTTATTCCGGACTGGCTTTGCAGGAGGCCCAGGTAAAATTTCAGGTGAAGAGAAGGGAACTTATTCCTTATTGCTACAGATGGTATCCGGGCATATTCAATACCTCAGATGTAACCGTAGCCCAAGGCGAAAGCAAAACCAATGAACTTGGCGAATATAACCTCGAATTCAAGGCAGAGGCTTCAAACGCCCAGTTATTCAAACCCGTTTATGTTTTCGAAATTGAAGTTGTTGTAACCGCTCAGGATGGAGAATCCCAAACGATTAATGAATCGATTTTTATCAGGCAAGAACCCTACATTGTCGAGTCATTTGTTTCATCACAATTGGATAAATCAGGTGAAATGGCAGCCATCGTTCACGTAAAAAACGCCATGGAAGTTTTGATAGACAAAACTGTAAATGTCAAAATTCATGAATTGACAGGGCCAGCAGAAATTGTGCGTAAGCCATACTGGAATGAACCATCAGCGGCCTTGCCTGATCCAGCTATTATTCCACTTCCTGCTCAATTTGTGGGTTGGAAGCCCGGCAAATTGATACGATCACAAACATTTTCATCTTTTGATAAATTTGATTTTTCATTCCTGGAAGCCGGGGTTTATCAAATTGAATTTCAGGTAGAAAATCAAACGCCTACGGTAGAAGTTGTGGTGGTTACGGATTTTAAGAAAAAGAAATTGCCCAAAGTACATCATGTACTACATGCATTTAATAAAATACGATTTGAAGTTGGAGAAACCATGAAGTTGCAGTTGGGCGCTACCAGCGGCAATCAAATGGTTTTTGTAACCTTGATGCGCGGCAATCAGGTGCTTTCTTCTTCCTGGCTCAATGTAAAGAAAAATACAGTTTTTGTGCATCATATATCGGATGCTGACAAAGGGGGACTTTATCTCAATTATTGGTACATAAAAGACAATCGTTTTTACATGGTTGAGCAAAACATTGAAGTGCCTTGGTCTGATAAAGAATTAGCCGTAAAATGGCTTACTTTCAATGACAAAACCCAGCCGGGAGCAAAGGAGAAAATTCAATTACAAATTACAGGGTCAAAGGTAGAGCAGCTGCAGTCAGAGATACTGGCTACCCTCTATGACGCATCGCTGGATGCCCTTGAACAGGAAGTGTGGAATACAAGCTATTTTCCCACAAATTATGGTTATTTGTATTGGGAAACACCTGGCTTTGGAATTAATTACAACCAATACCTCAATGGACATTGGAATCAATTGCCTGAATATTCCTCAGTAGGGGAAGATGTTTTGCCTAAACTTTTTGAAGGGGTCAACGACGTTTTTACATTATTGTACTTCAACTATTACCGCAGGGTTGGTGATGTGTCAGACGAAGCAATGATGGACGCTGCTCCTGCCCCAAAAGCTATGCTGGAGTCAAAGGCAGCTGGAGTGGAAATACAGTCTGTCAAGCCAGAAAAAACAGTTGAAGTCAGTCCAAGAAAAAATCTGAAAGAACTTGTGTTTTTCTATCCTCATTTATTGACTGATGAAAAGGGGCAAATTACCATAGATTATACCATGAATGAAGCCCTCACTTCATGGCATTTGCGACTTTTTGCACACAACAGGGAACTGGCCACCGTGGTAGCAGAAAAAGAAATAAAAACTTCCAAAGAATGGATGATTTTACCCAATATGCCACGTTTGATCCGCACCGGAGACCAACTGACTGTCACTGCCACCGTTGCCAATCAATCTGAGATTACCAGAGATGCTGTAATTGTTTTAAAATTGAAAGATCATTTGTCTGGTAAAGATCTTCAGTCCTGGATTGGCTCTTCAATGGAGCAGACGGTACGCATCGACAGTCGTCAGCAAAAATCAGTTGGGTGGCAAATCACGGTACCAGATGGAAGTGCTACCACTGTGGAGTATACCATTTCTGTAATCGCTGGAAATAAAGGAGATGCCGAAATGGGTATTTTACCCATTATTACCGACGATGTTTTAATTACAGAAGCCCTGCCTTTGATCATCAGGCCTGGAGAAGAACAGAAGATTGTATTTGATCCGCTTCAGAAGTCGAAACAAAATGGAGTGATACCTTTGAAATATGGGGTAGAAATGGCCAGTCATCCTGCATGGTATGCTATCCAAGCCCTGCCTTATGTTTTAGACCATGGTTATGAAAACGCTATTGATATCTCTGATCGTTTGTATATCACGGCTGTGGCTGAAGCTTTGCGATTACAGTATCCTCAATTAGAATCTGTACTTCAGGAATGGGCAAAGGAAAATGAGTCAACGCAATCTAGCCTGGAACAATTAGAAGAATGGAAGTCGATCACCCTTCAAGAGACACCTTGGGTGGGTATAGCCAATCAGGAGAAATTGCAAATGGCCGGGTTGGTGAAAATTTTCAA
>ERZ724512.1099-NODE-1099-length-12707-cov-6.290389_pt1 | contig 12707 bp, 14 predicted proteins | sample MGYA00376045_ERZ724512 | MGnify/ENA primary metagenome ERZ724512 (study PRJEB28724, sample SAMN07190883) | activated sludge metagenome | isolation source: activated sludge of sewage treatment plant in Hong Hong | place: Hong Kong | collected 2016-03-17 ... | reverse complement strand
ATGTGCGCGCCGTCGATGCCGTTAGCCTCGCCGCCCAGCACGAGATTGTCGCGCGTGGCGCCCCACGACGCCTGCTTGGCGACCTCGACATCCTTCATCCCGTATTTTTCGAACAGACCCTTTTCCTTGGCGATGATCAGCGGGGCGGCGTCCGTCAGCGCGATGTAACCCAGAATAGCTTTGGTCACCTCGGGTCCGGCGGCCTGAGCATGGACGCCGCGCGGAACGAGACCCGAAAGCGCCAGGGCGCCGGATCCCGCGAGAAGGCTGCGCCGGTCGAGCGCGGCCACGAGGGCCTTGGAGGTAACGGTCATGATTTGGCTCCTGTGCGCCCGGCGTTCCGGCCGGGCCGATTGAAGCCCTCTTTGCAGTTCCTGTGCCAAATCGCTGAAAAAGCGGGCATTAAGGGTCTGATTGACGAATATCATCCTTGCGGGCAGGCAGGGGGAACGGACGCCGGTTTTGCGGGCGCTACCGCCCGTCGCATCCGCCGCCGCCCAAGGATTGTGCAGCGCAATATTTATGCGCGCGCCCTCTGGACGGGCGCCGCCGCCTGCCGGGGCGTCACGCTTGCCAGTCCCTGTCCTATCGTCTAGCTAGCCGGCAGGAGACCGATCTTGGCCGAACCGAAGCCCCTGAACTGGACCAATCTCTCGACGCTGATCGCCGTGCTGATCTTGGTCGGCACCGAACTCGTCGGCGCCTCCTGGGCGGCCGGCTGGGCGCTCGGCGGCCTTTTCCAGCTCGACCCCTCGATCAGCCGCATCCTCGAGGTGATTTTCGCCCTGATCGGCTTCGTCGGGCTCTATTTCTTCATGCGGACGGCGATCGCGCACGAACCGATCCGCGGCTGATCAGCCGCCCGCCAGCCTCGTCCTGATCTCCACGGGCAGCCGGATCGGCTTGCCGCCAGCGACAGCTGCAACCTTCACGTCCGCAGTTACCAGCGCCTCGTCGCCCCGCAACACACGCTGCGCGAGAATGGCCGATGCCCCCTTCACCTCTCGGGCGAAAGTTTCGACGACCAGCATGTCATCCATTCGCGCCGACTTCAGGAATTCGATGTTCATGCCGCGCACCACGAAGGCGAATGGCTTGTGAGCCTCGGTCTCGCCAGCGTGGATGGATTGCTGGTGGATGCCGAGGTCGCGCAGCAATTCGGTCCGGCCGCGCTCCATGAAGCGCAGATAGGACGCGTGATAGACCACGCCGGAAAACTCTGGCTTGCCAACATCGCAACACAGCGGCTTGATTCCATTGGGGCGCTGGAGGGCTATAGCGTGAACAAGCGTAGATTCTCTACGCTCCTTCCATAGCGAGCCGTAGCGCCTTCGGGATCCGTTGCGCCCTTCCGCCTGAGATAAATGCTACCCGCACGCGGGCCGCGACCAAAAGATCGTCTCCGCGTCGACATTCCTGCAGCAGGGTAATCGATGCGCCCTTGACCTCTGCGGGGATTGTGATGACATCAAGCAAGTCGTCCAAGGCCGCTGGTTTTAGGAAATCGATTGTCATTGAACGGACAACGAAGGCGAAGCTTGGCGCATCGTCGTGCGCTTCTTTGAGTAGCTCCCGCTGATTGGTCCCGAGCAGACGCAGGTAATTCGTTCTTCCCCGTTCCATGAAGCGCAAGAAATTGGCGTGATAAACAATCTGGCCGGCGTCCGTATCTTCGAAATAGACGCGGACCTGCATATGATGGCGACCGTCGCGAATTTCTCCGTCAAGAGATGTTGTCACAGAAATATCCACTTGTTGTATATCGGGAACTAATTGACTCGGATCATTATTCTGGCTCGCGGTTGGCCAGTCGACGTCACATGAAGAAACGAAATTGATAGGGAGCGGAGCCCAATCCGTCCATTCGTTTGACAACGCGCGCGAGCGTTTTTGCGTATGCCATGGTCACCGGCAGCATGTCGTACAGTGCGTCGTTGTTCCAATCCATCTTCGCGAGCGCGAGAGCTGACCGGGCGGTTTCGTTCCACGAGCCGTGCCCTGCATGACGGACCAGTCGAATCGGACGAGGCGTGCTGCGGCCGCCTTGGTAATACGAGCGCTCCGCGACGCCTTTTACATCGCCATGCATCCACAGCAGACACTCGCGGTCTCCGAGCGGGATCAGGGTACCACGATCGACCGGATAACCCGTTGGCTTCCCTTTGCCGCTTTGGCGGTCGCGATCGATGCGAACACCTCTCCAGCCGACGTCCTCCACGACCTGCACGAGATCGACCGCTTCGCACAGATGCAGCGCTTCCATGCAGCCGTCGATCTCGTCCTTCTTGAATTCTGTCGTCTTGTGTACCGTCACTCTCCGGGGAGAGCGACCCGAGTGCCGACGTCGGTAGAGATCTAGCGATCGGCCCATCACGCGGAACATCTCCGTCCGGGACATGAACGGATTGTCCCGCTGGACATCGATTTCATGGGCATCGTAGGCGACGAACTCAAGACCCGCCCCTTCCGCATCGAACACTTGGCTACAGCAGGTGACAAAGCGTGGCCGGTCTGACTCGGTCGGACGCAGCGCATAAGAGAGACCGATGTAGGCGGCCTCAGGATCCGAATCTGCGAGTTTCCAGGGAATGCCGCCAGCCTTCGCGTAAATCGCTAGGCCGATCCGCCACATGACGCTCGCACGGTCCGGATAGGCGAGCGCGCGGTCTTCACGGACGAGTTGGATTGGAATGCGTCGCGCTGCGGTAGCGGCCTTCAGGTGGTCATGGAGATCGAAGTCGTCGCCGTCTGCTCCCGTGAACCCGGCTGCCCAGCTTTGCGGGATGTAGATGAAGACAATGTCGAACGCGTCGCGGCGAGCCTCCAACGATCGGATCGCGCGAAGCAAGCGGTCCGCCAGCACGACATGGGGGGTGACTGAGTCCTTCATTTCGCCATCGAGCCGGTCGTCCAGCTCTATATGGCAATCCTTGACCGCGCCCCGCATGTCGAGATTGAACGCTTTGCGGAAACCGGGCCAGGGAGGCAGGTAGTCCTTGCGCTCCGTCGGCTTGTACTGGAACGCCAGTTCCTTCATGAAGCCGTAGAGTCGGTTTCCCTGCCGTGCCGGTGCGATCGTCGCGATCCGGATGGGATCCGGAACAAGACCGGATGAATAGGGCCCGAACCGCAGCAGTCCACGCAAAGGATGGAGATCCACGTCCGACGCGCGGTCTGGATGAAACGCGAGCTTGGCTTCGGGAAAAAACAAATGAGGCGATATCTCGCTGCTCATGCTCGGGCTCTCCCCGAGAAAGCTGTGACATCGCCCAGCCTGAAGGCCGCATTCACACCAGTGCTGATTCCAAGCGCCGGAAGGTCGCGCTGCGGGGACGCGAACAGCATCGACCAAAACTCGAGCAAGGCATTGAGCGCAGGATTGTAGCGTCTCACAATCCGTTCGCGCGCGAAATCGGTGGCGGCGGCCCTGTTCTCCCTTGTAAGTCCTTCGAATACGGTGCGCGGCTCGAGCAGAAGCCAAAGCCGCTCATCCACCCAATCCAGCCTGATCCCCACGCCTTCTTTCCATTTTAGTTCGGGTTGCTTCGGCACCAATCCACCTAGACTTCCGGTCAGCTTCCTCAGCGGCGCCCATTTTTCGTCATCAACGGAGGTCGGCGTCAACAGGTCGGCGCCTCTGCGACGGGCAGCGATCATCCGATGTTCGCGGGTGAGAGCTCGGGTCAGTGCTTCGCGGAGAAGGCCCCGTTCGTGACTATCGTAACGCAGCCGCCGGGTTTCAATTGAATGCAGATCGAAGCTTTCGATCTCATATGCGGAAAGGACTGCTCTGATATCGGCGTCAGCACCGAAGGCCAGCACGCCTGCTTTCGAACGGGTGCCAATGACCGGCAGGCCCGACGCTTCGATTGCCGACTTGATTTCCGCCACGCCGCCGGCGTCGCAGACGGCGCGGCGGCACACGCTCGGCATCCCTGTCAGTTCGAGCGCGTTGAGACGGACGACCGGGTAGCCCCGATTCCCGGTCGGGCGCGGGGCTGGGGACCAAACCCGCCGTTCGGTTGCGATCTCATCCAACACTGTCGTGTCTAGGTCCGGCACGAGCCGCATAAGATCGCGCAACGTTTCATCGAAGTTCTCTATCGGCACGAGACCGCAGTCGATTTCCTTACGTGCGGCGGCGGCAAGAAGCCGTTGGACGCGCAGCAAGGGCGGATCCTCGCCGCGATGGAGCCAGAAGAGACCGGCGGGAAAGGAGGCATCACGTTCTAGCGCCGCTTCGAGCGTGTCCATGACCGACTCATCGCGACCGCTGTAGCCGGCCACGACAAGTCCCCACCGGCTGCAGCTATCGATCAGCAGGGTTCTGAGTTTCGCATCCTGTTCGCGCAGCTCATCTCCGGTATTCTTGAGCCGGCGCGATCGGAAGTCGCCATGAAGCTTGACCTCGACGGGCCAGCGCCCTTCGTCGATGGCGTTCCGTCCGAGACTGCCGGTCTCTATCGCCACAGTGGTCAACTGGCCGGTCCCGCCATAAACCTTCGCGCAGCCGTCGGCGACTAGAGGGTCGAAGTTGCTGGTCCAGACTAAACGACAACGCGCACCTTTCATCAGTGTCGCCAACGCAATGTGCCCGTAGGAGGGCTTCGCGCCGCTGATCTTTGCAGCGATGTACGTGCGACGGTCTGCCTCGCTTGGATAGACGGACTCGAAGAGCGCCGCGTACTCGTCGGGCGAACCGAGCGCGGGTAAGCTGCCAAGGTCGTTGATGAACGATTGCAGTTCACGTCGGACGGCCGGATTGGCGAGGTCGGCGACCTGTTTCGGAGAAACGCGGCGCTGGCTGACGTAAAGTTGCTGCTTGAATTCCCAAATCATGTCCCACGCCGTCGGAATGCCGGCGGCCGCCGAAGCGCCAGCCCCGAGCAGCCACATGAGATTTCCGCCGCGCTGCGAGAAGCGACGCGCAAAATCGTCCGTAGCTACGGTGGGATAGATCGAATCGATTATCACGCGAACATTCTAGTTTCACGAACTCGCGGATGCACTGAATCTCGCCTCCCGCTGGGTTGTCGGACCGTACGTGCGGCACTTATGCTGCGCCGCAATAAGCCCCAATTGACGACGTGCCCTCTGAACCCCGAGTTGCCTGAGGGCTGCGTCAGATCGTAAAGCTCTGGCCTGCCAATCGACGGCTGGCCGATTCGGCTTGGCGACGGATAAGTCACGCATGACAATCGAGGACGTCGTTTCCCGGATCGAAAAACTGAACAGCGGCTTGGCGACCTTTTGGGCAGCAAGCAACGGCTGGGCGCCTGTTGAAGCCGCGGGCCTGCTGACCAAGAGCCGCCTCGACTGGCAGGCGTCGCTGTCAAAGACATTGCGTTTGTGGCTACGTGAACCCTCCACTGCGCTGTCGGACGGAGAACTCATTCTCGCCTAGTCGAACCTCGGCAGTCTGCTCGAAGGAACGCTAAAACTCCTCCTGTCGGTGTTTTACATGGACTACAAAGCCGACCTGGACGTGCTCAAGAAGGCAAATGCGTTCGATCACAAAAAGCAAAAGGCTTTCAGTCCTGACGGACTTACGCTCCAGCCTCTGAAGATCTTCGTGAAAGAGCATGACCTCATCGGCGCTGACGGGAATGCCCTCGTTGATCTGGTGCAGGAGCGGCGCAACACCATTCACGCCTTCAAAGACAAGCCCCTGGGTGATGGCGCCGAACTCCAACTGGCTATGCGGGGCTATCTTGTGCTCCTACGGCGTGTCAACGAAAGGCTTCCCTACCCGGACAACGTGTACGCACCGCGCGAAATCTAACCATTTCACGAGCCGCGAAACACCTATTTGTAGTCGAAGTCGTTTGGCCCGATCGCGACCCAGACGAAATCATCGTCGTCGAACGAGAACTCAGCAACCGATGTCGGCTTGCCGTGCTTGTCGACGGTCAGGGTCATACTAAAATTGGCTTCTACATCTATGTTCTTCTCGCCTTCCACCGTGTGGTGCGGCAGCAGTACCTTGTCTTCGCTGTCGTAAGTGGCGGTGTCCCAATCGGGATGGTGGTAGGAGACTTTGACGTCCATCTCGATGCGCCCGACGACGAGAATCTCCTTGCCTGGGCCGATCGTCCGAAATGTCCTGAAGTCGAGAAAGTTCACATTTTCCACGTCCGCTTCGTCGATTTCTGCATCGTCAACATCGCTGACCTGCAATCCCCACTGATTGAGTTCTTCATGAACGACCCCGACGATCGCATCGCGATTGTCATCCACAAAATCGTTGACGTCCGGGGCCGCTTCGATTGTCAGCCCGAGCTTGGCGAAGAGATCCGCGATCGATCTCAGCCCGGTGATATGCTCAGCGTTCTTGATGACCGCCGCAAAGTCCTTGTCGTCCGAGACGATCGTCAGCGGATCGCTTTTCGTGACAGTCGCTTTTAGGGCTTCGAAGATGAAGGCATCTGGAAATTGATCCTTCTTGGCGTCGTCGCCAAACAGGCCGGTCCTGCGCGCGTATGCGTCGAATACGACGGACGGCTTCACACTATCGATCGAAAGCGTCTCCGCTCGCAGCGAGCTGAACATCTGCTCCACCGCAGCATGATACTTCTCGATCAGTCTTTGCTGCAGTTCAACCGGAGAAATCTCCGGGAGTTTAACGGCGAGAATCTCATCAGCCAGGTCGCGGACTCGTCTCCTGGTCAGGTCGCCGATGACCTCGAAATCGTTAGCCCCATGGTTTTTTGCGATCTCTATTTTTGTAAGATCGGTCGTGACAACCTTGATATAGCCGGCGTCTACCAGATCAGCGACCCGCGGGATCAGCGGACCGCCGGGCGGCTTGCCGGCCCGGATCACGACGTTCGCATCAAGGAAAACCCGGCGGGGGCGATCAGCGGCCATTTCAGAAATCCTCGCGAGAACAGCTCTCGCATGTTTGATTCGCGTCGCGGATAAGAATCCGTATCGCCGGTTGTCTCACGCGATCCCAGACGCCTTATTCCAACTTCTCCGCCGGAAGGTTGGCGCTCGCCACCATCTGATCATAGAGCCGACGCTTCAAACGCAACTCCCGAAGGTCCGCTGCCACAGCTTCAGCGAATTTCTTGATCGCCACTGACGCCTCGTCAATTCGGGTCGGCAGATATTCCCGCGCTTTGGTCTCGGCTGCGTCAATCTTCGCCCGGTCGTCGTCGGAGAAATCGTACTCCGGATCGTCAGCGTAGACAGACCCATTGTAGTCTGACATGCACTTGGTGAGCCGCCCGAGAATGTCGATGAGGTTTTGACGGGCGGCTGTTATCTCCGCAGGCCCGAAGTTTCTGTCCTGCCGCCGAATTAAACGGCCGCGGGTGCTGTCGACCGTTTGGTTCATATCCCATACCCAGTGAGGAAGCACCCCATGGTCATCCTCACGTTCATAATAGCCACGCGCCAGGTCTTCGGACAGTTTTTCCAGCGCGGCCAATTCTGGCTTGAGCCAGTTCTCCAGCCGTTTTTCACGATCTGCGTGAACCTGTTGCAAAGCGACAGCGGTCTGCACCGAGGACAGCTTGAGCTGCTTCAGAACAGGCTGGACGCTAAGCCAAGCAACGAAAATCGCGCCAAACATGGCGATCAACGTCTGGTAGCGGGAAAACCACCATTCGAGACAACCACATTGAGCATCCTTGATCTGCTCGCAACCACCATTGAAGGTGGCGCCATAGGCAAACCCCAATACAAGCGCCAGGGTGGCAGCGGCTGCGACAAGGGCGAGCGTATTCCGATGATCCGCCATTCGGGCACCAATCGTTATGCGACCACGATGGCGTGCGTCATTTCTTCGCTACCCTGCTTTGATTTTCAAAGAAAAACGGAAAGAAACTGCGCTGCTGTTTCAAGCGCAGGATGTCGCTGGTCTTGATCATGTTGGCTTTGCGGCGCTCCCCGCCGCCTTGTTCGGTGATAACCTCGAGGTCCGGATTCTCGATGATCGCTGAGTTGATGTCGTGCATGTGAGCCGGGGTCGCGTTGTAGATGCTGGCGTAAAACTCACCGACCGGAATTGCATCGCCGTAATTTGTGATGAACCGCGGAATATCATCGTGAAGCTGCTTTTTTGCTTCCGCCCTTCCCGCCGCATCGAACATGTAGAGCATGCTGTCGGCTTCACTCGGGTCGTAAGACAGCATGTGCAAACCGGACCGGCCAAAATGTGCCTGGGCGCTGCTGTTTTGATGCAGGATATTGTTGTATTCCTGACGCGCACGAACCGAATTTGCGAAGTGGATAAGCCAATAACGCCATCCGTCCGGATTGTGGATGGAAAATGGACTGACGTAGTTCGCGCAGCGCCGAAACGACTCGAACACGATGCGTTCCGCTGCGCCAAGCCAAGCGTCCTTGGTCATCAAACCATCGAGTTGCGATAGATCATCCGGACTGACGCCAAACGGCGCAAGCTGCCTGGCCAGCGCGCCCCGGTCCGTCTGATGCAGGAACGTCAGCAACGTCTGGATGCCGAATGTGTAGAAGATTTCAACCGACGTGAACGACGCGACGATGTCGCCGATCGTGTTGATTTCGACGCTGCCTGTTCCGCATTGATCCAGATTGAAGAGGACGTTGTGATAGCTGCCGCGCTCGAGCAGTTGCTTCACCTCGGGATAGAGTTCGTCGAACTTCTCATTCCGATACTCGACGCGAAGGTGAAGCTTCGGCACGTTCTCCTTGATTTCGGCGATGAGCGAAGCGGCATTCGTTTTCAGCAGCTCGACAGTCTCTTTGTCGAAGTCGTTCAGGATGAGCAGGCATTCGATGTCGAGCGGCGACATCCCCTCGGCCTGACGCTTGATGTTGAATTGCTCCGTCGCGACACGAAGCTCGTTTATAAAGATCAGCGGAGACCCGGGACTGCCGCACTTGTATTGGCCGCCGCCTGCAAAACCATCGACAATGGCAAGACGAAACCGGGACTGTTGAGGAAGCTGGCAGCGCACGGTCAGATATCGCGCGACGTATTCGGCGATGACCTTGTGCTTGCGTCTTGAGTGCTCCTCAAGAACCGCGCCTGCGACCCATGAATACGGCTTTTTCGACATTCGCCTCCGAATGAATCCTGCTATCCAGAGGCGTCATTCTCAGAGCGCGAGCGAAGCCTTCGGCATTTCGTCCCAGACCTGATCGCGATATACGCGCCCATTGGCCTTTTTGGAACGACGCTTGTTGTCTTTCCCCCATGTCCCCCACTGCTTAAAGAAGAACGCGGTGTTGTGCATCGCACACTGATCGAAGATTTCATCGATCCAATCTTCACGGATCGGGCGAGCCGATCTTCCGCTTTCTCCGCCGACGATGGCCCAATGGATGTCGCGAAGATCGACTGACCCTACCGGACCGATCAGCGGCTCAAATGAGATGAAACGGATTGCAGCCGGGATGGTGCGCAAATGATCGATGCGACCCGCGACGTTGGCGCTCTCGACACTGGTGCCGAGCCATACGTTCGGCAGAACTTCGCCGATCTTGGAGCGAACCAGCGCCCCCATCCGCTCCGGACGCTTGGTAAGGATCTGATAGTGATGGTGGGGCGTGGCACGCATGACGGCCCAGACTCTCAGGATGAAGGCGTCCGTCACCCGATCATGAAACAGGTCAGACATCGAGTTAACGAAGATTTTTCGCGGCTTCTTCCAGCGCAGCGGAATGTCCAAGGCGGCCTTGTCTTCACGGACCACGCCGTTCCAAACGGTTCGTTTTCCGCTGCGTCGCGTGAGTCCTTTATATTTCGGAACATTCATCGCCTGAAGTCGTCTCGCCATTTCCATGGCATAGCAATTCGTGCAGCCCGCGCTGACGATGGAGCAGCCAGCAACTGGATTCCAGGTGGCGTCAGTCCATTCAATTTGCGTCTCGGCCATGACCGTTCCCACATCGTGCTGTCGATGACGTCGATTGTCGATCACAGTCAATACCAGCTTAACCGTTAATACCGGGTTGGAGGGTGCCGGTCACGGACGGCTATCAGGGATCGTGCGTCACGGGTCGCCATCATGCGCCGCAATCGCCTGAACCACGGCCATGTCGAGCCGTTCCGATTCCGACATAGAATCGGCCTCTGCCGCTTCTGACATTTCAAGTTCCTGATTGACGTTGCTCAGCCGATGTTCTTCTTTTGTCCTCATGAATCGCGGATTTACCGTCCTAGCGGGTCGAGCGGTTTTTCAATGCCACATCTATCTTAGCGTCGTGTCGTGCGTTTCTCTTTGGTGAAGCCCTTATCAGTGGCCATGAAGCGCTGGAGCATAGGCGCGATCAGCTTGCCCGGATCGGGAGGCATCGCTTGGCCCGAGGTCTGGGCAAGAATCTCGGCGTAGGCGACAAGATCGCGATGAACGGCAGCCGGCAACTCGACCGTGAGCTTGACCGGCTTGTCGTCAAGGAGAGCCGAGAGCCTGAGCTTGGTCATGACGGCTCCTTCGCGGCCCCATAGGGCTGCAATATTAGGTCGCGATTGACGATCACACGGACGGGGAAGCCCGGTCGGATCGTGAGCGTCGGCTGAATGTTGAGCTGGCGTCGGATGAGCTGACGGCCGACATCGGACGCCGTGTCCTGGCTGCTCTGGCGGATCGCCCGCGCGATCTCGTTTTCGTTGTTGCTCGATCCGAGCTCGGTGCCGACGCCGAGCAAGGTCGAGAGGATCGCCGCCTTGAAAAGCTGACCCCAATGATAATCGACGTCGTCCTCGAGCCCGGAATAGCCTTCGGCGTCGGCGCCCGGTTGCCTTTCCAGAACGATCGACGTGCCGTTGGGCATGATGATGCGATTCCAGACGAGCAGCACGCGCGACTGCCCGAATGCGACCTGGCTGTCGTACTGGCCGATCAGCCGCGCGCCTTGCGGGATGAGGAGCTGCTTGCCGGTCGGGGTGTCGTAAACCTGCTCCGTCACCTGCGCGGTGATCGTTCCGGGCAGGTCGGATTTGATGCCGGTAATTAGCGCTGCCGGAATGACGGTGCCGGCTTGCACGACATAGGGCGACACCTTCTCCTGCACGCGATCGGGCGTGACGGTGCGCCGATCGACGGCCGCGTTGACGAAGGCGAGCTTGCGATCCTGCATGTTTTGCGCCGCGCCCGGATCGAGCGGAGGCGTTTCGGTCGGCAGCGTGAGGCCAGTGGCCGGATCGACACGGCCAACGGCGGGCGCTGTCGCAGGCGCCTGCACGCCGCGGCTGTCGGTGAACACCTTGGCGACGCGCGCGGCTTCGATTTCGGCGAGACGGCGCTGTTCGGTGGGATCGGCGCGCGGCGTTCGGATGTCGGGCGCGACGACGGGTTTGCCTTCATCCTGCGCACTCAGAATCGGACGCCCAAGGTCGCCCGGCAGGGCCGGGCCGAGCTTGGGGATGCCGGTATAGTCCTTCGGAAGGCCGGCCAGCCCATCTGCCGGCGTGCGGTTCTCGGTGCTGTAGAGTTCGGTCGGCGATTGGTTCATGCGCCGGTTGGCATCGAGCGCCCAGAACAGCGCGGCCATGATGATGAGGGCGCTGACGCCGCCGAGCGTAATGAGCACTTTGCGCGACAAGCGCGTGACGCGCGGCTGCTCGGGCCGCAAGCGCAGCTCGGCCCGGATATCGCCGGGAGGCGGAGTCGGAGCGTCGGTCATCAGAACAACCTCGCGCTTCGTCCCGGCCGGCCGTCGGTGCGCACGATCCGCACGCGCTTCTCGCTGTCCTTGTCGCCCAGCCTGAGTTCGGCGGCAGCAAAGAGACGATCGACGACGTAGTAATTCTGTCGAGCGCGATAGTTGACCAGTTCGGAATTGCCGGAGGATCCTATGACGAACAGCGGCGGCATCTCGCCCTGCCCGATCCCCGACGGAAACTCGATATAGACCTTGTTGCCATCGTCGAAGGCGCGCAGCGGCCGCCACGGCGCGCTATCGCCCTCGATTGCATAACGGAAGTTCAGCTTCGAGATGTCGACGCCAGACGCGACCGGCTGCGTCAGTGCGGCTTGCGCATTCTGCCGACGCAGCGCGATCAACTGATCCTGCGGATACTGCCACGACACCGAGGCCATGTAGGTCTTCTCGGTCGAGCGCAGTTCCATGTGATAGGTGCGCAGGTTGGTGTTGATGACGAGGTTGGTCTGAAGGTCGGGTCGCGTCGGCTTGACGAGGATGTGGACCTGGGCGGCCTGACCGGAGCCGCTGAGCGTATCGCCGACGATCCAGCGCACGGTGTCACCGGCGGCGACGGGGCCTGCGCCGACAAGTTGCTCGCCGGGCTGAAGCGCGATGTCGGTCACTTGTCCGGGCGCGGCGTAGACTTGATAGAGCGCGCCGACGACGAAGGGATAAACCTGCACGGCGTTGATGAAGCCATTACGCACCGGCTGCATCCGCGCCGCTTCATTGGCCTGGGCGACGCGCTTCTTCGGATCGGTCGGTTCGGGCTTCGGCTTCTTTCCGCCGACGGGCTTCAACTGGCCGGGCAACGGCAGTGGCTTCGGCAGCTCGACGACCTGCACCGGCCCGACCGGATCGGCGCTGAGCACGGCGGGCGCGGCATCGTCGTAGTCGATGTCCGGCGGAATGAACTTGTTGGCGCAGCCGGCAAGCGCTGTCGTCGCCAGCATCATGGCGATCAGCGCCGGCGCAGCATTTTTTCTGTTGTCCCCCATCACCCCATCTCCTTCGACCAGTTGATTGCGTTGACGAACACACCGAGCGGATTGGCGCGCAGCTTGTCGGCG
>ERZ724512.1098-NODE-1098-length-12708-cov-6.350115_pt1 | contig 12708 bp, 13 predicted proteins | sample MGYA00376045_ERZ724512 | MGnify/ENA primary metagenome ERZ724512 (study PRJEB28724, sample SAMN07190883) | activated sludge metagenome | isolation source: activated sludge of sewage treatment plant in Hong Hong | place: Hong Kong | collected 2016-03-17 ... | reverse complement strand
GTAGGGAATCACAGCCAGCAGTGGCTGGCCGAGGGTTCTGGGTAGGGAATCACAGCCAGCAGTGGCTGGCCGAGGGTTCTGGGTAGGGAATCACAGGCAGCAGTGGCTGGCTGATCACTCCTGAATGGGCGGCCCCAGCACCTCGAGGCCGTAGCGCGGTCCGATCTCGTTCCAGCGCGCGACCTCTTCAGCCATTGGCCGGCCGCCGCCCTCGGGCAGACGCCGCTCCTTGGCCGGCATGCCCACCTCGTCATAGAGCCGTAACAGCCCCGCTGGAGTGGTGAGCGCCAGCACCTTCGCCGGCGACTTGCTGGTGACCCGGAACGCATGCGGCATGGTCTGCGGCAACCACACGAAATCCCCGGCGCTCATCTCGAACAGGTCCTCGCCGGCTCGATAGGTCAGGTTCCCGTCGAGCAGGAAGAACGCCTCGGCCTCGTTGGCGTGTCGGTGCAAGGGCGTGGCGAAACCCGGCGCCTGCGTCACCAGAGCCAGACCCACCCGGCCATCGCCCTCGTCCGGGCCGAGCAAGTGCTCGAACAGTTGATTCATCGCCCAGGTCATCTCGGCGCTGCCGGAAGGACGGAAGATCGCTTCGCTCACGCGCCGAGGCTACGCCGGAGATCAAACTGCGATCATCGGACGTTCGGCCAGTTCGAAACGGTGATGGCGATCTAGGTCAGCCCTCGGCCAACTCCGCCAACGCGGCCAGCCGTGATAAGGCCCGGAAGTACTTCTTGCGATACCCGCCCTTGAGCATGTCCGGGGCGAACACGTGACCGACTGACTCGCCGCTGACCACCAGTGGCACATCGTTGTCGTAGAGCCGATCCACCAAAACTACGAACCGCAGCGCCTTGTCCTGCTCCGAGAGTTCATGCACATCTGTCCATGCCATGAGCGGGATGCCGGCGACCAGCTGCGCGTAGCGAGACGGATGTATTCGCGCCAGATGGTCCACCACATCGTCGAAGCGATCCAGCGTCGCTCCTGGGACCGCAGCCGCCTCCCGGACCCGCTCTTCCTCCCAGGCAGCGGGTGCCTTGGGAACTCCTCGATGCCGGTAGTCGACGCCCTCGATGCGGATCACGTCGAAGTGGGCGGACAGGCCCTGGATCTCGCGCAGGAAGTCGTCGGCGGCGAACCGCCCCTCTCCGAGCGCATCGGGCAGCGTGTTGGAAGTGGCAGCCAGCCGGACTCCGCGTTCGGTCAGCGCCATGAGCAGCGAGCTCATCAGCACCGTGTCACCGGGATCATCGAGTTCGAACTCGTCGATGCACACAAGCGTGCGGTCACTCAGTGCATCCACCGCGCCAGCGAAACCCAGCGCCCCCACCAGGTGCGTGTACGTGACGAACGTGCCGAACGCCTTGGGTCCCGGCGAGGCGTGCCACAACGAAGCCAGCAGGTGGGTCTTGCCGACTCCGAAGCCGCCGTCGAAGTAGATGCCCGGGCGCTGTTCGGCGGGGGTCGCCTTGCGAAACAAGCGGCGCTTGGCCGGCGGCGGGTCGGCAAAGGCGCGTGCGGCGCCCACCGCGGCAGTCTGGGTCGCGTAATAGGGATCCGGGACGTAGGAGTCGAAGCGGACCCGGTCGAAGTGTGGTGGCGGCACCAGACCCGCCACCAGCTCGCCTGCCTGCACTTCGGGGAAGCGGTCGCACAGGCTGCCAGACACGCAATGCAATCTAGCGCCGGGCACCACAGTAGTGATCTGATGGGCCGGTGGACGACCGGGAGTTGTGGGAGGCATATGCCTGGCCCGAGCGCTGTGTGCGCGTGAACTTCGTGACCACCATCGACGGCCAGGTCACCGGGCCGGACGGTCGGTCGGGTTCCTTGAGCAGTAGCGAGGACCGACGGATCTTCCACATGCTGCGGGCGGGTGCGGACGCGATCCTTGTCGGCGCCGGGACGGCCCGCATCGAGCAGTACCGGAAGCCCGCGGTCAAACCCGAGTGGCTGCAGTTTCGGGGCAGCTCAGAACCGCCTGTGCTGATTATCGTCACCCGTACCGGGAACGTTCCGGACATCGAAGGAGCGATCACGGTGGACGGAACAGATTTGGCAGCTGTCACGAACGACTACCCACGCATTCTGTGCGAAGGGGGGCCGCACCTCTTCACCGCACTTCTCGAACAGGATCTGGTGGACGAGTTCACACTCACCCTGGACGGCCGGCTCGGCGGAGGCCGGAGCCTGCTCACTTCTCCCGTCACTGCCAAGGCCCGGCCCCAGCACGTCCACAGCGATGCTGACGGCCTTTACACGATCTGGACGCTGCGGTGATCGCGCCCACGGTGTCAGAGCCTGAGTGTTCGCTTGATGTCCTTGAGCATGAGCACCAGGTGCAGTTCGTCCGTCGGGCTCTGTTCGAACTCGGGTATCAAATGAAGGTAGAAGTCCTTCGCGTTCTGCGACTCGGCATGCACAAGCAGGCCACGACATCCGATGTCCTCGGAAAGTGCAGCGATGCGTGCAATCACATCGGCCAGCATCGCAGCACCCAGACCGCTGCCCTCGTGCCCGACATCGACTCCCAGCCGGGCCAGCAGGGCGACGGGTTGCGGGTAGCGGCCGGCGCCTTTGCGCAATCGAGCGGGCGCGGCATCGATGCTGAGGTGGGCCATGCACCAGGCGAAGTACGCAACCACACGGTTCGAACCGACTTCTGTGACCACGAAGACTCTGGTTGTGCCGGTGGCGTCCGCTTGACGGGCGAACCGCTTCAACCAATCGGTCTGCTCCGAGGAATGACACACGAATTCGTCGATGTCATGGTGCGCTGCCAACGTCACCGGCGCGCGATACGTCACTCGGCGAACGGTGACGGCCGCTGGAACAAGGCAGCCAGACCTGGCAATTCACGCGCTGGCCGGGAGTTGAGGCCCTCCCACGCCGTCAATGCTGCCGAGTCGAGTTGGAAGGATTGTCTGTCCGCCAGCACCCGGCGAGCGGCGTCCGAGGCATGAGTGACGACAAACTCGGTCAGATCCGTGCCCGCTACTGCCACGGCGCGATCGATAAGAGCGCGTTCTTCGTCAGTTGTACGCAACTCCATCCGCCGGCTTCGACGTCGAGCAACCGCGTGAGCCATGAACTCCTCCTGTACGTCCATTGTACGGCCACGCGGTGTCGACGAACAAGTACGCATTCAAGAAGAGGACGGGCCATTCCGTGAAGCCGAGGACGATACCCCCCATGCTCGCGAAGGCGATCGGCGACAAGGTGCCAGATGGGCCGGGCCTGCTGTATGAGCCCAAGTGGGACGGGTTCCGCTGCCTGATCTTCCGTGACGACAAGGTGGTGCTACAGAGTCGCAAAGAAGAGGACTTCTCCTACTTGTTCCCCGAGATTGTGGCGGTCGCCGAACGCCTGCCGCCGGGGACCACTTTGGACGGCGAACTCGTCATCCTCGGCGACAAGGGGCTGGAGTTCGACCTGCTCAGCAATCGCATCCGGCCCCGCTCGGAAGCCGGCGGCTGGAAGATCCGCGAGCTCTCCCAAGCGACCCCAGCGCAATACGTCGCTTTCGACATTCTGGAGTGGCACGGCGAGGACGTCAGCCAGAAGCCGTTCGCGCAGCGCCGAGGCTTGCTCGAGCAGGTTCCGCTGCCGGACTCGATGCACCTCACTCCCATCACCGAAGACGCAGACTGCGCGCGCGAGTGGTTCAACATGTTCGAAGGCGCCGGCCTGGATGGTGTGGTGTGCAAGCCGGTCGACGCGCCGTACACGCCCGGCAAGCGGATCATGCAGAAGGTCAAGCACGTGCGCACCGCCGACGTGGTGGTGGCGGCCTGGCGGCCCTACAAGAACCCTGCGCCGGACGGTTCCGAGATGGTCGGTGCCTTGCTACTGGGGCTCTATGACGACAACGACGTGCTGCACAACGTGGGTGCGGCCGGGGCGTTCAGCCGCGAGATGCGGATCGGTCTGGCCAAGGAACTGGCCGCTATAGAGGTGGGGCCGGAGGACGATCATCCGTGGTCCTGGGGCGCCGCGGAAGGTCAGCGCGTGCCCGGCATGCAGTCGAGGTGGAGCGGCAAGAAGGACATGGGATTCCATCCTCTGAAGCCGGTGCTGGTAGCTGAGGTCAAGTACGACCACATGCAGGGCGACCGGTTCCGGCACGTCGCATCGTTCGTGCGCTTCCGGCCGGATCGCGAGCCCCGCAGTTGCACCTACGAGCAACTTGAGCAGCCGGTGCGCTTCGATATCTCCGCAGTCCTGGCCGGAGATCTGTGATGGCCAAAGAGACGTTCATCGAGGTCGGCGGACGCGAGGTCCGCGTCTCGAACCCCGACAAGGTGTACTTCCCCGAACCCGGCTACACGAAGTTGCAGGTGGTCGAGTACTACGCGGCCGTCTCGGAGTTGATGCTGAAGTACGTGATCGACCGGCCGACCGCCTTGGAACGGTGGCCGGACGGGGTGCAGCCCGACATCACGATGGCGCAGCGCGGCCGGCGCGTGAACCCCGGCGAGGCGTTCTACCAGAAGCGAGTCCCGACGCACGCTCCGGACTGGATCAAGAGCCACCAGATCGCGTTTCCGAGCGGCCGGACCGCCGACGAGATCACGCCGACCGAGCCAGCCGTGATCGCCTGGTGCGCGAACCTCGGCACGATCGTCTTCCACCCCTGGGCGGTGACGGCACCGGACGTCGACCACCCCGACGAGCTGCGCCTGGACCTTGATCCGCAGCCGGGCACGGACTTCCACGACGCCGTGCGGGCGGCGGCCGTACTGCGCGACATCCTCGACGAGCTCGGGATGACCGGCTGGCCCAAGACCTCCGGCGGGCGCGGCCTGCACATCTTCGTTCCCATCGAGCCGCGCTGGGACTTCATCGGCGTCCGGCACGCTGCTATAGCGATCGGCCGGGAGATGTCGCGTCGTGCACCCGAGCTGGTCACGGTCGAGTGGTGGAAGGAGAACCGTGGGCAGCGGATCTTCCTGGACTACAACCAGAACGCCCGGGATCGCACGATCGCCAGCGCCTTTAGTGTGCGGCCGCGAGCGCTGGCTCCGGTGTCCACTCCCCTGACCTGGGACGAGGTGCCCGAAACGGATCCGGGCGACTGGACAATCGCCACCGTCCCCGACCGGATCGCCGAGGTGGGCGACGTGCACGCGGACCGTTGGGGGCAGGCCTTCGACCTCACACCGGCTCTGGAGTTGTACGACGGCGACGAGATGCCTTATCCCCCGGACTACCCGAAGATGCCCGGTGAGCCGAAGCGTGTGCAGCCCAGCCGGGCGCGGGACGACTGACTCCTGCACCCCGACATCCGCTAGACCGATGTCTTTGCTTTGCCCCCTAACCGTTGTCGGCAGGTCTAGCGGATGACACCGAACGCGCGTCGAAGGATCACTTGGCCGCTTGGGATGGCGACTGACGAGGCGTAGAATGATCACGTAGCCGGTGGGGGCGCCGGCACCCGGTGGTCGGATGCCCGACACCTCCTCGCTGGGGGTGCGCCATGCGAAGCAGATTGCGCCGCTGTTCGGTAGCAGCGGTCCTTGCCGTCATCCTGGGGGTGGCAGCGCCGCCGGTGGCAGCCGATCCGGTGGTCATCCAAACCATCGAGGGGTTCACAACACCCATCGCCATGGTCCTTGCTCCTGACGGTCGCAGCCTGTACGTGGCGGACCCCGGCGCCGGCGTGGTGTCAGTGATTGACACCGAAACGAATGCCAGGATCACTCAGATCACCGGTTTCTCCGAGCCGGTAACGATGGCCGTCACGCCAGATGGGTCTCGTGTCTTGGTCAGCAATTACACCGGCAACACCGTGTCAGTGATCAACACCGCTACGTATCAGAAGAGCGACATACCGGGCTTCATCAAACCCCGCGGCATTGCGATCGTGCCCGACGGCACCCGTGCCTACGTCGCCAATGTCGGCACCAACTCGGTGGCGGTGATCGACCTCGTCACGCGGCACAAGCTCGACAACGAGATCAGTGGCTTCACGCACCCCTGGTCGCTGTCGATCACCCCCGATGCGCGTCGGGCCTACGTCACCAACGACTGGAGTGACGACATCTCCGTCATCGATCTCGAGTCGCAGGCGAAGGTGCCCACGGAGATCACCGGGTTTCTGCATCCCATGGCCGTCGTTGTGAGCCCGGATGGTACTCGGACGTACGTGGCCAACTCCGGGGGTCACGCCCTATCCGTCATCGACACGCTCACGAACACCAAGCTGGAATCCGACATCGGCGGCTTCGTGTGGCCGATCGGGATCGCTGTGTCCGCGGACGGCACCCACGTCTATGTGGCCGATATGAATGCCCATTCGATGGTCACGATTGACACCGCCAGCAATACCAAAGTCAGCCAAATCACTGGTCTCGACGGTGCGGTGTCAGTGGTCCTCACGCCCGACGGCACCCGTGCGTACGTCGCAAACTTCTGGGGCAGTTCGGTGTCGGACGTGGCCCTGCGTCCCGCTCCGCCGACAGCGGTGGCCGCCTCACCCGGCACTGAAGCCGTCGCCGCGACGTGGGATCCGCCGGCCTTCACCGGTGGTCAGCCGATCACCTCCTACATCGCCACGGCCTCACCGGGAGGTCAGTCCTGCACAGCCAACGCGGCAACGAACTGCACGATCGAAGGGCTGGTCGCCGGAGGTACCTATACGGTCACCGTGACAGCGACGAACAGCATTGGGACCAGCGCTGCGAGTACGCCCAGTGCCCCAGTGATCCCGTCGGCCAAGCCAGCGGTGCTGCAGCGGCCAGGTTCGGTGAGCCACCTCAAGGCCAAGGTCCGGCGCGGCAAGGTCCGGGTCAAGTGGGTGAGGGCCGTCAGCGTTGACTTCTACCGGGTCCGCATCTCCAAGCCCGGTGGGAAGACGTACAAGGCCTGGCACCGCACAACCCAGCGGTCGTTCACGGCCAAGGTCAAGCACGGGAAGAAGTACCGCCTACAGGTGGTAGCGGTGAATGCCGCGGGACCGGGCGCGGTCGCCACGATCCGATTCAAGGGCAAGTGAGCCTGTCTGGGACGACGAGGTGGGAGTCGCTCAACACCCAGTTGCTGCGCTGCGCGTTACTGAGCCCAACGACGTCACCTGGTCGAAGGATGCGATCCCGAACTGGAAGGCGTCTCCATCGCGAGCGAACCCAACGCTCCAGCCTCCTTGGGCTCGGTCCGGCTTGTCGGCGACTTGCGTCACCCACTTGCTCGCCGACGTGTACTGCGGGTAACGCACCAGCCAGGTAGTGCCTGAGTTCGTCGCGACTGGACGGGAGCCTATCTGTGTGCTCCACGCCCCGCTGTCGCACAACGTGATGCTGACCGCCTGGCCGTCCCCGCGCATCCCTGTGAAGGTGTAATTGGCCAACTGACTACGAATCGATGCCACGCTTCGACACGACCTGTACTTCTGCTTCAATCGCTTGGCTTTGGCATTCTTCCCCGATTTCGCTGCTTTCGTAACCTTGGCCTTCAGTGCGGTACAGGTGGTTGTGGTCGAGGCTGCCTGTGCGGGGATGGCGGCGCCCACCAGCGTCAGCGCCGCAACCGACGCCAGGGCGATGAGTTTCATCTGGTCAGGCTAGGGAAGCCGCGGCCTTCGTGTCCAGAGTCGTCCCACAAAGCCGCGCGACTACGAGCTCTGAGCGGGCTTGCACGGTGAGTGCGTTTGCGACAGACCCCTCCGCGTGTCCTACCGAACCCCTAGGTTTGATCACAAGGGACACGGGAGGCGTCATGGCCAAGGGACTGACCGGCGGACAGGTGATCGCGAAGATGCTCGCGGCCGAAGGGGTCACCGACATGTTCGGGATCATCGACGGCACCTACTTCGGGCTGTACCGGGCCCTGAACGACAGCGGCATCGAACTGCACTCCCCCCGGCACGAGGCAGCTGCGATGCACATGGCCGGCGCCTACGCCCGGCTCACTGGACGGCTGGGCGTTGCGATGGCGTCGAACGGACCGGGCGTTGCCAATGTGCTGCCTGGCGTTGCTGTCGAGGAGGGCGAGGGCAACCGGATTCTGCTCATCACGTCGTCGCGGCGCGTGCCGATCGCCTACCCCGAGCGTGGCGGCACCTACCAGTACTTCAACCAGGTGGGCGTGACCGCGCCGATGACGAAGTTTTCGATCCACGTCCCGTCCGCCGACCGCATCCCCGAACTCATGCGGCGGGCCTTGCGCGTCAGCTTCACCGGCCGTCCCGGGGTCGTGCATATCGACATCCCGGAGAACATCATCAACCAGCCGACCGAACTCGACGACAGTGCGATCCGGCCGCCGGACTCCTACCGGCGCACCACTCCGATCCAGCCCGACCCGGTGCTCGTCCAGCGTGCGGCCAAGCAGCTCATCGACGCCGAACGGCCTGTGATCCATGCAGGTTCCGGTGTCTACCACGCGGGTGCCGAGGAGGAACTGGCCCGCCTGGCCGGGCTGTTGGCTGCGCCCGTCACCACCTCATGGGCCGCCCGGGGCGCGCTTTCCGAAACGCGGCCAGAAGCCATCCCCATGACTGCATTGGGCATCAACGACGAGGTGCGTTCGAACGCCGACGTAGTGCTGGTTGTGGGCTCCCGGCTCGGTGAGACGGACTGGTGGGGCAAGCCACCCAACTGGAGCCGCGCTCAGAGCACGATCCAGATCGACAACGACGAAGCCCGCCTCGGGGTCAACAAACCCGTGTCGATCGCGTTGCTGGCAGACGCCAAGGAAGCCCTGCGGGCACTGGCCGACGAGGTCGAGGCGCAGGGCGGCCCGGCCAACAAGGACGCCCGCCTGGCTGCTCTGCAGGGCTGGCGCGACCAATGGGACAAGGACCGCGCGAAGCTCGACAAGGCGCTCACCAAGGAAGGTTCGCCGGTCCATCCCGCGCACGTCGCACGCGTGGCGCAGGATGTCATGCCGGAGGACACGGTCTGGGTGTTCGACGGCGGCAACACTGCCGTTTGGGCGAACTTCTATCACGACGCCGACATCCCGCGGACCGTGCTGTCGACGTTCAAGTTCGGCATGCTGGGCGCTGGCATGGGGCAGGCGCTCGGTGCCGCGGTGGCAGCACCCGACCAGCGCGTCTGCGTACTCACCGGTGACGGTGCGTTCGGCATGCATTCCAGCGAGGTCGAAAGTGCGGTCCGGCTGAATGTTCCCGTCGTGTTCGTGGTTCTCGTCGATGGCCAGTGGGGCATGGTCAAGATGAGCCAGCAGATCGCGGCCCATCCGCTTGGCACCGTCGTCCGCAAGATGTTGGTGAACCAAAACCTGCCCGAGGACCAGCTCGTCTACTCCGACTTCGCACCCTGCCGTTACGACCTGATGGCCGAGGCGTTCGGCGCCCATGGCGAGCACGTCACCGACTCGTCGGAGTTGCGCGGTGCGCTGGAGCGCGCGCGGGACAGTGGGCGTCCTGCGGTCGTGCAGGTCGAGGTCGACAACGTGGAGCACCTCTGGGCTCCTGGGTTGCAGTCGTTCAAGAAGATGCACCAGGAACCCAAGGGCTGATCGATGAGCACCGAGCCGGTCCTGGTCACCGGCGGTACGGGCTACCTCGGTTCCCTCGTCGTGGCGCGACTGGCGGCGCTGCAGATCCCGGTCGTTTCGCTGGACGTCCGCGAGCCACGCCAGCCTGTTTCCGGCGTCGAGTACGTGACCGGCGATCTGCGGACCGTGGACCTGGCCGAGTTGTTTCGCGGTGTCGGTGCAGTTGTGCACCTGGCAGCGATTGTGGAACCGCCGAAGGGAATGACCGAGGCGGAGCTCGAGGACATCGAGGTGGGTGGCACCCAGCGGGTGCTGGACGCCTGCGTCGACGCCGGGGTCGGTCATCTCACGGTCACCTCATCGGGAGCCGCCTACGGCTATTACGCGCGCAACGACGACCGCGCGCTGACCGAGGACCTTCCCGTTGTGGGAAGCGAGGAGTTCGCCTACTCCCGGCACAAAGCGGCCGTCGAGGCACTGCTCGCGCGAGGCCGCCGCTTGCATCCACAGGTGGGACAACTCGTCTTGCGTCCCGGCACGATCCTCGGCGCGACGGCCGACAACCAGATCACGGCACTTTTCACTGGCCGAGTCGTGATGTGTCTGAAGGAGACCGACGGGCCGTTCAACTTCGTGTGGGACGAGGACGTCGCTGAGATCGTCGTCAGCGGTGTTACCCGGCGCCGCACCGGGATCTACAACGTCGCCGGCGACGGGGTGATGACGATGCGGGACATTGCCAAGGTCGAAGGGTCCCGTGTTGTGACGATTCCGGCTGAGGTTGTGCGAATCGGGCTCACCGCGATGAGCAAGGTCGGCGTGGGCCGGTACGGACCGGAACAGGTCGAGTTCCTGCTCCACCGGCCAGTGCTGGACAACACGCGCCTACACCGCGACTTCCCCGGCCTGCCGCGCAAGACCACTCGTGAGGTCTATGCGATCTTCCAGCAGGGGCGGCGGCGTGGCTGAGCGGGTGGCGGTCGTCACCGGCGCCGGCGGACAGATCGGGCGGGCCGTCCTCGATGGGCTCAGCATCCGAGGCTATAGGGTCATCGGGCTCGACCTGCCCGCTGCCTGCCACGACGAGCGGTACCAGCCCTGCGATCTCACTGACGACTCGGCTGTTGCGGCGCTTGTGCCGGGGCTCGGCCCGATCGACTTGCTGGTGCACAGTGCCGGTTTGTCCGCGATTGGCGCGCTCACCGACCATGGCATCCAGGACCACCGGCGCGTCATGGATGTGACGCACTTCGGCGCGGTGTCCGTCACTCTGGCGGCGCTTCCCGGTCTGCAGGCGGCTGGCGGCCGGATCGTGCTGATCGGGTCGGTGGCCGGTTTCGCACCGGTCCTCGGCAGGCCTGCCTATGTCGCTGCGAAGCACGCAGTCACAGGCATGTTCACGGCCATTCGTCCAGAACTCGCAGCAATGGGAATCGGCCTGACGATCGTGCACCCGACCTTCGTGACTGGCGGCATGGCGGAGGTGGGACGCTCACCCGCTGCGCAGCGAGCCACCACTGGCGAGGAGATCACGCCCGCCCAGGTCGCCGATGCCTTGCTCAAAGGCGTCGACCAGGGCCGCGAGGTCGTTCTCGTCGGGCGCACGGCGCGTCTCGCATGGACAGTCAGCAGGCTTTCACCCCGGCTATACATGACCTTGATGCTCAGGCGACTTCGCAACCAGGAGGCGGCATGATTTCGCACTTCATCACCACATTGGCGGCCTCGGGTGACGTCGATGCCATCCGGATCAACTTCAATGACAACTCGCGACTGATCCTGCGCATCGTCATCGCCACGATCCTCTTCGGCATCGCGCTGGGTACGACGATCGACGACTTCAAAGCCGCGGTCCGCATGCCCAAAGCGATCTCGGTCGGTGTGCTCGCGCAGTTCATCCTGCTGCCGGCCATCACGTTCGTTCTGACGCTCATCCTCGGCGTCCAGGGGTCGGTGGCACTGGGCATGATCCTGGTCGCCTGCTGTCCCCCCGGCAACGTGTCGAACATCATGACCCATCAGGCAGGCGGTGACGTTGCCCTGTCAGTGACGATGACCGCCGTCAGCAACGTCTTGGCCATCTTCCTGATGCCGTTGAACTTCGCCTTCTGGGGGGAACTGCACCCGACCGGCGGCGCCATCATGCGCACCATAGACATCGACGTGATCGACATGCTGATCGAGGTGCTGGTCGTCATCGGTGTCCCGTTTGCACTGGGTATCACCGTGGCGCACTTCTTCCCGAAGTTCGCGGCCAAGGGCACGAAGATCGTCAGCCCCCTCGCGTTCGCGGCCTTGACCATCCTGATCGCCATTTCACTGCTTGGGAACTGGTCGCTGTTCGTCGCATGGATCGGGGTAGTTGCCATTGCGGTTGCCCTCCACGACGCTTTGGCTCTGGGTCTGGGTTACGGGATAGCTCGCGCTTTCCAATTGCCGGTCCCCCAGCGCAAGGCCATGACCTTCGAGGTCGGGATCCGCAATGCGGGACTGGGGCTGCTGCTGGTCTTCAGCTTCTTCGGTGGCCTGGGCGGAATGGCGCTGGTCGCAGCGTGGTGGGGAATCTGGGACATCGTGGCAGCCCTGACAGTGGCCCGGATCTGGCGGCATCGAACGGGCACAGCCAAGGAGCCCGCCACCGTCTAGGTCAGGCAGCTTCCGGCTCGGAGATCGGTAGGGAGCCGGCCGGCGTGACCAGGTGCACGCCGATAAGTGGCACCCGTCCGGAGGCCGCCTGCTCAATGCTGCGCGCCCATCGATCGTCACCGGGGAAGACCCGCAAGCGCCCCGGCCTGGCAACCGCCATGAGAGCCGTCGCACCGGGGAATGCGTGCTGAACGGAGTTCATCAGGTTGGTGAGCATCTCCACGGTGTCCGGCGGCGGCGCCACTTCGATCTCGTGCACCATGATCGGCTGGAGAATTCGGCGCTCCTCGTCGCACAGCAGCAGTAGTAGTGCGCCATCCAGGCGATCCTGCATGCTCACGAAGAGGTCCAAGACGTCGGCGATCAGCGTGGAGTCGGTCAATGGGATCTCGCGGATGTTGTCCGGCAGGTCTTCGAAGCTCATAGGCTCACGGTCGCGGTTCCTCTGGTCACGGATTGGGACTTTTAGCGATCTGTGGATTACCTATTGTTTACGTTTGTTTGTGCGTGTTTGCGCGTGTTTGTCGTACGTGCGTTCTAGTGTTTGGGTATGGACCTTCCCCGCGCTTTGACTCTCCTGGAATCCCCGGCCGGGGA
>ERZ724512.1091-NODE-1091-length-12747-cov-5.747873_pt1 | contig 12747 bp, 10 predicted proteins | sample MGYA00376045_ERZ724512 | MGnify/ENA primary metagenome ERZ724512 (study PRJEB28724, sample SAMN07190883) | activated sludge metagenome | isolation source: activated sludge of sewage treatment plant in Hong Hong | place: Hong Kong | collected 2016-03-17 ... | reverse complement strand
AGGGTGGCCTGCGCGCGGGCGACCCCAACGTGGTCGAGCACGACTACGGCCAGCACGCGCTCATCGCCGACGTGCAGGTCGCGGGCGGCCATCGCCACACCGCCTTCGAGCGCTTCACGCCGCAGGGTCCGGTGGCGCTGCTGCCCAAGGGCGAGGGCTACGCGCTGGTGCATGTCGCCCGCCCCGAGACGGCCGACGAACTGCTGGCGCTCGACGATGCCGCCTACCTCGCCCGCCTGCAGGCCCACATCGGCGGCCGCGCGCGGCTGACCGGCGTCGGCCCGCGCCTGCGCTATCCATTGGTGCTGCGCTACCGGCGCTCGACCATCGCCCAGCGCACGGTGTGGCTCGGCAACGCGGCGCAGACCCTGCACCCGGTCGCGGGACAGGGCTTCAACCTCGCGCTGCGGGATGTGTGGGCGCTGTCCGAAGCGCTGCGGCGTGCGACCGAGGCTGCGCGGCGGGATTCAGCCGACACTGCACCGAACCCCTTCGACGCCGGCGCCGCTGCCATCCTCGCGAGCTATGCGAACGCTCGCGGCCTGGACCGCCTCGGCACGATCCGTTTCACCGACACCCTGGTGCGGGTGTTCAGCAACGACTTCGCCCCCTTGCGTCACGCCCGCGGCGCGGCCCTCTTCGCCCTGGACCTGCTGCCGCCGCTGCGCAACTTCGTCGCGCGCCGGATGATGTTCGGGGCGCGCGCCTGGCCGTGAGCCGCCTGCCGCGCGCCCGAAGACGCCGCGGACGTGGCGGGTCGGATTCCACGGTCTAGACTGAAACGTGCGGGACCCGTCGGCCCGGCAATCGGGAGGGAGGCGATGGACCGGAATCGAGCTTGGCGGCATGGATGCGGCGACCGGCGGGCAGCCGGCGCGCTGCCGACGACGCCCGGCTGAGCGATGCCATCCGTGCGCACGACGTCCCTGCGCAGTCGCTGCGACCACCTGCGCGACGACCTGGCCGGACTCTCGCCGGCCTACTTCGGCATGGCGATGGCGACCGGCATCGTCTCGCTTTCCGCCCACATGCAGGCCTGGACCTGGCTCGCGAGCGCCTTGTTCTGGCTCAACGCCAGCCTCTATGCCGGCCTGTGGTGCCTGCTGCTGACCCGGATCGCCTGGCACCCCGGCGCGGTGCGTGCCGATCTGCTCGACCATCTGCGCGCTCCGGGCTTCTTCACGACCGTCGCCGCGACCGGCGTGGTCGGCACCCAGTGCCTGCTGATCGCCGACAGCCTGCGCTGGGCGATCGCGCTCTGGTGCGTCGCACTGGTGCTCTGGCTGCTGCTGACCTACACGATCTTCACCATGCTGGTGGTCAAGGAAGACAAGCCTCCCCTCGACCGCGGCATCAACGGCGGCTGGCTGCTCGCGGTCGTCGCCACGCAGGCGGTCGCGGTGCTGGGCACCCTGATCGCGACGCGCATTCCGCAGCCCTACCGGCTGGAGCTCAACTTCCTCGCGCTGTCGATGTGGCTGTGGGGCGGCATGCTCTACATCTGGATGATGTCGCTGATCTTCTACCGCTACACCTTTTTCCGTTTCTCGCCCGCCGACCTGTCGCCGCCCTACTGGATCAACATGGGTGCGATGGCGATCTCGACGCTGGCCGGCAGCCAGCTGATCCTGAACGCCCCGCACGCGCCCTTCCTCGAATCGCTGCTGCCCTTCATCAAGGGGTTCACGGTGTTCTACTGGGCGACCGGGAGCTGGTGGATCCCGATCCTGATCGTGCTCGCCGTGTGGCGCCACGGCGTGATGCGCTTCCCGCTGCGCTACGACCCGCTGTACTGGGGTGCGGTGTTCCCGATCGGGATGTACTCGGCCTGCACCCTGCGCCTGCACGAGGCGATGGCCCTGCCCTTCCTCGACCGCATTCCGCCCGTATTCCTGGCCATCGCGCTGTGCGCCTGGGCACTGGCCTTCGTCGGCCTGGCGATGGACCTGCGCGCCCGCGTGCGCGTACCACCATGCGCATCGCGGGCCTGATGCGAGACGATCAGAACGCCGGCACCACCGCGCCCTGGTACTTGTCGGCAAGGAACTGCTTCACCTCGGGCGAATTCAGCGCGGCGGCGAGCTTCCTGATCGCCGGACTGTCGGCATTGTCTACGCGCGCCACCAGCAGGTTGGCGTAGGGCGAGCTCGCATCCTCGATGAAGAGGGAGTCCTTCAGCGGGTTGAGCTTGGCCTCGATCGCGTAGTTGGTGTTGATGACCGCGAGGTCGACCTGGTTCAGCACGCGCGGCAGGGTCGCGGCCTCGAGTTCGCGGATCTTCAGCTTCTTCGGGTTGCCGGCGATGTCCTTCTGGGTGGCCGAGATGTTGTTCAGATCCTTCAGCGTGATCAGGCCGTTCCTGGCCATCAGCAGCAGCGCGCGGCCGGAGTTGGACGGGTCGTTCGGGATCGCGACCGTCGCGCCCTCGGGAATGTCCGCCACCGCCTTGTGCTTGCCCGAGTAGGCGCCGAGCGGCTCGACGTGCACCTTGGCGACCACGACCTGGATGTCGTTCTTCTGCTTCTGCTTGAACGCGTCGAGGTAGGGCTGGTGCAGGAAGAAGTTGCCGTCGACGCGCTTCTCGTTGGTCTGCATCGAGGGCTGGACGTAGTCGGTGAACACCTTGATCTCGAGTTCCACGCCCTCCTTGGCCAGCATCGGCTTGACGAACTCGAGGATCTCGGCGTGCGGCACCGGGGTGGCGGCGATGACCAGGCGGTCGGCGGCCACGGCGGCGGTGCCGGCGGCCAGGGTGAGCGTGCCGAGGGCGGCCGCCAGGAGTTTGCGCAGGGTAAACGACATCGTTGAAGTCTCCTTCGTGGGGATCACTTGCGGGTGAAATACAGCACCAGGCGGTCGCCCGAGTACTGGATGATCTGGACGAGCACGACCAGCAGGGCGACGGTGATCACCATCACCTCGGTCTGGAAGCGCTGATAGCCGAAACGGATCGCGAGGTCGCCGAGGCCGCCGCCGCCGATCACGCCGGACATCGCAGCATAGGACATCAAGGTGATCGCCGTCACGGTGACGGCGGCGATCAGCCCGGGCAGGGCCTCGGGCAGCAGCGCGCCGAAGATGATGCGCGAGGTGCGGATGCCCATCGCCTGGCAGGCCTCGATCACGCCGCGGTCGACCTCGCGCAGCACGTTCTCGACCAGGCGCGCGAAGAAGGGCGCGGTGCCCACCACCAGCGGCGGGATCGCGCCCTCGACCCCGAGCGAGGTGCCGATCAGGATCACCGTGACCGGGATCATCACGATCAAGAGGATCAGGAAGGGCACCGAGCGCAGCACGTTGACCACGAAGGACAGCACCGTATAGACGAAGCCCTGCTCCAGCAGCTGGCGCCTGGCGGTGACGAACAGCAGGATGCCCAGCGGCAGGCCGAGCAGGATGGTGAAGAGCAGCGACACCCCGGTCATGACCAGGGTCTCCCAGGTCGCGATCCAGATGTCGCTCCAGTCGATGACGGACAGGTCCATTACTGCAGCACCTCGTGGTGGATCTGGTGGCGGTCGAGCTCGGCGAACACCTCGCGGATGTCGTCCTCGCTGCCCTCGAGCTCGAGCAGCAGCTGGCCGAAGGGGACGTCCTTGATGCTCGAGACCTCGCCCTGCAGGATCGTGATCTGCACCTTCGCGCCCGCCATGATGCGGCTCAGGATGGGCTGGTAGGTGACGTCGCCGATGTAGGTCAGGCGCACCAGCGTGCCGCGCAGCTTGTCCTTCATGTAGGCGTGCGCCGGATCGAAGCTCGCCGCCGCGAGCGCGTCGCTCTGCGCCACCATGCTGCGCGTGACCGGATGCCGCGGGTGCAGGAAGACGTCGGCCACCCTGCCGGCCTCGACGATGCGCCCGCCGTCGATCACCGCGACACGGTCGCAGATGGTGCGGATGACCTGCATCTCGTGGGTGATCAGCACGATGGTGAGCCCGAGCTGGCGGTTGATGTCGAGCAGCAGGCGCAGGATGGACTGCGTGGTCTCGGGGTCGAGCGCCGAGGTCGCCTCGTCGCACAGCAGGATCTGCGGCCGGTTGGCGAGCGCGCGCGCGATGCCCACGCGCTGCTTCTGCCCGCCGGAGAGCTGCGACGGATACTTGTGGCCTTGCTCGGACAGTCCGACCAGCGCGAGCAGCTCCTTCACCCTCACCGCACGCTCGGCGGCATTCGTGTGCCCGGTCGCCTTCAGGGGCCAGTCGATGTTGTCGGCGACGGTCTTGGCGCCGAGCAGGTTGAAGTGCTGGAAAATCATGCCGACGCGCCGACGCAGCGCGTACAGGCCCTCGCTGTCGAGCGTGGTGATGTCCTCGCCGTCGATCAGCACTCGCCCGGCCGAGGGGCGTTCGAGCAGGTTGAGGGTACGGATCAGCGTGCTCTTGCCCGCGCCCGAGCGGCCGATGATGCCGAACACTTCGCCGGCGCCGATCTCGAGCTCGATGTCGGCGAGCGCCTCCACCTCGCGGCCGTCGGCGGCACGGTAGGTCTTGCGCAGGTTTTCGATGCGGATCACGGGAGCTTTCCGGACTGGAAAAAAGCCTGAGATCTTACCCGCAGCCCGGACTCGACACCACTACGGGGAACTTGTAGGCTCGCCGCCACCCGGGCAGCCGCCCGCCCTCCTTCTCATCCTCACCGCATCCCCCGCCCGAAGGACCGCGCATCATGCAGCACGACGCCAAGCTCTCCCCCGCCACCCTCGCCGCCCAGGGCACGGGCGCCACCCCGATGCCGCACCGCGACATCGTGCCGCCGATCCATCTGGCGACCACCTTCGAGCGCGCCGAGGACGGCAGCCTGCCGGGCGGGCGCATCTACGCGCGCGACGCCAGCCCGGCCTACGACCCCGCCGAGGCCCTGCTGTGCGAGCTGGAAGGCGGCGCTCGAGCGGCGCTGTTCGCCTCCGGCATGGCCGCGGCCTCGGCGGTGCTGCTGGCGCTGAAGCCGGGCGCGCGCATCGTCGCACCGCACGACATGTACTGGTCGCTGCGCAACTGGATGATCGGCTTTGCCGCCAACTGGCAGATCGCGCTCGATTTCTACGCCGACGCCGCGGAGCTCGCCGCACTGCTGCAGCGCCCGGCCGACCTGGTGTGGGTGGAGACGCCCGCAAACCCGACCTGGGAAATCCTCGACATCGCGCGCGCCGCCGAACTCGCCCACGCCGCGGGCGCGCGCCTGGTGGTGGACTCCACCGTGCCGACACCGGTCTTCACCCGGCCGCTGGCGCTCGGGGCCGACGTGGTGATGCACTCGGCGACCAAATATCTGAACGGCCACTCGGACGTGGTCGCCGGCGCTCTGGTGACGCGCGCCGAGGACGACTTCTGGGCGCGCATCAAGACCGCACGGGCCGCCGGCGGCGCGGTGCTCGGCCCGTTCGAAGCCTGGCTGCTCAACCGCGGCCTGCGCACGCTCTTTCCCCGCGTGCGCACCGCGGCCGCCTCGGCGCTGCGCATCGCGCAGCATTTCGAACATCACCCGGCGCTGCTCGCCGTGCTCTACCCCGGGCTGCCCTCGCACCGCGGCCACGACATCGCCTGCCGCCAGATGAAAGGCGGCTTCGGCGCCATGCTGTCGCTGCGCGTGAGAGGCGGCGAGGATGCCGCACGCCGGGTCGCCGGCGCGGTGAAGATCTTCCGCCGCGCGACCTCGCTCGGCTCGGTCGAGAGCCTGATCGAGCACCGCGGCCCGATCGAGGGTCCGGGCACGCGCTGCCCGCTCGACCTGCTGCGCCTCTCGGTGGGCATCGAAGATAGCGACGACCTGATCGCCGACCTCGAACAGGCGCTGCAGCAAGCAAACGAGCCCTGAAGCCCGGGCGGGTTTCGTCCGCAAGCCGCCCCCACGTTTGCGGTCGCGGGGCCGGGGTGGGGGTCGCCGCCCCCGCGACGTCCTCCGCCGAGGGCAGCCCGCAGCGCAGCGAAGGGCCGCGAGGGCAGGCGGCGACCTCCACCCCGGCCCCGCGACCCCGCGCCGCGCACTGCAGCAGTTGCCCTTTCGCACTCACCGCCCCCTGCCTCCGCGCACACCACAACACGCAGAGCGCGCCACGCCCGACGCACCATCCGTCGTGCGCCCGACAGGCGCCTGCAGGGAGCTGCGCAGCATCAGCGTGTTGCACACTCGCCCCAACAAGCGCACGCCCAGGATCGATAGGGTAAAATGCTGCGTTTCCCCTCGTCCTTCCAACCATGCAGTTTGCCGGCTTCACCCTGCGCAACAACCTCTTCGTCGCCCCCATGGCCGGCGTGACGGACCGCCCCTTCCGCCAGCTCTGCAAAAAGCTGGGCGCAGGCGTCGCCGTATCCGAGATGGTCACCTCCAATTCGCTGCTCTACGGCAGCGAGAAGACCCGCCGCCGCGCCGATCATACCGGCGAGGTCGATCCGATCTCGGTGCAGATCGCCGGCGCCGACCCGGCGATGATGGCCGAGGCCGCGAAGTTCAACGCCGACAACGGCGCGCAGATCATCGACATCAACATGGGCTGCCCGGCCAAGAAGGTGTGCAACGTGATGGCCGGCTCGGCGCTGATGCAGGACGAGCCGCTGGTCGCGCGCATCCTCGAGGCCGTAGTCAAGGCGGTGCCCGATACCCCGGTCACGCTCAAGTTCCGCACCGGCTGGAACCGCGCCAACAAGAACGCGCCGACGATCGCGCGCATCGCCGAGGAGTCCGGCATCCGCGCCATCGCCATCCACGGCCGTACCCGGGCCGACCAGTACATGGGCGAGGCGGAGTACGACACCATCGCCCACGTCAAGACCCTCGTGAACATCCCGGTGATCGCCAACGGCGACATCGGCAGCCCGCAGAAAGCCAAGCACGTGCTCGACTACACCGGCGCCGACGGCGTCATGATCGGGCGCGCGGCGCAGGGCCGGCCGTGGATCTTCCGCGAGATCGAGCATTTCCTCGCCACCGGCGAGCTCCTGCCGCCGCCGCTGGTGAGCGAGATCCACCAAGTGTGCCGCGAGCACCTCGCCGACCTCTACGCCTTCTACGGCGACGACCGCGGCGTCAAGATCGCGCGCAAGCACATCTCCTGGTACACCAAGGGCCTGGTGGGCTCGGCGGCCTTCCGCCGCGCGATGAACCAGATCCCCGACATTCCCGCCCAGCTCGCCGCGGTGGACAACTTCTTCGGCCAGCTCGCCGAGGCCGGCGCCCGCCTGAGCTACGAGCACGAGCGCGCGCCGCACGCCGAATATCCGCAGGAACTCGCAGCATGAGCCGCAGCAACGAGATCGCGGACGCCGTCGTCCGCACCCTCGACCAGTATTTCCGCGACCTCGACGGCGAGAAGCCGGCGGCGATCCACGACATGGTGATCCGCAACGTCGAGCGTCCGATGCTGGCCTTCGTCCTCCAGCAGGCCAGGGGCAACCAGACCGTGGCCGCCGAGATGCTCGGCATCAACCGCAACACGCTGCGGCGCAAGCTGACCGAATACGACCTGCTCTGAGCGGGTGCTTCCCCTTTTCCTCCATCCTTCCGCTTCCGGCCCAACGATGAACGTGACCCAAGCCCTGATCAGCGTCTCCGACAAACGTGGCGTGCTCGACTTCTCCCGCAAGCTCTCCGCGCTCGGCATCAAGCTGCTGTCGACCGGCGGCACCGCCAGCCTGCTGCGCGAGGCCGGCCTGCCGGTGACCGACGTCTCCGAGCACACCGGCTTTCCCGAGATGCTGGACGGCCGGGTCAAGACCCTGCACCCGAAGGTGCATGGCGGCATCCTCGCCCGCCGCGATCTCGCCGAACACATGGACACCATCGCCGCCCACGACATCGGCCGCATCGACCTGGTGGTGGTCAATCTCTACCCCTTCCAGCAGACCGTGGCCAAGCCCGACTGCACGCTGGAAGACGCGATCGAGAACATCGACATCGGCGGCCCCACCATGGTGCGCGCCGCGGCCAAGAACCACGGCAACGAGCAGGGCGGCGTCGGCATCGTCACCGACCCCGAGGACTACGGCTGCATCATCGAAGAGCTCGAGGCCAACGCCGGCAAGCTCAGCCACAAGACCCGCTTCGCGCTCGCGGTGAAGGCCTTCACCCACACCGCGCGCTACGACTCGGCGATCTCCAACTACCTCACCGCGCTCGTCACCAACGAGGCCGGAGACGTGTCGCTGCAGACCTACCCCGAGCGCCTGCAGCTCGCCTTCGACAAGGTGCAGGACCTGCGCTACGGCGAGAACCCGCACCAGACCGCGGCCTTCTACCGCCAGCCCGGCGCGGCCGAGGGCGGCGTGGCCGGCTACACCCAGCTGCAGGGCAAGGAGCTGTCCTACAACAACATCGCCGACGCCGACGCGGCGTGGGAATGCGTGAAGGCCTTCGACGGCTCGGCGGCGGCCTGCGTCATCGTCAAGCACGCCAATCCCTGTGGCGTGGCCGTCGCCGCCAGCCCGCTCGAGGCCTACAAGAAGGCCTTCTCCACCGACCCCACCTCGGCCTTCGGCGGCATCATCGCGTTCAACGGCGAGGTCGACCGTGCCGCGGCCGAGGCCGTTTCGGCACAGTTCCTCGAGGTGCTGATCGCGCCGTCCTACACCGCCGACGCGCTCGAGCTGCTCGCGAGCAAGAAGAACGTGCGCGTGCTCACCTGCGCGCTCGGCCAGCCTGCCGGTGCCTTCGACTACAAGCGCGTCGGTGGCGGCCTGCTGGTGCAGAGCGCCGACGAGGCCCGCATCCAGATCGCGGACCTCAAGGTCGTCACGAAGCGGGCGCCGACGGAAGCCGAGATGCGCGACATGCTCTTCGCCTGGCGCGTGGCCAAGTACGTCAAGTCCAACGCCATCGTGTACTGCAAGGACGGCATGACCATCGGCGTCGGTGCCGGCCAGATGAGCCGCGTCGACTCGGCGCGCATCGCCAGGATCAAGGCCGAGAACGCCGGTCTGCAGATCGCCGGCTGCGTGGTCGCCTCGGACGCCTTCTTCCCCTTCCGCGACGGCCTCGACGTGCTCGCCCAGGCGGGTGCGACCGCGGTGATCCAGCCCGGCGGATCGATGCGCGACGAAGAGGTGATCGCGGCAGCCAACGAGCAGGACATCGCCATGGTGTTCACCGGCTTCCGTCACTTCCGTCACTAAGAACGACCACCCCAGCAGAGCTTCGGAGCAGCACATGAAAGTCCTCGTCATCGGTTCCGGCGGCCGCGAACACGCGCTGGCCTGGAAACTTGCCCAGTCGCCCAAGGTCACCCGCGTGCTGGTGGCGCCGGGCAACCCCGGCACCGCTGCCGAAAAGCTGCTGCAGAACGTTCCCGTCACCGACATCAAGGTGCTGGTCGAGCTCGCCAAGCACGAGCACGTCGCCTTCACCGTGGTCGGCCCCGAGGCGCCGCTGGCGGCTGGCGTGGTCGATGCCTTCCGCGCCGCCGGCCTGCCGATCTTCGGTCCGACCAAGGCCGCCGCCCAGCTCGAGAGCTCGAAGGACTTCGCCAAGCAGTTCCTCGTCCGCCACAACATCCCGACCGCGAAGTACCAGACCTTCGCGGATGCCGCCGCCGCACACGCCTACGTCGACGCCGAGGGTGCGCCGATCGTGATCAAGGCCGACGGCCTGGCCGCGGGCAAGGGCGTGGTGGTGGCGATGACGGCCGACGAGGCGCACGCCGCGATCGACATGATGCTGCTCGACAACCGCATGGGCGATGCGGGTGCGCGCGTCGTCATCGAGGAGTTCATGGAGGGCGAGGAGGCCAGCTTCATCGTCATGGCCGACGGCAAGCACGCGCTCGCGCTCGCCACCAGCCAGGACCACAAGCGCCTGCACGACGGCGACCAGGGCCCCAACACCGGCGGCATGGGCGCCTACTCGCCCGCCCCGGTGGTCACCCCCGACGTGCATGCGCGCGTGATGCGCGAGGTCATCAACCCGACGCTGACCGGCATGGCCGCCGAGGGCCTGCCCTACACCGGCTTCCTGTACGCCGGGCTGATGATCGACGGCGAGGGCAAGCCGCGCGTGGTCGAGTTCAACTGTCGCATGGGCGATCCCGAGACGCAGCCGATCATGATGCGTCTGAAGACCGATCTCGCCGATCTGATCGAAGCCGCCATCGCCGGCAAGCTCGACCAGACCGAGGCCGAGTGGGACCGCCGCTTCGCGCTCGGCGTCGTGCTCGCCGCTGCAGGCTACCCGGAGAGCCCGCGCAAGGGCGACGTCATCACCGGGCTGCCCGCCTCCGAGCAGGAGGACGTGCATGTCTTCCACGCCGGCACCGCGCTGCAGGACAGCCAGGTCGTCACTGCCGGCGGGCGCGTGCTGTGCGTGACCGCGCTCGGCGACAACGTGCGCAGCGCGCAGAAGCGCGCCTACGAGGTCGCCGACGGCATCGTCTTCGAAGGCCGCCAGTACCGCCGCGACATCGGCCACCGCGCGATCGGCCGCAAGACCGCCTGATCGCCGGGCGCCGTGCAGGCGCCCCATCGCCGTCTCCGCCTCCGCGAGCGACGGCGTAGCTCTCACCCAGCGCCGACGTCCGCGCGCGAAGCTCTCGCGGGGCGCTGGCGCGCCAATGCCACGGAGGTCCCGCATGGATCCACGCAGCGTCAAACCCTGGTTCACCGAGCTGCAGCGCCACATCGTCGAGCGCCTCGAGGCCTTCGACGGCCAGGCCTTCCGCAGCGACGGCTGGGACCGCCCGGGCGGTGGCGGCGGCCTCACCCGAGTGATCGAGGACGGCAATTTCTTCGAGCGCGGCGGGGTTAACTTCTCGCACGTGATGGGAGACGGCATGCCCGCCTCGGCCACGGCGCATCGCCCCGAGCTCGCCGGCCGCCGCTTCGAGGCCATGGGCGTGTCGCTGGTGCTGCATCCGCGCAATCCGTATTGCCCCACCGTGCATATGAACGTGCGCTGCTTCGTCGCGCTGGCCGAAGGCAAGGATCCGGTGTGGTGGTTCGGCGGCGGCATGGACCTGACGCCCTACTACCCCTTCGAGGAGGACGTGCGCCACTTCCATCGCAGCTGCAAGGCGGCGGTGCTACCCTGGGGCGGCGAGGCCGAATACGCCCGCCTCAAGGACTGGTGCGACCGCTACTTCTTCCTCAAGCACCGCAACGAGCCGCGCGGCGTGGGCGGGCTGTTCTTCGACGACCTCGGCGCCGACGGCAAGACCGGTTTCGACACCGCCTTCGGCCTCACCAAGGCGGTGGGCGAGGCCTTCCTGGGTGGGTACCTGCCCATCGTCGAGCGCCGCCGCGACATCCCCTACGGCGAGCGCGAACGCGACTTCCAGGCTTACCGGCGCGGCCGCTACGTCGAGTTCAATCTCGTCTTCGACCGCGGCACGCTATTCGGCCTGCAGTCGGGCGGACGCACCGAATCCATCCTGATGTCGATGCCGCCGGTGGTGAAGTGGCGCTACGACTGGCGCCCGCAGGAGGGCTCGCCCGAGGCCAGGCTGTACGAGGAATTCCTCGTCCCGCGCGCTTGGGCCTGATTTGTCGGATCGCGAGCAGCGGACAAAAAAACGGGGCCTCGCGGCCCCGGGATCTCCCTGCGTGATTCTTCGCTCAGGCCAGCGCGCCGACCGCCATCTTCTCGGCCGCGGCGCGGTAGTGGCGCTGGGACTCGTCACGGCGCTCCAGGGTCTCGAAGAGATGCGCGAGCGCCAGATGGGTGCCGACCTGCGGATCGACGCTCAACGAGGCCTCGAGATAGCTCTGCGCCTTGCCCCATAGCTCCACCCGACGGCAAAGCTGGCCGAGGGCGAACAGCAGGCCCGCGTCGCGCGGCTGCTTCTCCAGCCAGGCTTCGGCCTTGTGCAGGCAAGCGTTGGTGTCGTCCATGGTGTTCGCACAGCTCGCGTACAGGCGTGCCAGATCGCTGTCCCACTGCTCGTCGAGCAAGGTCTCGGTCTGCGCGCGCATGTGCATCGCCTGACCCGCGCGCGCCATCAGCGGCAGCACCTCCTTGATCAGCCCCCGGTCGGCAAGCTCCTCGGAGGGAATCTCCTGCCAGTACCCGAGCAAGGCGGACGCATCACCCACGAGCTGGCGCATGCGCTCGACGTGAGCACGACGCAGCGCGGGCGCAGCCTGCTCCGCGGTCAACGCCTTGTGCTTGCGCAGCTGGCGCACGTTGTTCACCAGCTCTTCCCAGCGCCCGAGCTCATACGCGACCTTGCTCTCCAGGCGCAGCATCGCGATGTGCTTTTGCCCCGTCTCGCGCAGTTGCGCCAGGCGTGCCGCCGCGAGCTCGAACTGGCGGGCATCGATGGCGAGCTCGGCCTCGGTCATCAGGCGGGCCACCTCGCTCTCCTTGCCCTGTTCGGCGGCGTGGTCCAGCCACTCGCGGTAGCGGGTGTCGTCCTGCAGGCCGTAGGCGGCGCGCGCTGCGACCAGCGCGGCCATCGGCGAACCATCGCTCGCCGAATAGGCGGTCGAGGCGGATTTGAGGGCTTCCGAGTAACGCCCCTCGAAGAGCGCCGTCACCGAACCGTGCAGCGCCCGGTCGGCCTTGTCGCGACGCCGGCGCTCGCGCCAGCGCGCCACCCGGCCGGGCAGCTGCACGGTACGGGTCACCATGCGCAGCAGCAGGTGGATGAGGGCGACGCCCACCACCAGCACCACGATGAAGAGGTTCAGCGAAACCTGGGCCCGCCACGGCGACAGCACGACGAGAACGTAGCCGTCATTCACGCCGGCCAGCATCGTCACGCCGACGGCGAGGGCGAAGATGCCGATCAGCCAGGCAATGCTCAGCAACCCGGCGGCCGGGATCAGC
>ERZ724512.1087-NODE-1087-length-12767-cov-4.046334_pt1 | contig 12767 bp, 10 predicted proteins | sample MGYA00376045_ERZ724512 | MGnify/ENA primary metagenome ERZ724512 (study PRJEB28724, sample SAMN07190883) | activated sludge metagenome | isolation source: activated sludge of sewage treatment plant in Hong Hong | place: Hong Kong | collected 2016-03-17 ... | reverse complement strand
CGCCGGTTCATAAGCGTGCCCGGCACGCTCTTGTGACGGGCCAGCCGATCCTGATTGGGGCCGCGGACGCCGCAGCTCACTTGGGTGTGCTGGCTGCTGCGGGGATGAGTCGTAGCGAGATCGAGCGTCGGTCCGGGGTGAACCGGCTGACCTTGCTGCGGATTGTGCGCGGTGACCTGTCCAGGGTGAACCGCAGGACCGCCGCGGCGATCCTGGCGGTGGAACCGGTCCCGATCGCGGAGCAGGCGGCTGGCTGGGTCGATGGCACCGGCACCAGGCGGCGGTTGCGGGCGCTGATGGCGGCTGGTTGGCCGGCGAGCCGGTTGGCGGCACGGCTGGGCACATCGCAGTCGCACATCCGCCGGCTGGTGGAGGACGGCCATGGCTGCTCTGCGGGGACCAGGGCGCAGGTTGCGGACCTGTTCGACGAGCTGTGGGACGTGGCACCGCCAGAGGATAGGTCGGCGCGGCTTGCGCGCCGGCGTGCGCAGATGCAGGGCTGGCTGCGGGCGATGGCGTGGGATGACGACGAGATCGACGATCCCACTGCCCAGCCTCACACGCCGACTGGCGGGCGCAGTGCCCTGCTGGAGAACGTGGTCTGGCTGGCCGGCCTGGGCGACACCCTGCCCGGTATCTGCCTGCGTCTCGGTGTGCAGCCTGAGAGCATCTGGCGGGCCGCCTACCGGCAGGACCGGCTGGACATCTGGGCACGGCTCACCGCCCCCGAGTTGGACACGCAGGCCGTGTCGGCCTGGCCGTGGGCCGAGCGTGGCCGCGCGACGGGGGCGGCGTGACCGCCACCCTCGCAGATCGCGACGTCGCGGCGGAGTTCGAGCAGCTGGTGCGTCGCGAGTTCGGGGCCGCGGTTGTTGCGCCTGTCGACGAGGCCGGCCTGGTGGGGGTGTGGCTGACGCATAGGGTCTGCGCGGAGGAGCACCAGACTCGTGTGTACGCCCGCTGTCTGACCGACCGGCGTGTGCTGCCCCGCTGGCACCAGGACGACCGTGGGGTCCGCAATGCTCACCGCGGCTTCCATGTGGAGGCTCCTGCTGGCGCCTACCGGGGGGTGGCGGCCTGGTTGGGCCGGGACCACTGGCTGGCGGTGGTGGTGCCGTTGGCGATCCAGCAGCGGCCCGAGGTACTCAAGCGCCACGGCGTCAGCCCGGATGTGATGCGTCGCTGGGCGCGGGTCAAGAGCGGCTATGCCGCCCAGCAGTCGGGCCGGCGTTGCATCGTGCGGCCGGTCACGGTGGCGAGCGTGGTCGGGGTCACCGAGCGGCAGGTCCAGCGCTGCAACGCCGCCGCCCGTGAGCTCGGCCTGGAGCAGCTGATCATGGAGGGCCGGATGCTCGATGTTGACGAGCGCAGCTCGTTGCGGCCGCTGGGGTCACGGCAGCGGGGTCTGGCCAGCGAGGTGGCGCTCACGATCCCCAGCTGGCTGCGTCGCCTTGTGGGTTCTGTCACCCCTTCCAGAGGATCCTGGGTTTCTAGGAATTCTCACCTTTGTGACTCTCCACATGACGGCCTTCGGCCGATCCAGAAGGACGGCGCTCCGCGCCGGCGCCACGACAAAGCGGTTCGATCGAGGTGGCGGGCTCGGTCGGTGGCTTCGGAGCTGGCCGTCAGGCTCGACTGGTTGGCGGGAGAGGCCCGCAGACGGCTGATCCCACCCTTGATGAGGTTCGTGACCGCCGATGAGCCTTGGACGGTCGATGACCTGGTGGCCGGGATCGGTCAGGTGAGCGCTGGCCGGGGCGAGATCCACCCGGACATGATTCGGACCCGGCCCGCGATCCTGCTTGCAGGCATCCTTCGCCGTCTGGACCCGGTCGCCGATCACCCGCGGCTGTCCGGGCCGTTCATCCCGGCTGACACTCCGCCGTGCGGCGGGCCTGATTGTGACGGCTATGGCTGGATCAACGGCGTGGACGACACCGGTAGGCCTTGGGCCAAGCTCTGCCCCGACTGCGCGCCGGCAGTCCGCCGAGGCGCCGCTCAACCACCGGTCGACCCATGGGCGACCGACCCCACACCAGCAGGCGGCGGGCACCCGTTCTGAGCAGCACGGTGGGGACCACGCCGACCACCAAGGCCCGATTATTCCGCGGAATAATCGTGTTGGAAGCCAGCTCGTTGGCCTCAGCCGAGCAGCGAGGAAGGCCAAGCGGTGGCCCGGTCGACGTCGGCGGCGGCCGCAGCCAGCTCGACCCAGGCCCGCCGCTTTCCAGCCTTTTCGCTGACCTTGATCGCGACCTGGACGTGGACCCCGAGAACGTCCAGATGGTCGTTCACCGCGACCGAGATGCGGTTCAACGCGTCCGCGTCAGCGACTGGCAGCCGGAGCCACCCGTTGAGGGTGAGCAGCTCGGCACGCTCGGTGGACAGACGAGCGATTGGCCGTTGGTCGTCGATGCTGGGCATGGCTGCGATCGTAGAGGGTCGCACGTCCGGATCAGGTGACCTCCGCAACCAGCAGGTGGCGCAGTGCCTAGAGTGTCGGCCATGCCTCCGCCCCTGGATCGTCTGATCTACGTCGACGACTCGGGCAACCCGGCTTCAGGGACGGTCGTCTACGGCTGGGTGGAGTTCTCGCCGGACCACTGGGCTAGCGTCCTGCGCTGCTGGCTGGAGACCCGCAAGCGATTGTGGAGAGAGTTCTCGATCCCAGTCACCCAGGAACTGCACGCCACCGAGTACGTGAACGGCCGCAGTCGAATCACCAAACGTTTTCCGGCCAAGCACGTACACAACGGTGTCGAGTACTGGAAGGACCTGGGCCGCGAGATCGCCGTCGAGTGCCTGGAGACACTGCGTTGCAGCGAGGGGCTCACTGTCGGAGCGGTATGGCGCCAGGACGCACCGGGGCGGATCGCCCTGACGAAGCGGGAAGCCTACGCGGCGCTCATCCAGAAGGTCGAGACCGAGCTGGCCGGCGCAGACTCCCTCGCGATGGTCTTCATGGACGGCGACGGCTCCGACAGCTCGTACCGGGCCACACACCGCAGCCTCTCCCTCAGCGACCGACGCGTGATCGAGGACGCGATCCACCTGGACTCGCGATCTTCTCAGCTCGTCCAAATGGCCGACCTGGTCGCCTGGTGCGCAAACTCCCACCACGACCGCCACACCGGCAACGAGTTCGCTTGGGAGTGGTACTCCACCTACCTCGCCGAGCGCGACCCGCTCCGACAGCCCCAGCGGATCTGATCGCGAAAACAGCAAGACCCCCGAATCCACGTGTGTGGGGGGGTCTGCGAAAGCAACCCTACCACCCTAGGCACTCAATGGGGAACATGCGTCGACGGGCGGCGTCGTTGGCGGTCAAGCTGATGGATGGCTCCATGGACCGCTGGCCTCGTGGTGGTCACTCCTCGACGATGATGCGGGCGATGTAGCTGGGCGCGCCGGGCACCGAGAATGCGGTCCTGCCGAGGCTCGGTCAACCAGGGCTGTGTCGGTACCTCTAAACGCCTATAAACGGGCTCTTCACGATCGAGGGTGTAGGTGGGGTCTGAATCCTCCGGCTTCGAGCAGACTCCTCGCGATGTAGTTGGTCAGGTTCCGGAAGCCGAGGGCGGTGCCGCGCAGGTGTTCGAGCCGCCCGTTGATGGCCTCGGTGGGGCCGTTGCTGGTGCCGGGCCGGTCGAAGAACGCGAGGATGTCCGCGGCGCGCTGCTTCAGGGTGCGGCCGAGCTTGTGGATCTCGACGAGCGCCGCGGGGACGCCGGTGGTGACGGCATCGATCACGGCTTGCATCATCTGCTTGCCCTTGTCCTTGTCTGGTTCGCGGTAGGCGGCGATGACGCGCTGGTAGATGCCCCAGGTCGCTTCCACTTCGACGTGTTGCTCCGCGGCGAACAGCGCGGTGAGCCGATCGCGTTGCTTGTCAGTGAGGAGGCCACCGCCGGTATGCAGTGTGCGGCGAGCCTTGTAGAGCGGGTCCCCGGCGCGGCCTCGATGCCCGAGCGTGGCCTGCTGGACCCGTTGCCGGCACCGGTCCAGGCCATCGCCGGCGAGGCGGACCACGTGGAAGGGATCCATGACCGGGACCGCGGCGGGGAGCTCTTCGGCGGCGGCGGTCTTGAAGCCGGTGAACCCGTCCATCGCGACCACCTCGATCTGCTTGCTCCATTCCTTCGGGCGGCCCGCGAGCCAGTCCTTGAACACGGCCTTCGAACGACCCTCGACCATGTCCAGCAGCCGAGCCGGTCCCGTTTTGTTCCGATTCGGGGTGAGGTCGATGATCACCGTGACGTACTTGTCACCCTTCCTCGTGTGCCGCCAGACATGCTCGTCGACGCCGATCGTGGTGACCCCGTCGAACCGTGCCGGGTCATCGATCAGCTGCCGCTCCCCTTCAGCGAGGACCGCACTGTTCGCCGCGGACCAGGACACGCCCAACCCGGCGGCGACGCGGGACACCGAGAGGTGGTCGAGGACGAGGCCCGCCAACCCCCAGGCCAGCCCACCGCGAGAGATCTTCGCCCGCTCCGGCGCGGCCTTGGACGTGTCCTGGCGCCACACCCGCCCGCACCCGGAGCACTTGTACCGACGCACCCGGATCAACAACGTCGTCGGCCGATGCCCGAACGGTTCATGCGCAAGCCGACGCGCCACCGTGTCGCGAGCCACGCCCTCGCATCCGCACTTGCGACACCAGCGATCCGGTTCAGCGACGCGACACTCGATGACCGCACGATCCGGCTCCACGATCTGCCCGACGGCCTCAAGACCGAGCTCATCGAGTCGGCAGAACGTGGTCAGGGAGGGCGCGGTGAAGGTAGCGTGGAGCACGTCGAGGTCTTCCGGATGGGCAGTGCAGGAACTTCCATCCTCGTGGAGACCTCGACCCCTACCAGACCACCGACACGCTCAGGCGACTACACCCTCGATCGTGAAGAGCCACTTTGCTCCCGAATGGGACTCGTGCTCCCGAATATTTGGGAGCGAGAGTCCCATTCGGGAGCAAAGTTGCCGGATTGGCGGGCGACGTCGCCGAAGATCCCGGGCGGGGTTTGGCCAGAGTTGGCTGGCTTTGGGAACAGCAAAGCGCCGGCCGAATGGCCGGCGCTATGACTGTGGTTACTCAGGCCTTGGGCAGGAAGCGAGTGAGGTTGGTGCCGCAGACCGGGCACTTCGCCTTGGCGATCCGGGTCCCCTTCTCGTTGACCACGACATCGCCGGTGGCTTCCCGGTGATCCTTGCACTTCACGCAGTAGAACGAACCGCTGTAGGTGTCCTTGGCCACGTTGTTCCTCCTGTTGATCAGCGTCACCCCCGGCTGGGGCTCAGCAGCGAATTGCGAGTCAGTCTATGTCTTGGGCAACGCTTACGACACGGTAGCGCCCGCTTGCGTGCGAGGGCCTCCAGCGACCGCGACTCCGCTTGCCTTCCCCTGCGAGCGGAGCGGCCACTGGAGGCCTCGCGTCTAGAAGCTAGTGCTCGCCCCGCCCACGGTCAACTGGAAGTGTCGGCGGCGTGTCGTAATCTGCGGGACATGGTGGCGGAATCCGAGTTGGAGGTGCGGCGCAGCGCTCGCCGGACGCGGACGCTCACGGTGTTCCGGGAGCGCGGCCGGTTGGTGGCCCTGGTGCCCGCGCGCATGACCGCCGCTCAGGAGCGCGAACTGCTGCCGCCGTTGGTGGAACGCTTCCTGGTGAAGGAGTCGAGACGGCTCGCACCGGTGCTCGCCGACGAACTGAGCGCGCGGGCGGTCGACCTGTTCCAGCGGTATCTCGCCGAGCGGGTCTCCGCGCCCCTGCCGGGGTTCACCGTCAAGTGGTCGACCAACCAGCAGCGGCGTTGGGGCTCGTGCACGAGTTCCACCGGTGCGATCCGGCTGTCCGCGCGATTGCGCACGATGCCGACGTGGGTCTCGGACTACGTGCTGATCCACGAACTCGCGCACCTGTTCGAACCGAACCACTCCGTAGCCTTCCGGCGACTGGAGGCCGGCTACCCGAAGGCGGCCGAGGCGAAGGCCTTCCTCGCCGGCTATCAGCACGCCCAGGATGGCGGCGACGAGGACTGGTTGGGCGCTGACGAGGTCGACTAGTCGCCGGCCCTGGCCGCGCGTGACGGTTAGGGAGACACGCCCTAACCGCGGCCCTCCTCGCTCAGAAGCTTGGCGAGCTCGGCGTCCAGGTCGTCGGGCGCGGCCGTCCGGTGCCCCTGTGCGGCGAACTCCAGCGGGTCGGCGAGGTCATCGGCGGTGGGCACCAGATCGGGATGGTCCCAGGTGGCGTCCCTGGACTCGCCCCCGCGAGCGGCTCGGGTGGCCGCCCAGAGGTTGGCGGCGTCCCGCGAGCGTCGTGGCCGCATCTCCAGTCCGACCAGGGCTTTCAGGGCGGACTCGGCCGGGCCTCCCGCCGCTCGTCGCCGCCGCAGCGTCTCGGTCAGGGCTGCCGCGGCGGGCATCCGCTGGCCGGCCACTTGGGCCACCACCTCATCCACCCAGCCCTCGACCAGCGCCAGCAGCGTCTCCAGGCGATCAAGCACTTGGCGCTGCTCGTCCGTGACCCGTGGCGCGAACAGCGAGCCCGCCAGGGCGCTGCCCGCCTGCTCCAGTTCACCTGCGGTCATAGCCGCGTTCAGTTGGCTCTCGATCGCCTGTTCCAGTGCCTCCGGATCGATCTCGATATCCCTGGCGTAGTGCTCGACCAGTGCCAGCATCTGCGGGCCGAGCCAACCGACCGCGCCGAACAGCCGTTGCCTGGCGGTCTCGCGGACCGCGAGGAACAGCAGGACGTCGGCGGGATCAGCCTCCAACCCCTCCGCGAACCCGGCGACGTTCGTGGGCAGCAACGCCACCTGCGGAGTTTCGGTGAGTGGCAGGCCGATATCGCCAGAGCTGATCACGGTGGTGGCCAGGCTGCCGAGCGATTGGCCGACCTGCGCGGCGAACATGCCGGAAAGGGCCATCCGCAGCATCGGTTCGGCGGCCTTGGACTCCCCGGTGCCGCCCGTCATCAGCCCGCGCAGTGCGAGTGACAGCTGGGTCACCACCGGACGCACCAGCCGCTGCCAGGTCGAGTAGGTCTGCTCACTCCACTCCGCGCGACGCCAGGCGAGCGCAGGGGCGCTCAGCCGCGGGAACGCGATCTCCTCATCGAGCCAGAGGTCGGCGAGCGCGACCGCGTCCCGGATAGCGGCCAGCTGCGCCGGCGTGGGCTCGGGATCGTCTCCGGCCGCGCCGACGACCTTGCGCACGACATCCCTGGTGAAGCCCCAGTTCATGCCGCTGGCATCCGATTTCCCGAAGCTGGCGAGCTGTGCGGTCAGATTGCTCATCAGCGGCTGCAACTGCGTCATCAGCCCTTCGAGGTCCAGGCGACCGTCCGGTCCGGGGGTGATGCCGAACTGGGCGAGGAACCGCAACAGCGCCTCCTCCTCGCCGCCGCGCTCGGGAAGATTGTCAAACCCCTCATCGGCCATCGCAACTCCTCGTCTCGTGGCCTCCATTGTCCAACACCTGCCAAGCTTGGACTCCAGGCGCCGGTGTAGCCTCGGACCTCGAAGTACTAGCACCCGAGAGGGCGATCTTGACCAAGCAGACCTGGACGGCCGCGGTGTCGGCTGCGCTGTTCGTCGTGCTCGCGGCCCTGATTGCGATCATCCCGGTGCCGTACGTCACCTGGGCTCCGGGTTCGACCGCGGACCTGCTCGGACGGGTGGGGGAGCGCGAAGCGATCACGATCTCGGGTGCCCGGACCTTCCCGACCTCGGGCGAACTGCGCATGACCACCGTTTCGGTCACCGCCCCCGGAGTGACGCTTAGCCTCCCGGAAGTCCTGTTCGCCTACTGGCTGCCCGCGCGCGAGGTGTTGCCGAAGGACGCGGTTTACCAGCCCGGCAAGGACGCGACTGAGATCAGCCAGGTCGAATCCCAGCGCATGGTGGAATCGCAGTCCGATGCGGTCGTCGCCGGCCTGCGGCAGTCCGGCATCGAAGTGACCAGCTGGCCGCGGGTCGCTGAGGTCTTCACCTCCGGTGCGTCCGTCGGCATCCTCGAACCCGGCGACCTGATCAAGGCGGTGGACGGCACCGCGACCCATACCGTCCAGGATGTGCGGGACATGATCCTCAACGACAATCGGCACCCTGGAGATCCGGTGCTGTTCACCGTGCTGCGCAACGACCTGATGCTCAAGCTCACCGTGACGACGCGGGCGACCACCAATGAGCCGGACAAGCCGATCGTGGGCATCAACATGGACGTCGGTTACAGCTACGCGCCCACGGTCGAGTTCGCGGTCGACCCTGCGGTCGGCGGCTCCAGCGCCGGACTGATGTTCGCGCTGGCGATCAGTGATCGGCTGGTTTCGGCCGACATCGCCGCTGGCCGGGTGATCGCCGGCACCGGGACGGTTAGCTCCGAAGGCAACGTCGGCGCGATCGGCGGCGTGCAGGAGAAGATCGCAGCCGCGGTGACTGATCACGCGACGATCTTCGTGCTGCCCCGGGCGAATTGCGCGGACGCGGGCACGCCCGACCCGTCGATCCGGCTGCTGCCGGTGGACACGCTGGCCGAAGCGACCGACTCCCTGGCCAAGCTCGCTGACCCGGCCGAGGCCGACTCGGTAGCGGGGTGCTGATGTCCGAAGCGTTGACCGCTGCCCTGATCGAGGTGGAGCGCCATGTCGGGCGATCCGGCTGGGACCAGCCGGCGCGACTGTTCGCCCTGGTGCCCACCGCCGACCTGATCGCGGCCGAGCCGAGTCTCGCCGAACACCTGCAGGGCGGCTTCGCCGACGGCCTCTCCTCCATCGAGCAGGAGGAGTTCCACGCCGGCGACGACCTCGCGGTGACGCTGAGCCGGATCGCCTGGCCGACCACGGTCTCCGGGTGCGCGCTCGCCCTGGAACGTTCCTTCCTTCCGGCGGACGCCGAAGCCGACCTGCCCGATGATCCGCAGGCTGCCGCCGAGCTGGTCGCCACCCACCCCAAGCGAATCGACCTGCGCGTAGTGGTCGGGGTGACCAGGGACGGGGGGCGGCATTCGGTGGCCCGCGTGCGCCCGTCCGATGACTCCGAAGGCGAACTGTTGGGTGGTGCCGATCTCGTTCCAGCGCTCGCTTCGGCACTGGCACATACATTGGACTGAACACCGGTACCAACGCTGGTGTTGAAGCTTTAGGAGATCGGGTGAACGTGGCGTCCCAGGCCGTGCGGCGGAGTCCCCTGCTACCGACGATCGCGGTGGTCGGCGTGCTGGTGACCGGGTTCATCATCTTCGCCGAGTTGTGGACCCGGAAGCTGTGGTTCGATTCGGTGGCGTTCCCGCAGGTGTTCACCACCCAACTGCTGGCACAGGTGCTGCTCTTCGCCATCTTCTTCGTGGTGATGGCGCTCTCGGTCGGCCTGAACATGTGGATCGCCTTCCGGCTGCGTCCCGAGACCCGCCGCACCGGGCAGAGCGCCGTCCTCGACCGCTACCGTGACCTGCTCGAAGCGAACATCTGGGTGGCGATCCTGGTGCCTTCGGTGTTCCTCGGGTTGATCGCCGGCACGTCCGTGCTCAGCCAGTCGATGGAGTACCTGGCCTGGTGGAACCGCACTCCGTTCGGCACCACCGACCCGTACTTCGGGATGGACATCGGCTTCTACGTGTTCGAGTACCCGATCCTGCGCGACCTGTTGGCCTTCATCATGAGCGCACTGTTCTTCGGGCTGGTCGCTGCTGCGGTCGTGCACTTCGCCGTCGGCGGGATTGTCGGCGGACGTGATCGTGGGCAGAGCGGACGCGGGAACGCCGCCCGGATCCACCTCTCGATCCTCGGTGGGCTGCTGCTGGTCGGTTATGGCCTGCAGACCCTGCTCGACCGCTACGGCCTGCTGCTGCAACCGGACGCACTGTTCACCGGCATCCAGTACACCGACGCGCACTCCCGATTCAACGCCAAGCTGGTGCTGGCGATCATCGCCTTCGTGTGCGCCGCGCTGTTCTTCGCCAACGGATTCCTGAAGCGCTGGACGCTCCCGATCACCGCCCTGGTGTTGCTGCTCGTCTCCAGCCTGATCCTCAGCGTCGCCTACCCGATGATCATGCAGGGTTTCCAGGTGAAGCCCAACGAGCCGGACTTCGAGCGGCCGTACATCCAAGCGCACCTCGAAGCGACCCGCACCGCCTACGACATCGCCGACACCGAGGTGGAGGAGTACGAAGCGGTCACCCAGGTCAGCAAGGGGCAACTGAAGGAGGACGCTGAGGCGCTGCCCGGCATTCGGCTGATAGACCCGGCAGTGGTGCCGCGCACCTTCGAGAACCAGCAGCAGTTGCGTGGCTACTACACCTTCCCCGAGGTCCTGGACGTGGACCGCTACGTGATCGACGGCAAGGAGACCGACGCCGTCGTCGCGGCTCGGGAGATCAACATCGCCGGGCTGCCCGACCAGGCCTGGAACAACCTGCACACCGTTTACACCCACGGCTACGGCATGGTCGCTGCCTACGGCAACCAGCGCAGTGCGGCCGGTGAGCCAGTCTGGATCGAGAAGAACCTTCCGCCCGAAGGCGTACTGCCTGACTACGAGGGACGCATCTACTTCGGCGAGAAGAGCACCACTTTCGCGATCGTCGGACGGCTTCCCGGCCAGGCTCCGATCGAGTTCGACAGTCCTGGCGGCGGTCAGGGTGCCGGCGAGGTGAACAACGTCTACGCCGGTACCGGCGGCGTGCCGATCGGCGACCTGTTCACCCGGGTCCTCTACGCGGCGCACTTCGCCGACTGGAACTTCCTGCTGTCCGACCGGGTGAACGCGGCGTCCAAGATCCTGTACAACCGGACGCCCAAGGAGCGTGTCGCCGAGGTGGCGCCCTGGCTGACCCTGGATTCCAACGTCTACCCGGCAGTGGTTGACGGTCGCCTGGTCTGGATCGTGGATGCGTACACGACGACCGCCAACTATCCGAACAGCCAGCTCACCTCACTGCGAGCGGCCACGACCGATTCCCAGTCCGACGCCGTCGGCACCCAGGTCGAGGGACAGGTCAACTACCTGCGCAACTCGGTGAAGGCCGTCGTGGACGCCAGCAACGGCACGGTCGATCTGTACGCGTGGGAGGCCGAAGACCCGATCCTGCAGTCGTACATGAAGGCGTTCCCTGGCACGGTCAAGGCGAAGGCGGACATCTCCACCGACCTGATGGCTCACCTGCGCTACCCCGAGGACCTGTTCAAGGTGCAGCGCCAGTTGCTCACGCGCTACCACATGACTGACCCGAACTCGTGGTACCAGCAGTCCGACCTCTGGCAGGTGCCTGCCGATCCCACCCTGACGACCCCCGGCCAGAGCGCTGAGACGGCTCGGTCCGGTCCGGCTGAGCCGCCCTACTACCTGTCGATCAAGTGGCCCGGAGACGCGTCGCCAGTGTTCAGCCAGACCGGCGTGTTCGTGCCCAACGGACGCGCGAACCTCGCGTCCTACATCTCGGTGGTGGCCGAGGCGAGCAGCCCCGACTACGGCCGGATGCGCGTGCTGCGGATGTCGGACACCCACCAGATCGCCGGTCCCAGCCAGACCCTGACCGCGATGACCACCGACCAGAAGTTCGCCGAGGTGATGCGGCCCTACCTGAACCAGGGTTCGGCGGCCGCCCAGTACGGCAACCTGCTGACCCTTCCGATGGGCAGCGGCCTGCTCTACGTGATGCCGATCTACACGATCCGGGAGTCCGGATCGGGCTCGGGCACCTACCCGGCGCTGCAGTACGTCGCGGTGCGTTTCGGCGAGCACGTCGGCATCGGCAGCACCCTGCAAGCTGCGCTCGACCAGGTGTTCTCCGGCGACGCCGGTGCGGACACCGGTGAGAACCCGGTGCCCGAAAACCCGAACAACCCGACGGAGCCGACCACACCGGCTGAGCCCACCGAGGTCACGCCCGCCGACCAGAAGGCCGCGACCGAGGCTATGCAGGCTGCCGAGACCGCCTTCACCGCGGCCGAGGCAGCGTTGCGCAACGGTGATCTCGCCGAGTACCAGAAGCAGGTCACCGCAGCCAAGGAGGCGGTCGCCACCGCCCTGGAGAAACTGGGCCAGCGCTAGGAGCCTGCTGGTCGATCTTGTCGAGACGTCGGCGGGCCAAGGCTCAGGGCTTGACGGACATCGTCCAGCCCGCGTCGCGCAACGGCTCGGCGAGCTGAGCGGCGTCCCCGACGACCACGAGCGACAGCTGGTCGGGAGGCAGCAGTTCAGTGATCGCCTGCGTCGCCGATTCGGGGGTCACCCGAGTAAGGGCCAGCGCATTGGTGTTCACGAAATCCGGGTTCACGCCGTCCGCGACCAGGGTGGCGATCCGATCGGTCACGCCCTGCGCTGTGGAGTAGCGCAGTGGCGACACCCCGTTGGCGTAGGCGACCGCGTCCGCCACCTCGGTGCTGGTGAACGGGCGGTTGGCCACGTTCAGTAGGTCACGCGCGCGACTGACCGCGTCCGCAACCACCTCGGTACGGAACGACCCCTGTACCGAGATCAGGCCGCCATCGCGCATCGGCGTGTTCACCAGGTGCGCGCCATAGGTGTAGCCCAGTTCCTCGCGGAGTTCGCGGTTCAGTCGGCTCAGGAAGGCGCCACCGAGCGCATAGGTGGCCACCTGCACGTCCGCCCAGCGGGGGTCGCCACGGTCGATCCCGAAAGTGCCCAGCCGGACGTCCGCCTGGACGGCACCGGGTCGGTCGATCAGCCAGCAGTGCGGACGCCGGGAGACCGGCGACTGGTGCCGAACGGTGTTCGGGGCCGGCACGTCCCAATCACCGAAGACGGCT